>Ga0307515_10000125_pt1 | contig 183949 bp, 184 predicted proteins | sample 17_EM_MG_FD_194513 | JGI IMG/M metagenome (GOLD analysis project Ga0307515, IMG submission 194513) | Populus trichocarpa ectomycorrhiza microbial communities from riparian zone in the Pacific Northwest, United States - 17_EM | ecosystem: Host-associated > Plants > Roots > Unclassified... | reverse complement strand
CAGTAAACATGCTTCGATATGTCGTTTTCAAGGCTGTAATCTCAATTGTAGACTGTATGATGTGGCGCGTCGGTATAGGGGTAAACTCGTGAAATCCCGTGAGCGAAACGTATCCGTTTACTGAAAAGCGATAATAGTGTAAGGGCACGTACACCAGCGTTCGGCCTTATAGGCATACGTATGGTAATTATGGTATACGGTTGCAAACGTGGACTCGAGTGATAGTAAAATAGGTGTATAGGTAAGATTATCGCTAGAGATCTAAGTCTCGTGGCGAGCTGACTATATAGAATGGCCGTTACCCGGACCTGGGTCACGTGCCGCCGTTACAACTTACTGCAGTCTATAGTCGATTTGCACTTTTGCCGATGTCATGAGAAACTGGGACTTAAGAGAATTTCATGCGCGACTCGATTTACCATCCCCGATACAGCAGGTAAGACTCCCGATCCAGTATGTAATTACACCAATACGAGGTCTTCCCAACCCAATCCGGCAAGTCGTACCCCTGATTTCTCATATCCGCTTGTATCCTCCACATCGTTCTCATCTTGATCCCCATCTCTCTCTTTCTCGTCCACAACTCTATCATCATCGCAGAACACAAAGCTAAGTCATCCCTCCCTATCTCTCCATGCCATGATCATGAGTTGACACCGAGTACAGCATACACCGAGTACAGCATACACCGAGTACAGCATACACCCAAGATTGTTTTTCTCCCCTTCATTTTCATGATTACGAGTTGACCCCTGAATGTACCTTCAGCTTCCGGCGTGCCTCCCGACACGACCGACCGCCATCAGCCAGCTCTCCATGAGAGCTCAAAGGTAAAGTCGCCTTGTCACATTCTCACGGTTGCTAGTTAACTAACTGATGAAAAGAGTCCCAGCACCCTGCGCGCCATCCATCGACTGCCTCCCAAGTACTGGTTCAAATCCGCTTGATAACGGCCTCCCAGTGCATCTGAAAACTGGCACGATTACGGTCTCCAGACTGGCTCGATCACGGCCGCCAAGTGTATCTCCAAACTCCCTTGATTATGGCCTCCAAGTGAATCTACACACTCGCTTGATCACGGCCTCCAATTGCATCTCCAAACTCACTCGATCACTGCCTCGGAGTGTATCTCTGAATTCACTCGATTGTGGTTTTCAGGCGCACCCTGAATTGCTCTCCAGCACCGCCCGCAGCCAGGCCAGATATACCATGTGTAGATGGGTCGCTATATAGATACATAGATACATAGATGAGAATACAAACTGAATACATGAGTTTTAAAAATCGTTGACCGATTAGTAGCTATGATTTCCAGGCGCACCTGCAGTGTTCCCAAAGAAGCTGTTTCTCCCAGACTACTCTACTGTGATTCGAGGTGCTCCCAGGCTTGTTGTCGGTGCTCCCAGGCTTGTTGTTGGCACTCCCAGTTACTCTGAAGGCCGGCAGGAATGCCCTCCTAGGGTCTGATACTCTCCTGAAATTGACGCATCTAAGTTTACACTCCACATCCTCTCAGACACTCCTGGAGGCTTCCAGTAACTAAAATACATTTTGCTGATGCAACTTTGAGCTCAATTAACTCCATGAGCTTAACTTTGACCAGAATATTGTTTATATATGAAATGTAGTTAACAAGATGCTCTTTCACTTGCTTGTCTCCTCTTTTAGTTTCCTCTAATATTCAAGGAGTTGTTGTAGATCAAGTACAGTGGCTTAGACTATACTTAGCACTGATGATGCTGCTAAGCACTTCCGATTAACACTGCTGGTGTTTTGCGTCAGGTAAATTATTTCTACCTGATGCTTAGAAAGCCTTAGATACATGCTGTATAGCATCAGGTGAATCTTTTCTACCTGATGCTTAGATACATGTTGTATACCATCAGGTAAATTTTCTCTACCTGACACTTAGATACATGTCATACACCATCAGGTAAATCTTTTCTACCTGACTGTAAGGTACATCTGTGATGAGTGACAGCTTATGACTCAAATATAGAGACTGACCAGTTTACAACCAGTATCAGTACCAGGCCAACAATAATTCCAAACCCATCTATATATAGTATAGCTACTCTGTGCCAAAGAGCTTTAAATTTAACCAAGGATTGGTGGACTTGTGGGTTGACTGCTAAGGGAGAATAAGGAAAAGAAGAGCTATCTACCCCATATGATTTCTCCACCACTTGTGGTTGGAATTCATTTCCCTTGCTGCCTGAGTCTCTTCAGCATGCTACAAAGCTACTTGGGTGCAGCTTGGCAGTTCCTAGGGACAATGAAATGTCACTTGGGCAAAAATTACCTGAGTTATGGTACTATAGAGGGTGAGTCCCACTTCAGCAACTCAGAACTAGTACCCATCTCAACAACCACCAGCACAAATCTGCCAAGACTGACATTAATTGACAGCTAGCATACTGTATATGCTCTAATTGTATTACCAGTGAATTCCATTTACAATTGGTGATAAAACAGGGGGGGGTTAGGAGGTGGGCAAAAATCCGCCAGCTTCATAGACTCTCACTCACATTTTCATCTTACTCAAAATTGGACCATTTGACTTGATTTTTGGATTGACATGTAGGCCTTGGAGTTGTCTATTATACTGCTCTCTCTGATATTCTCTCTATTGTGTGGTTGTTGAGCAATTTGCAATTTTGAAAAAAATTACGGGATTTACAAGGTGCCCCGCTAGCAGCTTGTTAGGTGTGGGCGCTGGGCGTGCCCACGCCCCTAGTAAGGCGCCTGGGCTGTATGCATGAGGTGTTCGCCCAGATCTTTAATTGCTTGGCGTTTACACTTCGCATCTCCGCTCTTATTCATCACTGACCTACGCTTCGCTTCTATAGTGGTGGCTACACCCCTCCTTCGCTACGCTCAGGCCTCAATAAAATAGTAATATGACGACTCATCGAAATTGCAATGACTGGTCATAATACTTCCAGTGACAACTCAATAAATTAATGATCAAATCATCTCAAACAAAAAGTACAAACTCCACATTGGAGCGAAACAATATCGGTAACGCCGTACCCTTCTAAAACACCTAAAACCATAAAACGCCTACCAGCCGACAAGTATCTGAAATAACGGCTGTACACAAAAACAAGCTACGTTTTTGGTTCGACCTTGTGGGCATCCGCTGGCCTAGAAACAACTAGAGTCGGTTCGAGACTACTTTGAGGCATTGCACCCGGCTGCTTCTTGGTGAAGATGTTGTGCTGATCGAGGTGAGTTTTAACGAGAAACACCACAACCTAATGGATATTAGCATTGAATCGATGGGCGGTTCGTAAATAAATGTATTATACGTACCAGTCTAGTAGTGTTCGGCACGAGACGAGACGAGACGAGATCTAAGTTGAGCCCGGGACGTCTCGTCTCGCTGCTATCTTAAACAGGTAGGCCCAGGACCTTGTGACTGTCTTGCTCCGGGATGTCCCGTCTATACATGGCTTAGCAGTGTAACTGATCCACCGGATGATTTTTTGCCTAGATACAGCCATCGCAGTAAATTCAGGGCTCCTATTCGCATCCCAACCCCATGGCCTCGTGGTCGAGGATTGTCGAAGTCAGTTGTGAATGGTGCCTGCCGCGCTGCCGGCGTGCTACTTACTTGGTGACATTGTACCCCCAGCCACTTATATAATTATCTTCTACAAATGAATCATTCATTATCACTCACTGAGTCCCGGGACGTCTCTGTTACTATATGACCTGAGAGGAAGTCACCCCTACACTGAGATCACCGAATTGACTCACAGGCTACGCACTCATAGTCGTAGACTCATCCACGAGTCTTCACTCGCCACCGCCACCGCCTAGTATTTGCAATCGTGAGCTTCCACGGACTTCCATGGTGTTCCAGGCTCTCATGTATATAAAGACAGAGTTTCTCCTTAGACAGTTGAATAGACTTCGTCCGCTTCACATTCGTAACAGTCTCTGTTACTTTGGATGCATCTTTGACTTGTTGATTGACTTGATTGACTTGATTGACTTATCTCTCGAGGCCAAAAGGCCCGTATATGTACAATCTCTCATATGCGTACGCGTATGCTCTGACATGAGACGCATCGCCCTGGTCCTGATGCATATCCTCATACAGCCACCATCTTCATACAAGTCTTCATTCTCATACAAGATATCAGACGATGCAGAAACTCACGATCCAAGTACACATGCAACAGTCTCGGGATCATTTCAAACATGGACTCGAGATATCTCGTCCTGCAGTCCCAGAAGTCTCATCCTGCCCGTGCTCAATGAAGTCTCGTCTTGCTCGGGACATCTCGTCTCGTGCCGAACACTAGCCGTACCAGTGACGCCCCCCCAAGTAGAATCTATGCTTCAAGTCCTTCATAGCTGTGATGGCAACACTAGAATCACCACTACCAACTAGTCCCTTTACAATGCCTCCTCAGTTAATCTTTGTGGGCTGGAAGAGTGATGAACCGGGGTATTATGTAAGTTGACGAGTTGTTAGGAGGCTTTTTAACTATTCAGCACAGTACCGGCACCCGGACGAGTTGCCAGTAGTGACAAGGTCTAATACGACGATAGAGCAAGCAGTGCTGATGAGAATGCACTCTTTTACTGTTGACGGAAGCGAAGCCGATGGAGTGACTGCGACAATGTTGAACTCATTATCTTGTCGCTTCCGTGTCCTTTAATGGCGATGACCCCCATTCCCACAAAATCATCCATGCTTCGCTTCATGTGCTTCGGAATCGCTCACATGTCTGCTTATAATAGAACCGGATAGCAACTGCTCAAAAGGACCCCTGAAAACGTCCGCCCCGACTACGATGGATACCGACGGTGTAATATGGAGTCCTCAGAGCACTCGGTTCCAAACTCGTTTTGAAGACCCAAGTTCCTCGAGGCATCAAAATCATTGTAACGGCATCCAACAGCCTCGGGGACCAGTCCACGGCACGCATATCGCAAAACCTGACCGTAACGAGTTGGCAAAACGGCAGCAGTGAGGATACTCATTGTACGTTACCCATCAACCTCTTGTTCGAAGAATCGATTTTAATATCCTCCGGTACCCCCACCTGCTCGCGCCATTCTTGAGCGGTCGTCTCACCCTCATCTGTCAGTCGGTTGTTCTTGTTGGTCCGAGCTTGCAAATCTTGGCCTGTGAGCTTGTATCTTGAGTGGTTTCCCCGCAGGCCTAATATTCCCAGAAATGCACCATAAAAGCTTTTAATTTACACTCATACAATATCTTCAACCAATAGGTAGTGCTTCCTTCGACTGCAAGTTAGAGCCGAAATAATGGTATCTTCTTATCTGCCGGTTCATTCTCTTTGGATTGCGTGCCGGAATCCAGGGGCGGATGATATTTCCGTATGCAGGGAGCGCCGAGTGCTGGACTGTGACTTGGTGCGATTGTCAAATTGTGAACCTCTCAGATAATTCCAGGCGACAGCTGAGAATGCCCTTTCCTTTTTCGCGGGCACACCGCTTTATGGGCCGATAATATTGCCGGAAGGAGCCGTGGAACCCAATAAAACCGAGCTCTCCATTCGACAGGCATCCGCAACCATTCGCCGGCAGCCTATTGATCCAGCCGGTGAGACAGCCCAATGCCCAATTGCGCAGTCCTCTGCCTATGGGCGTCGTAAACTGGAACATAGTCGTCTCGTTGGTTGGAGCAGGAGGAAATCGCGCTGCATGAAGTACAGCTGAATTCAAACAGTTGTCGCCTTTTCGTCCAAAAAGGGAGGTGTGTAAGCAGAAGCAAGCTTTCGCGTGGAGATCATAGCCCGAAGAAGAGAGTGCATCTACTGTCTAGGATTTGCAGGTCCAATCCAACGTCAGAGCAACCCGCCTTTCTCGAGCGCTGCACGATCCGATCGGCGGAAGATCTTGGTAACTAATAAGGCAATTGTTATTTGCGGATGTTAGGGTTTGTTCTTATCAGTTCCTGCACCTGTGACGCGCTACCCGAGCAAGGGACAAGGTTATCTTTATCTATCTTGAGCTTGCAGCGCCGGCGGAGTACGAGAAACCCCGAGCAACAACATCAATCATGGAAGGACGTCCGCCCCAGAGCGTCTGTCTCTGTCGACGTCTGTATCCATTTCTCCGCTCCCTCTCTTCCATCCCTGGAACCACCCTCCCTTCCTCGTCACTCGCTCACTGCCGCACTCACCGCGCACTCGCTCCCTTCCGCACTCACCGCGCTCGCTCGCTCACTCATCATCTCCTCGGAGCCCCCCCCACGTACTGAGCCCCTCCCCTCCGCCTCATTCCGTCGCGTCATCCATCTGCTCCCTTCATATATTAAGGGCTGTCTCGGGTTTTGTCGAGGTATTACTGGTCTTGTGAGCTTCAGCTTACGTAGCGGTAACTGTCTAGTCTCGCACTCTGCGTCGAAGCAGCTCACGCCCTGCAGCACGAGACGCGATCTAGTAGAAATAGGGGAGTTGTGCTGGTAGGGGTAAGCACCCACGAGATCTTCTCGCACCAGTACTCTGTTTGTTGATAATGCGGGGAACACTAGCCTAACCGTTGAATATCCTCCAGCTCTAAACCCACCTCCCTTCTATTCGTTCCATCGCCCCCCTCCAACGCGCACGATAGACGGCCTATTCACGATGTCTTTACCTCCATCGTACAATCTGCCTGATCACTGCGAACCTGATACCCCTGTTCTAGCATTCCTGTCCCAGAAGTTCGGGACCTGTGTACCATCGTATCTGGCGCTTTGTTCGACAACCGCTGGTCTGCTCTCCATCACATCATGGCTCTTCGCGCAGATGCCGCAGATCTGGAAGAACTACCGGCGGGGATCTGTGGATGGGTTGAGCTTTGGGTTCCTGGCGGTGTGGCTGGCGGGTGATGTTTGTATGTTCTCGATTACTGGCGCGATATGCACGGCTGCTAACTAGATAGGCAACCTCCTAGGAGCTCTATGGACTGGGCAGATGTGGTTTCAACAAATTGTCGGTAAGCAAATGGATCTCCTTCCCGCTTCGTGAAGCTATGTACCAATCGCTGACGCACTCCGTCTGTCACCTAGCACTGTATTATGTTGCGGTGGACATCATCCTAGTCAGCCAATACTTCTACTTCACATCCATCAACCGTTCCTCGACCGTACTCGTCGGGCACCCCGTTCGCTACGACGACAGTATCGATGACGATGACGATGGATCGGACGATTCCTACCTTGTTGATTCCGACCGCGAAACCGAACACAAAAGAAAAGCCACACCCGTGACGCGAGTCCGAAGCCGCAGTCTAGCCTCCACCCTTGTTGTCGTCGTATCCCTAATGTTCCATCTTGCGGGAGCCTCGCCCATCATCAGCTCCGTAGAACCATCCCCGAGCACCGGCTTCACTCTGCGAGACCTAGGCGGGATCTTATCCTGGTTCTCAACCTTCCTGTACCTCACCTCCCGACTTCCACAGCTCCTTCTCAACTCCCGCCGGCGCTCAACGAGCGGCTTAGCCATATCCCTCTTCGCCGCTGCGTTTTGCGGAAATTTCTTCTATTCCATCTCACTCCTTCTCAATCCGCTCGGCCACTACGATTACCCACCATACGGCGGTGGGGGTATTGCCGGGAAAGACGGGAACGACCACTTTGAATGGTGGGGTCGGACGCTGCCGTTCTTTCTTGGTGCGTCGGGGGTGTTGGGTGAAGATGCTGCTGTGGGATGGCAGTGGTTGATGTGGGGTGAACGCGAGTCAAAGGACGAGATCGAAGTTGAATACGAAGACGAGGGCGAGTGTTGCGGCGTGCAGACACAGTGGAACCGATGGTGGCCCTGGAACGGGTGGTTCGAGGACTCAGATGCAGAGGAGGCTAAGCCGCTGCTCGAGGATCGGCGGACATCGGTATATGGGACTGAGACAACCTCTGGTTCCGGAGTATACTCATAGATGTAGATGTGGGTTAGGATGGGAGTTAGTCTTGTCTTCGCTGGTCTGATTTCGTTGTTTCAGCGTGAAGTTTGCGTTTTGCTTATTGGTGGGTGCTCTTCATTGATTGCAGACTGCAGGGTTGGGATTTTTGTACGATGTCAGGCTTGTTTATTTTCCGGTATGGATAACGTTGCATCTTTTTTTTTTTCGTTGCTGTTGATGTAATGTAACGTGACTCACGATAGATGAATGGTTATATACCCTGTTTTAAGCTCTGCACCACCGCCATCGTAACCACCTGAATAGACTGCCATCCTCTGAACGTTTATCTCCTCATCTTCCCATCCTCGCAAACTCCTCAGCAGACCGAGTTTACGACCGAGGAAACGGGAGCACCTATTATTATGGCGAAGCGAATCTTACCCAGCACTAACGACCACCACCATAATCGTAGCGGGGGCGTCCAGAGTTGCGGGTGATACGTCGGGTGTCAGGCGATGGCAGCGTCGGAATGGAGTTCGTATTGGTGGAAACTTGGACATGTGTCAGCTCTGGAGTACATCATCAAATCTCACACATGGGGACTGTGCTTCTACGGACTGAATCTCTCAACAAAATGTACGACAGTCAGGTACCGACATCCCGCTCTGGCAGCTCAGGGTCCAGGTGATAATCTTCGAAGCCCCTATCGCCGGTAGACGATACGTAAGAAGTATCGCCACAGAGAGATATCGGGAGTCCACATGAAAACAATTTCACTGGGAATTGTGGCACACATCTGACATTCCGGCGTTGGATAATTAATCCGTGACATCATCACCTGAACCCCCAAACCCACATCCATGGTTCTCTCGCTAAAAGCGGGAAGCCCACCCCAGCCCCACGTCCAAACCCCGCCGCAACCCCGCCACGCCCGCACCACCGTGCACCCCACACAACCATGGCCAGCACCCAAAAACAGCAAAATAAATGATCCATACAAGGATCGAACCTGTGACCTTGGCGTGTCATACGAGATGTGTTAAGCACCACGCTCTAGCCAACTGAGCTAATAGACCTTGTTTCTCATCGTCACGTGGCTATTTGAAATGAAAATCTGTGTATGCTAATGTAGCAGAATAAGAGCTCATGGGGATGTGCTTTAGGGAGCGGCAGTGGCAGTGGGTGTTGAGGGGAGATATGGTTTGAGCAGCTGTTTGGGTTGAGGAAGAGAACATTTTGGTGCGGTCATGGGTATCACTCTGTGCTCGATGCCTTTTTGTGCGTTGTATCGACAATTAAGCTTTGGGGCCACACGCAAATAAACCAACTATCTACGGATAAGGATAACTAGTGACGGTCAGGAAATACCCTAGGGCGTTCTACAGGTTTCTCGAGATTATCACTTCTCAGCCCGAGACGTTTATATAAAATACCTTGCCTCCAGCTAGCATCATTGGTTTCAACCGGCAATAATGCCACAATTCAAGGATGGAGTTGTTATAACCGAGTTGACATGGCCATGGTTGGTAAATGTGGAGAGGTAAAATCATCACCGCTATTGATCTGCAATAACACAATTCGATAACGTCTCCTAATGTCTGGATATACGAAGTAATCCTAGGAATGCCTTGGTGTCTCGACACGGCTCGTCTCATAACCATCTCTGGGGAAAACTTGCGAAATTTGTGAAGTGATTAAGGTGAAATAGAAATAATGTCAGCCTTAGTGAAACGAGTGATATTTACGCATGCAAACAAAACAGGGGCAGAGCTAGGCGGATGAGCGACTGTACCAGCAAACAAAAATACTTTCCATGCACTATATCTTCGTCTAAAAACAAGATTGTACCTTTGAAAGGACTCTTGGAGCGTGCTAAATGACGGGTGGGGGTCTAAATGTGAGGTTCAACTTGGACGACAAGCACCCTACAATCAAAACTACGACCATTTCGACTCAGACAGGATATAAGATACATGTGAATGTACGGGTTTTTACAGAGCCTATACTTCCATCATTCACCGTCATGACTCTGAAAAGTCATTTCTGAGTCACTTCGCGCGAGTCACTTCTGAGTCGGCGAGCTTATGACTACCATCGGCGGCATAAGTTGCGTGCAGACCATTCTCTAGAAGGAAATAGTACTGAGTTGCTTGTATGTTATATGATATAGGAGATCTATTTTGATGACTTTTGTGCCCAGAAAATTAAAAATGCCTTCTACATGGAGGGTTGGCCATAGTGCCTACTACCAACTACGAATAGGAAGTGGCAGGACTCTGGAACGGAGCGATTGTATAGCGGAGGCAAGCGCACCTAAAGAAATAGGTAACCCGAATATGTTAGAGTAGGGTTCATTGAATAACTAGATTCCGCTTCGAACGCAATAAGAATATGCTCGATCAAGTTTATCAAGATATAGTCGTAAATGTGAATTGTTTTGGGTGATTATAGTCGTAGCTTTAGGACGGCACATCTGCGGATGTACCAGGGACTCTCGGGGTGATAGGAGCCCGCGGGGGGGTTCTTGAAACAATAAAATATGTATTCCTTAGTGGTATCGTAGTACTCTATCTAACCTTTCCTTTGCAAAAGATTGAGAAGTGCAGCATACAAACAAACTATTTCGTTAATAGGTACGGCGTGTTGTAATACAGATGTTTGGGTTTAGGGTTGTCCATCAATTTTCAGAACAACCAGTCCTCCCCACTTGTGTCCGACCTACCTACCTTGTAACGGGCGGACTAGAGAAGCACCAAGGAGCACGAGCAAGACGAAGGACAAGGCGCGGTAACGAGACGAGGGGCAAGGCTAGGGGCAAGGCAAGAAACAAGACTGTATTAGAATATACAGGTTTTGCGTGCAGAACAATGAGCTCCAAGGGACGTCGACTCTCCACTGTTTACAAAACCCCGCGCAAAATAACCCAAATACTAAACATAACGCCGATGGATAGATATATAGACTACATCCCACCACAGATCACACTATATATATACTACAATAAGCGTGGTCGCCGCATGATGCGGACCACCCAGCACAGAGTAGCCAGCTTGTAGTATCCCAAGTGAAGCGACGTCGTTTCTGACCTACACACCCACACGATCGCGAAGAACTTAGACGAATTCGAATCGTCGATATTATGTACAACTGCTATGGCAATGACTACTTTCTCTGGTTCTAAAAGGGTGCGCCTCCACCCGCACATACGTTGGGCCAAAGGATCCACCGTCAGATCCTAAGAGGAAAACTACAAGTCCCAAGCCGCCATTTCTAACCATTGTGGTGTAGTGCTGCGCGGCAATCTTCACCACCAGAAGCAAAATCTCACAATGTTGCGGAGAGCGATACACAGGGTAGCACTCGCACATCACGACGACCTCACTGTTACTTTGGATGCTTTTTTGACTTTTGATTGACTGATCTCTCGAGGCCAAAAGGCCCGTATATATACAGACTTGTCTCCCATATTCTCAGCCATATTCGTCTCCATATCTATCTCCGTTTGCTCATCCGTTTGCACTGATATGAGCCGCTCTGTACTGATACGAGTCACTCTCCTGAGGCATATCTTCATACACCAACTGCATATCAAACGGACCTGAGTTGTGAGGCTCACGATGCAGGTACACATGCAACACTCACGACGACGTCTGTCATTTACACCCTGCATCCCGGATCACTCACACCCCAAGAAAACGGTGTGACTTTACACTCTGCCCTCCCGACAGTCTCGGAATTCAAATTCGGAGCCTATTCCCCGGTTTGCGGCCCGTGTAGCATAGCTTGCCAGAGAGGAGCAGTGGAAACAGCAATGCTTAGCGGAGACTAAAGATCTACAAGTAATATAAGAGGATACATGAGAGAGAAAGCCTTCTCCAGGCCATGTGGATACAGCAGCCCAGCCAGAACTCGCTACGCAAGGCACTTATGGAGATTGGGAGGGAGCGCCCCAGATCCGGGAGGCCATTGCTTCCGCCGAGAAAGAAGCAGAGAAGGACCGCATCAGCAAGGCAATCCACGAAGCGGTCGACTACATCATCAGCAAGCTTCAAGCAATACAGAGCTCCAGTCTCGTTGAACTAACATACTCTACCGAGCGGACGCCCTCCAGACCTACCGGATCGAGGCCCAATCGCCAGCATTCACACCACAGCCGACGGATGGCCAGATACTGGATCCCTGCCGAGCTTCTTGGCGTATGGCATATGTTGGATGAGCCGCGGACGACTGACTTCTAGAAGGGGAGTCGGATCATGCCGGATGCTACCCGCGGATGTCAACATGCAGCTCGACAAGAAAGCTGGGATTCGGAATACGGATACTGTGCAGATGCAGGTACGGCTGTGCTGGCGAAGGTAAATTTGCGTAATAAACTGACGGATAGTTCCGCCTTTACTTACAGCTTGTTAAAATTAACGCGCAGAGCTACAGTAGAGATCGATCGATTACCTAGGCTGTGCGTGAGGTGATATGAGGCTAAGACATTGCCAATTTCTGAGATTTCTAAATACAAAGTTGCCCTCATGATTGATGATCCGACTTGATTTGTGCCGCGCGGCCAGTGTTCGAAATGGGTCCGCCAAGCTAAAAGATGTGCTACTTTTGGCATTGAGTGTAGTTTTTGCAGCTGTCATGGGTGATCACACGGCCACCAGCTCCCTTGCTGCAAAGTTCGGCCACAGCGAAGACGCGAACATGGACTCCAACATGTCCAAAGACTCTTATGACCACGAATACCTGAAAGAGCTGAAGGAACATTTTTCGGATAACGCTCACTTCGGTAGATTCCGGCTTGGGCAAAATACGGCATCACAGACCATCACTCATCCTCAGTAGTATAGTACTTATATCTACGACTCTAGACCCACTATGCTCGTGCACTGATTCGCGTGGGCTCTCCATGGGTCCACATGCTCTAGGACAACTTCCAGCAGCTCACTAGACGAAGGTGAATGATCAGCTTGGGTGCATTTTAATAGATAAGTAAAGAGAAGTACAAAGAAGAGCAGAAAGGAAGCCTAACCCCGGGTTGGAGGTAGTTGAGAGGTGCTGTTAAGTGCTTCTTAGTACTTACCCTACAGAGGGTTCGATGAATGCCAAAACCCTTATAAAACTAAAATTTCTGTATATGGCTTATAAAAGCCTGGGGGAATGATTCTTTATGGTGTTTGGGATGCTTCTCTAAGGATGATAGCTAGGTTTTAGTTTTTATAAGACTTAGCACTTGTCGTGCCCACTATAAGGTAGGTACATGTTAAGTAGGGTGGGATGCCGCGAGCTGGCTGAAATTTATTTTTTTGGAAGCTTAGCTCCCAGCTGTAAACTCAATTTGCAACCAGTTCTCCAGCGCAAAGGCTCTAATGGCCAAATTTCCACGATGTAGGGGGGATACATGTCTTAAGTCTTAAAGGACCCTGCGGCTCTGCGGCCCGGCCCACAATGTACGTCATCTCGATAAGACAACTCGTTCTACGCTCTATGTTCCGAGCAGCAACAACGCATAATAGACTTCAGGGTTCGTGGGCAGTACTACTTAGGGTACAATTGCGATTGTACTATGCCATACCCATATACCGTATAAATCGCGTAGCAAAGGAATAGACGGCGCCGAGTTTAATTAAGATTCGCTGGTTGAGAGAGCTCGGTAGCGAAGTGGGTTTAACTTTGTTCAACCTCAACCGTTGAATTATCTTCTTTCATACTCAGGCTACCTGTATGCAAATGAGATTCTGCAGTTGATCAGCCAAGGTCTTCATTTTGACTCGCTGCGGGCCCCCAGCGGTCACACTGCTAGATTTTGTCCAACCCCAGACTCATAAATCTCCGCCAGTAGAGGAAGAGCCAAAAAAGCTTCATTACCAGCTGCCAGTATACCAAAGAAGCGAGCCCTCCTACTTGCTCTTGCTGTCAAGGTGTAGGCCATCGAAGCAGCAATAAGAAATGTCTAGGTTTGTAGATGTAGACTGTTTGAGCTGATTTGATATCACTCGACTTGATTTGTAAGAAAGTATAAATTAAACTCGGCGCCGTCTATTCCTTTGCTACGCGGTTTATACGGTATACAAGTCGGAACGGCTATTTTTACAGCAGCAGCTGCTAAAATTGCCGAAGAGATCTAGAGATCAAGGACAATGACCTATAGAAAGGAGCTCCTTGCGGGTTTTCAAGAACAAAATAGCCACAACTCCACGAGAGAAAGGTCTTAGTTGCCATTTCATGATCTGAGGGGTTAATGAGACGATCGCTGTGGGTGTTCTGGTGGTATATACACCGACATCACTACTCACCATCACTAAATACAGTTGTCAAAGAGTTCTCTCGTTCCCAGTTTGTCTAGCCACGTACTCGCATTTTTCAAGCTCGCACACGGTTGGCAGAATTATTTGCCACCACTAGACACGAGAGAAGTAAAAAATGGGATGTTTATAAACACCTTAATCATATCTGGCGGCCATCTTCAGATCGTTGAAATTTATAAATGACCTCGTAATATCAATCTATGGTCATGGTAAGCTAATCGATGTTGTATTCTGCACGATTATTTAGTTTACACTTATAAACATCTTATAGGACTTCTACATTAGAATTTTCGTAGCTGTCAATATGCAGATCTGCACTTTTGCGGCCCTTACATTCGTACGCTCAAGAAATGGCTACTTGCTGGAAAAGTAAGCTATACGCTCAGATTGACCTCGGCTGAGTTTCCGTCAGGCGGAAGGCCCTGAAAAAACGCATCAGGCGCGCTAATGCGATACGTGGGGCCGAGTAAGTGCAGATCTTTTTTTCTCGGTGGCTACAAAAGTGATGCTGCATCCATTTCCCGACTCTAAGGGGCCTATTTTCTGATACCCTCCAACTCGACGCTTGATATCTCACAGATACCTGGCTAATCTCGAAGCCTGTAGATTATCTGCAACGATAATCTTACCCCTTCTACATGTATTATCACTCGATCCTCGTGTGGTATCCGCTCAATATCGTCCATTGACATACGGGGCCATACCTGGGCGTACCAGTCTTTACAATATCCCTCACCAATCCTCCACAGTCCCTCCCCGCTCCTCCGCCCTTAGGAACTGCCGCTTTCCTAGCGACTTCTCCCTAAATACTGTACAGACCTACCCTAGAAAAACACCACTATCCATAGACAGAGTACAATTAACCATTAGAGCCATTCTAGGTTCCCATCAATCCGCCTATATCTAGGGCGCTAGCGCTTTGTACCTCATTTTCTAAATCTATCTCCTCCACCAAAATTTTTTTTTATCAATTATCCCTCTATAGCTCACTTCATTTGTGTCTTCTCTGCAACTTTATAGAGAGATTTTAATTTTCCTGGCATTGGTAGTAGAGGGAATGAATTTTGAAAAAGCTAAGTTTTGTGTGGGAGTGTCCAGTGAATTAATTATCATAACAGTAATAAAACGTCATTAATAGTTTTAGTTACCCAAAATGTTAATAGTAAGTCTCATCAAGGTTCCGTTTTTGGTACCTTGGCGGACTAAATATATTAATTTTCAGCCAAAAGCTGACTCAAACTAAATTTTTGGGCTAATAATTATCGTTTCGGCTAATGTTGGGGTCCAGACCAAATGTCCAGACCCCACAGTATAGACGAGCGCCAAAGCCATCATGCAGAATTTAAAGCTTGTTACTAGTACCGCGAATATTTTATGGCGGCGGGTAGAACTTATTCACTCCTATAATTTCCCTCACTTTTGGAAACACGGGCTGGCACGCATATTTTGGGGGAAACAATGAACAATGCAATGCAGTACCTGTAATAACGACGACAGATGTTGCTGCTGCTCCCGCCCGCCCCCCCTTCTATTCTTGATATACGTATCAGGGAGAACTTACATTTATGGATAGAGAGCGAAGGAATGAGAAAGTGCCGTGCCGTTTTGTATGTTACTAGGTACCAGGTGCCGACATGCGTTCACTTCCTAGGGATACCTGGCAAGCTAGTTGTATCTATACCTACATTGAAGCCAGGCACAAGTGGAGCCACGGAGAACTATTATAGAGTGCGTAAAGTAAATATGTACCGGCGGCAAACGTTCGAATCATGCCATGTCGCTATGTCGCCATGTAGCCCCATTACACCGAGTGATATTGAGCGCAAAAACGAGAGATGAACAGGACCCCACCAGTACTCGTCCGCCAAACCGCCCCCTCGCGTCCACAATAGAACTAATGGCGCGATGGACGCATGGACTTGCTATGCTGAACACATGAAGTAAGTGGCGGTGTATAAAACCACAAGTGTTGTTTTGTACGTAACTAAGTCAATACAATGCAATTCGAGGCGGATCTTGAAATTGTTGCATGAGGCTAGTAAGCCCAACTCTCGTTGCTTTCACAATGTGAGCCAGCTGCTGGATGTTTTCTGTCATGGTGTGGTTCACTGATACCCACCCGATCCATATACCAGGTATTGCCTAATCCACATTGTCTATATATCCCAAACGTCCCACCAGTTTCGGATTCCAGATCTACGGAGGAGCGCGAGATAAGGATATTTGATAGAACATTCAGTCCCGGGATATAGTGTTGACGATTTCGCAGCAATTTGCAGGTCCAGAACCTCCCCGAGTGATAGCATGGTGATTATGACTTTTCGGTCTCACGAATCTAGATATCCATCGTTCCCAACCGCGGTATGAATCGTACGATATCTCAGTGCCACAATTCCTTCATAGCAACAATAGGCTACGCGGTCCTTAATAATAAATCAAGGTAACAAACCAAAATATGTACATCCGTGTACGATAAACTTTGCTTCCAAGAATCGGTAGAGTTAGTCCAACACGCATCCATCCCGCTTCCATGAATCACACCATTTGCCACGCGAGAACAATCCCTCTTGCGGGTAGTTGCGCTGTCCAATTCATACACGGAAAATCCGCATACTTCGATTTTCGGAGCGCAAGTCACCTTCCGGATGAGCTACTCAATCGCTGCTGGCTGCCATCTATATTGTGTTCCATCATGCTGCTATCCAGCCACGTGGTGGTAAGTGCGGAAGATGGAGAAGAGAAGAAGCTATATTATGTAGGTTTCAAGATATCGCGGTTATCACCAATGTACAAAAGCTCAGTCCTAATGTACGTACAACCCGTGCCGTTATTGTCTTTTGTCGACATGGAGCAAACGTAGCTGTGGTTGTTTCGTGTTCGTGTTCGGGCCCGTAATGATAGCGTATCCAAACTACAGCTAACTGCTGCGAGTGATGTAGTCGGTACCCAATCAAGGGCGGGGCCGGGCAAAGTTCCGCAGGCGCATACATGAACCGACCGTACCCACGAACCTGGAAATATGATGATGTTGATGATGCGTCGAGTCGAGTCAACCAACCCTAAGAGCCGTTTCTTCTATCGCCCTAATTAACCCTAGAATCTACTTATTGTCGTTGGGAAAAGTCTGCATTCGGGTGTGTTGCTCCGAGGTGCTGCATATGCATGCTGCATGCAACAATGTCTTACTTCGGAAAAGTTTGGTTCTTGGGTGCAAGGGACCGGATGGCATGAAGCAAGGAAACCTAACCCTAATATACAGATATAAATTAACAAAATGCTTTCCTAGGTGATACATGAGACGGCTGCGGCTGTATGTCTCTGATTGCTGTTCACTGTCATAGGTTGAATGTTTTGCAGACTTTTTGGTTTAAATTCACAAGATGTCGGACATTATCTGATATCCACAACTGCGTTGAATGCACAATGCTGTAGCGTGCAGGTTAAATAGGAGATGACGATCTGACTTGCTTAAACATTCTGTGGTTGGTTGGCGCGCCCAACATTCCAGTGTTAAGAACGCTTGATTGAGTGAAGTTGCGAGGTGTTGCATGAGTACTCTACACGCACTTATCCACGAAAACCTATCCTCACCGTCTACAAACAATTAATAGAGTGGTTGTCCTTAGCTGGTCGAGAAGGGTAGATTCTAGCTCACTGTCTTCCAACTCTGTTCCTAAGAACTTACTTTTACTAACCAACTCAAACGACCCCCAGTTCCGGTACGAAAGGTGACGGTCTTCGCAATGAGTCCCCACAAAGCAAGCCCTGTCTAGGTTTTATACTGTCAGTATCTCATTTTCACCAGTCGTTGAATCTTGTGCAACAATGAGATTCTTGTGTATGCGCATCCACCCCTTCAAGCACAAAAAGCCCCGCAAGGTACCTCCACCTAATTGCAGCGTGGGTGAAATATCTGGCGGTAGGTTCGTATCTCTAGACCCTCGACGAGGAGGTTCGATACCATACGACTGGGCATCTACTTAGCAGTGCGGTGCTGGGTCAATTGATATCGGCACCATGCTTAAAAGAACCATATCGCTGCTGAAGGTATGCTCAGGGAATTGAGGGAGTATCCTCGAAAAATTTGTTTCGAATTGGCGCTGAAGGATGATGAAGGAACTGGGTATCTAGCTGTGGAAGGTGAACTTGGGTTCTGAGGGCTGCTTTAGAGTAGAGAACTGACTTGAAGTGATGGAGACATGCCAGGATGCAAACAAAAGCCTTGTTGTGAGCGCTATGATCTATGTATACATCGTTCCCGAGGAAACTTTCGGTGCAGACCAGATCTCAGACTTCTAGCTTTATCGATCTATATGTGCTCTATCTGCAGAGTGACTCCGATATCGCGTCGATTAACGCCAGAGAAATCCTTTGCAGTCGGGCATTATAGATGCCAAACTTTCTCGGCAGTTGAAGCCACCAACCATCGAATCATGGCATGGCGACTTCACCGTCTTACACATGTAAGAAAATTCATTTGCCGTGTCACAGAAATCTGACTGGCGAGATCTCTGAACCTCAGGTTGGTAGAGCACTTTCCAATTCGCCCGTCAGAGCATAATATTGTACTACAGACTCCTACGTAAAGCACACCAGATATCCTACGCACGGCCCCAGAGAGGTCTGCACGCACAAATTAGTGAGTTTTAACCTGGACTCTTTTTTGTGAGGGTGTGTTCCTCAAAAAGCAAAAACTGGGAATGTTAAGAAAACCCATGTAACCAAGAAACGACTGTGTCCCATCTCCGCGTTTCTTCTTCATCTGACTCGGCTTTCCGATGCCGAGGTGGGGATTGGTCCAATGGCAGTCATTAGACAATTTGAGCCCCACAAACCAACATAACGCGAAAAACTGATAAGTGACGTCGCCATATCAGCCAATTAAATGGCCGAGTTCTTGGAGCAGTGGCTGAATGACACCCACCCAATAATAATCGTTGTGATGTGGATACTCTAGAAGTTGGGGCAGATGTTTACCAGGGAAACGACGATACAACACGATGCCGCTGTTGCCGTTAGCAATCTCAAACAGCGCGAACCAGATTCATTGGTTTTAGTCCAAATGACAGAACAGCGTATCCCGTCAGAGTTCCTTCGCCTCATGAAGCTACGTGCCGGTGCCGGTCGTACTCGCTTTTGTTAGGGTTTTATCTCGCTTCCAAACCAAAGGGAGACCCGGCAGATTTCGTGTAGAATTGTCGCATGGATACAGAGTACATAGTAGATACATAAGTATTCCGCCACGCTCTATGGACACCTCATCTTGAGAGTATTTTGGTTGGTAGCGATTCTCCAGGCGCGTCTCTTGTCAAATAGATCGGTACAGCTACCGCACCGCCGTTGAATGTTGGGTTTTCCTCTCCGTCCTATCCGCACGCCGTTCGAAGCGAAAGGGCGGGGCGATTCTCAAGTCATCATAGCCCTATCTAGTTTATGCGAGGCGAGTCAGACCGGGAGGTGCAGTTTTGGAATGGTTCGATCCAGCACAAAGAAGGAATCTGCCGAGCTTCAAGAGCGTGGGGAGGTGGTCCGACTTTGCTTTTCCCGGCGCCTTGGCGCTGCTGTGCTGGTCGCATATGGGATTTTTGGTTTCATTTCGCTTTTTTTCGGGATCTTTGGTCCCAAGGCCCACGCCTTTGTTACCCACTTTCAACCCAATGGAGCACGGGAGAGTGGGCAGCGTGAATGCTGATCCCTGGCAAGCTGAACTGTGCATATTATTTGGACCATTGTTCTTGAATGGTCGAAAGAGCGTGGAGCGAATGCAATAACTCTCTTTATTCTAGCACTCTACGTCTTCCTTATTGCTTCCACCGGTACTCTCCAAAAATTAAAGTGGATTGCGGGAGCAAAAACCTGACACAACAAATTGCAATCGCTCGAACAGGAAAGTTGGTAAGCACAGACGCTGATGTGGGTCGGCTTCATCCGTTACCACAGATCTAAACCGGGCCTAACCTTCTTCAGTTCACAGTCAGGCCTATCAGAGTGAACAGAGAAATACTGTTGGTTCACCCGGAGCAGACCAAGAAGCTGGAATTTGAACCGCTTCTGCCCATCACTTGACTGGAGGAGAAGGCCGCGATCTTCAGTGGTCGCGTGGTGCGGCAAGCTCCAGAACGGGAGAGGCCGTTGATTGGCTCTCATGTATGTGGCAGTAGCGAAGAGAGCATTGAAGTCTTGGGAGAGATGGCTCTCGAGATAGTGCAGGATGCAACATCATCGGCTCTAAGAAATGGGCTCCAACCGAGTTCACCATTCAACTTCTCACGACTCCGGAGGCTCGTTTGTATCGCCGGGCGGCGCGGGTGCGACTTTATGTCTCTGCAAGGTCCGTGTCCTAGGCAGGTTTAAGTATTCTTGCCTGTGCGCTCTCTGTTCTGACGTTCTCTCAGAACAGAAGGCGTTGCGAGGATGAACTTGCTTCTTCCGTCCATCCCGCCTTCTCCTGGCCGTATTTATTATCCGCCCACACCTGTGCTGAGATTGTGCAAGGTAGCAGGGTTTAGTATTATCCTCGCACACCCCTGCCGCCCACCTTCCAGTATAGTAGGCAGCAGAATCTACGGGATTGTGTGTGGAGCATCCCCTTCTTGTGGTTCCTCTCTTCCATTCCGGTTCCTCTCTCTCTTCCGTTTCCCTTCGTCCACTGTCGTTCTTTCGCACCACACCACACCTCGCACCCCACCCTCCATCAGGACGACTGTTAACACCCTTCGGTGATCCACACGCTGTGTGTGATACTGCCCTCCCCTCTTGTCGGGCCACACTCTCCATCCAATACCCTCAACGTTGGGCCAGCACCGCCCAGTCAGCGCGAAATTCCTAGATCCCTCCAATCCCCAGACACAATCTTCCCCGATAACTCGTCACCGCGCCTGCACGTCTGTCCATTGTTGCCTGCAAAAATCATCACTATCGGGAGCCGGGATTGCAACCTACAGCTGACGCGCCCTTACTCCGCCGAACGCTGGACTGGGATAGCAGTGAATGGGTGTGTGTGTGGAAGGAAAATTCAGCCCAGAAAGACCCAAAGAAGGAAGCAACATTGGCAACGTGCCTCGACTGTAAATCCAGAAAAATATCAGTTCTGATTTATCGGATTGCTGTTCCAATATTTGATTCGCATTTTGGGGACAAAAAACCAGTACCTAGTCTGGAAGGGATATCAAATTTTTGGTATGTTATTTTTGCTACTTCTCGCCCAATTTCTTCCCGGCAAAAGTGCTAGGAGGTTATATATAATTTGGAGGTGGGTGGCTATTCTGTATGCAGGAATGCGGAGGGAATACCTAGGGAGCACAGGACATTACCTCTGCCTCCCCCACAAAACTCCTGAAGCCTGCCTTCGCCACCACTTCTTTCATCCACTGGTGCATCTTATTCTTCAGCCCGCTCTGCCCTTTTGCTTTCCGCCCGAGTGGAGAGCGAACTCAACTCTAACGCATCATATTCTGTCTGATATGCGTTTGTCTGGATTTAGTTAACCTCTCACCCCTATAGTTCTCTATAACACCTTTTCCAGCATTTCCTTGCCAGGCCGTGCAAGTTGCTCACTTCTCTGTAAAGGTTTGTCCAGCGAATGCGTGCCGAATACACTTGTTCTACTCACCGGCTTATTGGATTCAGGTTTTGAGTTGAATTACTCGATACAATGAGTCGAACGAGCAACATCCATGAGGTCTCTGAGACCGTGGCAACTTTTGAACGCCAGCTCGAGAATGGCCAAACTTTGTTATACCAGATGCAGGTGCTTCAGCAACCTGAAAGAGCAAGGGCGTGCGGAATGGGTGCAAAATGTATGGTTTATCGATACGGCTTTTGGTGTTTGAAACTCTGACTTAACGGAACCACACAGCCCATGCAGACCGACGACCAGTTGATCCACCTCCCGTGGTTGAACTTAGATTGTTCTCTGGTCCTGAGCAAGCGGACGTGTGAGTGCTTAGTCTCCGTCATTGACAATGTAACTGTGTGACTGATTTTACAGAACGTTTTCACACAATTCGAATTTCTTCCTGTACGCTTCGTTGGAACATGCTCGTCCCGTTGCCCAGGCACGAGGAATGCCAGCACCTGCACCGGCTCCCGTCCTCACCGGTGTGCCAGTATCTGGTATGGCCTACTTGGACCGACCTGCCCCGGCTGGATACTTTATTTTCCCCGATTTGTCGGTTCGACATGAAGGCAGATATCGCCTAAGGTTCGCCTTGTATGAGGATACAAAGGAGCAGCACTCGACGAATGACCCGCATGAGCCTCGCGAATATTGTGTGCACCGTTTGGATGTAAAGTCCAAGGCATTCACTGTCTTCTCAGCCAAGAAGTTCCCTGGATTGGCTGAATCGACTGCACTGTCCCGGATTGTTGCAGAACAAGGATGTCGTGTGCGTATCCGACGAGATGTGCGAATGAGGAGGAGAAATGATCGGCCAAGGGGCAGAGAGAGTGAGGATAGTATGGATGAGACAGCAATGTTGAGAGCACAGAGGCGTCATACTCCAGACCAGTACGATATGGAGGATCAGATGTCGTCCCAGCCCCCGCAACATTGCCCCACGCCCCAATATCAGCAACCGCCTCCACCTTATTCGATGCACAGATCGGAGTCCGTGGACAGCAGGAAGAGAAGTGGATCCGATGTTTCTGTGGCTTCCGTGTCAGATGTCTCGCATACTCCCAGATACAACGCTGGCCAGTATAACATGCCACCTGCCCAGAATCATAGTTCGTACGGACATCCTGTTCCTACGCCGCCGCCGCCTCAGCAGCATTCTGTCAACCACTTGTCGTTTATCCATCCCACACCTACCCCAGCACCACCATCTCAACAGTATACGCCACAGCCACAAGTTCCTTCCCAGGATGTGTATGGTCGGAATGGATATATGAGTGAGACGCATTCACGGCCTCATAGCCAATACCAAGCTCCTCCGCCTCCGACTTATCATAACACCCGAGAACAACTTCCCACCAATGGTCAGAGGCGAAATTCTGTGGACGATTACCGACAAAGGAGAGACTCCGATACGGCTTACCACCCTTCATCCCATTATCGGCCGGGCACCCCTGTCGTACCGCAACCGCAGCCATATAATGGTCAGATGTCGAATGGATATGGTCACCAACCACAGCCGCAATACGCCCCTCAAGCGCATCCTCCCATGTACATTCCCCAGCAACAGCAGCAACAACCATTGCCCCCACCGCCGCCACCGCAGCAACAGGGTCCTGCCATTGGTCTTCCCCCTCTTCGGTTGCCACCGATCAGCGATTCTGTTCCTAGAGTGTCATGGAGCCAACCACCGACACCGAGTGTTACTGCCCCGCCGCAAAACTCGTACCCACCTCCCCAACCACTCCGTGCAGTTCCGCCTCCGCAATCTATCGCACCTTCGCAGGTGCCGATACCCAGTCCATCACAATTCCCTGCATTTTATCCAGACAAATATGTGAATGGTTATTCACCTGCTGCGCCTCCTCAGCTACCAGTTGAGACACCCAAGAAGAGGCCATGGGGCAGAGTGTTTAACACCGCTCATACGGAGGGTGCTCTGCGTGGGGGAATGCGACCTGACACGGAAGGGGATGTGTACGGTAGCGATGCTTCGACATACGTTGCTCCCGATACTGATGGTGATGGATACGATGATATTGGCAAGCTGAAGATGACCTATCGCCGCGCGGACGGTGTGGAGATTGTCAGGAAGCTGCACGGAGAAGCTTAATTGGTTTTGGAATTGGGTTTATAGCTGGCTGGGTGGGCATCGGGGATGCTTTTTTGCGAAGGACTTCGTATTCAGTTTTTCTTCGGGACACGGTTTTTTGGTTGGCTCCTTTTATCTTTTGGATTTTCTACAATCTTGTTTTATATCCCGTGGTATTTATATCTCACATCTTTGGATTTTCTTATGTTTTTTCGCATTTGTGTTTTTGACTTTTACCGCTTGTCCTTTTGATTTCCAGTTTCTGTCATTTGGTGTTTGTGCTTTTATGCTTGAAAGTATTTTATATAAGTTACTTTTGTGATATGGAGAAATCGCGAGGTCTCGTTGGTGTGTAAGGCCATTCTGCATTTTTATTTCCCTAACTTTGGTTTCCTCATTTGGCCTCATCGTTTTCTGTCGTGCGTTTTGCGGCGGCTGGTTTAATCATATACCCGACTAACATCATTACCCGCTCGTGGGCTCCCATCTCCATTTTACGTTTATTTTTTTGTTTCTGGGGTCGGCGGCTGTTGTCGTTTTTGCAGTGTTTTTAGTCGAATGTACATACGGCGACGATATGCGTTTGCGACAGATTGCGGGATATAAAAAGCGTTCCTCCACCTCCCCCTCTACTGCTGCATATTACTATCCTTGATTTTCGTTTCTTTATGTTGGTCAGTTGTAGGCGGTCAGATCTTCGTTGATGTATGGGGGTAAGATGTTGGATAGGGTTGGTTGTTCTTTCAGCGTCATCGTTTTCTGTTTGTGAGTAAGTTAGGTAGTTTGTAAGATTTAGTTTTGGAATTGAGTTTAGTTTCAAGAATTCCCATCAATGCCATGTGGTGTGTGATACGCATAAAAGGTTATGTGGCACAGACGTTTGCGAGCCAAGTCGATGGCGGGTGATATCCCGTGATGTCGCCCGTTACCCTGTGCAACAGCAAGCTGCTGCCAAAGTTTGTTGTCAATCGCCAATTTCTGCGCTCTTAGAACAGCGCAGCACAGCACAGCACACACCATACATCAGCCACCACCACCACTACCGCCAGGTACGCAAACACGTTGCGCCTTTTACCTCTGACGTGTGCATTGCAGCAATTGGGCGGATTGTCTTAGTCCGCGACTCCTTAATTTAGTTGTAACCATTGCTCTCTCGCTTCGTTTTGGACTTTCTCCGCACACTCGCGAATCTGCTTCCATCATCCATCGACCAATCCTCCCGTTACCCGTCATCGCAAAACAGGCACCTACTGTCGAGAGCACATCGCCTGGCCGAAGCAAGCTCAGGAACACTACTACACTGCTGCTGCTGGCGCTCATTCAGAGCGAGAAGCAATTAATCAACCATCAAACAAGTCGGACCCGAGTCAGTGTGAACGATCATGGCGACCGCAGATTTGAGCACTCCACAGAAGGCATGTTTCTCCCTCCTTTTCTCTGGAAAACGGCGTCATGCGGCGCACGTAGCACAATGGTGGTGTTGCGCTGAATACAAGCCCACTAACAATTTCGTTTGCACCGTCACAGATTCTGCGCGAATCCATCAAGTCCAAACTACCACCTGCTCCCTCACCTCCCAACTTCGCGCCGCCGCCGGTTCCTCCTAAAGACAGTGATGCCGACGAAGCAGAGCGCCGACGCATGGAACGCATCAAGCTCGGGCGCGAGTCGCTTGAGCGCAGGAGACGGCAGGGGAATAGTCTTTCTCTATCTCGGTCTTCTTCGATTCGCGCCGATGAGGACGGTGACGTTTACATGGATAGGCATAGCCGAGAAGTTGAGACGCCTCCGTCAAGCACTAGCGAAGTGGTCGTCGTGAGGAGGGCTGCGGGAAAGGGGGGGAAGAAAGATGAGGGCGATGCGCCATATGTACCCGATGACGATGACGATGACGATGACGAACTGCAGACAAAGTCGCCGAGACGAAGCGAAAGAAAGTTTACCAAGGCGGCGATACAGAAGGAAAATGAACAAGAGAAGAAGAGGAAACTCCGAGAGAAACGGGAGAAAGAGGAGTTGAGAAGCAGGTTCATTGAAGGTTCAATGCGCGACCGTACTTCTGCACCTCCCCCAAGAGATATTATTGGGGAAATCGATGATTCTGAGGATGAGGATGAAAGTCCACCTGACGCTTTTGAGGAGGATGCGCCGCCGATCACCGACCAGGATGAGGAAAAAGACAAAGAGAAGAAAAAGCGTGGCTTCACCTTCGGCCTTGGAAACCTATTCAGGTTCAACCCCTTCGCGCTAGTTGATGAAGCTAGAGCGGCATACATCCGGCAGAAAGCTATACACGACGCCCGCGAGCGCCAAAAGGAGGAGATGAAGCGGCAGAAGAAGGAGGCCGAGGAGCTGTATTTTGCGATGAAACGACGTGGGGAATTCAGGAGCACGTTTGCCCAACACGATGATAGCACTATTGGAAGAGCAGTTAGTACTGACGATGACTTTGCTGTAGAGTTCTCGAATGCTGGTGGGAGTGCTAGAAAGAGAAAGCGGGGTGAAATCGCAAGTGTTGGTAGCGAAATGGATGCCATGCCGGAGTACTTCCATACGCTCTCTGGTGATGAAGACAACGGAGAGGTGGATGACGAGGACGCTATGGAGGAGGATACTGAACCGGACGAACCGGAGGTAGAAGAGGAGGATATGATGCAGAGTATCAGATTCGAGGAAACGACTACACAGCCTAGCAGCCGGGCGGGTTCTGCGGCGCCGGAGGACATGCGCAAAAGCGCTCGTCAGCTCGTCAAAAAGTCCTCGAATGTCTTCAGCGCCTTCACGTCAAGCTCATCGAACAATTCTTCCACTTCCTTGGTCAACGCCACAACCGGAAAGCCATTGACTAAGAGAGAGATCAAAAAGCAGGAGCGCCTACTAAAGAAGGTCTCCAACCTCGAGGAGCAGCTAGAAAAGGCCCGCCGTGAGCTGGAGGAGGCATCCCGGGGAAATATTCCCCCCGTACCTGATATTCCGAGCCAGCTGATGGCAGCACCACCTCCCCCACCACATTCAACCCCGGTCTCCCGCTCGAGTCAAGACAACAAAATCAACGGCAAAGCCACTTCAATGCCCCCCCCTCCAGTACCATCAATGAAGGGCGCACTCGTACCAGGCACGCCCAAGCAGAAACTTACACAAAGACACCCAAATCAAATGCTGCCAGATACACCTGAACCGACCCCTACGGGCGACAGATTCGCGCCAGGTGTCATAAGCCCTTCAGGAGCGAACGAAGATATAACAATGGATGAAGGATTTTCCATGGTTCCGCTCTCTCCGGTTCTTAATTCTTCGTCCATCGCGGATAACCCGCAGCAACCGGGAGCTTTAGGAGTGAGCAAAGTTAGACGAACGCGTGGAACCAGCCCCGGCTTGTCAGCGTTCAGGAAGATCAGTGGTGCTAGCGCTAGGAAGGTTAGCAGTGTTGTATCGAGTGCTGTCAACGGCGGCACAACCGGCGACAAACCGGAGAGGAAGAAATGGAGGGGAATGGATAGCCCACCACCGAAGGGTAAGTCTTGGGCGGGGGGTAAAGAGGCGGCTCCACCAATCCCGAAGCTGCCGACAAACGCGACTGGGCAATAGTGACGAGGAGGTGAAGATTCTGGTTTGTATACATTTGGCGACAAGGGAGTTGGGTTATTAATTATCTTTTACTCTGTTGGGGGATTCTGCTATGCTTCTGAATGGGAGGTGTTAATTACGTGTTCTTTTGGACTGCATCTTTTTGGAATTGGTGTACTGTTGGATTTGGGTGTTCTATCTATATGTTACGAGTTGAATGTGTACGCTACTTTTTCTTGTTCAAAGGGTTAAAGGACTGCGTTGTAAATTGTAATGTTGAATAATGAAATAATGAAGAATCAGGAATAGGATTAGGTCCATTTTGATCGCCTGTGATTCTGTTCGGACTCATCCAAACGGCTCAAAAGGACTTCCAAAGAAGCTATTGAGTATATCGGCGCAGCTGGTGCTAAAGCTCTACTTAGAATATCACTCTTATCTACCCCACCTCAAGAACAGATCGCTCAACTCTCTTCCCACAGGATCGACCGTCCTTAACCTTTGTCCTAACTTCTAAGAAGCAACTCAGCTACTTTCGCTTCGTAGTCGATCTTTGCAAGATCATTGTAGGTACTGCAAAAGTCAGCACCAAGAAGGTTGACGTCCTTGAAGTGAGATCCCGCAGGTGCCAAGCTAATATGGTGAGTTTGGTCGAGAAATTCTTCGGTACACGGCCACTTCCAAAAGTACGCCAATTGCTTCATATGACAAATACGTAAGTGGTGGTTCAACACCAAAGAGAAAGTGGTCATGTATCAACTTGTCCCTGAAAGACACCGGAAACGTGAACAACGGGCGCACCAGTAACCAACTTCGCCAAGTTATCCTTCATCTCAATGCACGGGAGATATACGGAACTTCCAAAGCTTCCGAACCGTTCTTAGTTAGCCCCTGGTAGCTGACGTTTGGGAAGAAGATATCAAAGTTTCCGGGTCGTTGTCTTTGCCGGGATCGATAGGACCGTGGTAAACGTGGTCGGACGGTAGCCATACATCGGGGTTCGGTGATGAGTAGTTGCGTATGGCCGCAAGATGCGGGCGACACATAGTAATCGATTGTCGCTATGCCAGTAGTTGTAACGATGAAGAAAGTCCTCACAGAAGGTGAGGACTTTATGTGGACGCAGAGGCTAAGTCAAGCGACAGAGCTGCACGAAGCAATGGGGCAAAGATAGCTGTGTGAAGCGTTGTAGGGGGTAGTTGCTTAGCCCTAAAAGTCATGGCATTTTGGTTCCAAATGAATTGACGACAACGCGTATTACCTACACCCTAACCCTCTTCACCCCTCAAAGCAACTACCACGTCCCCATGGAACCCAGCTCCACCTCAAAGGTCGCCGTTACGTATGAACTTCAAATACAATATCCTGCAATCCTTGGACGGCACATCTGACTTCCTCATAGCTACTGGGACCCAGCAGCTCTCTACCCGCTCATAGCTCCCGACCTCCGTTCTCGCCTCCCTCTTCGCAACCTCCACTGGAAATCACCTACCCGTCCCCTGCGCTCCATCAGCTCCCTGCACGTTGACCTCTTCCCATACTCTCCACCACCCACCAACCTCGCCTCGCCAGCACCATTCAACTCCTCGACCGAGCTTACTCGTGTGAAGTCCTCTGATTCAACACATACCGCAGATAATGAGATCCGCCGATCCGCGTCCCGCAACAGAGGACCTCGAAAGGAACGTCGCCATCAGATACCAGGTTTACGGAATACCCCGTATCTGAAGGTCTACATACTCCGCTGCGATGACAATGACAGCTATAAGAACACGCAACGAAAGCTGCTACGGGAATGGATAACCACACATGCAACAACAGAGAAAGCGGATAACCATGATGCATTTGAATGGCTTATCCTACACGTGGTACTCCCCGGAACCCCCGCCGCGCAGCAACCGCGTTCATCTTCATCGGCGTCAAATTCCGGGGGAGGGTCGAGGTGGATGAAGGGTGGTTCTATGACTTTGCTGGATAAGATTAGATCCGACTTTAACGGCTCGACTGCGAAGGTGGATAGGGTTGCGCAGATACGGATTCCACCGACACATCCGGATCTGCAGACGCTTAGTCCCCCCGTTGCGCCTACTGCTGCTGCGATGACACCCGAGAGTCCACTGGAGTCGGAGACGTCATGGTTAGATCTGGTCGCAAAGTTGAAGAGTCGAATCCTGACCAGCTTTGATGCAAGAGTGGCCCAGTATGAAGAGGATGTTAGAGAACGGGATTCTCAGCGGAAGCTTCCGGGGTGGAACTTTTGCACCTTTTTTGTCCTTAAGGAGGGCTTGGCGCGTGCGTTTGAGAGTGTGGGATTGGTGGAGGATGCGTTGGTGCTTTATGATGAACTTGGCTTTGGACTCGAGGCAATTGTGAGGGATCAAGAGAAAGGAGAGGTGATGGGCGGCAGTTTCATCGCGTGGACGAAGGAAGGGCTCCACTGGATTGAAGAGGCGAGGAAGTGTCTTATGACAAGGAAATTAGGAGAGAGTGAGCCAGTAGATGAGGTTGAGGAAGAGAATCCGATTGCATCGGACAAGAAGCCGTACAGGGAATTGATTTTGAGCAACGAGATCTCGGTCTTTGATTTCAGATGTTATCTGTTCGCAAGACAGGCTATATTGCTGTTACGATTGGGAAGAAGGAACGGGGAGTCTGCTGTCCAGGAAGCTGCGATACCGCCCAGTGGAGAGCAAGACGGAGATGATTTGCTCAAGCTTGCAGAAGTTTGTTGGCGTGGAATAGAGTTTGTTACTACAGTTGCTCGAGTCCTTCGGTCAGATTTAGTCACACATAAGGAAACCTCTGGGGAGGGTGAAGCGGAGGAGGGTGTCTCGCCGGAGGAACTCAATACTATCATCGACAACCTTGTTGCATCGTGGTCGTATGCGGTGTGTACACAACTACTCGACCAAACTCGATCCTCGGCGCTACCGGAAGGGCTCGACGGGAACTCGGATAAGGGTCTTCTACCGAGAAGATCAAGCAGTCTTGCTCATCAGTCTCTCAGTTTTGCACAGCCTGTGAAGGGCAGTGTTACAGGGTTGGAGGACCTAGCAGCTGCTCGAGCGGACTTGATTGTACTCACGCGAACGGCCCTGGAGAGTGTGGGGAAAAGGAGGGGTTGGATTGGGCGGGAAGGTTGGTACAGTTTTGGCGGTGGAGAGATGGAAGACGTGGACCTAGATGGCGACGAAAGTGCGGTGGTAAAGAAGAATGATGTCATTTGGGTTCCCGAAGGTATTAGACACAAAGGGCTTAAATATGCTGTTGGAAATGACGAGGGATTATGCTACTACACACAGTTCTCACAGCTGAGTGAGAAGGCAATGAAGCACTATGGTGTCGCAAGGAGATATAAAAACGCCGAAAGGGTGGAGTCGGATTTGGCGGCCTTGAAATTGTGTGCTTCAGCACCTCTCTTGAGTTCGTCTATAATTTTGCTAATGGTAGTGTAGCCACCTTAAGGAGTATGAAACGGCCGCAAACCATCTGCGACGAATGACGAACTTCTACGAGGAACAAGGCTGGGGGCTCATTGAAACAACCTTATTGGGCATGTACGCAAAGTGTCTCAAGGAGCAGAAGCCAGAGGAATATGTCAGTGTGCTTCTTAAGCTTCTTACAAAGTCTGCGACCGTAGAGAATACCCGAATTCGAAGACTTGCTGGAAGAGGTGGTGCCGACGATGTATCCGTCACGTCCCCTACATTGTCACCTTTTGGAAAGCCTACAGCACATGTCAATGTGCGAGGGTATGTCACAGAAGTATTGGCTCTGTCCAAAGACATTTTTAAGGAGATTACGACTCCTATGCTAAATCTTTGGAGCGATATATCTGTTGATCCTTACCCGCGTCACCTTCCCGATAGAGATGGCTTCCAGGTTGGTGTGAGGATGCGATACCTTCTCTCAGACCCCATGCCTATCGATAAGGTCATTGTTAAAATTGCTTCGACGTCATCGCCTCAAAGCCGTGAAGTATTACTCGAGTCCACGGCGGTGGTTGAGATGAGGAAAGGAATTGTTAAGGCATTAGTTTCAACACATCAAACTATACCAGGAAGCTATATCGTTGAGCAGCTGACCGTTTATGCTGGTAAACTCAAGTTTGTGCATGGTTTTGTGGTGGCAGACACGCCTCTAGGATTAGGGACCAACTCTGTGCAGGCTATTGCGGCGGCAAAAAAGACAAGGCTAAGCTTCTTTCCAGCTCCAAGGGGGTTAACTGGAAGACTTGAGATGCCGAAAGACATCTATCTGGAAAAGATGCGTACTGTTGAGATTGTGATGTCGGTGGGAAAAAACCATATCACGAGTGGAGAACTCCGCATACGTTCTGCTACTGCGGGTCTCAGACTCATTACGGCCTCGCTAGAAGTCGTTAAAGGCTCTAACTTAATATCGATCAACAGAGATAGACCCGGAACGCTTGCTCTTAAAGATATTACGGCAGGTGATGATATACGTCTGCGGCTTCCATACAACTCAGACAATGAATTGACAGAGCTCATGGTCCGGCTCGAGGTGGACTATACGACAGACGCTGGCAAATTTGTTTTCGTGGATACTCTGAGTGTGCTTGTCGCATTACCGCTGGCTGTGAATGTGCAAGACATTTTTAAGGATGACACGTTGTATTCAAAGTTCCAGGTATCGACCGCGCCAGCCGAAGTCCCTCTCAGAGTGTTTACGTCCGCGCTTCAGGGCAGTAAATCCTTCCATACAGAGGGCGGGAAAGGTACATCGGGGAGTATGACGGTGTTTGCGAAGCAGCCGGCGAATTTCATTTACAAGATCAAGAGGAATAAGGATGCGATTGGGCAGCCGGAAAGTTTGGCTTTGGTAATTGAATACACTAATATGGATGAAGGTTTGTTTGGTTGCTCTAGAGTGCGAATTGTCTAGTGGTGCTAATGGCCGGCCAAACAGAACTACGGGAGACTATGGCGAGTTTATTCGAAGCAGAGTTGAAAGAGGCTGGCTTTGGACAGTATATTCATTGGTTGCTTCCTGGTCTTTTTTCGCGGTTTCGACATCGGTCTCCGACCGAGTTGGAGACGGCTGCGTTATTGGAAGAGTTTGATAATGGTACTTATGAAGATTATGGATGGGAAGATGCGCTTGAAGCAATTGATCCACAGTCTGGCGAGCGAGAGAAGATAGAGACATGGCTCAAGGGGTTCTTTTCTGTATGTCTGGCTTCCGTCCTCTCAACAACCCACGCTCACTCCATGCTTCTAGAAACATGCACGAGTCCCGCTCAACCAGCAAAATATCCTTACCGCCATCACCAGATCGATTGTGATCCCCGTCGAAGTCCCCTCTCTCCAGGTGATTCACACAGTCGAACTCAATCTTCACTGTGACTCTACCTCTCGCGCTCTTACTACCCCGTACGCACCACCTATGATAACCGCCGGTAGTGCCCTTCCAGCGGAACTTGTGATCCGACACTCACGCAATTGGGACACCTGCCCTACGGGGGCTTCATCCGAGCCAATGGAATTCTTTTACGAGGTGCAGAACAATCCGGATATGTGGTTAGTTAGTGGTCGAAAACGTGCACATTTCACGGGGGTGGATGGCGGGGTGGAAAGATTTCCGCTTGTGCTTGTGCCGGCGAAATCGGGGTATTTAGTGCTCCCGAATGTGGAGATTAAACCAGTGGATGGGGCGGAGGGAGTGAGTCTGGAGACGGAGTACAAGGCTAATGCCAATGTTGTGCTAGTGCTGCCAGATGTTAGGAGTACTACGGTTAGGATTGATAGTGCTTTTGGGGCGGACCAAGTGGCGGGAATGGCGTAGATCGTTTTTTGTTGGCTGGGGCGGCGAGTGTTTGATTATGTATAATTTAGTGATGGATGGATGTCTAATATTTTCATGTGGTTAGAGATGTCATGCAGGTGTTCTTTCTTGATGCTGCATCTCGAAGCTTTTACAAGGATGACCCTCTCAATTTTACCTCGAGACCTTTTGAGGGGCCGTTCCTTTAATCGGTAATAGAATTCCGAGTAACCGCAGCTAACGGTCAGAAACTAGACTCTGCTATCTAATCTCATCTAATTTAAGCCACACCACACAGGCAATTAAAAAAAGTTTCGACTCGATTGTATAGTGCGCTAGAGTGCTCAAAGACTGGTAGTCCTCTCCGCACTCTTGACGATGCTTCTGTTACCGACCTTCGAGCGATAGGATGCTTTCTCTTCTGCACTTGTTCATACTACCAAAGCAAACCTTAAGCCTCGCTAGTCCCCGCACCTTCGTCTGCCTCATTTATTATGGATTCAATACCTGATCTGCGCTCCCTCTACTCAAGCCAGAGAGCTGGCGGGTAGCTGGCTGCAGACGATCAATCGAGGTTGGCTGGAGGTGGTGCTTGGGAGCTGTATGGAGACGGTCGATCTGGGCTGACCGGGACCTAAGACTCGTTAATTCGCAGTCATGGGGATGTAGAGGACTTATCTCGAGCTCTCAGGGGTTGGCTAGAGATGGTCAATCTAGGCTAGCGGGAGGCTAGCTGGAGGCTGTATTCAGTGTTAACTCATGATCCTACCATTGGCAGGTAGAGAGAGGGATGACTTAACTTCGAATTCTCGAGTGCTTGTAGAGTAGACTGAAGGTCAATACTTCATATCAAATATGAAGATTTGGTCAGCACTACCGAGCAATTGGCAGAAGTTCGAGTCTGTAGATTACGAGAAAGAAATCTACAAACCTCGGTCTGGCTGTGGTTGAAGCTTATTGAGATTATTGGAAATACTGTGTGCTATACTTTACGTCTACAAAAGAGCCGTAGATCCTCTCCAAAACAATACAAGCGGAACAAAACGCAAAAAAACAGAAGACAACAAGAAGTCGAAGCCATGTCCTTAACCATAACCCCGCGACTCCCTCCAATCCCATCCATCAATACCTTAGCACCAACCTTCCTTTCAGCATGAATCACGAAAGATCAATCTCTCCGTCGTCTGTAGTTTTACCTTCAGGAGGAGGAGCATCAGGGGACCACTGCTGAGCTGCAGGGGGTGCATGGGCTTGGATATAGCTGTTCTTGATGTGTAGGAAAAGTTGAACCTTCCACTTGTCCAGGTCGCTGACTTGACTGTACTGGAAGAGGTGCTCTGAGTACGCTGCCTCATCTCCTGCTTCGATGGCGGCGATCAAGTTCTATATCTCATCAGCAGCGTCCTCACATAAAGTGCGCTTTCAACAAACTCACTTGCAACAACATATACTCCCTCTGACTAGGAAAGTTCATATCAATATCCACATAGCTTTGCAGCGCCCTCTTTGTTGTACCAACATCCTATTTGCACATCAGCATTATACCCTTAGCCCCAGGACAAACACAGAAACTCACACCCGTGCAAAGATGACAGATTGCAGCCTTAAAGAAATATTCCTTTAAGCTCCACTTCATCAGGTTATTATTCGCACTCGCCTTTGCCACTTCTTCAAAGCGATCGATAGCTCGTGGGTAATCCCCCTGCAACGCCGCATTGTCTGCCACCTTCAAAAACATCTTATTCGCCATCTGCACTGACCCTTCCACCTTATACCATGTGCCAGCCTGCTCATACCCCTCAACGGCGCCTTTAGTATCGCCTGCCTTCTCCAAAATCTCGGCCAGCTTCTCTTCATAGCTTGCGGCGCGTCGGAAGTTACCCTTGGCAGTGTAGTGCGTTACTGCACCCTTTAGTAGCCGTGCGGCGTTCTGACCGTCCTCGGGGAGCATGTCTTGCTTTGCAGTGTAGCATTGTGATGCTTGAACGAGTGAGTTTGCAGCGTCATCGGGTTCGCCGATTTCAGTTTGGAGGGTAGCCGCACGCTCGAGAATTTGGGCTGCTTGATCGTCTGTGGGTGTGGATGAGCCCTGTTAACCCTTTTACGTGGAAGGTCGGGGGAGGGGATGTACAGTTTTGGCGAGCTTTGAAACCATTGGCGGCGCGCACAAACTCGTTGGCGGCGTCTTCTAGCTTATCTTTACGGCCGCCAAAGAAGCTAAAGCCACCACGTGCAGACTTCTCCAGACTTTCGGCCTGTGAGGAACATCAGTGGGAGCTGTTGAAGCGGGTGATTGACATTGGGCTGAGACCTTCTTAAGGATTGCAGAGGGGTCTTCCATGTTGTGTACTTAGTATTCGCGGTGATATGGTGCTCTGAGATGCGCTTAGTATATAGAGATCAAGTGATGAGGAAGAAGAGGTGCTTTAGTAGGTGATAGGTATGAACAAGATCTCTGAACATGTCATTGCCCCGCTTACTACATTAGTGTAACAACACGTGATCCAAATTTCTAGTGGTGAACTCCCTTGCTATTCGTTACTCTAAAATCACCATAATTCAATATGCTGCCTCGACGCCTCCCCTTCCACATTTGCCGCCGCTTCAACTCTACCGTTACTCCTGACGTCTCGCTCACACTATCATACCTCGGTGCGCCCAGCTGGTCGGTGTCTTCGCTCCTTCCCCCCTCCTCTGCTCCAATAGACACGACCATCACCCCAGCGAAGCTGCACCACCTCCTACGGCTCTCTGCTCTCTCTCCACCATCAACTCCAGCTGCTGAGACCTCCCTTCTAAATTCTCTCCACAACCATCTGCACTTTGTGTGTGCGGTGCAGGAAGTAGACGCCACTGACGTCCCACTTCTATCACGGATAGAAGACGAAGTATTACGAGAGGAGATAACATGGAAGGCCGTGAATGCGAAGGGGAAGGGGAAGAAGGCGTACAAGAGAGCGCGGAGGCTAGGTGAGCAGGGGGACGTAGAATGGGGTCCGATGTCACTGCCGAAGAAGAGGATGGGCGAATTTTATGTGGTGGATGAGAATATTACGGATGAGATGGATGTGAAGAACGAGGAGATTCCGGTTGGCAAAGTATAGGGACTTGGAGGTAGGAATGAATGTAAGATATGGGGACGAGATTGATTATAGTTAAGTGTAGATTATGGGGGTTATTGTGGTGTTCGGCAGAGATCCTCACCATTAAAAAATCACCTTGCATAATGCGCATTTCATAAGCTGGAACACATTTGTGGTTTTGGAGGATAAGTGAATACAGTTTTTTTTAGTAGCATAAAACCACGCAAGTTCAATTACGCTATGCATCCATCAAAGCTCCATCAAAAGAACAATTCATAATCGCTGACCAGAACTCCTCATCCGGAAGATTGCGGACGTTAAATCCCATATCCCCACCCCCGACCGCCATCATCCCCTCATTCTGCCCCATGTTCAGCTCCTCCATCGGCGGCACACCATGTCCCAACCCATAGTTTATTTTGTGAGCCTCATACCACGCCTTCATTCGTTGTATCATCCCCCTAAACCGAGTGAACCCACCACTATTCCCACCATCGAGCGTTCCCAACTCTTGCAATCGCTCAATCACCCGCCCCAGCACATCCGACGCATCCACCATTCGTCGAACATGCACCAAATCCCAGCCTGGATCTTGCAAAAGCGAAAGCTTTGAGATTATTATGAATACGTATGTCAACTGTGTCCATTCGATAAAGGTGAAACCGAAGTAGCTTGTGTAAGGAATTGAGAAGAAAACCCTAAGGTAGTTTTTGACGGAGACGAGACAATCGTAGAGAATTTCAAGACGCCGGAGAGGTAGATTTTCCGTCTGTTGTGGGTGATATGGATCATGAAGGCCGATTTCGTAGAGGTGGACTTCGACGTTGTAAAACTGTAATAGCAGTAAAGCTGGTGAGGGTTAATAGCGTTGGTTAGCTACCGGTGCCGGCCCTTGGGGGTCATGGGGATACGCACGATCCCGCTGGAGGTCATACGCTAACCCGTTCATAAAGGCTTGTAGTTCAGTTTGTAATGCCTTCACATACATCTCAAGTGGAAGATTCGGGGTCTGTGCTGCAAACGGTTCGCCATAGGGAAAATACTGAGATATTTTCTCGGCAATGTTCTGCAGCCGGACGTAGTGAACGAGATTTATATCATTAGCATACTCCTCGGCGTCCACAAGTGCCTGACAACATTCTTCTATGCGCGAGGTGAACCGCAAAGCATTCAATTTCTTGTAGCTCATTGATACTCTGAGTATGACGTCAGCAATATCATCGGTACAGAGCGAACAATTGAGCATGTACGAGGAAGATAAGTAATAGCATCCTACCAAGGCTCTCTTCTCCTCAAAGGTTCCGAAAATGCCCCGGCTGTATGATGGCTCTTCTGTCAAGGGATGCAAGACATCAATCGCAATCTTCTGCTTCGTGTTTGGCTGGGGTGGCGTCTCGTTGAGTTTTAAATCGACTACCAACGCGATCGCCAGCTGAAGAAGTTTGTATAGCTGTTGATTTCCAGGCTTGAAGTGTTGGTGATGCCTGATAATTTGTATGCTAAGATTAGGGACGGTGCTAGACGAGATACAAACCAGGGCAACAAACCAGAACAGGTAAACTAATAGTCCTTGAAGCAGTTCTAAGCTCTTCTCACCTCGAAGGAGTAGGTGCACGCTAAGATACTTTATGATCTCTTCTCCTAGTGCGCGCTGTAGCGGCAAGTTCTGATAAGAACCTGCTGTGATGACTGACATGAAAAGAAATGGCTTCTCATGACGAAGCTCCTGCGCTGTTATTTCTGGTGGTACAATTACAAAAGGACAGTGAGCGGCCAGCTGCATTCTATATAAGTTCAAAATAGATTCGGCATCGGCATAAGTCATCTCAAAACCTGGGAAGGAACGGTAGTTTGTATCATCGGTAGATGGTTCATGATGGTAAGCAGAGAAATCTCCTATCGTTTGAACAGCTAATGGAGGTGTTGTTGGATGACGTTCTGGTGGGATGAAAAGACTCCCTTCAAATGCTGGTGATGTTTCTAAAACCCTTTCTACATCTTCCGGTACGAGTGACAGGATTTTACTGGCAGATCGAGCATCGGACTCACTCCTTGAAACTGTTACGGAGGTGTTTGAAGATTCCGATGGGGATTCATGATCGCCCTCTTTCGGAACTCGCTGCGAAGCCGCAAGTAATGTCACAATACCATCTAGCTTCTGTTCCAAGTTTGCAAGATGTCTTTTTGCAGGTAAGAGATTAGTAAATTACCTCAAGCTGGGTTCGGTTAATAGTAGGTGGATTACAGGAGCCATACCTTTTTGTTACCCTCTGCTTGCGGGGTGGCGGTGTTACAACAGTGCAATTTTTATTTAATCGCTCGCATCTGAGGTAGGAATCTGATCAGTCCGTGGGCACTGGGAGATTATAGTGCGGCACACCTCTGGCATCTGGTGGTCCCCGGTTCCGGGTGCGGGTCGCATCTTACTTTCGCTTTGGCGCAGGCGAGACACGCCCGCCGAGTGGCCGGATTCGATTTCGCTAGAGCCGGCACGGCCATGGATGCCAGATTGGAGGCCAACAGGTTGTCGTCTCCCATGGCGCCCGGCCAGTGAGTTTGGGTATCAAGCGGACGCTGGTTGACGTCCATGTGTCCGTACTATACTTGCACCACTCAAACGGAGACGGAGGTTATATCCCCTCACATCACACCGTTATGTAAGCTGCATCGGGAGTTATGGAACCTCCACTCCCGACTTCACAACAACGCTACCTAAATACAAAACATGAGCAGCAATCGACTCAGGCTCAGAAACAGTCTGAAGTACTATTCTTACTGTCATTAATACCTCTTACTGGCTCAACACACACAACTACAGGATATTCGGAAATTAGTCTTTTGTAGCTGCAACAGCGGCTGGCGCAGGCGGATCGAACATGCCAAATTTAAAGGAAATTTTCTCGGTGGCATACACCTCGCGGAACACAGCAGTGAAGCTGGGGACCATTCAGGGGAGGTCTACGGTAACACCAAGCATAACCGAGAGTAATTCCAGATCCACAGTTGCTACCGCAAATTATGAGTATCTCTCGAGCTTAAAACTCTACATACTTCTTTCCAGTCTTTCTCTTGCGGTTCTGCTTGTAGCTTTAGATAATACAATCTTGTCAACGGTCGGTCGAAACTGCTCGATACCCCCGCTAGAAGCTAATCAAGACCAGCCCATTCCCACTATCACAGCTTACTTCCATTCAATCGATGATGTCGGGTGGTATGGCAGCGTCTATCTTCTCACGACGTGTGCTCTCCAGCCATTAAGTAGCAAGATTTATTCACAATACTCCCTGAAGGTATGTCCATAAAAATTCTGCAAGTTCTTTCTCAATTTGGTGCTACCGCTGTATCTAGTTCTTATTGTGACTATAAAGCACACCTTCCTTGCATTTCTGGCAACATTCGAGCTCGGTTCGCTAGTATGTGCAGCAGCAACAACCTCCGAGGCCTTAATACTTGGGAGGGCCATTGCAGGAATGGGATCTTCGGGGCCATTTTCTAGGATAATCACAATCATAGCCACGACTATTCAGCTAGAGAAAAGAGCTTGTAGGTATACACCCTCAAACCACAGGCCAACTCAGTTCACCTAACCAAATGCTAGCATACTTGGGTATCGTCTCGTCAATGTTTGGGGTTGCCACAGTCACTGGCCCATGATAGGAGGAGTGTTGACCGATCATGTCTCGTAGCGCTGGTGTGTGTTTATCTATTCGTTTACTATCTCAGACAGAAACGGAAGGATATCCCCCATTGACATTAGGTATAGGCTTTTATATTAACCTACCAGCCGGTGCGGTGACTGCACTCCTCCTAATGCTCTTTTTCCGACCTCGTGAGCGCAAGCTAGCTACCACAACTGCCTTTCAAAAAATCCAAAAACTGGATCTGATCGGCTGTTCGCTGTTCACGCCGGCATGCATCATGCTTTTGCTAGCTCTCCAATGGGGAGGCACCCGTTACTCGTGGAAATCAGCAACGGTGATAGGTCTCTTCTGTGGTTGTGCGCCATTACTGGGTACCTTCATTGCATGGCAACATCATAAAGGCAGCGAAGCAATGATTCCGTTAAGTATCCTAAGCCAGAGAACAGTCTTATCGAACTGTCTATCGATGCTATTCCAGATAGGCAGAGCTCTGCTCTTGACTTACCACCTCCAATCTAGTTTCAAGTCGTCAAAAGCGCGAGCCCAACAATGAGCGGTGTCATGAGTCTACCAACAATTTTGGCGCAGGTTATCGTATCTGTGATAACTGGATTATTAGGTGAGAAATCTAGTCTCAATTGATAGTGCCTTAGGACATCCCCTCACTGACGAACGAAAGTCTACAGTCACCAAATTAGGATATGTTAACCCTTGGATTGTTGGCGGAGCTGCCATCACCTCCATTGGTTCGGGGCTGATGACCACGTTCACTGCCAACGAAAGTGCCAGTAAATGATTGCTATCGGCACTGCCCTCGTTGTCTTCTGTCAATACTTTGGCGGCGCGGTCTTCGTTGCACTTGGACAAACCGCCTTCATCAATCGTCTAAGCTCTAGTTTACAAGTATATGCTCCAGAAGTTGATGCACAGACGATAATCGACGCTGGAGCAACAGCCGCTATTCGTTCGTTGGTTCCGAAAGCTTCGATTGATGGAGTGCTGACGTCTTACAATCATGCGTTGACAAACACTTTTGTGAGTTGGAATTCAAGTCCTTCCGCAGGAATAATTTACTGACCGGCTGCTACTGGTGGTAGTATGTGGCAGTTGGCACATCATTTATCGCGTTTATTAGTGGCTTAGGCTTGGAGTGGAAAAATGTCAAGGCGGAGACACCCGCCGCGGACGATTCTTGATGCTTACAGCTACTATATCGAGAAGGGAGGGCTGACGACTTACATCGTCTGAAGAATTCAAAATTTGGTGGACAGGGCCAACAAGATCTGCAAGAAATATTCCAACAAGCGCAGTGCAAACCCGTATATACCTGAATATTTACTCGTTTATATATATTACCTAAACTTCATTGGGGGCCTTAGTTCCTAGTTGTATTTTTGATGTTAATTCTCCTTTTCTGGTCTGTCGAACTGCAGTACATATATTGAGACCATTCTTTCTCCGTTTCGGTGTATATAGCTTTTCGTTGTAAGTACTATACATGTATGTGGCTTTTATTTCTAAGACAGCTTCTTGTATATTGAATATGACAATAACTGCTGAGCTGTAACGTTCCTGAATGACAGACCGGGGATTTCCCTGCCCGGGCTTACGCAACACATTCTTGAGGTACGGCTGATCAGCTAAAGATACCCCACTGGTTCAGCCCCCGGCTGAAACTTACCTCGGAGAGGTTTTGTTGTGAGAAAGCGAGGCCCGTTTTGGCATTACCTCACTGCTCACAAATGGTTCGAAAATGTGATCAATCACCAATTGTCCAGTCGACGTTTTCAAGTCTGTTTGCCAACAGGCTTCAACCGTGATAGAAATTGTTCTACTCATGCACAAGTGTCTACCAAAGAATGGCCGCTACAGGTTTCGAACGTATTTTAGTTACAACACCTAGCATTTACACCACCCGGCGTTTATAGAACCATACAATGCCAGCTAAACTAATCATCAGTTCTTGTTTATTGCAAGGCCCACGCCCTCATCATGCATGGCTAGGTTTTCAGCTGCTCGTCTGGTTGGTGCCGGGCTCCCACTACCCTGACGGCAGCGGTAATTAGGGAAAAATGCACTTTCTGCATGTCTAAAAGAAAGGGGGACAGAGCATAATACTGAGCGTGTATGCTTCAAGCTGAGACTGACAAGAGAGCTTTGCTTGGTAGGGAACGAGCCTGCAACGGAGCGAAAGAATTAAGAGATCAACAGCAATTCACTTCCATAATCATCACTCGCCATTTCTCAAGTGATATAGGCGCGGTTTTACTTTGATCCCTATGCTTGCGTTTGAAAACTAGCCCTCTGACGGGCAGAGTTTGCTAGCAACAAGAAAATCTAGGAACGAGAACACCCTACTTAGTGTGTCCGAATACTACATACAGCCCTGACGCGAACAGTATGTACTTACCAAATGAACCCATCCCCCAATCAGCTTCCGCATTGATGTCCTCACATCTTCACCCTCTTTTTAACTTTCTTCACCAAAATACCCTACACCCTCCCCTTAAACCGCTCTACCGTCGAGACGAAAATATACAGAAATTCTTCCCGATCCTCTCAATTCCTACCACCGTCCAGGTCGAGCGTGGCAAGCACCGCAACCCGCTTGGGCGCATACGTCGACAGATATTTTACAACCTTCGACGCCTGCTCGCCACCATGTCATCGCACTTCCGCGCCGACATAAATACACGCATTATCGCCACGAAAGAGTCAAAGTTCACTATGAATGCCACAAGTATATTGATACCGAGCGCAGACATCAACTTGGAAGGATGTGATTGAGAGGAAACGGAGGGAGTCGTTACCCAAACCAAGGGAATCTCGGCAACAGTGAGTGCACAGCACAGGAGTAGATGGGTGACAACGAACTTGGGAGTGTCAATAAGTTCCCGGCCATCGAGAGTGATTGAGTTCGTTTGCGGATGCTACGCTGAGCTGATGAAATCAGAGATAGTGAATGATAAGAGATGACTGACAGTTCACACCTATCATTTCAACTTTCATCGATGCGTTCAAGATTACGATGAACTCAAGTTGGCTAATAGGACGGCAAAACCGAATATTTTGAGCGAGCTTTACGAAGAGACCGCCTCCTGAGATATATCGATCTTGGCTGGAAGCAATGTGAACTGGAGGTGCACCAAGTCTGGTTCATATTTATGTTCTCTAACACGCTATCCCTTCGACGAGTGCTAGTATACAAAACTTTATTTATTTCTGTTCTTTCTATTTCCTAATGTAGGTACAAGACATACCGTGAAGATCTACGCTCGATAATAAGGCACTGTACTAAACCTACGGCGAAGCTTCTCTCATTCCAGCATCCATATGCTCTCTTTCAGTGAGGTCCCATGTATGCTTACGACGCTGCAGACGCCCATAATAACTAATTGTATGTATCCATTACCTACTCTTTTCCATCGTTAAAAAACAATAACAGTATGGTAGAATGCTCGAAAACGAGCAATGTAAATTAACTCGAAGTATAGGGCGCAGCTTGACCACTCAGCTTCCACTTCCACCACGAGAAACCCAACTATGTTGGATTATGAATAGGAACAGGTGGTGCATGTGCACGATTGGAAGAACCCTGAGTACCAGACAGGATTGGCTACTGCGGTATAGAGCGGTCTCCCCTTGCCACGAGACACAACAACCAGGACAAGGTGTATGGTAGAGTCCGGTGATATCTTCTACCTCAATACTATGTCCCGCCATAAGGAGATATTTTCTTTAGGTGACAGTATCCTCACTAGCGCACAAAATGTTAAACATTTCATTCGCACCGCTGTTTTGGATGGTACCCTCGAGCTTTCAGGGATTATGGAAACGATGCGGGCAGCAAAATTTCCCTTTTTCGGGGCCTTCGAAGATGTTTGCAAAGCTTTGAATGAACACAATGACTATTTCAAGGATGGTAGCGATGGATACGGTCTTCGTTAAGTGTCTACAGCTCAGATAACGGTATTCGGGTTGAACAGGTCCGAAGAGAAAGAGTATAACACCGTCGTCCACGGGAAAGAGATTCATGCGTAAATGAGATTCATTTTATTTTGAACAGTTATTTGTCGAATGAAGTCTGATCACTTGAGGATCTTGAAGAAGGCATTGTGACCTTTGTAAGATGTCTTACACCAAAACATTCCAAGAGCTGGGCAAAAGCTGAACTTCCTCGGCTGCGATCCTTTCACTGGACTCAAACCTTAACATCCCTCGCACCATCTCTTCAAAAGCTATTTCCTCTAGCTCCAACAAAGTGCATATGATTTGCAATCGCGCCTGCAAGTTTGTCTTCGTGTCGCCAGTGAGTCCCGAGGATTCTAGTTGGAACATTGCATCTGATCTTTTCTCCCGTCTCCGCCACCAACAGTCAGGAAGATTTCTGAGTGAGCAGGCCATATCTACGAGAACCTCGTCCTGATCCCCGTCAAATGACCTAAATAATTGACAACCGCTAATAATCCTGTACAATATGCAGGCGAGTGTCCAAATTTCGGACGGTGGACCGACGGGATCCAGAAACAGAACCTCGGGTGCAGCAAACCAGATAGGCATAAACCAGACAGGCATATCAAGGTGCTTGGGTATGCTCTGGCCGGTTGAAAAGAACGCCTCTCCGAAGTCAGCATCTTTCAGGTAGAGCAGAATCTGTATTTCTGAATCTGGAGGTCTTACAATGTACTCTGGCGCTGCGGGAGGTACAGGTTGCCCGTCGTGTCTAGTAGTTTTAACGAGATCGTGTTCGCCGAGATATGTGTTAATTTCCCCAGTCGCCCACAAATCCATATCGCCATAGCCAGTCACAAACAGGAGGTTACCTTTGTATAGGTCTGTAGTATTAATGTCAGTTTAATTTTATGTCGTCTCCATTCTATGGAAACATACCTCCATGAACTATACCGCAACTATGTAAGTAGGACAATCCTTAAGCAAGTTGCGCACCAACTTTCCGCGAAATACCTAAAGGTAATCGCTAGCCTTCTAGATAGTCTAGCATACTGTACAGACTTAATCCAAAAGGTTCATTCACGACGTACCAATGAGTGCCGTTCGGGCCTTGAATCTCAAATTCACCCAGGGCCTTCAAAACTAACCGACCGCCATAGTTACTTCTCCCGGGGACCTTCCACACATCGTCGAGATAACGCCAGCCTCTTTCTGATCTCAGATGATGCAGAACTTGACTCTCAGTTCTCTCATCATAAGACCTATCAGCGGTGACAATCTTGAGTGGCGCATATCAGTTCTTCTACTGATTTTGCACAAGCGGGACTGTTGAGTAGGAACCGTAACCAAGTTTGTGTACAACCCGGCAGCGGTGGTTGTGAAGCTTATCGTTTATGTGGATAGGGTGATACCCACCCTCGCGGTACTGCTCGAGGTCTTCGACATCGGTGATCCGTGTGTATATTGACGCCCTAATCCAGTCTTTGCAACACCGGGGAGGTTTCGACCACGAGGTATAATGAGTGATGCTTAGGCAAGGCAGAAGAAACTCTAAGAGTGTGAGAAAACACTAAGATAGACTAGGAGGAAAGGGTTAAGACAAGATGCCCAGTCACAAAGGATTGGACAGTGGCCACCTTAGGTTAGCGTTTTAAGGCAAGAGACAAGAGGCAACTGGGTGGTAGACTATATCGAAACAATACAAAGGTTGAATAAGAAATAAGAAGAGAAAGCGCGGTGATGATGACTCTGGTGGCGGCTCTCGAACTTTAATAATGCCTAGCTGGTAAACCACCCTACACTATCAATCACAGACACTCACTCTTAGATGAGGTCGGAATTGGCCAATCAAGATTACGAAACTAATACACCATTTTTGACACAACACTCGGAGTTTGTTTTGTGCCCAGCCTCCCTTTCTCTTCCATTCATCCTCTTGGGAGTGAGCCAATTAATCTGGTCCAGATTATAGTTACCCCTTTAATATCAGCTGTTTGACCAAGTGGATCAAATGCAGCGGAAGGCGGCGTATAAGCATCGAGGAAGTTATACCGGGGCGCAAAATCCGCTAAAGATTTTAGATTATGTTTCTCTTGCCCATGTTAGCCGAAGGGTTTCCAAGGTGAAGTAGGAGGAGAGTAAAGAAATTATACACAAGATGGGAGTTAAGTCAAAGGACAGTAATAGGTATGATTTGGTTAAAAGAGGGGGAAATAGTGTGGCAATGAAGACTCAAAAATCGATTGCAGTGAGGTTTTATCAACTGAAGTACAGACATGGATTGATGGCAATTTTACCTAAAGCGGATCGGAAAGAGAGAAGATATGAAATGCTGATGGTGTGGGCATGAATATCAGACTCAAGACCATTTGTTTAAATGATGTAAAAGATGGAAACAAGAACATGAAAGGCTTTGGGTGGACAGTAAAGAGGGGGAAGAGGGGTTTAAAGAGGTGGAAAAGGTAATGAAAAAGCCGAAGATTCAGTTGTGAATGTCTCTTGTTTTTGCAGAAGAAAAATGTATGCAGGCACTGTTGGATTTTCTTTTCCATACAGATATCAGCAGAGTTAGTGGAGTGGTGGAGAAGGCAGAGAACTTAGATCATGAGGAGTTGAGTAATGGCGGGATGTAAAAGTTGATGTTGTTTTGTTTGGCGGTTTTTTTGTTTGTTTGGAAAAGAGGACTTGTGACTTTGCTTTTGTTTCTTATGTTACAGGAGAAGTGGGGAGGAAATGTGTTAGGTATATGCCATGGCCGCAAGCGGCCGAATGCAATATGATTACAAACAAACAAGCGCCGGCTCCAGGGCTAGGGGTCCCATGTGTCGCACCTCATTCCATTAAATATTTGGACCTGATAATTCATCCTACCCTGTTTGGGGTGTATTTGAAGTCTCTTGTGAGATCTGGCTTAATACATATCCGGTATAGCAATACTCGATCTCTCTCTTTACAATAAAACTCTGCTGCTGCTGCTTGTTGAAGAATTAGGGAAGAAAATGATAAAGCTGACTCTGGACGGGTGAATCAAAATACAGGGAAGAATGAACAAGATGATGCGACAAAAATAGGAGGGAAAGGTGTGGAAGAAGAGGTGCTACCATATGGAAAGGAAGACAGAAGTCGCGGGGAAGGGGGTCTCCGCTCGAGCTCCAGACACGCAAGTGAGCATCCTCACACCAACAAAACCTGTATCAGTGCAACGCCATAGGTATCATCAATTGGGATCAATTAAAAGAGATAGAGGAGCGGTTATAAGAAAGAGTCAAGAAGCCTGCAGGGTGGGTTGACATACGCCAAAGAAAATAACAAACAAAACGGGGCATAAAGCGCCCGAAGTTAGCGATCTTCCAGCTTTCAAAGTTTCTTGTTCTTACTTTGTTTGGTTTTAATCATACTGTGTTCACTCTATCTAGAGTATGACAGTGACCGGTTCACCTCCCCCTCTCTACCCTTCTTCCCTTATCCTTCTTACTTCTTTGCATCGAGTCCTGACAGTGGTAGGAAGTGTTAAATCCCCCCAATACTTAATATAGTGTCAGCTCTGAAAATACTGATGGACTTTGGCTTTTGAAACATGAAGTTAATTTAACTCCGTGAGCGATACATCTGGAGTGTTATTTGGCGATGGGTACGAGGAATTAGGATAGTTTGGAGATAATTAGGGATGGGAATTCTATCGTTCTTAAGAGAATGCGAGCTGCAGCTGTTTTTTCTTTTTAGCTATGTTCTAAAGGTGAGAAAGATAGATTTACTAGCTCTATTGTCAAACATGCTCAGGCTTCACTCGCTAAGTTAGGTTATTTAGAACTGGTTCTTGGGTAATGGTTATGAGTATTGTAACCACCTAATCTACTTCAAATATTCCGTCCATCCGTCACGTAGCGGTCAATCCGGCTTGCATCCAGCAGTCCGGGGGATGGGATTTCACCCGGCGCTTATTTATATCTCAATTCCTAACTTTATCCCTCCCATATCTTTCCTCATCAGTGATGCTCCCTGGTACTTAGTCAATACATCTGATTTCAGTTGACAGCGCTAACAGCGACTGGTCTGGCCAGCATATATCAGCTCAGCAAGTAACGAATATATATCCGCTCCAGCTTCCATGACCAAGAGCCGGGATAAGGTGCATCCCCTTACTTACCTTACTTAGTTGCTCGGGATTGCGAATCCCCTTCCACCAGTCGTGGGTCTACGTAGGTATACAGGACCATAACCAATCTCTCCGGTCCACAGGCAATGATATCGATGCACTCTCGATGAAACCGTGGCATTCAGAGAGAATAGTGCAAGCAGTCTTAAGTCGATTATCCTGAAGCGGCCGCCTATATGCTGGATGCTTCCGAGAGCCGAATCCCCCAACGACTCTAAGCTCTAATGAGTTCGTGTTGGTCAATTCCCGGGGTATCCTCCGAGCCCTGCGTGAAACGTCCCGACTTGCGTACAATATCTATGCAGGCATCGAACTACTTCATTCGCTTAAAACTAAGGATTGCAATTTCTACCAACGGGCTCGCTTGCATCTTGGCTTGTCTCGGTGTCTCGCGTATGTCGCAACTGCATGCAGTAGTGCAGTGGTAGGATCGATGCACAAGAGGAAGCTGGGATTTCCCCCACCCCACTGGTTCTTCAGGGGGCTCACAGCCTACCTACCGTCTATTGACACATCACATCCTGTAATGCAATGGACTTCCAGACGACCGTCATTTTTCGGTCATATATAATAGGTAGGTTAGCTATATCATATCATATCGTAGCAACCATCCCTCTCCCAGAGCATACAGAATAAACATAAACAAGATGATAGGATATACCAGCGACCCCAAAAACGAAACGCAAAGCCAAAGTCCTCTCCCCCACTCCACCTCCGTTAGCCGAAGATCCGTATGTAAGCTTCCCATGGGGAATAAGCAATCAACAAAAGAAAAAAGCCTAACGCCAAAGAACAGCCACCCAGAAAGGGATAAAGGCGAATAAAAAACCCACTTTTTACTCCTAGGTCTTACGAAGATGAAGATAATGATGAGATAATGATGACTCCTGATAGCGTAATCTATGTATAAAACCGACAACAACACCCTGCATTACCGGTAACCAGAATTCGAAACAAAGGACGCAAAAGGCTTCGTAGATATCATCAGAATAGTGCATTAAGAGAGAAGGGGAGGAGGAGAGGAGGCTAAGAGTGGTGGTAGTGAGAACTGAAGGGACGGATTAGGCGCCAGGGTTGACGACTACGCTAAAGTGCGAGATTTGGCTATAATAACTGCTGACCGCTAACTCAAGGATGTATGTATCGTTAAATACTCGATGTCTGTAAATGAACTTTAGCAAAGAGTATTAGTCTGAGAGATATATAATTTACCCATCGAAGCCGCCAATGATGAACAGCCTTGAGTCGTAAAGCACAGCACAATGATAGCCTCGTCCGCTCGGAGGCATGCCATAAACCTTTCGGCGATCCCACTGCATTGTTACTGCAATTTGACACCATTAGTATAAACGAATTGTTCACACAATTCATACACCGGACATACCAAGATTGAGCAGTAGCACCTCGCTCGAGTATTCTACACCATCGTGGCCACCGACAACAAAAAGGTAACTCCCAATGACCGTTGCTGAATGGCTCAAGCGTGAAAAGCTCTTCTTTATCTCCACACATCTCCACAGCGTGGTCTCGACGTCAAACACCCAGACATCCTTGAAGCATTCATCTCCATCGCTCCCACCAAAGATGATGAGCTTACTGCCGACCATGTTGGCAGTGTGATATCCCCTGGCACTGGGCTTTATCTGGTCGATGGCGGTATTCGAGTTAGAATTAACGGCAGAACGTGCCCCAGGCGGTGCTGCTGATGAGACAAGTTTCCAGTTGGGCTTGTTCAAATCTGCCACGTCTAGTCGCCATACATCGTTGAGAGCACGAACACCATCTCCACCCCCGAACACGTATATCCCATTCTTGTAGAGACAGGCAGTATGGGCTCGTCGTCGGCATGGTTCTGGTCCGCTGGTAATTGGTGGCCGAGTATATCGCGATGTCGCGGTATCGAACACATAAATATCATTGTAATATGTCGGGCCATCCCCACCACCAAATATGACGAGCTTGTTCCGAACGGCAGTACACGTCATGGCACGGAGAGGAGGGGGAACTTCGCCATAAACATGGGGCTTTGACCAAGACATTGAGTCTGCATCGAAAACGTGCAAGACATTGAAACAGGTGCTTAAATCACAGCCCCCAAACACATAGATATTACTCCCTACAAGTGTACACGTATGTGCTCTCAGTGGTTTATGTTCTAAGCCATGGGCTGGTGCTTTGTACCAATACATCCCGCTTGACGGCGCCGGCTCGACTTTGGGAGCACTCGAAGGATCTGGTATCGGCGGTTCCAGACTTGGAGGATGTCTAGCCTTAGTCCTAGACGATGCTGCTAGTGGTACCTTTGAAGCGACAACCCGATCACGTGGTGAGACTTGCTTCTGCTGAACAACTGATGGAGTAGTTGTTCTTGTGCTTGGTGCATTCGTAGAAGTGCTTGCGGTAGACGAATTGCTGTCCGAACGAGCTACATTATTGATGTTTGCCGAAGCTGACCTACTACTCGCCGCAGATTGCTGTTGGTTTGCAACTTTCCCAGCTAAAGATGATAATCGCGACACTGAATCATCACCAGACGAACCTGTCTCAAGTCCAGGTGTGTGTCTGGCCTTCGTGAGACCAGGCCTCATCGGTGAAGCGGTTACTGCCCTGGATAATGACCCTGTCGAACTCTGAGGCCGTGACAATGAGGATACCTGCCGGTCAACTGCTGAAGGTGGTCGCTTGTCAGAAGGCTGCGAGTCCGGCAGTGGTGTATTTTTTATGGGCCTTGACACTCGCTTGGTATGTGAAAACGATACCGTTTGCTGCAGTCCTACCCTTGAAGAATTAGACGTTGATTTCGTTCCCACTGAGGATGTTGTGGACTCTTCGTCTGATGACAGGTCGTATCCAACCGATTGAGACCCCGACAACGTAGACTCTCTGTTGCACCGCGGTGTGCTCTCGTCCTCCTCATCCAACTCGGACCCAGTACTCTCCAACACTGGCGTTGCCATAATTCTCCTAGAATCCGATATTTTCCTTGTAATACCCATCCTTCGCATTCCAACATCTGCTGCCGCCTGCACCGCAGGGTCAAAAGTTCCCGCTATGGGTTCCTCCCAGTATCCACCCTGAAAATCTAATGGTACACTTTCTTCCTCGACCTGTCGTATATCCCCTAGGTTTGCAATAGGCTGACTTGAAACATTTCGCACAGGGTCTAAGCTTGGTGGAACCGTTGGTGAATCTCCGCCTGGAGTGTTTCCCCGACTAGGAATGCTGGCCAGTGGCACCGTGCTATAACCTCTGCTTATCACATCCGAGTATGAATCCCGCCTTGATAATCCGCCGCGAAAACTGCTACTGCTTACTGAACTAGTTGTCGATGCGATTGTAACTAGGGATGCCGAAGAACTCAAAGATGGAGGACTCCGAGAGTAGTTCACGGTCGTAGCCGTGGCCGCCGACGATGCTCGATTTCGTGATTTTGACGAGGAGCTGCCGTTCGTCGAGTAATCCTTATGTCGGGATGTAATTCCTGGTATCGGTGGAGCAATACTACCCTGCGGTAAAGAAGGTCGCCTTCTGCTCCAGCTGTCAGTAAGGGAATCAGAGAAACGTTTCTTCATTGCAAGGGCGTTCGCAAAGGTTGACATTGGGGGTTGCAAAGGTGTAGGAGACGATGACAATGGAGACGCTGCAGCATCACGGTTCCCAAAATCCGCCCGAGATTTGTCTATCGCTGTTGTGGTTGCGAGTGTAGGTAGAGAAGAAAGCTTCCAGGCACCGCTGCCAGCTACTGGCACTGGACTACCACTCGCAGGAGTGCGTGGAGGATCTGGTCGCGACGGCAGTGGGGTACTATCGTTCACGGGCGACACCATGACAGATGAATTTGCCAGCTCTCCCAAGGCCAGTCAGACACCTCAGCGACCGATCAGGATAGCTCAGGGTTGGACAAGTGCGCGGGGAATGGGTGGGAGCGCGATAATGATACGAACGAATGAGTGGATGAATGAGTGGATGAATGAGTGCGTGAACGAATGAACGACGGGGAAGACAGCAGCAGCAAGGAATAGACAGACGAAGTCGACAGATAGCAGATAGCCGTAGTACTAAGTAGACAGGGGATGAGACAGCTATGCTGAAAGTATATATATGATAGACTTCGTAATCTGGAATGGAGGACTTTCAGGAGGTACGATGTAACAGCAAACAGGCTCTTCTGAGAACGATCACGCATCACACACCTAGAATCCGCCGAGCCCGCAGTAGCAGTAGCAGTACCGTCGGTATTCGCAGCAAGACCAGCCGCCGCCACGGTGCTATGAGTAGACGACATCGGCTTGTAGCTCCACTACACCTCTAAGATGGCCCGGCCTGTATGTGCCCGTGTAGTGACCGCCACGGAATGGGAAGCAGTAGAGCCAGAATTTCCACTTGCTGAAGCCCTGGGTCTGAGACAGTGTTACCACTGGCGACGGGTGAGGCGAGAGGAATTAGATCGGTCCGGAATGTCAAAGGGGTGGAACGGGTGTCTGTGCAAAGCGAAGCGGGAACTGGCTTGGTGTGCCGTGTGTGCGGGAAATGTGCGTGATGGGATCGAAGAATCCTTGGAGTGAGGGGTTAGAGCACCGGTTACACTGGAGCCGCAGTAGTTGAAAATGATTGAACTGGTAAAATGACCCCTGAACCAAGTATAAACTCGAATGCCCAGACGACAGTGATTTGTTTGTCTGGCGAGTTGTGTTATTGAGTTTCCTCAATCACTGTTTTTGGTGGTTCTTTCTCGTGTGCTGGCCGGGTTATGTTGTCGACCTGTCAACACCCGAAAGACCGTTATCCTTATGTTCGTGTGCACAGAATTCTTGCAGAACTCTAGCTGCATCTCGTTCGACAGATTTCCAGAAGCCCCAACTACTAGGGATCGCCGTCGACTGTGTTGAGTATACTTATTTTATTGCCAGTCTTCGGGCTCACCATGTAAAGGCGGCGACTCCTCTTCGAATTTTACCGGTGCCCTTCAAAAAACGTAAACTGCAGAATGGTATCTTCCGCGTCTCAATCGCAATAAATTGCTACGGAAAGGCGAATAGGGGTAATGATGGCGAGATGGCTCCAGGACTAGAGCGACCGGTCGTATCGTGATGCACGCTGCGGCAACAAGGACGGCCGAAGAAACAAGAGAAACGACCTGAGCGTTGTGCAAGGGCGAGCTGCAGTTTTTAGAGGTTGGGAGATGCAGTAGTGGACGAGACTAGGTGGTGGTTGGTCAACTGTTGCCCGATACATTCTCTTCCAACTCAAACAGTTGGTAAACAATTCTTGGCAGAGTACCAATCGCAAACCAATCGGGAATTGATTCCAATTCCATGGGCGACAAAACCGTGGAAGTACATGCATTCCGACACATTCTAGGCCGGTACGATCACAGCCTACTCCTCACCATTCATTGAGACCTTCTAGAAACTGTCACTTCCAGACTCATTATAGTGTTTCAGAATAACGAGGCCGCGGAACACTCGGGAACATCTCTTCTCCACATGAAGGAGGACCAACCACAGATCCTTGAGCGAATGAACATCAATGCCAAACGAAGACCACTAATGAATCCACGGCTTCAGAGGAAATGGATCCCCTTGGCCGTTTTCATGTAAAAACTATTAGGCGTAGCTCAGTCAAAAATATACCTGATTTTGCATTGCCTTATTCAACAGGTCCATTTCCACCCTGATTTTCCACCAGTTGTGTGCCAGAAAGTTTCCTAATCAAGGCAGATACTATTGGCCTGAAATATGCAGACGGGCAAGCAAGATCTGAGGCACAAAGCTGCCCGTTTTGAACATGGGAGAGCGAGACTTCAATTTACATATATGCATAGGCTCCACTCATCGCTGGTGGCACGGTAGATATTTAATACTTTACCGTGTAGGCTCCTACCTAGGCATCTTACGTTCGATTATGTATTTATCCGAAGCCTTGATCCCAGCCCTCTACTCAGCCTACTCCCGCTCGATCTTCAATTGCCGTCATAGAAAGTCTGCATACTAGTACCCCAGCAAAAGATAAAAGAGTGATCACTGCAGGGGTCGAACCTGCGACCTTGGCGTGTCATATCAATGTATTAGCACCACGCTCTAACCAACTGAGCTAAGCGACCAATTCATGTCTGTTTCACGTGCTTATACATTCTCAAGGTTTTTCCCGAAAGCATCTTGCACTGAAAAATTGAGCTGCATAACCCTAACCTTATTGTTACATTCGCATTAGCGTCTTTCCCCAGCACACCGCAAGCAAGAAAATTCATTAGGCATTAAAATACGACAAAAATGCCCTCTCAATAAACTTACAGACCATAGTCTTCATATCTCGAAACTCTTGGGATAGGAATGGGATTATGCCTACAAGAGACTTGGGCGGAAGGGTGACGGAGTAAGCTTTATGGGTTCGCGCCGCTGCACGGTGCAGGACTCATCATCGGTACCGGCAGTCGCCAACAACCACATGATGACGAAAGTAGCCGTCAACTCCCAAATAATCTTGCTTTCCCTGAATACAACGTTAGAAAATTTGCTTAGTCGTCGGGTCTTCCGAAGCAGTAACCTACAAGTTACTCGCTCATCAGTCAAGAGACATGGGATGTCGATGTTTGCTGTGGCTGCGACACCACCATCAGTGTTATCCGCAGGTGTGATAGCGATTACAGCTATTACATGAAAGCGGTTGTCTACGACAATGGTAGGAGTGAGACCGATCATGACCGGCTTATCGGCCATTACAGACCACGGACATTCCGAATTCCTAACATTTGACCAGCACATTTGAGGACTGAGAGCGCTGATGTAGCTAGGAGCAGATTTGTTGATTCGTCATCCTTGGAATTGACCTCAGTAAGTAGGGATAACTATGGCGTGACGTATTACCCCCTCAAAGTACTCGATTGGAGACCGAAGACTGATTCCGCTACTAGTTCTATCTAGTCATCCCAAGATCACTGACCGATCCAAAGCTGAAGATTTGTAGGAACCTAGGCCTATCTGCATTGGGGGCAGTGTGGTGGGCGACTATTTATTCGATGAAACTCTAAGAGTCCGGCAAACCCTCTTACAGTGCGTAGGGGAAGTGGAATGTCCAGTCAAAACGATATGTTGCAGCACACCTCCTGTTCACTGATTTTAGTTGCTTATGTGGCTACTTCATATTTTCCTTCATGCTTTCTGCTTTCTGCATATTCCTCTGTTTACAAGAGGGAAATTTGAGGGCAATGCCTCCTAGCATGCAGCAAAAATTGCGTTGCCGGGCGAGTGCGAATTGGTGGACCCAGGAATTTGTAGGGGAAAGGAGCTATCAAACTGTCTTTACGGATTCTCTGAGATGACCCTTATAGCAGGCACAAATTCAAACCTTTGCAATTCTCACAACCCACAGCCGATATGACGAAACCAACAGCTGTATGATGGGTCTTAGACTCCATCCGCTTCATAGTCCACGCCCCAAGGTATATATGGCTCTTCCGACGTCCATACCAGCGTCTACTAACGTATAAAATCGGCCCCGTGACACTACTGCCCTGAAGAACTGAATAAAATGCATACTGATGTCGACTATTATGGCCAGCGGTTGCCAAGTAGCCCTGCCCCCACGACCCCCACCCATCCTTAAAGCCCCGCCACCGCCACCGTCGCCTCCTCGCCGCCCCCAGAAAGCCCAGAGAGCCCAGAACCTGCCTACTCGTCTCCGATTAAGCCATCAGATGCGGAACAGTCGTCATTTGCCAAGGAAGCAAAGCATCAATTGGGCACCAATATGATGGCAATATCCCGGCAAAGACCCGTTCAAGATATTAGAGCCTGAGTGTGCACAGTTGGGGCGCGGTTCTTGCGGTTCTGGTGAATTTTGCATCATGAGCACTGGGTCTAGGGGAAATTGTGGTGGCAGTTTCACATCTCCAGCGACGCAACCCGTAGCAAATGGTCCCCATGAATTTGCGCCAACCGTTATAATCTACATCAGGTTGAATTCCAGTCCCGGAATTGAGCTTCGATTCGATTTGCTGTCGCTTGAGAGACTGGGATACGCATTTTTAGGGACAGGCAGGCAGCAGTGCAACATAATAATGCCCACAAACCCATTCGAGATAGATTCGTGAATTCCGAGTGCGTGCGTATGAAACGGGCCAAATTTAGGCTGCAGCCGAGACAAATTGTTCATCATTACCGCACAGGTCAAGAGCCATCAAAAGGTTTCTGGGTACATAGAATACTGACTATACCTTCATTTATTGCGCATCCCCTTCCCCCAGCACTATGGGGCCAACAAAGTTTGTCGAACTGGAGTATCGTGGGGTCTGCTACTCCTACAGTTTTAGGGTTTGTATGGCCTCTCGGCTGAACATCACTAGGTAGTGCAGTGATAGCATTACGTGTTCGCTTCGGGCATGAAGGTTACCGTTACCTAGTTCTCTACATGGTCGGGTTGCTCATCCCTCAGCCCAGTGGCCAACAGTATTCCCTTTCACCACCGTGAGCATATTCGAGGGTTCTAGAGTAGAAGTTCTGTGCCAGAGGTTTTGAGAGAGGTTGGATCGATATCCCAGGGTTGCACACTGAGGTGTATCTATATTACAGATGCTGGGAAGTTGAGCACAGCCCAGAAACTAGAACTTGAATGTGAATATTTGAGCAAGCAAGAACTGTTGTCTGGGCACTAGTGTGAGACGTCTCGGGGTTAGTCTGCAGCTGTTTTTCCCAGGACTGCACAAGTCTAAATCTGGAAGAGAAGGGATATCCTGAATCCTGTTTCTCGAGTTCTAGGACATAAAACATGTATGATTTTTCATGGATCAGTCCAATCCAAGGCCGTAGAGACGTCGGAGCATTGAAGTCCTAGAGTTTGACTGTATGCTCTTCCACTTTCACAAAGGGCACAGTGTGAGATAGCCCAATCATCCCAAGTACTCACCCCCGCACTTACCCTCCACGCCTCGCTCGGCTCGCTCACATCTTTAGGCCCAAATAAATTGTCACCAGGATGACTAGGTACCTGATCGTTGGTACATTGATTCAACAACTGGTCTGAGAATCTCGGGATCACCACTTAAAAGCCCCGAGACTAGTAGACTGAGCCCTAGCGGAACGAAATGCCGTCCACCTCGTGCCATCATTATCCGGGCAGTCTACTCCATGGGATATCACTCTGCCTTTCACAGTCTATGTCATACGTCTAGTGCTTCATAAACTTGCCCACGATAGTTTGAAAAATAACAGAAGTTCTTTTTTTTTTCGAATTACCAACAAGATATCGGACAAACGCAAACACAAAGTTGGTAGTGCTGATCAAGGCACTCAATCTACCGACGAAACTAAGATAAATTACCACTCGTATCACTAAACTTGGGGACTACATTCTGCATGGTGTAGAGTGGGGTTTGTACAAATTCACGCATGTCATTTTTCGATCTCACAACAGCAGAATATGAGCGGCTGCACCCTACTCGCCCAGAGTATATTTTTAAGCTATTTCTCGGTATATATCAGACCTCGTAGTTAACTGTTGCAAAATCTAAGATAGGTATATGTCCTAGTCTTACAAAGGAAGGCTACCGTAGAATCTGTGCATGCATATACGTGTTCAAGGTTTGAGATTTTATAATAAATGCTCAATCATGCTCTCTCAACCGATCATGCTCTCTCATCATCCAACCGGCCAGCAAAGACGACATGCTCTCTCCTTTTCCTCCAGATACTCAGCTCCAAGCTAGGTCTATTTCGCAACACAATTGAACACGGTACCACTTATTAGCCATCACACTCCACCATCAGAAAACGGACTGGCTATTCGTGAATCAATCTTTCAACACCATGTATGCCTATCTAAGCTACTTAATATATATATCCGTCCCTTCCCGCCCCTTATCCACAGTCTTCATTATAAAAAAAGGCCTATATATCCATTCTTCAAGTCGTATTTACGCCCCTCCCTCCTTCCCTCATCCCGTGAAATGGAAAAAAACACAATCCCAACAGGACCCTAGTGCTGATACAAAATGGGTAGAAGGGAGGAGGAATAGGAAAAGATCGATATAGATCCTACCCACCCCCAGGAAAGGAAAAACAGATAGGTACAACTAACCACGTAGCCGCCGGACTATGTAATTCACCAAGTACTTAGGCTTAAGAGTAAAGTAAAGTAAACCCCCATAAAAAGAGAAAACCGAAAACGAATCAAACAGCAAAATCAAAAGCTACAAGTACCGCCCAAACAAGAAAGCAAGCAGATACCGAACCAGTAAACAAGAACGTAACCATCCTCAAAAGAAAGAAAAAGAAAAGAAGGAAAAAGCTAGTATACAAAGCAAGCATTTGTTCCCCGCTCCACCTCTTCTCTCGTACAACTCCGAATACGCCATAATTTTTATTCCTTCACTTCCGATTCTACAAATCCCCCTAAGCTAAAGCCTGGTGTGCTTGCAACTGCTGCTGTTGCTGCTGTTGCTGTACCATCCTCTCTGCACGCTCCCGTGCAAGCTTCGCAATCGCTGCCGTAATATCTGCTAACGGCACTGCCGAACTGCTCCAACCACCGCTAGTAGCAGGAGCAGTAGGGGTGATAGTAGTATTGGTTTGACCAATCCAACTACCGCTGGTAGGAGCAGGAAGAGAGGTAGCAGTATTAGTAGAACCGGACCAACCACTGTTGACAGCAGAAGCAGTAGGTGTGGTGGTAATATTGGTTTGACCAGTCCAACCACCACTGGAAACAGGAGCAGGAGGAGTAGCGGTAGTATTGATAGAACTGGACCAACCACTGCGGGCAGCGGGAGCGGTGGGAGTAGCGTTGGTGGGGTTGGTAGGACCAGTCTGACCATCGCCGGCAACAGCAGAGACGGCAGTGGGGGGGATGGTGGTGTTGGTAGAACCGATATTAGTGTGGGGTTTTACCACCGCTACAACCTCGCCCATAAATGCCGAGAATGAGTCCTGTTGCGGAGACGTAGTTGGTTGCGGTTGAGATGAATACTGCAGTTGAGGTGGCGGGTGATGGGGTTGGGGGTAAGGTAAGGGCTTCTGTTGCTGCTGTGTAGATTGCTGGATAGGCTGCAGGGTATAGCTAGAGGCAGGAGGGTGAGAGTGGTACTGCTGCGTCGGGGTGGGCGGTGGCATCATCGGCGAAGAATGAGTGGGAGGACTTGCACTCATTCCACTGGGCTGCTGGTGCTGATACACAGGAGTGGTCGGTGACTGTGCCTGGCGTTGCATTGGCCTCGACGGTGAAGACATGCTATAGGCTAGTGGAGAACTCGAATATTGGGGTCTCTGTTGGGGAGGTGGTGGGGGTGCCTCTCCAAACAGTTGCAGTAGCGGTAGACTCAATGCGGATGCACGATCCTGAGGCGACTGAGCAGGTGGCGGCAGCCCAGCTGCGGTGTAATGAGGGCCACCATAATTTGGTAAAGACGACCCAGCTGTGACAGGAGCATTCGGAGGTGACACGGGTAAATAGGGTACGGGCTGGTACTGATTTCGCGGCAGCGGCCCGTACCCAATCAACTGATTGTTGACGAACTCCGGACGGTATCCTGGTGGCAGGTTATGGTGCATCGCATAGTCTGGTTGCCGCAGTGGATTCTGGTAATTGATATGTTGCTGCATTGATGGAGACATAGCGTCATGGTGAAGTCCTGATTCCTGTTTAATAGCTGCAGGCTGCGGCTTATATGCCCTCTGTCTCGCTGGTTTCGGTGTAACAAAATTGGCGGCGTTATTGTGAACCCGTCGTCTTGGATCCTCAGAGTACTTGGGAATGTACTCTGTGGAGAGTTCCCCAAGGTAGTACCACCAATTACGAACCGGTTCTTGGTCTTGGAGTTTCGACGGCTCCGCGACCACCAGCTCGCCCCATTTATATATTGAATCGTCATCTCCAAACATTTCCTCTGCCTCCGGGATGTCTTTCTGCGCTACTTTGGCTTTGCGTGTTCGTGGATAGCTGGGGTCAGGGTAGAGAGGTGCCGTTGTAATTGCATCCGGGAAATTGGTTTCTGATGGATCTTGAGCAAGTATCCATTTCCATTCGACTTCCATTAGTTGTTCTCTGTATCCAAGTATGAGTAAGTTGCAATAGAAGGGAGGCGAGAAGACGGTGAACATACCCTTTGGGCAAAATCCGAACCAACACCGTCTCTTCATCTACTCGATTTTCCTCCACCACTCCCGCAAATATATCGCCTCCAAGATACTGCATCTGAATGATATCATCCTTGATAAGTGCAACAGAGAATTTCCGTATCAACGGATCATCCTCGAGCTTTTCGGCATCCAAATCCTTGGGTCGTTTTGGTCGATGGATTTTGCATCGATAGTCAATGTTTGTCTGGGCGTACGTCGCGCCGTCTTCCCCAGTAACCTGAACATCCACCATGTTGACCAAAACACCTGCTGCTGCAGCGCACGTGGCGTGGTACGCCCGAGTACACTTCTTTGCCGAACACTGAAAGCAAGAACCTTTCTTTTGTCGACAAAAAACGCATTTCAACTCGAGTCTTGCTTTGGGGATTTCACCAATGTTTGCAACAATCTCCCTGCTGGTTGCATGGTCCCATTTGAAATATGTTTCGGGGGTGTAAATAGCGCATAACCTGTCGGGACACAGGTTAGTCATCGACATGAACAGGGTACCTCGGTAGCAGCCGCGTTGGTATCAAAAATGTGGTAGCACGTACCTATGTGCTTGATCTCCATTTTCGGTATACAGGAGTGGTTCGGAAGGAATATCATTCGGACAGAGGACACACTACAATACAATCGGAATTTAGTACATTACTCTTCTTCAATCAACGGTTCTTTTTTGACCCAGATCACCACATCAAAATGACTGCAGCGTTTAGTCGGACGACGTACCGGCTCTCGAGTCGGAAGTTTAGGTTGCTTCATCCTAACCCTCCTAGTCTTGGTGCTGGTGCCATCCTCCCCCTTCCTCTTCCTCGGTCGCCCTGCCCTCGCCTTTCCTTCGACGCTTTCTGGGGGCGTTGGGAAATTGCCGTGTCTACCCCCTGTCTCACCCTCATCATAATAACCATACTCATCTTCGTCCTCCGTTTCATATTCATCATCGGTTGGGTCACCACGCAGCTTCCGTTCAATTTCATCAACATCGACAAACACCGAATCACCAACACATTCGCACTTTTTGGCATCACGCCCAAAGTTTAACCATGATCGTTGAGCGAAGTTGACGCTTTCAGCACAATTGTATCCAACGTTGTAGCCCGAATGATACCCAAAGGGAAACGTGATAACAAACTCTCCTTGGTGGTGAACCAACCTGTTGACCTTGATACCGTGCTGTTGGAGTAGTGTTGGCGATACGAGGAACGTTTTGTGCCGGAGAAATTGCGAGCACTTCTTTGCCTCGTTTGGCCATATACCTATCCACCTAGTTTAGAAAAAGGGGCCGATATTCAAATAGGGGAAGAGACTCATACTTCTCATCACCTGCTCAAACTTTGCTTTGTCGGTCTTTGAGATAGAGTACCACTGCTTGGGGGCTCCGAAGTGGATATAATTGATGCTGTAAAGATCCATATCTTCCAAATGCCACGAGAACGTGCTCTTCCACATGCCCAAGTACAAATACGCCGTATTGACACCAGGAAGCTTCTTTCCAAGGCAGTCCAGCAAATTTTCAAGTTTTGAAACATTCCACGTTGTTGTCGAGTCGTCAAACAAGCTCCCTGGCATATCTGCACCATAGAGCGGGCTGTTGTACGTCAAGGTCCTCCAGTAGGCCTTTTCCAACTCTGCACACCGCTCGGGGGTGAACTGGTCAGCGTCCTGTATCCTATAGTTAAAGCCCTCATACGCTGCTTCATCGGCTAACTCTCGATCTTCCGCACGTTCCTTGGCAGTTTTGCGACGAATTTTCTTCGGTTGTCTCCCGTGCATGTCTGTATCTGGCCCTGGTGTTTCCTCGGAGTGGGCTTTCATCCTAGGTTGCCTTCCAAAGGTGGGTTCTGGGGTGGCATCTTCGACTTTATCCACGGGCGACTCGGGGGTAGGTGGATTTGTTTTTCCCAATGGTGCACTGTCGTCTTCATCCCCCTTCAATTCTTCTTTAGCTGCGCTTCTCCGCAACCTAGCGCCTTTCTTGACTGCCGGCTGCGTCTGTCCTCTTCTCCGCTCGCCGCGTCTCGCCGGTGGTTGATGGTCACTGCCCTCACATAGTTGTCGCCACTCAGGAAGGTTGTACGTTCGTTGCTTCTGGACATTAGTCTGTCGATATTCGCCTGAATTTCCGGCAATGTGTTGTTCGATGGGATTCTTAATTCTAATATCTTTTACCCTTTCATCGAGCGAAGGTAACGAATCCGTCCTAGTAAACGAAATGGTGTAAGTAATAGTACGACAAACATGAATTGCGCGCTCGGGTGCTAACCATTCCTTCGGAGGAATCACTTTAATAATCCCCGACTGCATCCCGTAGTGGTTGATCTTATCGACAAACCTGCTGAAGCTCTTGAACTGGTCCATTGTCTGTGAACGCAATGTGGCGACGGATCAGCATCTAGCCTCCAAACACAAGCGCTGCTACCTCGCATGCAGGAAAGAGAACTCTGAAGGCGAAACATACAGGTGTAAAGACTGGAATCCCGCCTCCTTCATAGAAATAGGCTGGTTCAATAACTTCGCCGTCGTCTTCGGCCTCCTCTTCCGGAAACCTTTGAAACTCCTCTAGACTTGTTTTTCGCTGGGGCACAACAACCTCAAATTTTTTTGCCGCAGGTGTCTCCTCCGCTGGGGTTTGCAGAGGTTCAGCAGCAGCCATGGCTGTAGCTACAAGCGCGGCCATTGCGGAGTCTCGTTCGAGCGGTGCTAGGCGAACTTGCTAGTACGTGCAAACACTGTAAAATACGGGCGACGAAATTTGTAGGTGGTTCGCACGCGGAAAAATATTTGTAGGATACGGTAGTTTCGTCTGATATGTTGGTCGTCGCAGACGTGGGGTGTTGAGCAGCAGTACGATCGGTAACCGGAGGCCGTTCACGTCGGACGCGAGCTCGAAAGCGATGTTCCTGCAATGAAGGCAAGTTGTCTCGCAGCAAGAGCAGCTGGTGCAATCGCTCAACGGGCTAAACTAATGAAAACCTCTGGGGCCGGTGGTAGGGAAAAGTTGGTGAACGAACGACTTCTTTCCGGTGGTGAGGTTCTTTCCTGCTCCCAAGTGTCCCCTCAAAGATGCGCTGATGGATGCCAAGCCAGCCAAAAGCGGTTAAGCTCACCCCTAGCACCCATTAGCTCTTTCAAGCACCGTGATTCGTGAATCCGTTGCCCGACGGTGATGGGACTGTAGGAACTTGCATGACTTTGAAGGATGGAAATCTTTTCATGGTCTAATTGCGCCATAAGATGTTGGGTCAAGCCAGACAGCCCCGCCATAGAGAAAACCACAACTGCTTAGAAACTATGGAGAACGGAATAGTAGGGCTTCAGGTGGTCAACTCTACCAACGATGCAAGATGCAGGAACCCGCCCAGGTACATTTTCCCCAGATCCTAGATCTGCGCAGAAGGCGGTAAAGTCTTGCCAGTAAGCTTGTACACCCTGCTATCAGCACGCACGTCATCAGCAATCAATCAATCAATCAATCAATATCTCCGAACCCTCGCATAAGAACCCTTGAGGCACCACCAACTAAACCGTGCAGCTTTTCATCTCTCGTAGACCTGAAGAGGGCAAGCAAAGGTCTTTGATTCAATTTACCAAGTGAAGTAAGATGGGAGAAGAGCAAATACGCTCTGAGCATTTTTTTAGACAGTATATGAAAATAGAATCTCCGGAACAAAAAAGTACACACCCAAGATATCGTGAGCATAGAATGTAGAACGAGAGACAAACGAACCCCTGTAAAGCACAACCAGTAGAACCTACCCGCCTTGATCGCCAGAAATTCCAAATCCCAGCATGTGTACACCAAGAAAGCACTGTAAGGAAATCACAAAAAACAACCCGAATGCTTCCAGAGAGAGGAACAAATGCAGTGAACCGAATGAAACTTTTCGAAGAAAACGGCCGAAATGAGCTCTAATCTTCTCCGCTGTCTCCAAACCTTACCATCCAACACTCAACTGTGGTATTCAGAACAGAAGAAACGTCCTCACCTAGGACGAGGTAGCAGGCGGGGGGGTTTGCTGGCTGTCGCCCCTGCCACGGAATCCATCGCCGCCGCGGAATCCATCGCTGCCACGATATCCTCGTCCACGCCCACCGCTCCGACGTTCTCCTCTATCGCCACGATAATCTCCCCTATCGCCACGATAATCTCCCCTATCGCCACGACGTTCTCTTCTATCGCCACGATGCTCTCCTCCACCTCTATCGCCACGGTAACCACCTCGACCACGGCCTCTGGACCTATACCGGTTGCGGTAGTCACCTCGTTCTCTTCCGTCACGCCTGGATACATCACGGAACCCACCTTCCACTCTCTCATCGGTTTTCTCCGGTTCCGAGGTAGACTGCACATTGCCAGTCGATTCAGTAAGTGCCTTTCCTTCTTCGACTGCAGGTGTTTCAGCCTCGAGGCTTATAGCATCTCCCCATCCCTCCTCCCATCCTCCGTTCGTCAATTCCTGAGCAGACACAGTATCAATAGTTTCTTCAACTTCGGTAGCAATCTCTAGGTTGGGAGAAGCTGCTTCGGGTTCTGCCCCATTGTCCGACGTCTGTTGGGGTGGAACGGCTGTTTCGGGATCTTCGGTAGCAACTAGGGTCTCGTTGTCAGAGGTTTCAACCGGAACACCTCCAATGGTATCAGCATCGACCCCTTCTTCCGGGGCCTCCTCATCCTCATCAAGGCGAAGATCATGAGCGAGTTCCTTTACTCTGGAAACTGCACCAGTAAACGTTAGACCGTAATTGCGAAGTTCACAGACACCAGAGGGACTTACAGGAAACATCATATCCTTCTCCAACAAGGTCGGTAGATCCTTCGGCCAATTTTATGCACGCCTCCATAGCAGAAGAGTCACCAGAGTACACAAGAACCAAGACTTGTTCAATGGCCTCATCCTCTTGAACATTCTCGCTCTTCACAGACCGTCTATATCCAGCCAGTCTCAAGAACTTCAACAGAGTGTTGACCTTTTCGTTTCCTTCGTTGACCATTTCCTCCCTGCCTTGCTTAAGTCCTTCTTCTTTGGCGTCTTTGACGGCATCAGTAAGCTTAGCTTCGTAGGTACGCTTCTGTTCGTCCAAGCGGTCCCCTAGAACCTTGTCTTCAGCTTCAATGAGGGTTTTAAGCTTTTCGTGGACTTCAGAAAGCTCCTGGTGGACAGCCTCGGTGATCTGCTTGTCTTTAATATTTCGGCGTTCATCCTTGTTGATCAAAATGGTAGTTTCCTTCTCTTCTTCGGTCAGATCTTTAATCTTATCTTCGGCTCGTTTGATGTTTTCCTGGTTGATGTTAGCACTAACAACCTCAGGTGTTCTTGTGATAGGGTAATAATAAGCTTGATAAGGTATGTACCAGCTTCTTGGTCTGTTTCTTGAGCCTCCTGCATCGCGTAAAGCAATCAGCTATCCGTCTCCACGGCTACTCCACAAGAGCTTCCCGAAATTACATATGACTTACCTGGTAACTTCCTTGAGCGACTCTCTCTCGATTTTCTCAGACTTGCCCGATTCCGAGGCGCCACCGTTTGGCGTACCATTACGGGTACGGTCAACGGGAGATGATGGGATTGGGGTCGAGGAGACAGTGTCTCCCGAGACGGTGGAGATGATGACCGAGCCCTTTGGATCGGTTCGCTTCTTATTATGTCGCTTGCTCGAAACCTGAGCCTTGTTGGTGTCATTTGAAGTTGCAGACATGATGACGCGCTCGATGTTCTGTTATGGTAAGAAACGGGTGTCAGAATCACAGCCCCACAAAACGAGGCAGGTAGCTCAAAACTGCAACTGGGAGGCATGAGGGCTTTACCTGACAAAGGGAAATGAAAATTATTTGCGAGGTGAAACTTGTGAGATGGATGAAGGAGAAAGATAGAATGCCCGAGCTGAGAGGTCGGACAGGTGGTGATGGGTGTCGTTGGTGTTGGCGGTGAGTAAAGTTGGTTGCTAGATTCTTATGTGGCAGACAGGTTGTTTCTGACCCCTGCTGCGGGGAGAACCTTTGAGCCAATCTGAATGCGGACACATTGACTTCTTCTCCGCCGAACCCAAAAAGCAATTTACCATCATTGCAACCACGCAGACAAAGCTTGATTACATATATTTAAATGCGATGAAAGGTGTTTGATTTTGTTCCTGAAGATCTTTCGTTCCCTTCATAGAATTGTTTTCTGACGGCCAACTGTACATAAGTTCTGTAAAATCTCTTTGGCAGTGTATGGTCTTAAAATGTTGATCGAAGTTCGAAAGATCGCGATGTCACTCAAAGCCCACTATTTCCTTACACATCACGGGATTACTTGTAGCGATAGGTAGCACAAAGCGCCGATTGTTGCGATCCCAACAACAACCACCTAAAGACCACAATGAGCACAGATCCAAACGCTGGCTATCGAAGCCTCCAAGGCCCGCCTTTCGCTCCTGATCTGTCTATCAAGCTGCCCACTAATAGTACCCGTAGCGCGTGTTAATAACAACACGGAAATCCTTCTCAAGCGTTTCGAGACCATCATGCAGCTTGGTCCTGTCCGTCGCGCTGAATCTCTTTATCTTCTCCATGCTAATACAAGAGTAGGTCGAGAATAAAGACAAGAACATCGCTGCGGCAGAAGCTTATCAGATCGAAACGCACGCATCGTCGATGATCCGAGCTGCAGAGGACCTGGTTGCGCTTACAAGGAGCTTGAAGGAAGCTTGGTTGTTTGGACAGCTTGGGAGTGGGTTTGAGGGCGGTGTCACAGAGACCGATGAGGATGCGACGGTTGTAGGCGAGTTGTTGAGAGGTATGGGAGCGAGGGTGGTGGACAGCGAGAGTGCGGAGGACAAAGGGAAGGGACAGGCGTGACCATGGCGAGACTGCTTAGCGGAAACTCGGCACCATCACACTCTCGCCGGCGACTCTTCGTGGCAGTGCCCTGTTTAGGTCCCCTTCCTCCAACACGCGCAGTTGGAGACAGCTATCATTTATCTGTTCGATGAATAATTGAGAAAAATGATGAGATATCTCAACACCCTGATGCAGTTTAAAGCGATACGCTAATTTCAGCTACTTGTACTAATCAGTGGCTTTAACGCCGAGCTGCACGAAAACCAAGATAAAGGTCTTTAACATTCAGCTTTGAACGTCATTAAGCAATTCATCATAAAGTCAAGGGCTGGTTGTCAGAAGCAAGTCGCCAGGAATTGGTCAGACAATATTGATAATTGGGATAAGCGAAACTCCACTTAGCTACAGCTACAACGCCGCTGATTGATATATATGCCTTTAGCCCACGATAGCTTCCAAGCTGATCTTCCCCTTTGTCTGTGTTTCTGTGCATACAGATTGCAACTCTCGACTAACCTTTCAACATCAGGCTTAGCGAAAAGGTCTCCAGCCCACGAATCTCAACTCATCAACCAGATTGCTTGTAATTGCTGATCACTTGTACCCCAGCTCATTGCTTAAGGCTGCAGAAATATGCACTACATTCTTTGAATGAGTCCGTAACCTTATTGCCGTTTCTTCCATCAAGAACTTCCGGTTGGCCGCATTACTCTACATAAGCATGGTATGGCTTTGCTTTTGGATTCATGATCATGATACACTCAATTCCATCGTGCACAAGCTCTTTAACCAGACGTCCCCCAAATAAATAGCGAAAGCCCAGAGAGGAGATTAAATCGACATTTGGTCTGGATCTTATCTCCTATAGTGGACCGGATGGCAAAGCAGATGCAAACATACCTGTGAGTGAATTTAGCGAGTGCGTGAGTATGATGCTGGTTTCCGTCAGACAACAGCAACAATGACGTTTTATTCTGTTTGAAGAAAGAACACCGCTTTCGCCTTCAATACATAAAACCCACATAAAACGAGACTCCCCCGCAACCTTCTTCCCTTCTCCCCATCACACCTTCAACTTCCAACAACATCACTACTATCAACACAAATCCTTTCAAGTCCTCGCTCATCCAACGTCATCATGCCCACTGAGCGAGCCTACCCCACCGAGCTGATCATTCCTGTCACGGGCCAGATGCCTCCTCGCATCATGGTTCCGTACAAGGACGTCGAGGTTGCTCGCAAGAGCAACTTGCGCTACACTCCTACTGTCAAAAATGGGAAGCTGGTCTATGTCCCGGTCGAGAACCCTCAAGCCGAGACGACTCGAGGCAATATCCTGTACAAGGCGACCGAGACTGCGGTTGTTCCAATCGAGCTTGGACCCCGTCCGACTCCGGCTCCGGCTCCGGCTCCAGCGCCGCAACCGGTTCCCCTCATGGTTGCAGGAAAATACCACTGGCCCGCTGGGTACCCAGCTCCGGTCCCGGTGTCGGATACTTCCCACGCCGAAAGAGCATTCTTACCAGCAGGCTGCACTATCGTTTCTGCACCGCCGCCGATGAGCTGGGAGAACGCCCAGGCGTTGGCCCAGGCTAAACAGGCTGCTGCCACTGCTGCGGCTGCTGCCATCCAGGTTGTTCCAGCTGCGCCGCCGGCTCTTGCGGCTGCTCCTCCCTTCGTCATTTCCGAGGAGGACTATCGCATCGATCGCATGTTGCGAGAGGGACTTGCTTGCGAGGCCAAGAGGTACCACGAACGTCAGGCCCAGGCTGCCGTCAGGCACTACCTCAATGTAAGTTGAGTTCTCTCTTCTCGCTCAACCATAGCTAACATTCGGTTTCCACAGCTTCACTAAGCAGAGCACATGGTCAAAGATTTCATCTGTTCCATGAACGTAACTAAAGCCGACTTTCTGGGAATCATAGTATGGCGTGTTGTGTCTGGGAATTCGTTTTTCTTGCGTTCATTTGGCCGGCAGCACTGTTGCACTCTTTTCGTGTGTGTGCATGGAGTCTCTTTCTTCTCGGTTTGCTTTGCAGAGGTCTGAGGGATATGGGTCCCAGTTTCTCATTCTCTTTTACTGTATTGTACCGCTGAGGTACTGTCTCTTCTCTGTTGTTAGCAAAGCAAGCAAGCAGCGCGCTCGTATGGATTTCTTACTGGTTCATGACTTCGAGCGAATCTTTTGTTGCTTTGACACCGGAAAAGGGATAATACATTCTGTGTGAACCATGTTGTGCTGCTCTATTCAGCTTGATTAAGTCCTAACTACCTCTCGTCCTCGCCACGCTTCAGCCCAAGAGAATAGCGCATCTCCACCAGCAATTTCTGCACCGCATTCTCCGTGCCATCACTTGCCCCCGTATTCTGATGCTTAGTTGTAGATACTGTATAAGTTGGCTTGTAAATCGGCGGAGCTGGTGAGGACAGAGGCCAAGGACGAAACGCCTGCGACATGATATTGAATGGACAGGTGGACATGAGTTAGTTTCATGGAAGCTGACTACATGTCATACAAAGGTTATCTACAGATTAGATGTAAGGTCTGGGGAAAATACAGCGCCCATGGTCTAGCTCATTCAAACGGACGCTCGACATATCTTGGTTGTATACCCCTTATCAAAGTTTTTTCAGTTAGCTACCCTATATCGAAGGAATTCAGTTATGCTAGAACTCGGGTTTCTTGTCCCAACACCAATAATCTATAGTTGATGCCATGCATCAAGAAGAAGGAGCTCTTGGATGGACTAATTCGCACCAGTATCTTTAATCACTATCATCCATCAGCTCCGCCAATTCCGCCTCCTCTTCGGCCGTCAAGACGCCTTCCTTTTTCTCTTCTACCTTCTTTTCGACTTCTTCCCCTTCTTTGAGCTTCTTCGCCTCCTCTCGAGCAGCCTTCAGATCTACCGGCTTTAAAGACCACCGTCGGATGGTGCAATCGATGCCGACGCTAATTAACCACTTGCCCCTCTCTCCCACCACTGCCAATGCCGTAACTTCATCCGCATGTCCCGTGAAGGTATGATACAATTCTCCCGTCTGCCTCAATTAGCTTCCCGAAACCGAGGGTATGGCGGAATAAAAGCACCCACAGAAACATCCCACAATCTTACTTCCTCATCTCTACACGCCGTAACCACCCACTTCCCATTCCTAGCCATCACAACATCATTAACATAGTCCGCGTGTTTCAAAACCGTATCCGTTCTCCACCCCTCCTTCCTCTCCTTCGCAGGCGCACGCACATCCATCCTCCTCGCGGTTCCATCAGCACTAGCACTCCAACAATCCGCGTCCTCGCCCAAAAACCGTATCGCATGCACACTCGTATCATGTTCAAGTATGCTCTCTGCGTCTTCCACCGCCAGTGCTGGGCTTTTATACGGGATCCTCCAACGCCTAATATCCCTCTCGCTTCCGCCCGCGAACACGATAGCATCGTTGTCATCGCTTAATAGCGGGTCCAACGCGATCGTCCCCACCGCTCTCGTGTGACCCTTTAGTATGCACAGCCGCTCACCGGTCTTGGGGTTCCAGATGATGATATTTGCGTCCGATGAGCCGCTAAGGAGCAACCCGCTGCCATCGGGGGTTGGAATGTAGAGAAGGCTTTTTACAAAGTCTGCATGTCCGGTGAAAGTGGCGGTGACTTGCCGGGTGTCGACGTTCCAGGCGAGGATTTTCTTTTCCCAGGCGCCGCCGAAGAGAGTGCGGCCGTCTGCGGAGAGGGCGAGGCAGGTACAGGGGGTGGTGAAGCCGCGGTAGAGCGCGGTTTTGATGTCTGCGTTCTGTGTGCTGTGAGAAAGAGGGGAGGGTAAGTGGAGAGGGTGAGGATCGTACACACTTCTAGACCGACCCTACGGATGATGCCGCACGATTCGGCGATGTAGACGCGGTCGGTATTGAGGGGGTCTGGGAGGAGCGCGAGGATTTTGGAAGTGACGGGGATGGGAGAGCCGTTTTTGTTGGATGCTTTGGCGGCGCGGCGGGCAATTGTCGCAAGGGAAGCTCTGGAGGCGTGTTAGTATGTATCGGAGAGAAACGAGAGGCTGGGGATACGAACTCTGTTTGAAAGAAATGGCCTGGGTCGGAAGATTTCGACATTTTTGCGTGATGTTTACTTGTGGTATGTGATGGTAGGGTTGAAGTACGAAAGTATACCGGGTAAGTTCATGTGATGTCACAGAGTTTCTAACTAGACCGCTTGGCACTGTTAAGCCTCTTGTAATCACTCTTCGAAGTTTCGGTGGTTCCACCGCAGAGAAATCACGAGGGCCTCATCCCAATATAACCGAGACTTATTCGGTTACAGATCAACAGATCACGTGGGATTTGATGTTCCAAAGATTCAAGAATGCCCCCAGTTCAACTCCGATCGCGGAACTTAACCGGCAGCTTTGGTTAATGACAAAGCGCACTTCCACTTTGGGATGGGCAACATCGGTAATATTATTCACATCTACTTTTACCAACCCTCTTGAGGATAACTCTACTGAAAGTTGGACGGAGTTCTGCTCCATGGACGCAGCATGAAAATCTGCCGGACCATAGGCGGGTGATCGTTGACAGCTGCTTCACCTTACACTTCGCCTTCGGGGTGCAGGATTCCCAGAAACCGCTCTCAGGCTAACGACTAGTCTCAACCTATGCTATAGAGAACCTTTGGAGACAGTTGAATGGTATAGGCGGCAGTAAGAGAAAGACCGATCCAAGTGGGCGAGGAGCGAAAGTGAGTTCCATGGGTTCTAATCATGCATCATGTGGACAAATGCCAGAACATAGATATGTTCTGAACTGTTGACGAGTAACTCCTGTCAGTTTACAAAACTGGATGAAAGTTTGTGATATGTAATCAACTCTTCAGTTTGACCAAATTCCAGGTAGTGACAGCTCCGTTTTTGTGCAACAGAGCGCCATCGGTATCACCTGAACCAGGCTGAATCTCACGATTTGCGGCTGTATATAAAAACGCCTTGAATTTCTTCGCCTGGTCTCTGGGATCGTTCAGAGTCTTTTCGCCCGCGTACTGATCTGCAATCCAAGTTAGCCATGGTTATTGATCAATCGGTTAGGAACTGTATCCCGTTTTCCAGCAGTGAGCGCGCAAAAAGCGGAAACTATAGCTACATTCTCATTCTGAGCAGGCCAGGAGTTGGTTTTGGGGGTTGTAAAATTGTTATGCAGAGGTTGAGTGAATGTGAACGAATGGAGAAAGGAAATTGAATGATATATTGGAACGTTAAATCCCGAAACCTCCCAAAACGCAATATCATGCAGCCCTCTGTTCCTTCGCTCCTCGGGCACAGAGTTGTTGACTAGATGGTATGTGAATTCAGATACAGTTGGCTACATCTCCCTCCAGATGTACTGCAGTGCTGGTTTATATGTGAGAAAGAATGAAAGAGGTCTTGCTTGTGTGACATCGTGTGAGTTACTCAAGGAAGTTTCTGTAAATGATCATCGCTTATTCAATCAAGAGCAAGGCACTAGACCCTGGATTATCCAGCGGGTCGTCAGTTATCCGTCGAGTCATCAACGACCTGGGTCACTCACAAGGTCCCGGGACCATGCGAACCTCGTCCCGAGATAACTCGTCCCATGGCTATACCACATGTCTTTTGTCCCGGATTCAAGCTCCGGAACGCAGTCCCGGAATAATCAGCCACTATGTTTGGATATTTCTTAGGTTTGTAGTTACGACTTGGTGAAGTATGACAATACTTTCATGCACCTCTCTCTTGGTATAATCATCAATTTAACCTTCAGTCAATCACCGAGAACCTTGTTTTTCAACAGGCCTACTTAATTATTACATTAAAGATAAGGAGGCGTCTACGCAGGTTCTGCCACCAGTCGTAATGACAGAGCCGCCAGTCCACTGTTTTCTGCTCCCTAAATAAATTCTTCCAGATACCCCGTTTGATATATTGATGTAGAACACTTTATATTCCTGAACTTCAATCCATGCGTCTCCTGGAAGGTGCGGATAGTCCGCACGCTTGCTTGTTCTGGTTCTGGTGTAGGAATGCACTAGCTTCCTATGCAATTAGCGGAAAAGTAAGGGCTTTTGGAACCTGATGTGCATTAAATACTGAATTTCCTAAATCATGCATCAAATAATTTGCAAAATCCAGTATCTGATGCACATCAAGCTCCAAAATTTCTAATTCATGTGCATAAACATTGAATTCTGCTAGTTTGTTTGTTTGAATCATATTGTATTTGACCATTACTGATCACGACATATATGCTATATTTCCACTGCCCCCCCAGATCCCAATCACTTCTTTAGGGTTTTCAGCCCCTTGGCAAAGTTGTGAAAGCCATGCCCTTTGAAACCTCCAGGCACTTTCCCATCCTCCCATAGTAGACTCTCTATCTGGCTTCCCTAATGGCATCCTAACCACTCTTGCACACCTGCTGGTTCCCCTCCTCAAAACAAATTAATTAACCTCCATTTCTTAAACCTTCTTACTCTACTCAGTTGAAGCCCCATTGAAGTCTCTTGCTGTCACCCTCCAGGGTTTCATATAAAGTTAATGCAGTGGAATACCCCAACCGCCAAAACTGAAGCAGGCAGGAATTGTAGGTCTGAGACTGAAGATCTCCCTAGGTTATTTATGTCATACTGACCATCATCAAACTGTAAGCTGGTGGGTGGTTGATGGTACCAGGCTGTTGCATGTTGTAACTGTCATATAAACTGGTGTATAACATCCAAAAGAAGGTGAGTTGCCCTGACAGAGGACTACCGTTCAGTGTTGATGCTGAGTGGTATCAATGGTGTTGTCAATGAAGTACATTCACCCAAAGGGCAATCAGACACACACCAGTATGTGAGGATGAAGCCAAAATAAAACCCCGCTCTCCCCCAAAGAGGAGAAAGCTTGGCAATACCAGGCGTTGAGAGGTGTTGTCGGAGGTGTGTGTTGAATTCTGCTAGTTAGTACATGATGCCAAATAATGTTGACCCCTTACCGCACCATACACCTAGGCTGCGCTCGCCAACCAGCATCTGCCTCCTTCGCAAGCTCAGTCAGTTTTAGGACCGAGCTAGCCGACCAACGAAAACTCTGGGCACGAGAGCACACCTAGGCTTGCAAATGCATTCGAGAGTTCGGTTCTGTCACAAATCCTGTATTGTTATTATACTATCTGAGGACTGATCACAGGGAAATTCAAGTGAACTCCCTCCTATCACGGCTAAAGATGCAATAATCCACGTAGGTAGACATATCATCGCTCGCGGAACCTGCAGTATTCAATACAGAATCGTATCTCTTCAAGAGGCCTATCTACCTCTCAAAGCGGCGCACCACCTAGTCCCTCCAATCCCACGGACACTCGTTAACGTCAAGTACCTCGACTCCAAAACAGCTACTCAAATCCTACTAGAAGCGTCTACACCATACAATTTTCCCAATTTTATCAGCCTCGCAAATGTCAGTTTGTCATGCCAACATCGGTCCCAAGTCGTATCACCAAGCCAGCAAAACCCAGCTTCAATTCTACCTTCGGATAAATTACATATTCGTAGAGCGTGAAACAAGAAGTACAAAAGAGAGCAAGATATCACCATCCACTCAACTGTACTAAACTTGTAGCTCAGTGACTATACTACGTGTTCCCGCGGTTGGTGCTGTGTATCATTGTCAAGTACCTTCCGCGTGTCAGTAATGTCTCGTCACGGATGTCAGCCATAATCCTGCAAAACCCATCTTCAAGCTTACCTTTAAACAGGAGGAATTAGTATTCCCAAGTAACCAGATCACTCAGCAGTCCTGAGAAACCACACCCTCAAGAAGCCACCAGTCTCAGAACGGTAATATACAACTTTGACAACGTAATCATCATTGAACAGTGCCAACTTAGCACTGTCATTGCTAATTACATCTTGTCCGGGAGAATCTCATATTCACTGAGAGCTCGACCTGACACAGAATTAGCGGGCATCGTTCAAGAAAGCATCTTCAACCCCACCTTGATTTAAAAGTATAATTTGGCGACGATAGATATACCCCACCCAACCCTAGCAGTAGGGCACATTACTAAACCTGTAGCTCGACTACACCACAATTTCCCTCGTTGGTGCTATGCTTTATTATCGAGTACCTGCCCCGCCGTGTCTGAAGTCAGCGAACATCCCTCAAAACTTAGCTTCAACCTCACCTTCAGACAAGCAGCGTGAAACAAGAAGTAATTTGACGGAGTAGATATGGCCTTCTTGAATTCCCTGTGCCCCAGGGAGTCCGAGGGCCTTCTGATAATCAGTCGGCTATTTGACCATAACAATGCCTAATATTATCTTGTGGCTCAGTCAGTAGCTTTGATTTATTACGGTACCTGTCCCGCAATGCTTATGCTGTAACAGAAGTCAGTGGGTATCATGCAAGAACAAGAAATAGCTTCAAGCTTAGCTTGCCTTCGTCCAGGGTGGTTTGGCGGATATAGGAGGGGTTACGATGAATAGAATTAAGGTAATAGTGTTGCACACGAGGTGAGACGGTGAAACCTTCTTGTATCGGTAGGATTGAGTCGGAATGAGTATGTCGTGTGTGAGAAGAAACATGAGAAGGGACGAAACGTGCCTTGTGACAAATTTTTTAAGGTACATAACCCGCCCGAGTGATGGTTTGTGGATAAAGTCTTAAGCGTGATTAAATATGATGACAGAAGAGGGATGCCAAATTGACACCATTTACCTATTCACATACGACTCCATACGCCTACGTACACACCCGCACGCAAACATTCACCTCCCCATCATTTCCGAAAATCGCTCAAACCACCTCCGCGGGTTCCCATTGACCAGATTTTCACCGCTGCAACAAAACATAGTATTCTCTCCCTCCGTCCCGTGTGTGTATCCAGGATGTCGTTATCAGTCTAAGATTACATCAAATATATCATTCCTATCATCCTATACATGAATGCTCACAAAACCAGCCAAACCAGTGACAATCGAACGAAAACAAAACCACCACCACATCGTCATGACGAGAAAAAAAAAGGTTGGAGCAAAGAAGCACGTTAAATTCGGATATCCCATTTCATTTGAACCCCAACCCAACCCAATCCCAGCCCCTCGTCCAATCATCTATGTTACGACACTACAATCCTTCTATCGAGGTTAGCCTCGAACAAGAGATTGATAAGATAGGGGCCTACTTTTCTCCTTACTACTTTCTTAGTGGTAGTAAACCTCCTCCGCCGTCCTTCCCCTCGTCCACCTTGGCTCGCTACCAGGAACATAGATAGACTCGAACAGAACCTTGGGGGAAACCTCAGGGGCGGGAGACTCCTCCGCCTCCCGAACCTGCTGGTCAACCATCTGTCTGGCTTCCTTATCCATCTGCTTCAACTCATCTTCGGTGCACACCCCCCACTCCAAAATATGCTTTCGAAGACCCTGGATAGGGTCCTGAGTGGAACGCATGTTGACAACCTCATCACGGGTACGGTACGTAGTTCCAGGATCCGACATGGAGTGACCACCGTAACGGTAGGTGACAAATTCCAGGACAATCGGGCCCTTTCCGGAAGTGGCATACTCCTTTGCAAAGGCAGACGCCTGCTTAACCGCAAGGACGTCCATTCCATTCACCTTGAGTCCGGGGATGTAGTGACCGCGCTTGTAGTACTCCGTCATGGCGGAGGCGCGGCTTGCTGCCGTTCCCATTCCATACTTGTTGTTCTCGCAGGCAAAAACGACGGGGGCATCCCAAAGCTTCGCCATATTGTATGCCTCAAAGACTTGGCCTTGGTTTGCGGCTCCGTCACCGTACAGGGTGAAGCACGTGTTATTCTTTCCCTCATATTTCATTGCGAAAGCAATACCGGCACCGACGGGGACCTGCGCTCCGACAATTCCGTTGCCACCGTAGAAGCCTTTAGTGAACATGTGCATACTTCCGCCTTTGCCGTATGCGATACCGTCCTGGCGGCCGAGCAATTCGGCGATGACACTCTTGATGGGAGCACCACGGAGGTACGCGAAGCCGTGGCAGCGGTAGGCAGTGATGACGGCGTCTTCCTTGGTGATCGCGTGCTCAATTCCGGTGGCAATGGCTTCCTGGCCGGTAGAGAGATGACAGAAGCCGCGGATCTTCTTGAGTTTGTAGAGACCGTCGGCGGCCATTTCCATACGTCTGTAACAAATTAGCCGCCAATTCTACTGCGGGGGCGGGGGGTAGTACCTGATACTCGTCATGTCGAAGTACATCTGCTTCATCTGGTTTTTGGTAGTCTCCATCTCGATAGGAGGATGATCAAGTTCGTAAGTCTCGAAGGAATCCTTATTGAGCTTGATAGTGAACGGCTTGTCGTCCTCCTACTCATTCCATTAGCACCTCGCTTTTCCCCATCTATAGCTTCGTGAGCAAAACGTACACTAGGAACGGCATTCTTATCAACGCTGGCACTAGCAGCGTCGGTGGTGACAGTTCTAAAGACGAGGGGCCTCGCAACGAACTGACTGCGGACCGGGGCAGCGAGCCGGGCGCAACGGAATGAGCATGCCAACATCTTGGTGGGGAGTTGGGGATTCGGTTCGTGAGAGGGAGGAGGAGAGATTTCCCAAGGTGAAGGTGGAGAGCTGAGGCGAAGAGGCAGCGAGAAAGAGCCGGATTGTTCCGTTGCAAGAAAAATGTTGAGAGCACGCTAACCTAATATGTCGAAAGGCTACATCATCGTCACAGAAACGCACTCGGTTCTTGAAATTTCATAAAAGACCTCATTCGGATTTTATCATTTCCAGACCAAGAGGATACCTGCGCTCGAAAAACCAGCCCGTTGAGGAGTGAGCTTACAAGCTACGAGAAAATCTAGGATCGAGAGCAGAGGACACTAATAAAGTAACTACAAAAAAACCAATTCCAATTTTTTTGTCGTACAAACCTTCATACAGCTGCAGATCGTACTCCCAACGCAGTAATATGATACAATGCCATTTGTTTGGCTATAATAATAAATAATAATAAATGCAGAATCCACTGTCATCCACCTCAATCTCTTGGGAAAGTCTACAACTCATAATCTCTGAGCCTTCCTAGCCGCTCCAACTCATCGAGCTTCCGCTGTTCCTGCTCGACAAAAGGCTCAAGAATTCGCTTAAATTCATCCAAAGAGTAAGTCCCGGCTTCCGTCTCATCGTCCTCCTCATCAACCTCCTTCGGCGGATCATAATGATCATGGAGACTGTGAGGCGGTATAAGAACATGGTCCGGAACCTGGATGACTCCCGATTTCGCAATCCCGTCGGATATAACTTGTTACAAGTTAGCACGTGCAGGAGTCCTAAACAACAGAAAACATACCGATTCTCGTCAACCCATTAACCCGGAAGCTAAGGAACCGTTCCAAGCGCGTGATATCAACCGAAATGCGTCGGTCTTTCAAAAGCGTTGGAAGATCCACATGCGAGTACCCATGATTCAATCCACTTGGATCATCGAGTTCATTCCTCACCCCAAACCCGTCCTGTTTCTCCCCAGGGGACACAAGTGCATCGGAATACAGGCTATGATCGGGCACAATATGGTACTTCATCAACGCCCTTAGATATTTATTACCACCATCCGAGAACAGGAAGGCGTTGATCTTGAAGCCCAGTTTTTTCCAGTCGCAGTTGGAGGGTGCAAATACGGTGAGTCCCTTGCCGCGGAGCTTGGGGAGCTCGTCGAGGAGCCCGGTACGGGAAAGAGCGGCTTCTGTTGTTGAAAATTCGGTGGGGAGGATCTCAACGAGGTCGAGGATTTCGGGGGGTGGGAGGAGGACGGCGTCTATGCCGTGGATAATGCCGTTGTTTGCATACTATGTAATCCATTAGCATTCGAGAATGGTGCGAAGAATTGGAGCGTACAATATCAAGCATAGTAAATTGGCTGTAAAAGTTAATCGACGGCCCCTTGTGGTTCAAACCAATCCGGACACGCTGATGCATATCTTTACCCAATTCGTCATCTGGAAGACTCGTAATCAGAGTGTTATGATAGCGTAAATCCTGCGATCTGTGACGTCCAGGGGCGATATGGTACATCAACACGCGGCGGATCAAGTCCTTCGGGATATCGTGGTATTTTTTAAATTTATCCAACACTTCGAATGCGTGGTTGCTAGGAGCAAAGACTGTGTGGTTGGCGTCTTTGTTTTGCAGCATGTCCACGATATCCTTGTCCTCCTTCAGCAACTCGTAAAAACGCTTGGTGTGCTTTGACTTTGAGATCAGGTCCCAAATCGTCGAGTTAGTATGGGGACCGGTGTGATCCCTGGGAGGCATTTTGGGTTTATGGACATGGCCATGCCCACTGTGTAGTGTTAGTTAACTGTATATTTAATAGCTACGAATCAAAACAATTACTCACTGATCAGAGCCGTCATCATCATGTCCTCCATCTGATCCATGCTTATGGTGCTTTCTCTTAGGATCTTTTTTGTGATCCTTGTGATCCTTGTGATCCGTATGCTTTTTGCGATCTTTCTTGTCCTTTTTATGCTTTTTATGCATCACCTCGAACTGGCCTCCCTCCAAATCCTCAGTCCGGAAGTGACCAATCCAAGCGTCAGTATCCCAGAACTTCAAGTCCTCGTTCGGTTGAGAATCGAGATACTCCTCAATAGCGTCATCGATAGCCGTCTCCGCGTAGTTCTTATCTTCCTCGATAGGAAAATAAATATCGATGGCGTCTTGGAATTCTTCAACAAAGATTTCAACCTTACTCTCAAAACCCTCCTGGAAAATCTCAAAAACTTCCTGGACTTCATCGAGCGGATCTTGAGAACCGAAGACACGCTGAGCGGTCTCATCGTTGGGAACGACAAATGAGAACGCTGGGATGGCTCCCAGAAGCAACAGAGCTGCGAGAGACTTCATGGCGGTGGAACGGCGGCAGAAATTGGGGATGTTCCGCAGGAGATGCACAAGGAGCAGAGACTTCAGATAACATACCCCTATATAGGACTATGGAAAGCCCAGAATTGTATGGCGGCAGAAATGGTAGGGTAGCCTAATATCGACTGACGTCTCCATTTACTCATTAACGTCGAAAGCGAACGGCAAAGTGTGTAGATGATAGGCTCAAGCTTCCAAAGCCTACTCTAGACGGTGGATTAAAAGGCTGTCTAGGTATCCACCCGGTGTGATTAGCCACTTTAACCTTCAAACACCCTTCGTCGGGTCGGTTGGTGTTACCATCGAGGGGATAGTGTATTTTGGCGGTTCGTTGGTTGTCAGGTACGGAACTCAAAAACAAACTCAAGCTCGCTACCAGAAACTCGCATTACAATTAGAACTCGATCGGTACCATTCGTGAACACTAATCATGGTGGACGGTTCCAAAGTGAGACCCTTAAGTACACGGGTCTTCTCCCTATAACGTAAAAAAGACAAAGGGTATACAGTTACATGAAGAGGAGCCTGATATATTCCTCTTCCAATGATAATCATGGTATAAAACGCCTTGTACTTCCCTTTATCTCAGATCATTCGCTATCCACCTCCATGTTGTCGTCACTTCTCCTGTACCGAGCCCGTCCCCTCCAGTCATAGTCCTGCCTTGAATACTCCCTTCTGTTATTCGGGAACCTCTCGTCATGAGAAAATGCAGCTTGCTGGGGACTCTCATCTGTACCACCGAAGCTCCCAGAGTCGGCCGTGGTAGAAGATGCATTTCCAACATCATGGGTAGCTGATGCATAGCCCGTAAGATCGTCATCGTCAGAATCCTCGACTTCCTCTTCCTCGTCAGAATCATCCCAAAGTGTTTCTGCCTCAGCCTCAGGAATATCCGCATCCAAATCCACTTCTCCATCCTCCTCCTCATCTTCAGCACCATCGACAAAGGAGTCCGCCTCGGGAATGTTGTTATCTAGATCCGAAATCTCACCACCTTCCGGAATATTTGCATCTAAATCTTGATTGGCATGTAGAGCTTGGCCATCCTCGTCGACATCGAACACTCCCTCGCCGGGGATCTCAACATCCTCCATCATCTCATGAGCCTCTGCCTCTTCCCGCTCCGCCTTTTCGTCAAGCTCGCCTTGGTATGTTTTAGCCATTCCGGGCGGTCGGATCCACGTTGCTCCGAATCGCTGTATATGAAGCTTTCGTAGTGCGACAGACTGCTCATCGAGTTCTAACTGTTGGAGAGCGGAGAGTCCCACATTTCGAGGGCGGGTGTGCTGGTTCTGGCCTTGTGCCATGGGATTCTGTGGGTTAAGTGGTGATCCCGAGCCGTTATTGCTATTGTGGTTATTGGAGTACGGCAGCTGCGGCGCTGGTGCGAAGGAGTAAGTTGACGATGGCGTGTACCAGAGAGTGTGGGACTGTGAAATTGGAATATAAGCATTGGAACCCAGAGAAAATTCATATGGGCACAGACATCTCTTGGTGTTATTAGAGGTAGTGATGAATTCATGGTGCATGCGGTGGGTTGCGGGGGTTGAGGAGGTGGGACGCGATTTGCAGGGACTGCTCAAAACGCGACAAGAAAGCTTGCAGACACGTGACTTAAGCGTATGCGGGCTGCGCTCAGAAACAAGTGCCCCCACTCATCCGGCAGAGGCGTGGATAGCACTCGCATCGATCCAAGCACCTGTGCAGGCAGGCGGCGTGCTGCTGGAACAGCAGCCTCGGGATTCAGGATGCGAGTGATGCAGGACATGTGAGTGTGAGGTTGGACCCGCTGTCACTCGCCGGCAACAGAAACGGCTAGAAACGGCAACGTCCACAAACCCCGCACACGAGCAGCTACCCCGCTAAGCTCGGCTGAGCAACGACAATCAACCCAAACCATCGTCATGGCTTCAGACAGAGAGACCCTCCCTTCGCAGTAAGCCCTCGTGCATCAAAAACATCACTAGTAGCAGCTGCTAACACTCTGGAACAGCGTCAAACCGACTCACTACGAGCTCGACCTCTACAATCTCAACTTCGACAACTTTACCTACGATGGAGTCGTCAAAGTCTCTCTCCAGCTCCAAGAGAAGACATGCTCGATCTCCGTCAACTCCAAGGAACTAACCTTAACAAAAGGCAGCGTCTATGTCGAAGGTACTAAAGCGACCGTCAAGGTCTCCGACATTTTGTATGATAAGGAATCAGAAGTTGCGAAGCTATCGCTGGAGGAAGAGATTCCCGGTGAAGGGACTGGTTGCCTTACAATCACGTTCTCTGGCACCATGAACCAGGAGATGGCAGGCTTCTACAGATCGGCGTACAAGAACCCTGAGGGAAAGAGTAACTGGATGTACTCAACTCAGTTCGAGTCTTGCGACGCCCGTCGAGCGTTCCCATGGTTAGCATACCCCTCGAGCAGCTGCCTGGCCATTTGCTGACCTGAGGTTTAGCTTCGATGAGCCGAATCTGAAGGCATCATTTGGTTTCTCGATCGTCATCCCGGAATCGTACACTGCGCTCTCGAATCAGCCGGAGACGGACTGCCAGAGTTTGGGCGATGGCCTGAAGAAAGTCTCGTTTGTAGATGCGCCTAAGATGAGCACTTATGTACGACTCTACATCATACCTTAGTTCAGCGCCTATTAACCAAGCTTTGAACAGCTCTATGCCTGGGCATGTGGAGAGTTCGAATACATCGAAGCCTTTACAGACCGGGAGTACGGAGGCCGCGGCAAGCTTCCTGTGAGGGTTTACACCACCAAGGGACTGGTCGAACAAGGACGCTTTGCACTTGAGAACGCGCGGCAGATCGTAGACTATTTCTCGGAGGTGATACGGAATGCTCCTTGAATAGGCGGCATCGCACTTACGAAATAACTAGATCTTCAAGATCGACTATCCTCTGCCTAAAGTCGACCTGCTAGCAGTCCATGAATTTGTAATTATATGTCTCATGTTTTCTTTGCGATAACTGTAAAACAAGATATGCTAACATCATTTGATAGTCACACGGTGCCGTAAGTTGTCTTACTCGAGACTGGCTCACATCTAATAATTGGCTTGGTTGAAGATGGAAAACTGGGGGTTGATTACATACAGAACTACTGCAGTTCTTTTCGACGAGAAGACCTCTGACGCTAGGTACAAGACTCGAGTTGCATATGGTTCGTGCTAGTCCTATTCCGTCATCGCAAGGTGCTTTGGCTTACAAATCGTAGTTGTCGCCCACGAGTTGGCGCATCAGTGGTTCGGTAATCTAGTCACCATGGATTGGTGGAGTGAACTTTGGGCAAGTTACTCTCTCCCTCTTTCCGCTGCATCCTCTAACCAAATTCCTGAAGCTCAATGAGGGATTTGCCACGTGGGTCGGTTGGTATGCCATTGTCAACCTAATCTTAAGATACCACTTTCTGACACATCACAGGCTTGCTACTGATAAATTCCACCCAGAGTGGGATGTCTGGGGGCAGTTTGTCGTACGTCGTATATCCAGAGGCATGCATATTTTCCTGCTGACAACAGGCCTCCCAGACTGAGTCCCTTCAAACAGCCTTTCAGCTTGATTCATTGCGCGGGTCCCATCCGATCGAAGTTCCGGTAAAGAGTATGTCTGCTACTATTCAAGCAAATAACCGAAGGGTACATACTGACGCCCGTTTAGGAGCGAAAGAAATCGACCAAATTTTTGACCACATCAGTTACCTGAAAGGTTCGGGAACGATCCGTATGCTTAGCAGCTATCTCGGCGTTGAGACATTCTTGAACGGTGTTTCCAACTACCTCAAGAAGCATGCGTATGGAAACGCCACTACGGAAGATCTCTGGGCCGCCCTTGGAAAGGAAGCTGGTACTGATGTTGCTGCATTCATGGTAATTTCTACCGCACATCCCTTGGTGAACCCTAAGTTAACTATCTCCGCAGCGCAACTGGATTAAGATGATCGGCTTCCCAGTGCTCACCGTAACGGAAGAACCAGGCCAGATAACCGTTAAACAGAACCGCTTCCTCAGCACTGGAGATGTCAAGCCCGAAGAGGACACCACAACCTGGTGGGTCCCCATCATGCTCAACGAAGAAGCGTATACGTCATCTTCCGAGAAAGCGGCAGCCTTGACAACAAAGGAAACCACTGTCAAAAACCTCGACACAAAATACTACAAGCTTAATTACGGCCAGAACGGCTTCTACAGAGTCAACTACCCGGCTGATCGCCTAATTAAGCTCGGAGAGATTCGTGAAAAGCTCTCAGTCTCAGACAGAGTTGGACTTATCGCCGATGCGGCAGCAATGGCATTCTCCGGTCTCGGAACTACCGCTGGATTGCTCGGCTTTTTGGATGCTCTTAAAGATGAGCAGAGCTACCTCGTCTGGGCCGAAATTACAGAGCAGCTCGGAAAGCTACGAAGCCTTTTCGCCGAAAGTTCTCCCGAGATTAGAGACGGAATTCGGAAATTCACCCTTGACCTTGTCACCCCCATCGTCGAAAAGATCGGCTGGGAATTTCAGCCCGGCGAAAACTTCCTTACCGGCCGTCTGCGTGCCCTGTTAATCAGCACCGCCGGCACAGTCAGCCACAAGGGAGTTGTAGAAGAAGCGCAGCGCCGTTTCAAAGCCTACACTTCCGGCGACACTTCCGCCATCCACCCCAGTCTCCGCCTTGCAATCTTCCGCATCATCGTAGCTGAAGGCGGTCAAGAAGCACTCGACGCTATCATCAAAGAATACACCTCCACCAAAACTATCGACGGACGCGAGATCTGTCTCGCCTCTCTCGGCCGTGCCCGCAAACCCGAGGTCATACAGCAAGTCCTTGAATTCATGCTCTCGGATAAAGTGAAGGTGCAGGACAAACACACTCCCGCCATCTCACTAAGCAACAATTCGGAGGCACGGCACGCACTATGGGAATTTATTCAGAAGAACTGGGAGGAGATTTATAAACAGATGAGCGGGAATATGGTCGTGCTTGATCGGTTCCTCAAGAATTCGCTGAATAAGTTTTCGAGTCGGAAGACGCTGGTGGAGATTCAGGAGTTTTTTGAAGGGAAGGATAATAACGGATATGATAAGGGCCTTGGAACGGTTAGGGATTCGATTGAAGGGAATGCGGGGTATGTGGAGAGGGATGGGGAGAAGGTTGCGGAGTGGTTGAAGGGGAAAGGGTATTAGGAGGATTTCGCTGGGGAGTCAAAAGGTTACGATGAGATGTAGTTCAGCATTACGAGGGTCCAAAATTTTTATTGGGAATATGATATCGAGAGTTTCCATGCATATGAGATGAACATCTGAAGGACTTCACATCCCGCCCTCAATGCCCGAGTGACACGTGTGGTCCTTCTAATTTGCTTCTATACTTGTGTAATGGTTCTTGCTTGTGATACAGGAACTACCCCACCACATTCAATCAATCTAGAGCTGTTACATAGCAAAAGCATGATATCATTTCCTCCGCCGCACGCAGGAGATCTATGGATATCAGCTCCGCTTTTACGCCAATGGTTGTAGGAATCATTGGCGAAGAGTATCAGCATGGGACGTCGGTACTCTAGTGCATGTGGATGGGATGGGGGAGGGGTTCGTCACAATAAGGTTCGGCATCTCTTTTGGTGGCTTCTGTACAACATGACGTCACCTCCCCCAATTCCCGATATTCCACATCCCAATCTCCGTCAAAAGAATCACGAACAAAAGATTTATAAAACGCGCAACAAGAAGGGAAAAATGATCATCAAAGCTTCCTATCTTCCTCGCCAGTGCGTTCCCCCCCCCTCCCCTCCTCACACAAGCCTGCCTGAGCCAGCCCGGTAAACCGGCGCTCGAAGCGATTGAAGGTGTGTTCGAGCCGGTCGAGGGAGCGGTGGATCATGCGGAAGGAGAGGTCGATTTTTTCGGCTATGCTGAGGGGGATGATGGGTTCCGTGTCGTCTACTACCAGTGCGGTGCTAGTGGAGGAGGAGGCGGGTGGTGTTCTATTGACAGCCACGGTGGTAGTAGTCGTAGTGGGAGGGGAGGTGGTCGCAGGAGTGTTGTGGGAAGAGCTCATCGCGGGATTTGGGGCATCGGATTCCTGGTTCATGACTTACACGAATATGATTGTGGTTGAGGGATGGTGATGTTCAGGTAGGCGGTTAACTAGCCCCCAACCCTTATGCGGATCGCGACATCATGTTTCACTTCTCTGGTCACCTGGTATCTCGGCTTTGAGAACCAACAGCGACCCTTGACATTGGACTTGGAGGCTAACTAGCTGCCTTCACCTTACTAATCTCGGGAATAGGTATCATCATGAATTGATACCTATACCCGGTACTTCACTGACCATGTTTTTGTCGCTCTTTTAATGTGAACAGTCCAGCTACTCTGGTCGATCTACTTTGTTCTGCCTACATACGGAACGACGGCGTCGATCGTGGGGAAGGGTGAATAAGAATTAAACCTCAAAAAGGAGCTCACATTGTAAAACTTCATGCGTATGACACTTAACTGCTCAAAATGATTGTTGTGATTATTCCATTACAAAGCTCATTATGTAGATAACAAATACAAAATCCCTATTCACCTAATCATGCAATGCCAACTAAAACACCCGTAAACTAATACAAAATCCATATCCATCAATCACCCATCATCATTCATCTACTCGATGTCAACCTTCCTCTTCTCCACCCCCTTCTTCGGCACAACCAGACTCAGGATCCCATGCTCCAAACTCGCCTTAACATTACCCGTATCCACTGACGTCGGGAACCTAAACACTCTTTTAAAAGATCCCACGCTCCTTTCGCTAACCCACACCTTTGGCTGCTTCGCCTTGTTCTTCTTCACCTCAGTTTCATCTCCCTCTTGATTTTCTGCCTTCTCCACCTCCTTCCCCTTAGCTTCGCCGTTGATACTCGAGCGCTCGACCCGCCCCTGGATCACAACCGTTTGTCCATCCGTAAACTCGATGTTTACCGCCTTCTTGTCGGAAAGACCCGGGAGCTCGCCCTCGACAATGTATGCGGATGACGTCTCTTGGATGTCGAAGTTTGGTGCGAAGGCTCTGGAGGGTTGTGCGTGTGGCTCAATGAGGGCGCGGAAGAGGGGGTCGTTGAAGGCTGTGAGGAATGGCATTTTTGTTGTGTTTGTGGTTGTTTGAGGATTAATTGTTTGAGGGTTAATTGTTCGAGGTTTGGTTATTTGAGAGTTGGTTTGTGTGATCGTATGTGGTTTGTTTGCGTTGTTCGAATGTTTTTGTTTGAGATGAGGATGAGAGATGTCGGGAAGATGGGAGGGATATTTATATTTGTCTTATGGACGACGAAGTTGGTGGCGGCGTGGGAGGAATTACGAATTGAAGGTGCTCGAGTGAGCGAGAGTGAACTAGAAGGTTCTAGTAGAAGGTTAGGGTTTATTTGTAACGTTACACGAGATGATTCCAGAGGATTCGAGAGCATACCACACAATGTCATCTCGCGAGTATGACACTACGGGGAATCTCACTCATCGCGGAAAGCACCCGGTTTCAAGTGTCATCGGCAGATACATCGCCGATTATTTTGCGGGTGCGTGTTGCTTCACGTGCACCTACAAGTCATACCTAGAGTAATGGCACGCCTCTGCCTCAAGTCTCTCGTTGGTTCATGTGGATCATTCATTCCACAAGAGAAGCTACTGTACTGTATACCCATCTATCTCCAACCTGCATAACCCCACCCCACCGTCTTAATCTTCATCCATATCCCGAGATTTTTGACCTGGCATAATTCACATCTCGTATGTACACAGAACCTACAATCATGGTTGTTCTCAGTTCTGTTCTTGCATCCACAGCACCGCCAGGGCAAGCAATAAACAAATGAGTCTGATCGAGCCGGGGGGCCTGCAGGCTGATCCTTAGGTTGGGTTTTGATTCCTGCTTTTTCTTTACCCTTTGTTGCCGATGGTTCTGTTCCCGCTGTGCTATGTTTCCCAAGACGCTCGCTTCTGGTAGCTTTCTGCTTTGCGGGTTTCTCTTCGATGTCTCTAGAACTTGCTTGTCGAGTTTTTCTGCAAGGTTTTATAACCGGATCTTGTTCTTTTGATCCCTTTTTGAAGTGCTCCTTCTTGACCTGTTCCCTGGCGTGGGAAACTTTTTCCTTCTCTGTATTTTCTCTAGCTGATTGGGATGCTTTTACAAGGCTCTCGTATTCAAGCTTCTTTTTGGCGGCTCTCTCGTTGGCAAGTCGGTCTTTGTCGTTCTTCTCGTTGGCTTCAATTTTGGCCTTTTCTGCGCGGACGCGGGTGCCTTTTTGCTTATCGGCTGCAGTCCTGACGGGCTTTCCCGTTTTAGAAGCAGCAGTGGTGGCTCTTGCTTCTGCTTCTGCACATTTCTTCTTGGCCTTCTCTGTGATGGCCTTTTGCCTTTCTAAGATGGCTTTGGGGGCTTCTGTTTTGGCCTTGTCCTTGGTATGTTTGAGGCGCACCTTTTTGGCTTCTTCCTTTGCTGATATCTCGTTGGCGATGACCTCCCTCATAGCATTTACTTTAGCAGCCTCTTCCATTTCAGTGGCGGCTTTGACCGCTTCTGCTTCTGCTGTATTTTCTTTAGTGGGTTGCTCGAGAAACTCATTTCCAACTTCATCTATTGCCAATATCTCCCTCTGAGCCTCTCCTATTATGTTAAATTCTTCGGTCCGCGCTTCAGTTTCAGCTGCGGGGAGCGGAAGTCTCGATGCTACGGTTCCTAACGCAGGCTTTGGAGTTCTTGGTGACTGAAGCTCTGGTTTCCATGCCGGATGCTTGGGTATTTTCGAAATCCGGAATGGTTCTCCTGCTGGCATAACTGATGTTCCGGATTTATGGGAATTACGTGAGGAATTTGATGTGGAAATGGATGCTGGGCTGATATATTCATGGGCGTTGTTCAAGTTGATTGTTGTCAAGTTGAATTTGCTCGCCAGTTGAGGCTTCTCGGGGCTAACTTGGTCGGAGGCTGCTTTTTCTATTGTTAATTTTATCTTAGGCCAGGTCCCATTTCTCAAACATTTTTCCTGGATATTACCACAGGAAGGCGAGCTACTAAGGTGAATGCAATAACGCAATAGCAGCGGTACCTCTAGAAATTGCTCTATCTTGTCAGTTTCATATCCCCCACAAACACCACCCCACTACCCTCTTAATAGCCTGCTCCCCGCTGTTTACCATTCATTTCCGCCTGTAGCGCTTGGTGCACTATCAGTAATAAAAATTTCCTTAGGATTAATACCATCCTCAGGGATAGAGCTCTCCTCGGGAACAGGAATAACATCCTCCTCAACAATAACACTCCCACTCCCACCCCAATAACCCTCGTCCCTAGGGGTCTCTTTCCTAACGCTCCCACTCCAGGAATGCACACTCCTAGGCCTACCACTCCTGATACTCCCTGTCTCACTCCTGGCGATCTCACCGTTAACACTTCCACTCTCACTCCTAATGCTGCTACTCAAGGAAGTCTCGCCCCTGAAGCTTCCACTCCCGCTCCTGATGCTCCCGTTCCTGACGCTCCCGCTCTCACTCCTAGTCGTTTCGCCCCTAATACTTCTGCTCCTTCTCCTATCACTCTCACTCAAGGAAGTCTCACCCTTGAAGCTCCCGCTCCCACTCCTGACGCTCCCGTTCATGTTGCTCTTGCTCTCACTCTTAGCAGTCTCATTCCTAATACTCCTACCCTAGGAACACTCACTCCTACCGCAGCAGCCCATAATGATCATGTCCCTAATGTTTCCGTTCTCACTCCTGGCAGTCTCACCTTTCGCACTTTCATTTCTACTCCTAACTCTCTCTCACTCAAGGAAGTATCACCCCTGAGATTCCCGCTTCCGCTCTTGTTGCTTCCGCTCCTGGCGGTCTCACTCCTGGCGGTCTTTCTTCTCCCGCTCTTGGAACTCTCACACTCTTTGCTTGAACTCTCCTTCCTATTCTTAACCTCCCCCGTCCCATCGATGCTCCCACCTTCGGGACTTTCATCATCACGCAAACTCGGCACACTCCCACCCCCCACGGATCCCGCAAGACGGTACACCATATTTACAGTCATCCACGTTCCCAAGTGTTTGACGTGGCAGGAATCGCAGCGTTTGTGGAAGGTACACTCCGCCGTTTTAGACACACATATATTCCCGCAGATGTCGTACTTGTATTGTTTCTTGGTCGCCTTGCATCGGCAGCATCGCCAAAGTGTTATTGGTTTGGGCATTGATGGTTGTGATGGTTGTTCTTGCTGCTCCAATTGTTGGTATTATCACTGCTTTTATGTTAGTATTGTGATTTGAGGCATATGGGGGAAGCGTGGGGGGATTTATTGTGGGGTGGGTTCCGCCTTGACAGTCGAGGGAGCTACGTCTCGAGTCTAAGCTTCGAATAAAAAACAAAGGAGTAGGTCGGCGCTCGCGGATTTGGGGGCCGTTTCATTATGTCAGTTAAGCTTTAACTATTATGTATCCAAGGCCTAGAGTTTCGAGGGCTTTCATTTAGGTACTAGGTTTTGGATAGAACAAACTGCAAAGGATGGAAGTTTAACTTGAGATCACACAGCTCTGACTTGAGGTTGCGTGAGGGGTTTTTGTTAGGGTATAAGTTACTTGTTTAGTGCACCCATCCCCAAATTCGCACTCGAATGCTTAAACCTGCAAGTGAGCTTCAGCATCTATTTCACTTTCATTCAATTGTTCCCACCGGCCGCAATATTCTCCATCAGACGCTTTCACTCCCTCTGTGAGGTCCCATAACCCGTCACACCATTGGCTGAACGAGGCTACATTAACCGTTTATAGGTGATCCTCAAAATAATTCCTATTATTTATTGAGGATAGTACAGTCCCGCAACAAAAGTCTTTGTGGTGCCTCGAGGGAAAGTTGTGGCTGGTGGCCTGGGCATTCACTCTTTGCCGGTGACTATACAACAAAAATTAGTTGTTTCAGAACATCTATGTTGTCTAGAGACCATATTTGGTAGTTGTGATCGTTCAGTTTAGCGACAGATGAGGCGGAGGTAGCCATTTCGATGTCGGCGATGAGCGGAGAAGAGGTGTAGAGGAGATGAAAAAAACAGGTGGAAGTTGTGCCGTCTAGCACTGTATTGCAGTGTCGATATCTGCAGACGATAGAGAGACGATCCGTTCATGGTCTCATAACCTGATGTGAATCGCGACCACATGAGACGATACGTGTAAGGCATGTATTAGATGATAATATTGTGTACGACCACGTACGCAAATGTATCGTTAGACAATACCCTACTGACGTCACTAGTTACATGCCCAGGTCCATTTCTAGAGCAACAACTCATTAGAAGCCTCCTGTCGGTGGTACAAATTGTATTGTATAAAAAAATCTCGACAATCAGAAGACATAAAAACCTTTAAAAAACTATGCCAGATACATGGGTATTCTAGCATGCCTTCTACCAATTTTAAAGTCGATAGGGCTTTGGCAATGAATTTTGGTGGGTAAAGCTTGCAATTTAACGGCCGTACCAACGAAAATATTGACGGAAAGGCTTCCATTGACAGAAAAGATACATATACTAAGTAAAGCTAAATGGAAGACAACTAATCATCTAGAAACCTCAATTCAAATACTGCACTAATCACATAGCAACTTCCATTTCATAAACTGTTTCAAATCAATGCTCCATCCCTCCCCCAAACTGTTTACAGTGCTTGAATACTTCCGCAAGCTTTTCCAGAGTCATAACCTCCTCCGAAATTCCTAATTTCAGCATAGTACTTCGGACATCATCTATGAATTGATTATGCAACAGAAGCAAATTTTGGATTTCGATTCCTTCCTGGTTGTTCAGATCCCTTGGGGGCCATAGCTGTTGAATATCACCAGCATGATGTTGAGGAGTCGAGCGATCGGATCTCTTATCGAATAGCGACTGCTGATGACACAGACACTGATGTATATACTCGGCGATCTCGTCATTTGTCCTGAATCTGGTCGTACTTGCAGCTTGGAGTTCACTGTGGTCTTCTCTTGGTGGCGGCGACGGCGGCAGCGGTGGTAGAGACTTCGTCTGTTTTTCATTCAATCCATACAGCTGATCCTTCATCTTCTGAATTTCTGTCTCCACATCTTGTCGCTTAACTGGGTCGGGGGTAGCATCAGCTGCTTGTTGGAGAAAATCTAGACCGCTCTCTATTTCTTTGATTCTCAGATCCATGGCCTCGATGACGACTTTCCCTGCTCCTGTGAAGGGCAAAAACATGTTATTCTCGTTGAGTTCTCGTTCTATGGAGAGGTAGATGTTGGTCCTGGGGGAACCCTCGCACTTTTGACTAAAGAAGTTCTCGATGTTGGACTTCACGTTATGGTTTCCCGGCATGAAGGAGCCACCCAGCTGCTCCAGGTCGCAGAAAAACTCTGTACGAAGCTCCTCCAAGCGTTGTTTGCCGACTTCAACTCCAGGAACTTTGCAGATTCTGTCCCAGTGCGTGGCGACCATTGCAATACGTCCATAGTTTTCTGTTCCACAGATGTTCTGGAGAACCTTAATACATCTCAGCGAGGAGCCCGTGACACGATCATCGACAATGCGGTGGGTGTAGATTATTCCTGCTATGGATTGGTTGGAATGGCGGAGTTTTTGTATAGCCGTGGTGATCTCTTCTAAAACATCAAGGCCAATCCGGTTCGTGTCGTCGAATCCCGGGGTGTCTAAATACTGAAAGTGAAAGCGACCGGTTGGTTTCTTAGAAAGATATAGTTTTGCGCTTTGGGTTTCTGCATTGTGTTTCCCTTGTATTAGTATGCTATTGCCAGGAATTGGTGCTGGAAACTATTTTATATAATATTGGATTTGAGAAATAGCTTAACTAACCACTCTCTAGAGTATCGCCAATTTTCACATTATCATCTCCAGTCAAGAGCTTAATTAACGTGCTCTTCCCAGAGCCAGTCAGTCCGATGACGATGATCGAGGTGACTTCCGGTTCCGTCCTGCTCGAGTTTATCTGCCCTTAGTTACTGTGTTGTTAGGTGCGGTCCGGAGTGTAGTTGGGTTTATACAAGATAGATTCATGACAGCTAGATGCTTGGCGGGTGAGAGCACCAGAGCTAGAAGAACGAGTATGGGGATAAGAGGTAGCAGAGCTAGAAGTAGGAGTAATCAAAGTGGATTCGTAAGAGCTCTGTGAGTGTTCTGCTTCATTCGGAAGAGAGCAGCCGACGGAGTCTATCATTTTTTTGAACTTTTCGAGTCCGAAAATAGGCTGACAATTCTTTATAGTTTGGAGTGGCCGTCGGTTGATAAATGTGCAAAAGACAGTAATCCTTAAGCAAGTCGAAGTCTAGAGCTTTTGTATTTCCACTGCAGCTTGTCATTCTTGGGGTACGCTGCTCACAGGCTCGCTGCACAGAAGAGCTATCAACTAGGCTAAAAATGCTCTACACAAGTTGCACACTAGTACTGGGTGCGTACTGTCACTCCTAGACATTCGCCGTTGATTAACAGGGGTAGTCCTATCGGAAAGCACATGTAGGTTCTACAGAGTTTGCCGCTATAAGATTAAAATTATTCTAATATTCTCTATCTTTACTTTATTCTTGTTCTCCAACTCACTGCCCACCACGTGCACAGAGGGGCAAGCATATGTGTTCTACGGCTTACGTATCATAATATGATGAGTTTTTCAGCTACATACTTGATACTAATAAAGAAGATTCATCGATAGGATCTTTTTAAGCTGCACATATTAATGGTGTCCCGTTCAAAATCCAGCCGTACCGTTATTGGCCATACTCTACCAAGCAGCACCAACAGTGCTCAGATTAAGATGGCAAAAGTTGCCCGCCTGTCACGCAGAGCCTGTTTTAGCGAGCTCAAATACTTATCTTATAATCTTGTGATGTGCTGTCAGTACTGTGCAAAGATTGTATACGCGTGGAGGTCACCATCTGCATTGGAATATCAAGAGTCTCTCATGAACCGAATTTACAGAACCCAACTGAGAGTTTCTGTTACATAGTAGAATGGCAGGAAACACACCGAAAATTCTACTATATCAGTGCACTGGAGACACCGGTAACTAACGGATATTTTACACACAGCACACGATGCCTCTAGGGAGGGATTGATAGGCGGCATGTTAAGCTGCAAACCTTTGCTGGTTAGAACACCAGCCCCTATGACAGGTTGAAGATAAGGAGCAACCAGAGGGCTCTCGGTCGCTGGGTCACACGTTACTCTATGGTGCATTTAGGCACAGACTTGTACATTGAATTTGAAGAGACCGCCTACATACCTACCTAAAGGACTACCGGTACTTCAGATGCATTCCGTTGAAGGTTTGCTTTTGTGCCATATTAACTCGATAATCCTGATTTTCAAGAGGTAGGATTGGGTGAGTTGGTGGGCTTGTCTCCAACGTAATGGGCGGTTGGCAGTTGAATATATGCATACCACCTCAAGGATGAGCTCCAACCCAGATTTACCTAGTCAAAGCGGCATGCGAAGTTTTCAAGGTTCTTGTGTTTATCATGATGAGCTGCGTGACGTGTCCATCCGACTTTTTGAAAATTTTGGTATCATGGCCGAGTCGATATCGTGTTGTCATCTGTATGGTGTTCCAGTTTTGAGAATATCCATAAAGGTGTGGTCACCAATCACTGCCTGCATCAAGTACCATTTGGTAGGCCTCTGGATAAGAAGCTTGAGGGAGCTTCCGAAGACGAGTCATTAATATTTTGTAAACCGGAGGAAGAAACTTTCTGCATTGTACTCGAGCCCTGTGTTGTAGCCAAACCGGTGCCGCATGCGTAATTGTTGCGCATGTGCAGCGGCATATTCATGCATACTTACACACATGTATATGCACATATACGTGTACACATATAGAAGTCGATAGAAAACAATTAGTGGACCAAATGACCCCGCTTTGTAACTGGTCATCGAACAAGAGGTAGCCTAGAGCCGTATTCACCCAGCTGGTCGCATTCGACTCTTGTTTCGGGGCTAGAGCTCAGAACTCCGTATTCCGAGAGACGTTATAATGCCTCATTACATTCGAATCTACCCTCTAGGCCCTGTCACTTCTCTACAGCCCAATTCTCCAAACGAACGGTACCTGTCTTTGCCTCAGCACGCACTACCTGGCTCAGATATATTGACATAACAAACATGTCTTCGAAACCAGTCATTATTGCGGTTATGGGTGTTACTGGAACGGGCAAGAGTAGCTTCATCCAAACATTGACAGGTGCACAAACCGGGGTGGGAGAATCCCTACACTCAGGCACGTATTACCCTTCTATAAAGTCACGTCAAACCGCTTTCTAAGTGTATCCCACTGACATGATTATCAATATTGGTAACTACAGAGACGTCAGAGGTCGAAGCCTACCCTATGACTATGGACGGACGTGCTGTCGAGCTCCTAGACACGCCCGGTTTTGACGACACAAGCAAGAGCGACACCGAGACCTTACAGTCCATTCTCACATGGCTCAAGATATCCGGAAAAAAAGATACCCTTTTATCAGGGATAATATACCTACACCGGATCACCGACGACCGCATGACAGGCTCAATGATGACGAACCTCAAGATAGTTAAAGAGCTATGTGGCGAGCAGGCAACGAAAAACATCATTTTGGTTAGCACCAGATGGGAAAATGCACGCTCGGCGGAGGAGGTAATATGCTGTCGTCTCCTGAGGTCTTCCTGGAAATTTTACTGACATGGTGAGATGAGTACGTAGAAAAGTAAGTTCGAAGCCCGAGAAAGAGATGAATTGAAAAAGAATTATTGGAAGCTACTCATCAACCTTGGAGCAAAAACCGCGACCTACAACCGCACCAAACGCTCGGGCGAGAGCATCATCCGCAAGGTTCTCCGCGAGAACACTCCGGTGAAAATACAAGTGCAGTCGGAGCTCGACAATCCAAACGCATCGATCGCTAACACGGGCGCAGGGCGTGTGGTCATGGACAAAGCCAAGGCTTCCTCGGGTAGATGGGAGGACCAGATACAAGTCCTGCATGATATCGTGGAGAATCTACTCCAACAATCCCTGCAGCACGTGGCGCAAGAGCATCAAGAGAGCCTGGAGCGGCTGCAAGCTAGATATGAGAGGGAAATACAGAACCGAGATAAGCTTCGGGAGGACCACACAAAGGTGCTTGAAGACAGGATTCATTCGTTGGAGGATCGCATCGCTAAGTCTGAAAGAAGTTGTGTTTTGATGTGAATAGGTATATATTTTCTAACTAGATAATTTGTTTTACTTTACTTTATATTATCGATAAGGACAGATCTAGAAAGCTCTATGAAATCTTCAATACGATATGATGTTTTTAACTTCTCCAAAGCTGTGGGATTCGTATAAATAACTGGCTGCAGGGCGTAGAGTTTGACGGTTTGATGGTACACCCTCAATCCCGTCTGATTGTTCTGCCTGTTGCTTACTGATTGTGTCCGCTATCTAAATTGTCTATTACAGTCTGATTAGCATGATGCATTCCGATGATAGCTCAAGGGAAGACTTGCCCACTAGATGATGATGCGAAGTTGAGGAGTAAGAGGGCGATGAGATGAATCCAAGTTAAATTAACTCACTGGAAATATTTACATTATTATGTCTGTTGATTAGAAAGTATATGTACACGGTAGTGAGTGCAAATGGAGCTATCAACTTTTTGAGACTGAAGATACTCTTACTTTGGAAATGATCTATTAAAGTATCAAGCATAAGAAGGTCAGTACTAGATATTACCCAAATACTAAAGCCCTAAGCCCTAAGCCATTCCTCTTGATATGTAGTTTTGACCTTCAGGAATATAGAATGTTGTGGAATATTCCACATTCAGCATGACTAAAAGTACGACAAAGCTCATACATAAAATCCTTAAATAATCACAAGTGACAGTTTGTGTCATGAAGCGATTAGTATCTTACCTGATAAGAAGGATCTCTGAGTTGGCAAGCACCAGCACAATATTCTCCATAAGATTTGAATTGCAGTCTTCATTCTCACATCTAATTGCTGCAGAAAGTGAACAGCACAATTGTGCAAACCCACAACACATCCACAGACACCTCTTTTTTCCCCTACCCCTCCCTCCTCTCCTCCTTCCTCCTTTCCTCCTCCCTCAGTCTCGCCCTCACCCTCTCCAGCGCCTTCCCCAATAAATTCCTCCCCCACCTTGCTCTATTCTCTTCGGCCCTTTCTTTCCCAAATCCAATACCCCAAATTCTATCTCTCGGTGCCGCTTCCACAAGCTCCATCTCCCCCGTCCCAAGTAACAGCCCCTTCAATCTCTCATCCTGCGAAAACTTGCACCAATTCCCTTCCTCCACAACCCTCTCCCTCTGGTTATTCCACACCTGGGGATCAAAGTTTGGCACCTGCCGTCCGAGAGCTTTACATGCCCTAGGATTGTGTGCGGCGAGGATATTCGCGGGGAAAGAGGAAGTGGGAGCGAAGAGGAGGGATTTGTGGTGCATCATGTATTGCTCTGTGCTGGTGTAGGTGTATGTGCCTGACGTGAAGGTGCAGGGGTAGTGTTGTGAGAAGTGGCCGTGGGGGTTGGCGGATCCGAAGAAGTAGATTGTGTTGCTGCTTGCGGGGGTGGATGGGGAAGAGGAGGAAGAGGGTTTCCCAGTTTTGAGGATGCGCGACATGGCGGGTTTGGTATTGGGAGGCGAGGTGGAGGTGGAGGGTGTGGGTTGGAATATGTAGGTTTTATGGAGGTGCATGCTGGTGACTCATGGTGATAGAGTTACGCGCGCTCGGGTATATGCAGCGTTAGTGTATGTCACACAGCGAAGGGTTTGGTTTTCCCATTTATTTTGTATTCAGGTTTATAGCTGACTAGCAGCTTGCGGCCATACTAGAATATGTTCAAAAGAGCCACCAAAGGGTACTCAAAAGGCTCACCCCCAATGCCCAACCACAGCGATGTACCTCACTTCTTCCCTCCCGTCTTATCCAGCACACCCACAAATTTCGCCCCAACCCCTCTCTTTTCCAGCGCCTTCTCAACAACCTTACTCTGGCTCCCCTGGACCATAACCTCCAGCAGCCCCGACTTCAACCCCACCCCCTGTCCCACCGTCGCCGAGCCCGCACAAACTCTCTGCAGCTCCTCCGCCAGCTGTTTCGGATCCACTCCAAACGGCTCTAACCCAGAAATCCTAGTAACCGTCTTTTTCCCCTGCCGCTTCTCCATGGTCACCTGCACTTTCGGGACCTGCCCGCTCTTTGGGTTTTGCTCCTCACCTGAAGGGGTGGTGAGTTTGTAGTGCGGCGAGCACGCTTTCAATAGTCGTTCGGCGAGGAGATCGCGCTTGTAGGTTCCCTTAGAATTTTCGAGCTCTGCTGTGTCGGCAGCAGTCGACGAGAAGAGGGTGTTGGTCAGGACGGGGTCGAGTTTAATGAGGCGTTTGTTTTTGGGTTGAAAGAGTGAGTTTGTGTCAATGTAGGTGTTTAGGAGGGATTTTAGGTCTGAGGCGGTGTAGAATTCTTTCGTTCTGTTCTCTATGAATCAGTATACCACTCAGTCAGGAAGTATTGGAGCGAGTGAAACTAACCCGGCTTTACATTCTTCAAAGAATTTTATGCCCTTGCCGTTTGGTCGGTACAGGGCTTCCACCTTGACCATTCCCCCCTTTTCTGAGGAACCAAGTGACTTCTCTTCCTTTGGAGCCTTGGGGAGTTTGTAGGGGGTGAAAGCTTGAACCGCGTCATGATCCCAGTTAATGTTCATCACTACAGTCTCCCCTCCGTTCCGTACTTTAGTCATAACCAGTTCCTTGCCGTGTAGATGCTTCAAGAACTTTGCGGTGTTTTTCCAGCTCGTTTTCTTGAGCTGCAGACTTGGATGTGGGCCTTGGGTCTGCAAGTAATTGTGAGGCGGGAAGTGGCTTGCTGGAGGTAGGTACGGATGTACAATCTGAGATATAAACGCGGAGGAAGACAACGGAAACTCCAAAGTCGAAGACTTTTCCGAGTAATCGCTGAACCCATATAATGCAGCGTTGTAGAAAGCATCATCAATTTCCTTTGTCTCCAACTGCCTCACTTCCTCCTCACCATCACTACTTCCATCTCTCTCCTCCTTCTTCACCGGCACATCTGTAATCTCCATATCTTTTACTCCCTCCACTAATTCCGCCTCTCCATCAGCTCCCTGTACTTCCAACACTTCCGGAACCTTCGCCGGGCTGCCTCCGTGCTTATAAACCTCATCACCGACCCAATGCAACACCCTCACCGCGCGCCCCTTCTCCCCAACCGCCTTCTCTAACGCCCCAACATCAACCTCGCACACCCCCACCGCTACCGGAACCGTCGGTTTCTCCGAACTCGCAATCGCCACCAGAGCGCCCAGCTTCGCCTCCGCCGGAAACGGTGGGCCGATGAGTCCCGGAATCATCAGATCCGCGCCATCACACAATCTCTCAATAACCGGCGAGTGGGTATGCAGCAGCGGCAACAACCCAGGATTTTTCCACAGGGTGTAAACGGTTGGGAATAGCTCCGGGGAAGCACGGTCAACCCTAACCCATAACGGCCGTTCGTCGGCGTCTGCATGTGTGCCGAAATAGAGAGTGCCGTTGACCGGAGTGAGGTCGGGGCCGTGGGTGGTGGCGAATTTCGCGGATGAGGTTCCGTCGGGGAAGAGGAGGTTGCGGAGGGCGGCTTCGCTCGTACCTTGCTCTTCTGGTGATGTAGGGGGAGGGGCAGAGTAGGAAAGTTCTTGGATTATTTGTTGCGCGATCTTGCGGCGGTCGGAGGAGCGGAGGGGTGACTGTGGTTTGATCTACAGAGCGGTCAGTAGGGTTCGAGACACGGCGCCGTAACGCGACGAGGAAAAGGCGAGATGCTGTACATTTGGCTTTTTCTTGAACATGACGATGATGGTTGTGATATTCGGTGGGTTGGCGGGGTAGGGAGTGTAATAAGATGCTTCAACCGGTAAAAAGAAAGATGGTGTGAACTGATCGAAGGAGTGGCGTTTGTATTCTAAAAGTGAGGGTGAGATGGTTGGTTGTGTTTCGCGGGATGAAAACAAGCAGCGGGGTTCTGGCAAGTATGACGACAAACACGTGATCAGTGGAGGCGTGAGGCGTGAGGCGGTGTGGCGTGTTTGTGAAAGACAAGAGGAATATCCAGGTTACCCTTCAGTCGAGAATTAAAGGATTGATATAGGCGCTCTACGGGATGAGAAAGAATGAGATGGCATGACTCATTAAACATAATTCCCACTCAATTTATATCCACCGGCCAAAGGATTGAACAGCAGAATGAAGAGAGATCCATCCACATCTATTGCATTCAAATAAAAGAACAAGCCCCCCAACCCCGCACATAAGAAATGAACAACCCAAAGAAATATACATGACGCACATCTACTAGTGTAAACGCGCGTGCACACCGAAAGAACAATAATCTACTCCTACTGCTTTGAGGATGAAGCTTCCTATTGCTTCAACTTTTCAGCGGCAGCAGCCCTTCTTGCCGCAAGACGCTTTTCCTCAGCCTCGACCATATCTGTATTACAATCAGTCTCTGTTGACAATAACCAAGGTAGGTAAAACAAACCTCTCCACATGTCCTCGCCCTGGTATTTTTCGTGATGTATCCTCTTCTGAATGGGATGGTTGGGATCCGCGGCCTCCTCCTGCTTCGCCCTTGCATCGCTGACTTCAAAGACTGCAGTCGCAACCAAGATCAACAACGTCAGACCCTGTGCGTACACACGGGCCTGAACCAGCTTCTGTGCAGTCGTGAGGTACTTATCCCTCGAGACCCACCAAAACGAACCGACCATCGAAGCCGCCCATGAAGACGTAACAATTGTGTATCTGTAGTCCCTCCCAAGCTTGAAGGCCTTCTCCCATGTAGTCATATTCGCTTGCGCTTCTGCAATCTTTCTAGTAGTGGTGTCGCGGAACTCCATGTCGCTATGTCGTGACATCTCAAAGTTTCGGGAATAGCGATCGGCTTGGATGATAGCGGTAAAGGTTCCGGTCGAGGTGACAAGGAATGCCTTGAGAGGGAGCGTGAGCGTGCGGTAGAACGCCCAACGACGCTGGAGGATCATGCTGGCTCCCAATCCGATTCCGAGACCGATGAGACCGCCCGAGATACCGCCTCGCAGCACGGCTCTGTAGTGGGCATCTTCTTCTTCTTTGGAGAGAAGTTTCATAGTGTGCGTGTATTGAGTACTGATGCGTGATGCGGAGAGAGGAAACAACGAGCGAAGTTTGGGCGTGAGAGTTGGGTTGCTTATTGGACCGAGGTGGGTTGTCGTTGAGATGACGCTACCGTGCTACCTAGTGGCTTTTTCCGGAAAAAGTTGCAGAGCCGGATTAATGCCGCGTAAAGCTTGTGTCGGCAATTGAGAACTTTGAAGGTCTGTACCAGCGAGTACTGTATATTTTAGAAACAGTTTTCGATGATGGCGTTTCCCATTTTGCGGCATGGCGGCGAACTTATAATAAGTTTTCGGATTCTTCTGTCGGGGAGAGTTCGGAAGAGAACATAGAAAGTGGTTCGACTTAGTGAGGCTCAGTGAACTCCGCGGAACCGGTGACAAACAGAAATAGGACCTGGCCGAACCGGAGGCACGAATTACTAAACGGACGCATCATTGACAAATAACCCTCTCCGACAGGACAACGAAAAGCTTCAGGATGCATGAGTGGTGTTGACGTCACTCCTGGAGAACATCTCCGCTGAACGTTGCCAATCCGACCTTCACGCGCCTTCTCAATTGGGAAGACATTCACGCACTGTAAGGCTACACATCCTTCTTTACCAGCAACTCCAAATACGTTACATAATAGCGGCTACTGACTCCGAGATCCCTGCCACAAATGGGAAGAACCGGTGAGGCAGAATAATCCATCCAGAGCTTCCAGATATTTCGCATCCTTAGAGATCAGAGTAGAAGTTGACGTATGAGTCACACTCCGTATTGAATGTTAGGCTCCAGACAGAATATCCCGGGCAATATGGGGCCGGTGTTGGGGGGGCAAGACAAGACTTGAGTTCATACGGAACAAGATATCGTGGGGATGTTTTTCAGATGGCCTTGAGTCTTTTCGGGACTTCGGCAGACCAGGGATGTTGCGGAGATCAAAATCTAATCCGAGATCGTGCCGGACGACTCAACCTCTGGTCAAAAGTTACAGAGTTTTATATACGGGGACCATAGGATTTGGTGAGATCTAGAGGCATATGGTGAACAGTTATAGAGGGTGCACGTGTACAAAGTTGCAGCGCAAAAGTTATGGAGAGGGCAATGGCTTCTATGTGTAGTTAGCATCGCCGGTAATTAGAAAAAACCCCTTTCAACAACTCTTTTCCAGGCGACATTGAAAAGAAAACAGCCAATTCCAGGTGATAGACTACGACTGGCTCGTAAGTACTGGACCTAGATTCAAAATAATAGAATTATTATTTTTAATTACAGGCTAGGGCTAAGTAAGGGCTTGGGGTAAACCCACGCCAGGCAAGGAACGACGCTTTTATTGCCACCGCTTTCCATAGATGATGGGATCTGAAATTGTTCACCTCGCTGTCTCTTTAACTGGGAACGGTCAAACATACTCAGGATGAGAGATTCCAGAAGAAGGATCTGTTTCTTATCAAAATCTTGGAACAGACAGAGTGCCGCGTGCATATCAACAAATGAATATTTTTGTGTGATATTCCATGTGAGTGGCATGTCACTCCTCGCGTCACCACTCAACCTCAGTTGGCATCGACTCCCCTTCCTCCTTTACCGACCCCTTCGCACTCTAGCTAGCGCAAACTCCGCCCCTCTACTACTGCGTTCCCGAAGAACGCAAAATAGAGCTGAGACTCAGCGGAAGCTATTACAGGTACCCAATCTGGGGGCGCAATTAATGGCGCCCAAAGCCCCCAAAGCCATGCTCAGACGACTATACACAACACATTTCTCCCCACAGTGGGTTTTAGCGGCCAACAGAGCAAACAGACCTGGTACCAACCCTGAGGCTACCATGCAGAACCATCCAACTCTGGCTAGGAGCATCTGAACATGGTTGTGTCTGGTCTTGTGACCCCTAGTGACACTAGTTCCCTCCTGATCAATGGAAGCCAAATTAGAAGGAGCTGAAGAAGGAGCTGAAAAGGGAGTGCGGTGAGGTTGTTGTGTTGAAGACATCTGAAGGGCGTATACTGCATCATGAGGGGTCTTGGAGCTTCGGAGTGTGTATAAAGTAGATCTACTTAAGTGTAAATCATATAGCACTCTGTGACCTTGAATATGGTCGTCCCCAGCGCGAGTCCAAACATGGTCTTTCTTGATCAGCGACGGAAGGCGGGCGTATTGTTGGAAAAGGTGTATAAACAATGTGGATAGCCAGCTGAATGGTGCCTGCGGATGCTGTGGGGACCCCTGGTGTTACCGGTGGCAGTACTCAGCGCTCAAGTTTCCGTGGTCAGAGGGGATACGCTCGCTTCTCCTTACTTTGAACAAAGATTAGTCTCTTGTTCCGTAATATTACCTATGGACTAACACCTACCTCATGTCACCAAGAAAGTTCGAAATAGTGTCTTCGGCAATCCTGTGGATATCTTTCGACTCATAGTTCCCACCAAACTGTTGATACTGGTGCATATGTAGCACCAAGGGCGGATGAGGTTGTCTGTCATTGATCCGACTCACGGCTCATCCTCACAGTTCATCCTCGCCGCATCTTAAAGAACGGGTACAGAACATATACCGGAGGGCGAGAGCGAAGACGGGGCTAGATCGCAAGTGGACAGGGACAGCGATTGGCAGAATTTAGCATAGCCGTTGCAGCCAAGTCCCCTGGCTGTAAAAATGATCCAACATTTTGGGCAGTTTCGCTGGCGTGATCGGGGTGGGAGAATAAAGGAAGCTGTGTCTGTTACACGTGGTATGTTGTCAGCAGCGTTCTATGGACAGTTAGTTTCAGATAGTGTAGCGTTGGACATGAGGAAAGACCTTCGCGAAATGCCAAAGAATGAAATGGGGGGCGGAATTAGTCTCGGACTGCTTACTGGCGTAGCAAGTAAGCAGTCCGAGACTAGGGCGGAATCAAGGTACATAAGTACTTCCTTATAGGGTACGATAAAGGTGCTAAGCCTTATAGAACTAAAAGCTGGCTATCATCAGCCGCGAACGGCATACCCGAACAGGTTTCCGTAGCATTACCGGCAGGCTGCCTTGTATCCACCGCCCTCCCAGATCTGGGGGAGGCTATTTGCTCGACAGAGATCTACTATGAGATCTGCGCCGGCTCGAGATCAGCGGCAAGGAATATTTGCTTTTGACTGCCACCCCACTGCCCCACTGTATGTCCGGTAGTATATCTATTACTTTATTTGAAGGTCATTACTCAGATCCTGCTGACAACGTCAACCTGCTTAGCAAATTACTTATCCAGGGGAAGATCTGATTTGAGTCTACTCATACCTAGCTGCGGAGAATCGACCGGCTCCGAATCGGATTGCCCTGCCGCCAATGCCTCAGAGACGGATTGGTGCACGCTGGCGGACAGAAGATTGTGTGCGCATGTCACTGACCTTTCTTGGTTGCCTTATCGACCGCCCGAACCGCTGCAAACCTCCAATTGCTGCACTGAACTGAGCAGTGTTCGCTGCGCCATGGCGCCATTAGATGGATCAATGGTTGAAATATAAACGGACGCAGACCGTACGTGTCATAACTGCCCATATGTTGTGCTCCATCAACCTGCAGTCAAACGACCACAAATCATCATGATGTGGCTTATCCATATCACTGATTATCGCCGATCAGAGTAGGTGAATGCGGGTGCGGACAAATAGTAGAGTGTACCTGGCTGCAGGTGCCGCGCGTGCGGTTACATAGCCACCGCCCGAGGCTCATTAAGCACTTGCTGTGCTGACTATTCGTTTCAACGTGGCCTGCGAACATTTTCAACATCTTAAGCCTCGATTATTTAATTATTTATTCTAGGATACAAACGGTGAATTATTATGAATTTATGATGCGAACGGCCTAGTCTCCCAGGAAATTGCGGCAGATTGGGCAAGTTAACACCGGAGTTAGGTCGAAGGAACGGATTTTTGGAATTATGCGCTTTTATTTTTCTACTTTCGGTGGTGAGCGGTTCCTTACCAAATGGTTAGTTGATTGCATGCTCTCAAGTGTACTCAACTCCAAATCTCAAGTGTACTCAACTCCAAATCTCAAGTGTACTCAACTCCAAACTCGCAGGTACACTCGACTGCATTCTCCCAACTGCATTCATAGCTTTGATCACTTTTCTAATGCCCAACTCTGATTATTCTCAGAGATTACGCGAATTTTGGAATGCACTGTGAACTTTCCAGCTGTCCTCTACCTTGCAGCGTGTCTCCTTTAGAGCATTTTGCTGCATTTTTCATGAGCTTTCCACTGCCAGCTGTCTCTACTATCGCAGCATCTCTCTTATCACAGCCTTGCAAATGTTTATTTAAAATTCCTTTGGATGATTCTAGCTAGTGACTTGCCTCTGAGTCTATCTATTTAACATTAAAGTTCCGTTGGACAGATTATCTAAGGAACAATAAGATTCCATTAAGCAGACTATCTATGGGATATTAAGGTTCTGTAGAATAGATTCTAGCCAGCGACTAGTCTTAAAGTCTATCTCTGCGTACTGTAGCAGCGTACCATTAGTACGTGCATATATATCCAGCACTAAAATATCAACTAATTTCAGGCTTGCATGCCAGTGGAAGCCTGAAGCTTCCCAGGGAAATTCCCGAAGTGAACGAACGCTGCCATTCACTCTTTTTGTCAACCACCTTTAGCGAGACCTCACAACACCTTATTCTTATAATTAACTACCCTATCTATCCATCTATCGATTTTTTTATTCTTGGACTTTGACTTTTTCATTTGAGATTTTGTATGGGAATATTTCTAGTTAGAAAGCTATAAGCCTAGGCTGTCGCCTGGTTGTACTGCGGTCGCGAATATGACCTTCTACCTCAACTCATGCTGCGCCTTTCGAAACTCAAATCTGAGAACCTTCGCAGCTGCCCATTGAAAATGTTCGCGCCCTCGCCACCCCAACTTTTCAGTTGCTCAGCGAGCAGTTCGCATCCTTTCCCACCGATATGCACAATATTGGCGCGCTTTCCTGTAGGAACCAACCACCATTCACCATCTTATGAATTGACAAACACCCGTCCATCACATCCCATGGGTATAAAACATAACTTTCCACCGCCCCAGGACTTCTTACACATATATCAACACCGAACATCACACCTAAACCACAACAATTAACAGCCATCCAATCCCATACAGCGATGGACTCTCTATCACTTCCGGGTATTCCACCCGCGTCTGGATATTCCGATGCCTCAAGTTCTTCTTCCCGTTCAGTTTCATCGGAATCTTCGACTCCACCTTCCACACCTTCTCGTACTGGCGACACATCACCAGCGTTGTCATATTCACGTTCAAATTCATGTTCGGATCTTGGTGCACGAGATGGATTGTCATCAACTTCAGGCGAAGTTGATGACTCTCTTTTAACTCGCGGCCGCTCACAGGATGCATCACCCCCACGAGGTCCTAACTCGCAGAACCCATCAACATCCCCGGATCCAGCTGCACGCAGTACTTCGGTTTCTTCTGCCTCACGAGACACATCTCCGGATACGTCCCCAACAGTGTCCCGAATCCCATCCCCAGCGCTTACTGTCGATAATTCACGCCCAACACCAGAGACTCCATCAAACCAATCAACCCCAGAGATTCCAGAGACTCCACCAGAGATCCCAGAGATCCCAGAGATCCCAGAGATCCCAGAGACTCCACCAGAGATCCCAGAGATCCCAGAGATCCCAGAGATCCCAGAGATCCCAGAGATCCCAGAGATCCCAGAGATCCCAGAGATCCCAGAGATCCCAGAGATCCCAGAGACTCCACCAGAGATCCCAGAGATCCCAGAGAGTCCGTCTTCCGCTGCAGATACAACACAGTCCCTTGCATCCAGTTACAGCTCCAGACAGCCCTTTCCACATAAGAAATCTGCTGCAGAGCAAGAATGGGAACGCCAGAAATGCAAAGAAGGGGCCAGTAATGATGCAATTGACGAATTGATGGAACTAGTCGGCCTGGAGGATGTCAAGGAGCAGGTGCTGGCCATCCAAGCCAAGGTTGAAACTTGTAAGTTCCAAGGAACCGATCTGAAGAAGGAGCGGTTCAACATTGTCTTTCAAGGAAACCCAGGAACAGGTGAAATATTTTCCTATCTACTGACGTCAACCGACTGCAAAATACTAATCCTTTACGTAGGAAAAACAACCGTTGCTCGTATTTATGCAAGATTTTTGCACTCCGTAGGCGTTCTAAACTCAGACAATGTGAAGGAGACATCAGGTGCGAAATTGGCGTCCTTCGGAGGCAAGAAAAAGGTCAAGAAAATCATCAAGAAGCTTGTGGGGACCACAGGCAGCCCGTCTTCGGGAGTTCTCTTTATAGACGAGGCTTATCAGCTCACCGCACCACACTCGTCGACTGAAGGACGTCAGGCCCTCGATATTATCCTTACAGAGATGGAAAACAAGATTGGCCAGTTGGTTGTGGTATTCGTCGGCTATAACAAAGAAATGGAATCATTTTACGAACACAATCCAGGCTTAGCCAGTAGGATACCATACTCTATGCAATTTGCGGATTTCGAGGATGCGGAACTCTGGAATATACTGCATGATAAAATTGTCAAGAAGTACAACGGACAAATGGAGGTCGAAGAAGGTCTCGGCGGCCGTTACATGCGTATAGTCATTCGCCGATTAGCCCGCAGTCGTGGAATCAGAGGTTTTGGAAATGCTCGTGCTGTTGATAACCTATTGGCGAAGATTTCCGAACGACAAGCAAAGCGGCTGGCGAAGATTCGTAAGGAGCGCTCATGCCAGCCTGAGCATAAAGAGTACTTCTGCTTTACTAAAGAAGACTTGATCGGGCCAGAACCTTCTCAGGCGATACGCGAGAGTGCCGCTTGGAAGAAACTCGAAGAACTAATCGGTCTGAATGCAGTCAAGAAGTCGGCTGAAGTTATGGCAAGCATCATTCAAACGAATTACCAACGAGAGCTAGATGAACAAAAGCCACTAGATTTCTCGCTTAACAGGGTATTCTATGGATCCCCGGGAACTGGTAAAACAACGGTGGCCAAATTGTATGGCAGGATCATGGCAGATCTGGGGCTCCTCAGCAACGGAGAAGGTTAGTATTCACTTACATAACTCGATCATAGAATAGTGTAACTTACTCCTACATCTTTACAGTTGTCGTAAAGAATCCTGCGGACTTCATTGGTGAATGCCTTGGAAAATCGGAGGCTAAAACGAGAGCCATTCTCGCCACAACACTTGGTAAAGTGTTGATTATCGACGAGGCGTATATGTTGAACTCAGGGGGACCTGGAAAACAACAAGACGCTTACAGGACAGCAGTAATTGATACACTAGTTGCAGAAGTCCAAAGTGTCCCAGGAGACGACCGGTGCATACTCCTCCTTGGCTACGAGGATCAGCTCAAAGAGATGTTCGAGAACATCAACCCAGGACTCTCCAGAAGATTTGCGATAGACAACCCTTTCCGCTTTCACGACTTCGACTTACCGCAGCTTAAACAAATCTTACAACTCAAAATGGAGCAACAGGATTTGAAGGCTAAAGATGATGCTGCGTTGTCTGTTGCACATGCAATCCTGGATAGAGCCAGAATGCGTCCGAGCTTTTGCAATGCAGGGGAAGTAGACAGCTGCCTTACTACCGCAAAGTTGAACTACGAGAATAGGCAGTTGCAGAAGCTTGTCCGGGAACCAGGGTCACAGAAACTTATTGGTAAAAGAGACTATGGCTTTATTTTGGAATCCGAAGACTTCGACCCAGACTTTGAACGAAATGTCAAAGCGAGCGCCAATTTGCGCGACCGACTTCAGGGTATGGTAGCCAACAATATCATCGAAAAGCTGGAGGAGTATGAGAAACGCGCACGCGTAGCGAAGTTACGTGGGGTTGATCCTCGCAGGGTAGTCCCTACAAATTTCGTATTTAAGGGCCCACCAGGTTAGTATCATCGCAACTAGTCATAGCCAAATTACCGACGATTAACTGACCTTATGTAGGGACCGGGAAGACAACCATAGCTAGGGATATGGGCAAACTCTACTACGACTTGGGATTTCTGTCCACCGATGAAGTGGTTGAGTGTACTTCTGCCGATCTCATTGGCCAATACGTTGGACATACCAGTCCTAAAACTAGGGCGCAACTAAATAAGGGCCTTGGAAAGGTACTGTTTATAGACGAAGCCTATCGTCTTACAGAAGGAGAGTTCGCAGCCGAAGCTGTGAATGAGTTGATTTCTCTTCTCTCTAGTCAGAAATACGAAGGCAAGATGATTGTCATTCTGGCGGGATATACCGCCGATATGAACAAACTCATGACAGTCAAACCTGGTCTCTCGGGTCTTTTCCCGGAAGAAATCGCTTTCAAGAACATAAAAGCTGAGGACTGTCTAATTCTATTGGAACGCGAGCTCAAACAACAACAAATCAGCGCTCCGTTCCTGACGGACGGCTCCACTGACTACAATAAACTCCGGAAATTAATCGCCACATTATCAATCTTTCCGTCATGGAGTAATGCCCGGCACATCAAAATACTGGCCAAAAATATGACAGGCTGTGCTTTCAAAGCGGTTTCCATTGATGAGGCTGAGCAAAGTATTTCTGACCTTAAAGAAATACCACTGTCTACAGAACAAGCAATATCGTGCATTAGGCGACTGTTCGATGTGGAATACAAAAGATGGAGTCAAGAAGGAAAAGTCCCGAAGCTCTCCACGACCGCCACCCAAGCGGCAGGCCAGCCGCACGAAGCTACCAAAAGTTGCACGCTTACGGCCACCGAACAAGCGGCAAACCAATCTTCCGAAGTCGCCCAAGATCCTTCGGGCACCAACCAAGCTCCTAGCCAACCATTCACAGGCTTCAAAGGTCCCACGGCCAGCCCTAACGGAGCACATCATTATAATATGGCTACGGAATCTGCTGCTGCACATTCTCATTGTACACCAATGCACACCGCAAAAGCAGCTGGCGACATGAACCAGACGCACCAACTATCCGAGTCATCCCATCATGAGCATCAACTGCTATCTCACCATGGGCACCAAGTTTCCCACCTGGAAGAAGCGTTGCAAGCGCTAGGCGAAACAAAAGAAAAGAGGAAAGCAGTTCAGCAAAAATTGCAGCAGTTGGGCGCCTGTGAGGCTGGATATGGTTGGGTCAAGGTTTCTGGTGGATACAAGTGCTCGGCTGGGATTTGTTTTTTGTCTGACGGGCAGGTGGGAAAGTAGCCTTTATTTGATATGTACCATACATAACTATCGGCATTCGGGTTTTAGCTTTTGTTCTGTATGACGTTGTAGCTCGGTATTGCATAGTACTGTCAGGTTTATAGATGTAGGGTTTTCTAGTGTGCTCGCGTTCTCTATATTTCACGCCAATGAAAGCTGTCTGTTCGCATCAAGAAAACGATATCGCATACATTCTTGCCTCTGTTACATGATAGCTTCAGTTTGTAGGGCGGACTGGAGCGTTAAGCCTGTTGTGGCAGTCGTATGAAGGTGCGCCTCACAATCAATGCCTCTTGTGCCATAAGATACCGCCACATAGCGTCGCGGAAAGAATGTCAGTTCTTGTTCAGATATCCGAGCCCTCTTGAATTGCCTTCCCTCGTGCAGTGTTCGCAACAGGCTAGCCTGGCAGATTGCAATGGATCAGTCCAGTTCGATTTACGAGAAACTGGACTAGACCTGTCGATATTGTGCGGTATAATCTGACGAAGTCTATCTGGGCCAACCAAGGTCTCATTTCTACCGGTCTGCCATGCCACATGCCGGTTTCGGCCTGGCCGGACTGTCCGCTGTATAACAGTGCCACCACGTCATTAATGGCTGGCGGCCCGGGGCGCGAGTCCAACTCCAAAGCTTTGAGTACGTCGGCGTTAGTCTGTTGTGCCTAGTAAGAGTGTGGGAAAGAGTTGTGAATTAGCAGGTATTGAGAAAGAGGACGTGGAAAATTTACGAGAATGTGTCTGCCATTTCTTAAAAGTGGATGAAGTGGTTGAAGTGCCAAGGACTTGACAAAGCTTATTTCGTCGGCAGTGATATTGTGATGGTTTAGCGGTCTCGTGACGCTCTTGGTGTACCACATGCTCTGAAACTACTTTGCAGACGGTGTAGTGTATGTAAAGGTGGGGTTTCTTCGCTGTGTCTGGTTTGCGCTGTATTAGTGGAAATGCCAACCCGTATACGAGAAACAAGCCCGATTAATTATTCAATACAAACAAACCCCATCTAACAAACGCCCATTTCTCCTTAATTCCTGATCTTCACTCCGCCGATCTTCACCACACCTTCTGTCCAAGCACTCTCTCATACAACTCCCCAGTATGTCTCCACACCGTCTCACCCAGCCCCTCCTTCCACCACCCCGCAGCCCCACCAAGCATTCCGGACCTCCCATGTCTCGTATCCTGCACCTTCCCCTTCCAATCCACCAGTGCCAACCCCTTCGCATACTGCATATCCGTCGACAACCTCAAAAACCCTTGCCCGGAGTCCTCGAGACTGGTACTCAACAGACTCATCACCGGATTAAATACCCTAATATACGCGGGCATATCCCGCATCAACCCCGTCATAACCATTCCCGGGAACGCATGCATCCACCCCACCTCCGGGTTCTGCTGCGAAAGGTACTCCATCGCCAACGAGTTCAGAGCACTCGCCTGCCGCGCCGCCTGCGCAGACGAAAAGTTCTCTTCCTTCACTAACTCAATGTCGGATTCGATTACGGGCCCCTCCTGGCCGGCGGAGTACACTGAAATCACTCTTGCCCCCAGGTCCGGATGGCGTTTGGCGCCTTCCTTGAGTGCGGGGAGGAGCATGGCCGCGAATAGGAGGCGGGAGTAGTAGTTTATCACCAACTTCTTTTCGAGCCCCTCCGAGGTGGGACAGCGGCCGGCAAGCGTCATGTACCCAGCGGAAATGAAGAGGAGGTTGACAGATTTTTCAGCATCGCGGATTGTGGAAGCGGTGGTGAAGGCGTTATTTAGCAGCGAGAGGTCGGACTGGATGAATTTGATTTTTGCGGCGGGGTTGAGGGACTGCAGGGAGGCGGTGATGGAGGTTGCGGCGTCGCTGTTGCGCCCGATGAAGTAGATTGTTGGTGCGACGGTTGCGGTGGTGAAGGCGCGCATTGCTGCCTCGCCGATGCCCGAGGAGCCGCCGACAAAGACTGCGACTGGGTTGGTGACTTGTTTTGCGGTGAAGGCGGCGTTGGCGGCGCGGATGGCGGAGATCTTCATCATGTTGGAGTTGTAGAAATATGCGCTTGCTCTGTGGGGAGGTTAAGACTGCGCTGAGGTTCTTTATGGGGAGAGGAAATACTGACGCGAGGATTGGGACGCTGTAAAGAAGCTTTGAGGAGGTGAGGAGATGGAGGTTCATGATGTAGTGTTGGAGCATGCGTTTTCCATCGCGGTGTTATACTCGTTGGTGAGGGCCGGGGTTCCGCAATACAATGCATGAACGGGTCAATTGAAAATCCGGGGTTACACACGTCGCTTATTGGTTTCGCTTTCCTGCTTCCCGCCGCCCCCGGACACCGCCAATCGTTTCGAATGCGGGTTGCCGCTGGTGCATGCCCGCATGAGCCCCTTACACGTTGCAAATCTACTGCACACGGAAGAGATTGGAGGAGGAGCAGGATGTAGAGAGGAGGGCTTGATATCAACCATAGTAGCTCTATCTCTAGTATAACAAGCAGTTGGTTCACAATGGATGTACTTTACATGTTGAGTCGGAACCCCGTAGCGAACGGAAGCGCCGGGTCTCGATGCCGGCTATAATGTGCATGCATGATGACGTGGTGCGAGTGAGATTTCATCGCAGTTCTGAGCTTCGCACAGCCCTCCATCATGGAACTTCGTAGGGATTGATAGAGACATCATCGTCATGCGATGACATCCTAAGCGCGGAATAAGTAATAGCAGTCAGGCAATTTGAGTACTCTAGTGCTTCCAGTGCTAAGCGCTTTATTGTACCGATAGCCGGAGAAAGGGTAGTTGGCAACATTTTAAGTGGTCGTCTTGCGTTACCGCAGTTGCCCAGACGGACCAAGAGAAAAATGGCGGCGGACTGAAGTACGGTTACGGCATCAATTATCGATCCGCAACGGGTTCCGATGAAATCTGTATAAACTCGAGTGTGACTTTTGAGACGACCTTAACAGAAGCAGTTCCAAGTGGTCACCTTTTCACCACGCTAGAATTTGTCCAAAAGGATCACACCTATCCCCGATATGGTCACTCGATTTTCGAAATAGATTACTCTAGATTTACTTCCATGAAGCTATGGAATGAACACTTAGCATACCCGGCTAAGCACGGTGCTACAAAAACCACCAAGCAGGTTCGAAACCTGCAATGCTCAATTGGAGGTCTCAGGCTCTAAACCTGCAGTTATCGCTTTTTTCTGTTTTGTTATGCGAAGGCGGCTTGTTAGAAGCATAGACCCATCTTGCACATAATGTTAAAACAAAAGGAAGTTGAGCGTTTGTAGCACTAATTTGGCACTGCAAGTTTCGAACCTGCATCCTGGTGTTTCAAGAGATACCTTGTTATTCACTCGATGATTTTAGCCATTACAGTGCAAAGCAAATACTATGGCAAAAAAGCATAGCCTCTTTGAAGTGAATGCAGTCTTCGCAACGTCCGAGGTTAACATATCAATCCTTTATCCTCAAAGATTCGCACCAGATAATCCTGGACAGCCTCCTCCAGTTCTAATACAAACCATCTGAATACGCACTATTCATTTTCTACCCAGATACTCGCGTTAAAAACGGGAGTGAAGGCACATAAGACCGTGGATATACCGCATTTTAGTACCAGTAAGCGATGGTTGACCTTTCATTTGATTGCGTGCCCGCTCTACCAGTTAGAGGTTTCTTGTGTCTTGCTACTATGTTTTCCAACATTACGACTTGAATCCTTTAATAATTAAGGGCTGATGACTACCCTAGCTGGTAGACTATGGTGCTATAAATGCCAGGTGTTGTAAACACCAAGGTTCGAAATCTGTACCCCATTCTTTTGCCCGTTTAGACATGCTGAAGGTATAATTTTTCCCTTCAGTATCACTAATTGAGTGAACAGTCGGAAATCTACTTGTCCGGGTATGACAGCCCCGACGCGAGTGTCTATGAACTTTGCATGGTCTTCGTGAAGACCATCGAATCACAAGCAGTATTTTCTTAGTATACTTGACTGATCATGGTGCTATAAACACCGACGTCCTGGGCTATAAACTCAATCAGTGCTGTAAACACCAACATCACAGGCTGAAACCTTGTGGTTATGGGTTTTGATCTCTTTACGAACTCGAGAATGAAATTTCACGTAGCGCCCCGCGAGGTACAAGATATACCCACGCGTTAATACTGCAATCACCCACTTTCCAATGCTTTGCCACTCAAAAGGCAGAAGATATGGGACCGGGTGTATAGCGTCTAAGAGCATACGGTGAATACTCTTCCTCAGTTGCGACGGTACACTTGGTAAGCTGGGGAGTTTTTTCATATGGAGCGCGCACGAGGAACCCATGGCATGGTCAATTTTTCAGAATTTTGCTACAACTGTTGGGAAAAAAGGAGGCCCGCTTGTTCATTTGTATTATTATTGTCCATAGATGGAATCGATTCTATTAACGTTTGAAGCTAGTCGGCAATAGGCCATAGAGAGCTTGTAAACGTCGACCAGACATTTAGGGATTTATCTCACATTCACAACATTATGAGCAGTCTAATCGGTATTGAAGCTGGGTTCCGAAGTAACACTGCCGAAACAGCCAGAGTGGTAATGCAGAGATAAAAATGGCGGCCTTTGCCTCTCATCGGGTGCATGTGGGTTTGGTTCGGGGATTCACCGGCTTTATACCCCAGAGTCCCAAAGGAATGGGAGAACGCTAATCGATCCCAGTACGTGAGTTTACAATTACCCATGGAGATCCCATGCCAGGAAATGATACGGGTCAATTTGCCTTATATCTCACGAGAGACGGGCCGTCCCGACTACTCTACCGAGATAACTTGCCTCCATCCTAATCTCTGCAATTTGCCACGCGAAAGACATAAGGCTCTGGGGAACTAGGGAACAAGAATGGCTGAGACTTGCTCAACATGGGGATTATCCTTGCGGTTTCAGCTAACTTGCACGTTATGATTCTGAATCCCTGGTCTCGATCAGAGTAACTACTATGACGAACGTCAAGGTTTGTAAACACGCTGCCAAAACCGAACTACAATGAGTGTTAGAGTGCCTATCCATTCCTCCACAAGATCGATATGATACCAGCATCGAATTCAAGTCAAATTCAATTCTGAACGTAAATTCTTGATAATAAGGCACTCTGCCACACTTGTGGCGAAGTGACTATGCCACGGGCCCTCGTGCGTGAGCTAAGTGTGGCCTACGCATGCTAGTGCTGTACCTTATTTTCACGTCCTTAAGGTTACGTTGAACACGGATTTGCTTTTGCATATTCGAACTCCCGATTCTATGCATCCTCGCGATGGAAGGGATTGTGGCATTTTAGACATCCGGTGATACCGGCAATAGGAAAAAGCCGGCGTTAATTTTCCATAAGATTTAAATCCGGGGCGCGCCCACAATTATACATACCCCACCTTCGCCGAGGTCTCACTTGCCCAATAAATTCAGCCCCGTCCTTATTGCCGAGTTATATACGGTACATAATTGCGACTTTATGGCGTGTCTGCTGACGATACAGCTGGAAACGGGGGAGTAGAGGCGCTGGGAATTTCCGCTTGTAAGTTCCAACGGTTTCGGCGGTGAATAATAACATCCGTTCGTGCAGCAGAAAATAAGGATTAGTGAGGTCAGGGTCCAGTTTGCAGCAGACAGTTAACGGTATCTGTGCGAATAACGTTGGCGCTGAATGCACCGCGGAGCTGATCATGAGAAAAGGCTTGGACTCACCCAACATTACCCAGGTCCCACGGTCTTTCCATGCGGCCGTTTTCATATTAGTACCGGACCCTCGTGCTCGCTAGTGCTTTTTTTCGCTTTTGCTCTCACTGGGAAAATAAACCTTTGATATTCGTCACTGGACCCTGATTCGACAAGCTTAACTTTCCTATCACGCGAAAAGGCATTATTATCGAGTGGACGAACATACAAGGTACTTACTTAATGGGAATGATATATACAGATAATTATAACTATAGTTAGTTTGCTTTCAGAGACGGGGGCGGGATCGTTTTCAGGCATATTGAGCGAAGAGAGTGAAAGGGCTGCAGATTTCATTTCACGTACAGATGGAGGCGTATGAACATAACGAAAAGAGCAGTCTCTTCGAAACGAACGAAGACCAAGTACGACATATCAGCGGCTTGAGCCGTGTTTACTTGCAAAACTTTGTAACAAGCTACACATAGACAAATAAGGAAAATCATTCCTAGTAATCCGCTCTTGCCTATGGGCGTTTGCGCTTTGTCGAGTTGGTGATTCGGCTGGTAAATTGATCTTGCATTCCCACTCATAGCTCGCCAATCCTTCACCGTGCACTGCCGCCATCTTGCCGCCCTCCAAAACCACTCAAAATGGCATATACATGTGCCCGCTTCCGTGTTGCCCGCCTGCTAATACTCCACGTCGCCAACATCGCCAACATCGTCGCCTTTGCGCTGAAGAGAATGGTCGGGAGTAGTTCGAATTCGTAGAACCTTGACGTACTTGGTACTGGGGGTGGAGAATAAACGGCATATTCACCTTTGAATTACCTCTCCGCAGTTGCTATTATGAGGAAATACATGGTAGTGGTCTATGCTATTACTTCTCCAAACCCCAGTACGAGTACTGATATTTCTAATCAACAATCGCCATGGTGTACGGTCTGTTCGTCGATTGTATTGAGTGCCTCATCGCTGCCTTCGAATTTTTGCATCGCTGATCCTCGTAAAACCGGCAATTCCAATCCCTCCGTTCGTATTCTCTCCTCCCTCGAGAGCTCTAGAGTATTACCACTCGAGCTCCAGAACTTCACACTCGCAACCTGTCGGGAGCGTTCCACAGCCATTTTAAACAATGGGTAGAGCGACGGCGCGCTCGCCGCAATAATCCCCATCGCCAGTTCTACGCTTTAGCGAATTTCATGTCAGAAGCTCTGCGTTATCCCCCTCTCGTACGGAGTAGACCTACCACACCCAAAGGCTCATCCACCCGCCTCCCCACGGCCGGTCCTTGAAAAATAACTTCACTACCCCCACCTCGAACGCAGCCGCGATTGAGGCGAGTAACCCCAGCCCAAGCACCCCGATTGGAACCAGCTTTTTCTGCCATCTCAGAGACGTCATGCGATACACCGTCACCACCGGCACCAGCCAGACCATAAAGTCGAGGACCACGCTCACTATAGGAATGGAATAGTTGATGGCGGGTTCACTCCCGTAGCATCGTGTGTTGGGTGGATAGGGTGCCATAAAAAAGGCGCGCATGGGTCTGCAGCGGAATAACAGTAAGCCGCACAGAGTGATGGCAGCGATGATGCAAACGAGAATGAGGACAAGGGTTGAGTAGTGGACGAAGCGGTGTGGGGATAATCGTCGTACAAATAACAGTGTTGAAATACGGATCAGGGCGCTAGTAGGCATGTAGAGGAGTCGTGCCACGCCTCCATTAAGGGATCTTGTAGGAGTTTGCTCGGGTATTTGGTCTCTGGAGTGTTTACCCATCCCGTAGTATGTCATGTTGATGTGAACGCCTATCGTGCTGAACAGACCGAACTGAGCGAAGTGGTCAACAAGAATGATTCCAACACAGGCAGGTCTCGAAACATACGCAGGCGAAGAGAATGCACCAATCATCAGCCCCAATACTATACACAATCCTCGCCCGGGCATAAAATCTTCCGCATATGACGAGAGCTGTAACCGCAAGGAATGACAACTCCACGTGCCGTATCAGAGGGCCCAGTGTCGGTACCTGGCCATGGTCGTGAGGATAAGTAGACATCGATCCCAAGAGAGTCGCGCATCGAAGAGAGAAGCTGTGGCAGCGGATACGAGCTATACATAACGGTTCCTACAACGGCCCGCACACGACTAGTAGAAGCGAATTCGGTTCCGGTATTCTGGATACTGAATGCCTTATTGAAACCAGTGAATTTGGGGTTGCATGGAAGCGACCCAATCAAGCCCCCCCATTATTACTCCACCTCTGTGACCCAGGCTGAAGCATATGCTGTGCCGATTTTGTATTAGCTGTGTGTTTCAATCTGACAGCAACCCTACGCGCGGACTTATTGACATGTGGATTAAGGATTGCCCGACGGCAAATTCCAGTGCCATGGTTCTCGCTCGCTGCCCAAGGTAATTCGGTATAACATGGGAAATTATTCCCCAACCAGCTACGTTTTTAAACGTGGGCTCAGTGCCATCCTCTAACATGTGTTCCACTTCATCTGGGCAGTCTGGATGACCCCAGCTCCCAAACGGAACCCGAATGGTTCGAGGGTATCCAGGAGATCCACGAATGATCCGTCCCACTAGCAACTCTTGTGGAGTAAAATGGTGGTGGGAGGTGAAACCGGTGGTTATTGAAGAATGATGTTACAGTTAAGGCAAAAGGGATGTTAGTCTGTCACAACGATGTTACCCCGCATAAATGCCAACTTGGGACGGATGTTTCCACGAATTGAGATGCTTAAGGCAGCGCAAGTGTACAGAGCCCGACTATCCGTGGATATCATGGACGGATGTGCGGACTGCCCGAGCCGTCCGTTTCCGTAGATGGGCTGGCACACATTACATTTCTTCTTCTACATGCTCTTTAGAAGAGCTCCGTGCACAGTTGCGTTCGCTGAGGGCCTATTTGACAGGTCTTTCTATACATAACGGGAGAGTTTCCCGTAGAAATAAGAGGCGATATAGGTTACATCCCCTCCCGCTTAATACGTGTTGAACATGAACATACCCACAAGAGTAAATTGTGCGGTGAAAGACCAACAGACCAACGACATTTGACACTCCAAGTCGTGTACCGATAAACATATTTGATACTTATGAGGAATACGACCCGTTCCTACGGGTGCGGGAGAGTTGGCTCGGATCAATACAATCATTGGAGTAGAGTATTCCTGCCATCCTGCTAGGATCTTGGCCTGCAGTAGGGTGCAGTAGTGCAAATTGCATCAGTGAATGGTGAGGCTCTGTCATGAGATACTGTATCAGCCTACAGCTGCTGTAGGTATTGTCGCTGACTGCCAGGAGCTCACAAAGGTCAGAACTACTGCTCGCCAAGATCCAAGACGTACAACAGAAAGTTCAAATTCGTAGGTGGCAAAAATACTCTAGTAAGAAGAATTATGTTATTTCTATCGACGGCATATAAGGACTTGTCTATCAACGGCATATAAGAACTTTTATATCAGCGGCATATGGAAGATTATATATAGGAGTTTCCCGTTCTATCGATACTCGCGTCAGGCTGTACATGTAGGGGTGAAGTAAGACTGCGGCTATACGTATACTAGGTTTGTGCGGTTGAGAGCGAGAGCGAGCAGAGCAAACGGAAGATCCACACTGGAGAATTATCTCAAGTTCTGCCTTTGCCATCACAAAGCTCTCTCGCCACACTTACATACAGTCCGAAATCATTTCTCGCAGGTACCAAAATCCAACATAGCTAGCTAGCCTTTTCTACTAACAAAATTATTCTAGCGAAGGTGTATAAATATAAGTAAGCTTCCTCTTCACCGCCGTTTACTTGCCATCCGCCCCCTCCTACTTTCGCCCATCTTGTCTTTTCAGCTCGTTTCCAATTTTCGGTGATCGCTCCGAAATTGGTATAGCGAATCATGACTGCGGCACAACTGGCCATCCATAATGCCGTAGCTCCGTAGAACCGGTCGCCTCCCTGAATGCCAATACCCCCCGAAATAAAAACTTTGAATACTACCATTAGGGAATCCGGATATCAGTCACGATTTGTTGTGACAAAACTTGGCGGTCAAGAGGGGTGCATCGCCCCTTTCTCAGTGCTGTCCATAATTGCCAGCTGCAGTTCGAGCCGAAGTAGTGCAGTCCGAGCCGATACTCCGTAGAAAATTTGGCGGGGCGTTCTGCGAGCGTAGTTGTGATCATATAACACCCGGCTGCTTGCAGCTGTGGCTTAGCTACATTTTCCTAACCACCAGCCCGGAGACTCCACACTACCCACATCTCCTTGAGTCCTTGTGGGTACAATTGTGTGAAGAGAAATACTTAGGTAGGGCAGTAGTACACTACCGGAAACAGAGGTGAAAGAAAACACTGAGATTGACTGGCTATTTTAAGTACTGGTGTGGTGGTTGTGGAACAAATTGTTGTAGACTTCCTTATGATTCTTTCCCTTTATTGTATCTCGCCCCACAGCCTACACACTCACTACTGTGGTCTATCTCTCATTCTTTTAGAAAGAACATTTTCCCTTCTAGCCCAATACCGGGACGGACTAGTCTTGCATGTTGAGGGCTCGAACTTTTCAATGAACAAGAGCTGATGCTTAGCTTAGCTGGCAGTTCATGATATAAACATCAGGGTTCGAATCCCAGCGCACTTTAGATGCCAGACGCTATAAACGCCAGACGCTGCAAACACCAAAGGTTCGAAACTTGTACCGCACATTCTTCTGCTCTTTTGTCCGCTATTGCTGGAATCGTTACTCATTCCGCTATGTAGGAATATGTCCTATAATACCTAGAATTTTCGCTGCGAAGCCAGCTCCAAAATTCCTAAGCTCGAAACATTCCACAGATCTAAGTAAAAGTCAAGAACTTGCACTAAGCAATTACGTATCGGGGTCTTACTCTAGGCCGCTGAACTAGCTGGATGGATCGCCGTTTCCATGGCTAGGGCTCGAACCTTACAATGAACAATAACTGATACCTTGCTTAGTTAGTAGTACATGGTACTCTAAATGGCAGACAATATAAACGCAGGTGTTGTAAACACCAAGATTCGAAACTTGTATCTTTCTCTTTTGTCTGTTGTCCCTGGAACAGTTATTCATACCTATATATATGAATGTGTACTTAATGTATCCTTCAGCGTGTAGAAGTTAGATCCCGTGGCAAGATATAGATGCAAACCTGAGCAATACTAACTATCGAAGATATGAATATTCAGGCTTTCGGGGTTTGGGATATGTTATTAAACGCTATGGCAGTACTATCCACTGGATTATGTGAAGTTGAGGTCAGTCATGAGCAGATTTCTCTCGTGACGTTGGTGTGAAGACTTCGCGTTGCTGAACTTAGTTCCCGCCAGAGGATCTGCCACACATGAGCGGGTGTAAGAAAGCTCTGGATTCGGGGTTCCAAAATTCCTAAGATCCGAGAAGAAATCAAGAATCTACACCAAGCATCTACGGGTTACTGCTGCTCTTGATATCCTACGCTATTGAACCGACTAAACGAATCGCCTCCCCTATGATTAGGGACAAACATACCAATAAACAAGAACTGATGTCTAGTTCAGGATGTGCGATAAACTTCCTAAGTTTGAAACCCACGGTACTTGAAATACAGGTGCTCTAAAAGCCAGGTGCTATAATCGCGAAGGTTTGAAACCTGTAGTTCTTTCTTTTGTTCGCTTTTGTCTAGGTCATGACTATAGTATCTTAACTTCTTTCGGCTTTGTCTTCGTGCTCCTCCGCATGTAGCTGCTTCCAGCTATACGCCACCTCTTGCCTATGGGAACGAGCAGTTATTTCACAACGGACAAAGGAGAGCAAAAGAATAGGCTCCACAGATTTCAAACCTCAGTGTTTACAGCACTTTGTGAACTTATTTTAATGTTTATAGCACCTGTGAAACTTGATGTTTACAACGTCAACCTTATGTTTCAAACTTTGGTATTTACAGCACCTGGTTGGCATTTACAGCACTAGTTAATCTAGGCAGTGATTCTTGTTTATCAAAATAAGAGAAAGAGTGTGCGCGACATATGAAAAGGGGCCCCGGCCGCGATCGGTTCAGCGATCATCCGGAATCACTCATCGTTGACCATTTATATATGCGCAGGTAGATATATACAATTTTTTGAACCGAGTGTTTGATTGACCCGGGTTCATCATATTAATACGAATGGAGTGGGCTTGTCGTATATCGGGCGAATGGCGACTGGCCTGCACGGGCCCGGGCTCGTCGCGATTCGCCTGAATCCCTCAGCTGTCCCGCATATATCTACGATTTTATTGCAGTATATTATATGAATACCACAGCCGTGACGCTAGTATGTGTAAAAGAATACTCAGTGCCCGCCTTACGATGCCAAAGATCCCACCAATCCAATCCAAGTCAAGAACCTAACCGAGCATCTACCAGGCGACTTCAACTCTGAATTCGGGAACCTGTTTGGACGGCAACCCTACAGATATATGCATGAGAGAATGAACTGTTCCGGAATGGCAGACAAAATAAAAAGTGCAAAAGGTTTCGAACCTTGGTGTTTACAGCACCTGGCTGGCGTTTATAGCACCTGGTATTTAACGTACCGTCACTTGGTTTCGAATCCAGGGTGTTTACTACACCTGGTTTTTGTAATGCTGAGCTCTAGTAGACATCAATTCTTGTTTATGATTCGAAAGCCTTGAACCCCAATAATGCAGGACAGGGCTCTAACGATCCGTCCAATCAGTTCAATGGTACCCGCGCCAGGGTAGTAGTAACTGGATACGGGTGTGAGAATAAGGTCATGGGCGTGCATACCATTTTTGAGCGAGAGGTGATTGTGAGACAAATTTTCTCCATCTACTGCAGACTAGGTAATCTCTCTACCAAGTAAGCTCTCTTGTGCTGCTGTGCTTCATCTGTCTTTCCTTTAGACATACAGAGGTACTTTTTTTTTTCTCTGATCATCACCCGCCACCGGACGGGTTGCTAGCTATGGAAACCTTTGCATATTCAGGATCCGAGCTTTCCAATAAACAAGAATTAAACCCTAGCTTATCTGGCAGCACATGGTGTTATAAACGCCTACCAGATACATCGGTACTCAAAATACCAGGCGCTATAAAGTTTACGCAGGTGCTGTAAACGCCAAGGTTCGAAATATAACCTGTTGTACCCTTCTTTTACTTTCTGTCGGAACAGCTATCAAGGCGGGCTCCATAAACCTCACAGATCTAAGTAAAACTGTAGAGGTCAAGGATCTGTATCTTCATACCAAGCACCTACCCTCAGCTCTGAATTTGTGAACCTGTTTGGTCGCCGCATGCACTCTAGCCCTATTGATAGATACGTGGACGAATGAGCAGGCACGGCAGCAAAATAATGAGCAGTACGGCTTTCAAACTCTAGTGTTTACAGCACCTGCAGCTGGCGTTTATAGCGTTTGATATTTGGAATACTGTGCGCTGGGTTTCGAACCTGGGTATTTGTAGTACCTGGTATTTATAGCACTACACTGAGCTAGACATTAGTTCTTGTTTATTGGGAGAACCCGGACTCCGATATCCAATGCAAAACAACGTTTTAACCAATCCGTCCGGCCAATGCAATAGTAGCTGTAAACGCAGTTAATTATGGAGCGAATTGCTGTAGATTTCCTCTCTTATCATCACTCGCTACCAGTGAACTGAAGGACAGATTGCTCGAAACCTTTGACTATTCAGTTCCGGGCCTTCCAATAAACAAGGGCTGATGCCTAATTTGGCTGATAGTGCATGGTGCAATAAATACCGTGATGTAAACACTAAGGCTTGAAACCAGTAGCGCTTATTCTTTTACTCTCTTTATCTGTCGTACTGGGAATAGATCAAATCGGAAGATATCAACTGATTCGGGCACGAAATAATAGGCACTGACAAGGGTTTAAAGAGTGCAAAAGGTTTCGGATCTTGGTGTTTGTAGCACCTGGCGTTTATAGCGCCTGACATTTAAAGTACCATGCACTGGCATTTAAAGTACCGTACATTGGGTTTCGAACTCAGGTGTTTGTAGAACTTGGTGTTTATTGCACCAGTTAAGCTAGACATCAGTTCTTATTTATTAGAAAGCCTGAGTCTGTCATCTTCTGTTCAACATCTATGGGCTAAATCCCAATAGACTCTTCGGCTCTGAATTTTTGAACTCGTACGCACCCCAACCTTACAGATAGATACACGGGAGAATGGACGACTGCTCGGGCAGGCAGCAAAAGAATGAGCAGTATAGGTTTCCAACCTTGGTGCTTACAGCACCTAGCGTTTAAAGCACCATGCACTGAGTTTCGAACCCAGATGTTTTTAGTACCTTGTGTTTATAACACCCGGCTTGCTGGCGTTTATAACATTTTAACACCATGCGCTGCTAACTAAGCTAGATACCAGTTCTTGTTTATCAGAAAACCTGGGCTCCGATAACGCAAATCAAAGATTTTCAACGGCCCGCCCGATACTCTATCGCGAACCCAAGCTGGGTAAGTTTAGAGCTGACTCTATCGTACGAACTGTAACATTAGGATACTCGGGGTAGCACTCCTTCTGGAGACCGATTGTGAATGCTATTGACGGCGATCAGCAAACGGTGACACATAAATCGACTCGAGACTGGTAGGGTCTCGCTCGAGGTCTTGCAACTATTATATGACGAGGAGGGGAAGGAAGAACAAACAAAAAGTGATAGCCGTAGATTTCTAGCCTGGGGTGTTGGTGTTTATTGCATCAACTGAGCGCTGTAGGTTTCGAATCTGTATCTTTGACAAAGGTACCGATGTTTCTAGCACCATACTCAACCAGCTGGGTTGATAGATTGCTTCTTGTAGGTTCGATGAGTTCAACAAATATGATCTTACAAATGGGATGGTGAATAATGGAGGGTTGGAACTAGAATATTAATGTGAAATTTTCATCTGCTGGCTTCTCTGTTACTTGGGTCGTGAGGCATCGAGCATTTCCGGGAAGAAACCAACTAACTGACTTGAGATATCTTCTTGTCAGTCTCATAACCTTATCCTAAGGCTGGGTTTTGATCTAATTTGTCTCGTGTGTAGCACTAGGTAAAGTTATGTACTATACCAACATCACCCACAGACATGGTGACGAAACCTTGGATACCCTCCGGAAGGCGCTCAGCAAATGAAACAACTCTCATGTTAAGAATTCCTCCACCCATACCAATGGTAGAGAAGAACGTCTTTCGTTTGTGTTATCGACGCTCACAATCATTTAGACTTACTCGCCTTCCTCCTGCCAGACGAGTGAAGAAAGTGAGCGAACGCTTGGCATTTTCGCGACTCACGGGCAACGTTTGAAAGCCGATTCCTCAACACAACACAGGTCAATTTTATTAAGAATGAAATAACAAGTAGTATAATATATAAGATGCTCTACCATCATGTAGGACCACCATTGTTGTGAAACAGGGTACAGACCCTCTTAGGCATGCCATCTATCCACTGGTAAATACACTCTCACAACTACTCCTCCCACAACTGTTGTGACAACAATAACTTCCTCACAGTCATGAGGTCATTGTTTAGGGTCCTGCATTACTTTTCTGAAGTGTGCTTTCTGCATAGACCATACATTGATGATTGTGTTCCAGTCATTGACAATGAAATGAATGGCAGTTTTGCCTACTCTAGTTTTCTGTTGCATTTTACAAAAGGAATGACCTTCAGACTTTAGCTGTATAACCCAAATGGGTTCTTTGTGTGTTGACTCCCTTATCCTGTCATCAGGACCGATAGGTATGACTGTGTGGGGTGGGAGCCTGGGAATGCGTCGGGGGTTGCGTGATGTGAAACTAGCACGGGTTCGCTCACTTTCTTCACTCGTCTGCCTGGCCACCTGCGATGTCCGCGTGGGTTTTGGGGCCTGCTACATAGCATTAATAGCATTTAGATCAGTTCTTGCACTGCGGCGTTCATAGCTAGTACATAAAGCACCCATGAACGTTCTGAATGATCTTTGCAGCGACCTGTGTGCAAAAAGCCTGTTTAGCATAGTGGTGAAAGAGTAGCTTCGTAAAGCGAGAAATGGGTAGAATAGTATATAACCTGCAGTCTGTGGAGCTGTTTGATCGTGGTGCTATGTTAGGAGGGAAGAGAAGGATGTCATGGGTCATAACGGGCCGCCGGCTGTCTATTAAAATGCGGCTGTGGTGGGAGCGGACTCGAGGCTGTTCCATCCATTCATATCATACCCAAGACATTTCGTCTCGAGCTTTGCCAGATCTATCAATTCCCCTACATCCGTCCGCGGTTTCGGGGAGCCATGCTGCCTTGGACCATATTGTGCGTACATTCCCCTTCATCACAAACACATCCATTCCCATTTATCCTACTACAATCCATCCTACCATCCTCCTCGTACTATCATATCATATCATCACCTTACTCCTACTCACACATTCCGCCTCACGTACAACGCGCCACACCTTATTGCCCGCAAAAATCCAGTAGAACGAGCTGTGCAACTATCATAACACAAAAACATAAAACAAGAGTTGATCAGAGTTACACCTTCGCATACTCCAGAAGAAAACCACAACACACCGACCGCGTACTCCCAAGGTTTTTGGAGGGAAAAAAAAGCAAAACAAAAACAAGCGCGCAACTAACGTATAGAAGCAAAAGAGCAGAGAGTGAGAGGAAAGGAAAAGGAAAAAATCATGATTACCATCCTCCCCTCCCGCTATTCCCCGCCCTACTGTGTGCACACCACTAATTCTCCGCCCGATTCACCCCGCCTGTTTCCCTTTCCATCTTCATCTTTCAATCTTCATCTTTCAATAATACTCCTTATTAACGCCCACTTCCTTTGAATCTGTAAATGATCGCCTCATCCCTCTGTTCTCCAGATACGAACTCCGTTCCACGCTGCTGCCTCGCAAACCCTCCCAGTGACAATTCCTAATTCCCCGCTGTACCCGTTTGCGCCTGCTGCCGGGGCCTATAGCCATTCTCGCGTCCGTACGAGAAGCCGCCACGCCCTCTAAATCCGCCTCGTCCCCTTCCCCTACCCCTCCATCCACCACCCCGATATCCGGAGTATCCGCCGTCGACACTTCCCTGGCCGAAGGTTTCCAAGTTCTTCTTCTGCTCCTCGCTGCGGAACTGTGCGCCTCCTCTCCTTTCTCCGGGGACCGCTTCGGCTCTTTCCTTGTTCTCGCACGAGATGTTGTCGAAGAAGCCGGACTTACGGTTATAGAAGCTTTCCTTGGGTGCAGGAGGGATCACAACGTCGGCAGTGCCATCGCCATTAGTACTGTGCTCCACCAATGCGGGAACGGTGACGTGCGGGACATTCTCCTCACCAGATGCAATTGCTTCCTTAACAAGATCTTGTTTATTAAACTTATCATTGTTATATTGGAAGTCGTAGTCAGTGGATGGAACCTCGACCTTGCGATTCTGGTTGTTGAATCCACCACGGTAACCTCCACGGCTACCACGGTTGGCAATAAAGTTGCCGTTACCTGGTTGGCGAGGGCGAAACTGTTGATTCGTTGTCGCTGTCGCTGTTGCTGCTGGTGGTGCAGTGGTTGGTGGTACTGCTTCTGCTGGTCTATTGGCATTTGCATTTGCATTTGCGTTGGACTTTGTTGCAGCGCTTCCAGCGCTCACGGCCAATCGATTGACCTTGTCGGCGAGATCCTTGACGGCAGCACTTGCGGCGCTGGCACTCACAGTCGCATCATCCTTAACGGTTGGAATAGGAGGAACATCGTTATTCGCTGGAGTTGCTGGAACAACTACAGTCCTAGCCGGCGAGGTGAGTGGAAGCGCCGGAACGATACCTCCACGGGCCTTGGGTCCAGTAGGCGCCTTCGACGGGGTCTGTGTAACAGCACTGGATGCCGCTACGCTACTTTGCTCGGTCGGCTTAGACTGGGCGCTAACACTCTCTACCTTCTGCTGTTGCTGCACCGGTGCTGGTCCGTTAGCGATAGGTGCGGATGGTTGTTCCTGTGATTTCGGGGCCTGAGCCGGTGGTACAATTCCTTGCGGCTGACGGCTGGCAGGACCCGGGACCTGACGATTGGCGGAAGGACCAATAGGAGCCTGTGGAGGGGCTCTGTTTTGGGGACCAGTAGGTGGCGGTTGTTGCGGCAGCTGTGGAGCTTTTTGAGGTTGTTGGTGCTGCTGAGGTGGCTGTGGAGCCTGCTGGTTCTGTTGTGGCTGCTGAGGTGGCTGCTGAGATGGCTGCTGAGGGGACTGCTGCTGTTGTTGCTGCGGTGGCATTCCCGGGACTGGCATTCCCATTGGAGGCTGGCCACCAGGAGGCGGTGGGTACGCTCCAAACATTCCGGCAGTTTGGTAAGGACTCGGTCCAAAGCTTCTTTGCTGCTGCGGATGGGGGTAATAGTATGGCGGGACACCCATTGGTGGGGGCTGCTGCTGCTGTTGGAATGGCGCCGGAGGCTGCGCATATGGACGTCCGCTTTGCTAGATGCCGATTAGCTTAACTTAAACCACTCTGTGGTATTTCAAGATGGATCTGGAGACACAGAAGCATCCACGGCAGATAACAAGCGCGATATCTTCATAGCACCCAAGTGCCCATCTCTCGGTTCAACCACATATCTAAAAGAGCATCTTACCCCTAAAATAGCTGGGTCATCCAGTTGTGGCGGCGGCATCTGAGGCTTCTTTTGCGCAGGTTCTTCAATTTGAAGGTCCTTCACGTCACTACCACGAAAGACGATGTATTCGTATACATTTTCCGAGCCCGCTATCTCGTTTTCTCCCTTACGTCTTCCCTCAGTTCCATGGGAAGTGACTTGTTCTAGCGCGACGGTGCTATTTTCTGAATTGATCTCGTGCAGAGTGCCAACATATCTATCTCACCGAGTCACGATGTTAGCCTTGTTCCTGGCGGCCGAGGGCCCCGTAATGGCGTACCGAATGTTACTTTTCGAGATCAAGGAGATCCGAGCTCTGGAAAGCAGTCAGCACATGAATAACCCATCCCTGCACAAATCAAAGGAAAATGATGGGAGGTAGTGTTAACAACTCACCCAATGAATTCGGTCATGACGCAAGCGAGGGCTTTAGACCCCGTGGAACAGTGCGGATTGCGTTGTATGCGACGGAAATGAAGGGGTTATTTATGAGTCGAGGAGGACAACGGTAGACGACGAACAGGTGCGATGAGGGGGAAATTTCGGGCTGTGCTTTGGAGAATAGGAGGAGAAGGGGTCGGATTTTGGGGGTGGCGAAGGTTAAGGTTGTGGTGGTTGTGGTAGATGTAGTGGAGGAAGAGTCGTTACTTGTTCTTGGGGGGAACCGACGTGCGCCTCCTACTGCATAGAATAGCCTCTTACCCGGCCCTTTCTAAACTTAATCTCCCTTATACCCAAACAAAACAACAGAACTGAAGTAACTTTGAGCTCCAACAACATCCGACACTGCAACATGCCGGCCTCCTCCCCCTATCCGCGCTCCGTTCTCAAGCGGACTATCAAGGCCCATACAGGACTCAACGTTAGCAAGAATGTCGACATCCTTCTATACCTTGACTATGTTCTGTTTATGCAAGAGTGAGTGACACGACTAAAGAAATTAAGCCCAAGGAAATGCGAGAACCAATATGGAGCTAGGTTAATGCGCGAATCGAGTATTAAGGCGCGACAACGAGGTAGCGCGACCATATCTCCCACCGATATCAAGAAGGTTGCTGAAGTAGGTTTGCGCATACACCACCAAAGAGCTTTTTTTGCTAACAAATATGAAGGCTACTCTGAACAAGTTCAAGGGGTAAATAAATGCACGCGAGGATTGCGTGTGGGCTTGTCTGCGGTGTGGGCTGGTTATATTATCCGGAGTTTTAAGGCGTTGTGGGGTACTTTGTATGGACAGGAATGGTTGTAATAATTCACATTCCATTTGATTCGCGATTTCGACCAAGCACAGAAACTACACATTCGTATTGGGAGGTAGGTGGGACATAAACGTTATAACTTACCAGCCAGAAAGAAGCAGCAAAGCATGACAAAAACCACACAACTAAGGAAACACATGGGAACACTTAAAGCATACACAAAGGACTCCTGATCCTTCATCCAAGACCATAATCCAAGAGACAAGTGAGCACCGCCTAATACACAACCCAAACTACTCCCAACGACCTCAATCCATTACCCTGGAGTTCCCTTCAATTTATCACTCCCCGCCATTACCCTTCCAGATCCCAGCCCCGAAAGGATCCACATCCTGTAAACAACGACGGTACCATAGAGATGAACCTAGCGATAACAGCGAATGGGGAGTGATGAAACAATTGCCAAGTGAAGAAGATACTGCAGACTGAGGGTGCTCCTGGTCTAAAAAATTGTCTAGAGCAGTAAAGTTCAAATTGAAATCAATTGAAAGGACGTATTGGCAAAACGGAAGTAGTAAACATAGGCCGCGCAAAATGATTGTTTAACAGCACCCGCCAGCTGCACCTTGCTGGACATGCTGTCCACTGCTAACCTGGACAGTAGGTTTGTTGTTGACTGCAGTGGATCCCATACGCTCCTGCAAAACAGTCAGCTTCAGCTCCTCAGGATCGACAGCCGGGTCAGCCGCACCTTAATTTGTCTCGCCATAGTCAAGAACGCCTGCTCAACGTTGGTAGCATTCTTGGCTGAGGTCTCCAAGAACGGAATCCCGAGACTGTCGGCAAATTCCTATCGTCCAGCTGATTAGTGAAACCGGTTCTTACAACCTCCAGTTCGTTGGAGCGATTTACCTTTGCCACGGTGTACTCGACGACCTTCTTGTCTGCCATATCGCTCTTGTTTCCCACGAGGAGTTTGTTGACACCCTCCGTCGCGTAGCGATCGATCTCTTGCAACCATTGTTTAACATTGTTGAAGGAATCTGACCAAGTCAACACGCGCTACTGCTACATCGCGAGCCAAGAAACCATACCCATGTCAGTCACATCAAAGACTACACAGATTCCATGTGCACCTGCGATTTGTTAGCACCATGTCATGGATAATGATGCCTTTTGAAGGGCTAGATATTATACCTCGGTAGTAGGAAGAAGTAATGGTCCTGAATCGTTCTTGTCCAGCTGTGTCCCACTATAATACAGATCATTAGACCTTAGGAGAAGGAAGCGTTGGAGGATGCATACAATTTGGAGCTTCACTGTCTTTCCATCGAGCTCGATCGTACGGATTTTCTGAGTGCTAATTAGTGAAAGTGTCGCTTTAAGCTATAGCACGTCAAGAAAACGTACAAAGTCGACGCCGATAGTGGAGATGTAGCTCTCAGTGTAGGTGTCGTCCGCAAATCTAAGCAACAGACAAGACTTTCCGACACCAGAGTCTCCGATAAGGAGAAGCTTGAAAAGGTAATCGTATCTAGACGGGTCAGTTCATCGCCGAATCATGTCTCCGAGGACTAGTTGGTACAAAGAGTTAACTCTAGACGCCAGTTAGCAATCCGACAGTGCCGAGCCATGTGGGGTGGGGGGGAGGCGATAAAGGCGGGAACATACCACTCTGGGGTGACCATGGCGACTGTGGTATAGGTAGTAGGTGATGGAGATGTGTTGGTTGACTGGAAGGTTAAGTTAGTGTTGCAACGTTGCGCTGACGAAGCTGATGATGATCGGGTCTTGAAGCAGGAGCCGGGGAGCAGGAAAGCAGGGGGAGCAAGGAACGCAACACCGGAACGATGAGTTGCAGCAAGAGGAGGAGGGGTATGTAGCGACAAAGAGACCTACAGTATCTGTGGAGTGGTGGAGGTAAGTATCAGATCAAGCGACAGATGATGATGAGTGTGCTATAACGTTCGTTGGGAGGGAGGATTGTTGGAACAGAAAGATGGTTGATGTCCTAAGCTGAAGTACTCTACTTCCTTCGTTAGCACCTTGTGCGTAGCAGCCGCCTGACTAGCAAGTCCCTCTGCTTTCCGCGCCATGTTTTAGGTCGTTGAGTCGGCTTCCTGATTGGCTGAGTGGCAGCGCTTGCCAATAGAGACCTAGCCTCCCAGCCGATTATGGATTTTCCGCCTCTCAAATTATCTGCATTAACCCGGTTTGTTTTTGTATCTGCACGCTCTGCTCTGCTAAATATCCCGAAGCGAAGATAGATACTCTGCGGATGTTAAAGTACTCTATTACTGCAATGCAGAATCATAAATTGTCGATTTACATTGAAAACGATCGTGTTCCTAGCAGCTGAAGGCAAGCAGCATCTAACTACACATGAATTCCTCTAACAACCAGCAGTAAATTCCTCCGAAATGGAAAGGAACGATAGATCCACACGCAAGTACCCATCTTGGTATAGGTACCTTAAGAGAGGTACTTAGCACTAGAGTCCCTCTCCTTCTTCTCGAGGCTTTCTTTTAAGTTCCAGGTTCGTGCTATCGTCCCTCGATAAGAATCAAAGAGCCGCACCACCCAATTTTCCTCCTCCACCACCACCACCACCACCACCACGCAGCAACAACGAACCATGGCCGGTACGAAGCCTCGTTACCAGTGGGGCAAACGCCCAGAGGAACAGCAGTTCTACGAAATGCTAGAAAAAGTAGGTGAGCGCTCCCTTTCTCATTGGAAGCTGCTAAACTTTCTACTAGCCCATGTTTCTCGATGAGATGCTGTTGGAATTCCCAGAGTAAGCCAGCTTCCCTTCACGCGTCCAATCTTCCGGCTGACGCCTATACAAGTCCAAAATCCGTGCCTCGAACGACAAGCTTTGAACCGACTGCGAAACAGGAGAACACAGTAAAGTACCTACAGCAGCGACACAATGAGCAGAGGTGAACACCAGATCGACCGGACAACAGTATCGACCCTCTAATCGATGTTCCAGACACCGCCTCTTACTACGGCACACGGCCGACTATCATAAGTGGGTCAAAGAAAACGACTTGTGTATCGACAGCGAATCGTTCCAGCTTGACTACAGTCCCCTGAATCCTACGGCCGGAATGTGTCCAGAGTCCTTCGACTCCATCAATGCTTCTGCGGCCAAGGAAGCGCTGGCACGTCTACCTCCCCACAGACGAAACGTCCTCATTTCAGCCGAGCAACTGAAGGCTGCACTTCCAGGCACCCCGTCCGGGCCGTCAGAGCTACAAGAGCTCCGTCGCCGCGAAGTCACGGCCACCGAATTTGCTGCTATAATGGCGAAGATGGGTGTGGACGAAAGGAGGCGGATGTTAAACGAGGAAGAGGAGATGCGGATGTTCCATTTCGAATCTATGGAGCTGTTCTATTCCGCAATGATGAGGACCGATCCGGTGAGGTATCCGAGAGCGACCCAGAAGCAAGAGCCAGGGAAACGACCGTTAGGCAACTTTGGGATAGGAGGACCAGGAGCACCAGCGCAGCAACCGGTGCACAAACCCGTTTCTTTCAGCATGAAGCCTCCTGCTGCTGCCCAGGGAACTGGTGGAACTGCACACAAGGGACCGCCTAAGAGTTTTCCATCAGTCGCCAGGGACCCCCGTTTGGATCCTCCTAGGGATCCTAGGCTTGATCGTCGTTGATTTAGGGGCTAGAAATAATACATTGACGCCCAACATCAGCTATATCTTATTGGTTACTTCCTCTACGATAACGGTGATAGTTACCAGAATAAGTGCGCCAATATGAATGGGTATACCTTCAAACAGTACGAACCAATTAATTCACCTACTATATGATATATCAAACGGGGCCGAGTTGGGGGGTGGTGCTGGACGCTGGGTGAATCAAAGTTTCATACTGACCCATGACTTTGGACTTAGCAAGTCGGAAGATTCACCTGGAGGGTGCAGCGCGTACCGTAATACCTTGGACTCTTTGTTATTGCAGGGTTGGCATGGATGTTCGTGTTGGTGTCATGGCACTATTCAACTCGGAATGCATCTAGGTAATAGTGTGTATTTCGAATTAGGGCTGTATGTCCCACCTGCAAGGTTGTATGGCAGTTTTTGACGGTCGGATGATGAGCTTGATTATGTACCGATTTCAATGTTATGGTTTTTAGAGTACTATTCCGTGGTCAATACCCGACCTATACCAATTGTTCTACCTCGACATCCCTCGACGGGCTGACTTAGGCTCTTCCAAGGCCGATATAATTTATAAGCACAATTGCAACCCCATTCCTCATTTTTCTCGCTCTCACATTTGCAGGTACGACCAGGACAAAGAAGGTACCCAAATACTCAAAACAATCCCAGCCTTTTTCCAAACAAAGAGGAAACACTTAAACCCACTTCCCTTAAGTATCACCGCTCCCTGTCTACTTATTCTACGAGTCTGATGCCACCCAACACCGACTATGCTCTCACCATTAGCGTCCTCAGGTGCAATCACCAAAAGCACCGCATCTCATGAACATCTTAAAACACCCTTGAGACAACAGCTACAACCAAAAGCTGCTACTGATCCACTCGCAAATCGCCCCCGGCATTTGCCACCCCGTCTAAGCCTCCCATCATTCCTCTTCTCAATACCATGTCTCACCAGTGCGACCTTAAGCAATAGTTCTATGTCGTATTCAGATTCCCTGCCATCCGCCAACCAAGAGGAAGACACAAAGCCAGAACCAGTACTGGGGGAATATGAAGACATGCAACTCCTTGTTGATCGGCAACTGGAGACTGAAGCTCATTATGGCTTCTCCAACGTTCGATATTCGGACGATCCTCTACCTCCCTGGCCGAGGTTATCTTCCTGTTCTCCAGACCCACCCCCTGGAAACTTTTGTACACCGAGGAAAGTTACAGTTGCGCCTTGTGGGTCGCCGAACAACCCGGAAGCAGAAGAGGTGGAGGAGAGTCACTTTGCTTTGGGTAGACAGGAGGGAATGCCATCCTCTCCGAGCTACTGCCGTCAGAGAACTCCACACCGTCAAGGTATGCCTTACTCCGATCCAGAGGACTATACACGCCAGTCAACGCCATTCTCTGAAGATACCCCATACTCGGTCCAATACCGTCGCGAGGAAACACCCTGCACAGATGGCTACTCCTCATATGACGAAGTATACCTTCGGACCCCGAATCCGCGTAAAACTCGCGATTTCAACAATGATTGGGGTTCTATCCCCACCTCTCAGATGCTCTGGCGTCCTCCTAGCCGCGATGGGGTCCGAAGAAGTAAACGGCTACAGAGTGTCTACTCGCCATTGCTGGAGAAACAGAATTGTATCAACAAAACCTATAACTTCTTCAAACCGACGCCTCTCAAGGCCATGGTCATGGTACTCTTCGCCATATCATTTGTGCTATTCTCCCGCACCACTGTGCCGTACGCAATACCGCCAATTCAATGTCTTCTCAATCCCCTATGTACCCCCTGGCACGCTTCTCGCATACAAACTACACATTCCCTCCTCTCGCACACAACCCGACACTCCACCGCGCTCCTCACACTCCAGAATGCGACCACTACACACTTCCTTCCAATTCCGCACACCCTCTCCACTCTCGTCGCCAACATCCGCACAGAAGCAACATTCCAACAGCGTTTAGCACGAACTCGCGATGAGATCACCGCCGCCGACTCCCTCTTCACGATCGCACAAGAGATACTCTCCACGCAACGGTCCCTACAACAAACCCAGACCTCCCTCAACACAACCATCTCCCTCTCCATCGGCGCCCTTCGCCGCTTCTCTGACTACCTCCTTTACCAAAACCCGTCGATTCCGCGTCAGCCAACATCGTGGGAACGCGGGGTTCCCCACACTAATGTAGCGCGGGAATCAACAATCCGGAAGAACTTCGATGGACATGTTGGGACGCTGCGGGTGCTGTATGCTGCAATGGAGTATGAGCTTTTTGCGGCGGAGAAGCGGGTGGCCGAGGCGGTCAGTGGGCTGAAAGAGGGGACAATGCATAGGAATGCGTTTTTCTCGTTGAGACGAGTGGTTAGGGTGCTGGAGGAGCTGAGGATGGTGGAATTGAAGGCGTTGGGGATGGCGCTGGTAGAGACTGGCGAGGAAGGGGTGGAGGAGGAGGAAGCGCTGGGGTGGAGGTTTGAGTCGTTTTATGGGGTATTAGAAGTTTTAGAGGGGAGGAGTGAGAGATCGTATGGATTGGCGGATGTGGCGCATGAAAGTTTAGGGGTGAGATCGGGAGGTAGTGAGGGAGAAGATATGGTTGAGCCGGAGGTAGATGGAAAGAAGGCCGGGAAAGGCGAATTTGGAAGTCGGGGTGAGCAAGGGGCGGAAATCCTCAAGGCAGAGCCAGCAAACGGCGTGGAAGGTTTGGAAGTGATTCCGATAGCGACTGGCGAAGGTGCTGGTTTATAAAGTGCTGTTGCACATTTTGGGGTTTGTAGATAGCACTCGGCATGATTTAATACTACGACCATGACGGGTATGAGCACTTAATAAAGTGCTTAGATATCCATAAAGGTATCCCAAAAAGCATAACGCCAAACTCCATTGCCGTCTCCCTCAATCTTCAGCTATTTTCTACTGTTTCTCCATCTCCGTCTCCCTTTCTCAATCCCCCACTTTTATCTCCTCCTTCTCCTCCACTTTCTCCTCCACTTTCTCCTCCCCCTTCTCCCCCGCCACCTCTTTTCCCTTTTCTTCCTCCCCCTCCTCCTCCTCCTTTACTTCACCCTTTACTTCACCCTCCCCTACCTCCTCTTTCTCCTTCCCTTTTTCCTCCCCCTCCTTCACCTCCACCTCCACCTCCTTCACAATCTCCCATGGCTTTCTCCTAACCGGTACTTTACTCCCCTCCTTCGGCGGCTCCAACACCACATCTGGAATCTCTTTAATCCCCGGGATCGGTTTTCCGGCCGTAATAAGCTCTACCACCTCCGCAAAGCTCTTCCGATACGGTGTATCATCATCCCCGCCTCTTTCTCCGCCTCTTCCTCCTGCCCCATCAAGCCACTCCTGATACGCCATATCATTAACCGGCACGCGTGTTTTCCTTCCCTAATTAGCCTTCACCAACCCCCAAGGGTGAAGGAGAGACACTTTTGGAAGTAGAAGCATTTTGCGCGGTTGGTGAGAACGTCGATATGGTCTACGGGCGCGGAGGTGAGGATCGTGCGGAGGCCGCTCTGGGATGCGTAAGTATGGGGATGAGCAGGGGGAAGGGGGTAGGACTTGGAATTCGGCGTTGGTGTCCCAGGCGTAGTCGCGGATTTGGAGGAAAGTTTTTGTGGTTTCGTCGGTCATTGTGGTGCGTGATGCGGGGACAGTGGAGGTGGTGAGGTGGGGCGGAACGGGATGGGTTAGGGATTGAGGTTGCCGAGGGTGCCGCGTGAAGTTAGACGTCGTCACTCGGACTCGATACAGGTACGCATATATACCTGCAGATATCTTTCTACTCCTTCAGTCTTGCTGGTACAGCCTTATCGAAATCCCCACGTTTCCGTTACTTTTAATCGGTCCTATTTTATCTTCTACTCGAAGCAATAAAGCACTTCTCGTAAGGTCCTGAGGCCCTCCATATCTCAGATCTGATAAATTCGCAAACTTTTGAGCAAGTCTCAATTCTCAAACCTGGGAGAGGGGTTGCTACGCTACACCTATATCACCGATCCTGAATTTCAGATCCTGAAAACTATCTTTGCGGTCATTCTTATGGGAAGTATTCCGTTGTTTGGCATGCACAACTTAAGACAGCTTATCGTCCCCATCGACCCTATCGCTCCGTCATCTGTGGCGATAGAGGGAGTGCTACAAGGAGAGTGTTTACAGCTGAGACGAGATACTAGAAGATCTCGCATGCTTTCTCACTAAAGACGCCGCTACCACAGCCGTCGACAGCAAACTTTCGATCTTCAATGCCTCAGGCAGACCTAACTGTTCGATCCATCAATTTAATGTTGAACAGAAGAGAGGTTGTATAAGTCCTTATGCAGCCGTTCAAGGCGGATTGGACAAGACTACGATACAACCACCGATGAGGTTTACAAAGAGTCTAAGAATCCTGCAGCCGAATGTAGATGCACTTCATATCACCCCGTCAGGCCTCAGTCACGATCCAGCAATAATGTATCTCCAATTTATGTTTTTAACAAAGACCGGCGGCCAGTCGATGGAGTGAAAGGTATATTATGGAGGTGTCTACTCGCTGGAGCAATTCAGAAGGAACATGGATCAAATCTAGATCAATTAACTATCTTAGCCACATAGGTTTAATTTTCCGGGAGAAACACCATTACCGAGCATATCGAGTTTTTTCAATACCGAATGCCTAAGACTGCAGTGAAACCTCTCGCCAGGCTCATAGTGCAGTACTCGCGGACTTGGTGCAAAGAGCATGGGAAGATGGAGGTATCTAAGAACCAAAAACCCGAATCTTCATAATAGAATCATAGACTAGGCCACGATCTAGTTTGTAGTGAGTTGTCTGGATTGGTCGGATAGGAGGACAATAGGCAACTACTATCGGCAAAGAGTTGCCTCCCCGCTAGAAGATCATGCAACTTGCTTTCGTCCCAAGAGTTTTTCGTCGCTCGCAAGTCGACTGATTTACGAGTGCATATGCAACGATCAAACGATTGGCGAGTTAAGGTTATGTTGTAAGATCAAGGAACGTCCTTTCAAGTCGGCTATCAGGTTCTCAGTTTGGACTTTTGGTATTCACCACCTAGGCCCTGAATTGTCAAATGGGAAAGTCCATATAGTTCGGTGCCTTATTATCGAGCCAATACGGAGATGTTGTAAGCTCTGCCCCCTTTCTTCCTTATTCAATGTTCTTCCACTAACTCTGAGTCTCTAACAACATCGTTGGTTGTTAGTTCTCCTCGTGGTCTCCGGGCAGGTCCGTAGGGGCGCAACGTATGTTAGTTATTCTACCATTCCCGCAGACAGAAAACAACGGATTTATATACGATAGCCTGAAGGGTGCTAGCAGGCTTGAATATTAGAAAGACTAGCTTCTTGAGCAATGGTTCGACTTTGTTTCCGACAGTTTAATTTTATCATTGGAAAGACTAAAGCAAGTTGGGCCTTGGAGTGTATCATTTGACCTGGTTTTTTGCATAAAGACTCGCGTCTTAAAGAGTAGTTACACCGCCCTATGTTTCTTCCATTTACTGTTGGTTTCGCTGGGCATAGAGAATGAAGCATGCTGTTAATTATAATGTAAGTAATTAGATGTTTGTGCGAGCCTGTTTATCTCGGAGCCTATGATATTGAATTCGATAGATATACCTCGATTCAAAGGTCACCTCTTCTTACTCTTCTGGTTGCGAGTGCTTCGGTGATTAACCTTACAGTCTCTAGGGTCATCTCGATACTGAAGGTTTTTGATACAGAAACGCAATCACAATGCGGAGGTAAACGGATATCGGTGGGCCTAGACTTTTCTGGGTCAAAGGTGTAGTTGGTCCGACGATATCGCAATGGATAGGGCTCAATGTAGGAAGGCTCATACATGAGGTTCTGTATCTACAGATGACGCTTCAGTGGTCCCTACAATCGTTAAACACACGAAGTGAGAGTTTTAGGAACGAGAATATTCACTAGAGGCACAATATATAGGAAACACAAAAGACCTCGCCCTACTATCGGTCACGATGTCGAAAACGAAAACACCAGCCTTGTATAAGACGTAGACCTTTTGTCTCCTGTCAGCTTTCGTCCGCCGCTTACACTGCCCCAACGAGACCTTACATGCACATTAAGCCAGGTCGTCCATGAGCATCACATTTACGAAATAGTGTAAGCTCGTATACAAGCCTCCCTAGGGCATGCTCTCAGTAGCGAGACTCGGATGTGTTACAGGTTTCACTTCCACCAGTTGGTGTTGCACAGTGACTGGAGCGTTCGATACGATCATCCCCTCGAGCGAGTGCGTGTTTTTGCAATATCTGCTTCCTGCTAAAACTCTGTATCTTGCACCGTTTCCAATGTAAACTTTAGTACGCGCGAAAAGTCTTTAATTGTCCTCAAAATTTTGGACCGCCTTGGAGAAGTTTGTCGAAGTTCAAGGGGAATTTGAACCTATGACGGGAGGGCTATGGTGTCAGCCACGTTGAGTTTGTTGGTTCAGAAATTGTGAAGTTTAAAGGCATTTTTAGAGCCAACTGATTGGCTCACCCTGTAGGAGACTGGCCAGCCGTACCAAGCGTATCGTTACGGCAGGTGCTTCTTTTTCATTGCAACTTCTAAGTTGGTTTACAAGCGGCCCTTATTATACTTACCATACTGACGCACGTCGACAATAGATCTGAATTTCTCCTTTCCATCTCGCACTCAGTGAACTAACTGCATTGTCGACTTGGAGACGGAGCCCAATGACTACTATCCATTTAAAGGGAAGTCAACGGATCTTGGCAACATCCGAACCACCAGACCGAAATACTCCACGTCCAGTCCGGAAGCGCGGCCGCAAGCAGTCAATTGCTCAAAAAGCAGAAGAAAATGCAGCCAAAAGCTCGAACACTGCAAGGAATGGCTCTATTCCGGCTTCCGGGTCAAAGTGTTTTCGGATATCTAGTGTCCCTCGGAGTTGGAGTAAAAACAACCTGGAGGCTATTCTTCAAATTATTGATCCGTTCCTCAAAAACCAAAATCATCGACTGTCACTCCATCCAGCGTGTTGTGGCGGCTGTTACGAATGTAAAGCGGATTAAGTCTATTCTACTATCTAAGGAAGAAGCTCGGTCTTTATATATATGAAGGCCTGGAACTCTATGGAAGTCTATGGATGCTCACGATTGCAAATGCCAGTGGCGGTGGCGAGTGAAAACTCGTAGATGAGTCTACGACTATGAGTCCGTAGCCTGTGAGTCAATTCGGCGATCTCAGTATCGGCGACTTCCCTTTAGATCATATAGTAACAGCGGCACCCAAACAGCACTACTTAACTTAGATGGCTGTACCGAATACTTTCAGCGACCGAGACCGGATGTCCTCAATTATGTGAAGATTCCCAGCGAGACAAGTCAGCTTGTAATCGACAGCCATTTTTACGACTTAACCCCGTTAAACACTCCTAGTGGCAATATAGTTGCAGAGTTAGTTGCTCCTTACATTGTCGAACCCATACTGACTTCGTTCTGGCTATAGTGTAGCTGCGGTGACCGGTCTTGCGGGCCATGCATATGGATCCTGGAGGGACCGTGAAACTGGCCAAATGTGGTTGAAGGATTTCCTTCCGTATGACATCCAAAACCTCCGTATTATGTCTTACGGCTACAATAGCAATCTCGTCAAGGAAGTCGTGGACGATAGATTTTTGGACTATAGAATACATTTGATACAGATGTTGATGAACGCAAGGCGTTCAATTGAAGTACGTCCTAAGAAATTCTCTTGCGGATGTTTACGTGAGTTATATTCAAAGGAGGAACTCCGACCTATCATCTTTGTTGGACACAGCATCTTGATACTTCAGGCGAGTCTTTCCACCGTGTGAAAAATTGTCCAATAGTACACGAATTAATCCACGCGCAATAGTCACTATTGAAATCCAAAAATGGAGGTCAATATAAGCACCTGTTTGATTCAACACGTGCGATATTCTTTTTCGGGACTCCGCATCAAGGGCTTGAGGTAAATGAGCTCCTATCAATGGTTGAAGATGTACTGCCGGGGGAAACATCGAGATTCGAACTTGTCAAGCAGCTGAGAGAAGGATCAAACTTTCTTGATACACAAAGAGACGATATTGTAAATCTTTGGGGACCTACATCCAATATCCAAATTGTTAGCTTCTATGAAACAAGACGTACTCAAACTGTTACAAAGGTAAGCATTTAAGGAATGTCGACTTACCTTGTGCTGATCCTGTTTAGTCTAAATCGGGAAGCTGGACGAGAAGTGGCGACGAGGTTCAGATGGTTAAGAGGAATTCCGCTCAGTTGTTCTGGCAATTCGAGCATCGCATTCCTGTTGGAAAAAATCACACAAATATCGTAAAATTCGCCGCTTCGGTGGATAATATCTATCAAACGGTAGTTACACACATGACTAAATGTGTGAATGATATTGTTACAGCTGCTGGTGTGTGATGGTCCCTAAAGAGTAAGTGGAATGAGAGCGCTTATATTGCACTTCTGTATAGGAAATAAAAGGGAAGATATTCAAGCTATTCGTATGCCACATCGCACTAGCAGATACCCTCATAGGGCTTTGCGGAGTAATGGTGGCTAATGAATGGCTAATCAATCTATGTACTTGGCCGTAGGCGAGCGTATCAAGATGCTCAACTGGCTTTACGCAGGAAGCACAAACAATATGCATAACAGCATCCGTAAACAAAGGAAGGAAGGTATTGGCGATTAGTTTTTAAAGACGAAAAGATTCCAACAGTGGATGCAAGGAGAGACTCACTCCCCTCTGCTTTAGGCTTACGGTATTGGTTCGTTCATCAAACTCCCACTTATATATAAGCTTAAGGTCCACACTAACTAATGAAATATCAATAGCGGGGGCTGGAAAAACGTTTTTAAGGTATACTGCATCCGGTTACACAATCCACACAACTGAAAGACCATTTATCTAGCTCCAATGTGATTGATTACCTTCGAGGCCGTGCATCATCCGCAAGATATGGAGTTGCCTACATTTATTTCAACTACAAGGAGCAGAACCAATAAAAACCTTATGACGTTCTTGCCAGTCTAGTCAAACAACTTGCTAGTCAGTCCTTACGACTCCCTGCCTATCTCAAAGAATTGTACGACAGATTAAAGCAAGGAGAAGAGGAAGAGTAAAGAAGACCGACCTATGAAGATCTATATACTGTTCTTGTTGAAACATCGAAGTCGTTTGCTCAGACATTCGTAATTTGCGATGCATTGGACGAATGTGATCGGCACGAACTAAGGGAAATACTGCTTCCTCTTTTCCACCACATGGGGAAAAGTGGCCTCCGGTTGTTTCTGACGAGCCGGCGATACGCAGATGATATCGAGGACTTCTACTGTCAAGTACCCTGGATTGAAATCTCTGCGCATAAAGAAGATGTTCGGAGCTACATCTCCCAGCGAATTAATGCAAGCTTACGAGCAAAGCGTATGATCCGAGGTAGTGCTAGTAGGCTGCAGCTGGAAGAAGATATTATTTCCGCACTGGTGGATGCTGCGAATGGAATGTAAGTAACTAACTTGAACAATGAATGATTACATGTACAATACTAAGTACTAAGCTCGTGCAGGTTCGTGTACATTAGCCTTAATATTGACTACCTTTGTCAACAGCCCACTATAGGGCACATCCGGACGGAACTTGAAAAACTCAAGAAAGCCCAAACCAAAGACAAGCCACTGGATCCTACGTATGATAGAATCATCGAAACCCTCCGGAAACATGAGACTTGCGCAACATTAGCGTTCGCTGTTCTTACTTGGATAGTCAGGGCCCATCGCCCACTGACCATCCACGAATTCCAAATTGCGGTTTCTCTGAAACCCAACAAATACAAACTCGAAAAAGAAGACATACCCGACCCAGCGACTCTGATTGATATCTGCGCCTGTTTAGTCGTCATTGATGAAAATAGCAATGCTGTTCGGGTAGCTCACTTCATGGTTCATGAATACATTCTTCGGAAGAAAATAGTTGCTAAAGAGGTGCACCCTTACATTGCAATCGCTTGTACTACATACCTCTCATTCGATGTCTTCAAAGAAGGTGCCTCTGGGTCTAAAAAGGCATTCAAGATCCGACTTGCGTCCCACCATTTCCTAAGTTATGCCGCTCACAGTCTGTCATTTCATCTGAAGTCTTGCGACAAGTACTTGACGACAAAGTTTATTTGGAAGTTTCTTAGATGTGCCAGCAGCATTGCTACTTACAGCGAAGTGGTATGGTCAGGTTTTGGTGCCCACCGAGGGGGAGACCAGCCACTACATATAGCATCCCATCTCGGACATGAAGCGGTGGTCCGGCTGCTCATCGAGAAGGGTGCCAACGTCTCCGCCACTGGCGAGAAGGGGTAGACACCGCTGCATGTGGCCGCGTGGAAAGGGCACATGCGGGTGGCCCAGCTGCTCATCAAAAATGGCGCCAGCGTCTCCGCCATTGACAAGTATGAGTGGACACCGCTGCACGTGGTCGCGAAGCATGGGTATGAGCCGGTGGCTCGGCTACTCATTGAGAAGGGCGCCAATGTCTCTGCCACGACCACCGACTGTAATAAGTGGACACCACTACACATGGCCACGAGGTATGGGCAAGAGGCAGTAGCCCTGCTACTTATACAGAAGGGCACCGACGTCTCTGCCATACCGCCGACTGCGACAAGTGGATACCACTGCATATGGCCACGAAGTATGGGCAAGTGGCAGCGGCCCTGCGGCTCATTGAGAAGGGCGCCGACGTTTCTGCCACCACTGACTGCGACAAGTGGACACCCCTACATGTGGCCGCGAGATATGGGCAAAAGACAGTAGCCCTGCGGCTCATAGAGGAGGGCGCCAACATCTCTGCTACCACCGACTACGACAAGTGGACACCACTACACGTAGCCGCGAGGTATAGGCAAGAGGAAGTGGCCCTGCGGCTCATAGAGGAGGCGCCGACGTCTCTACCGCCACCACCAACTGCAACAAGTGGACACCGCTGCACGTGGCCGCGAGGTATGGGCAAGAGGCAGTGGCCCGGCTGCTCATCAAAAAGGGCACGGACGTCTCTTCTGCCGGCCTAGTACCAGGACACCGCTACACTTGGCTGCGTGGAAAGGACAAGAAGTGGTGGTCTGGCTGCTTATCGAGAAGGGCGCGGACGTCTCCGTCACCGACCATAACAAGTCAACACCGCTATACTTTGCCACACAGGGAGGACATATGCTGGTGACCCAACTACTCATCGAGAAGGGTGCCGGTGGTTCAACTGCTCATCGAGAACGAACGGAAACCATCTATCGGGTGTCAAGGCTCGCAGAAGATTTCGAGTGTGGGTTAAAACTAGTCTCGATTAGCCGCTCACCCAACAAGTTGCTGTGAAGCTTCTGCGCAGCGGGAAAAAGCGTCTAACTGAGACTAGGTTAAACCACAATAAAATCCCTCCAGAAAGGACCTCTGTGATATGCGATGTCTGAACCTTGACGCTCCGTACGCTAGTTGAAGATAAGGCTGTTTCAATGATACTACCATCAAAATACTTATCACCTGTAGTGTTTACATACGTTGAGCAGAGTACTCGATGCTCCTAATCGATGACCCGCTGCCTAGTTGTTGAACTAGACCGGTTGAATTTCGGTATTTTCCTAATAGCTTCTCAAACGTTTTATGATACTTATATGCGATCTGGCGGTTTTTTTGTACTAGCTGCTTCCTTTATGGCTTGGGTGCGAATTATTGTCCTATGTATACTTAAGTAACTGTAATCTATAGCTAATCGGATTTTGGACCTCGCCAGACTGATCAACCTGTATTTCGGAATCACTTGTTTCACTTTGATATGAGGTCTCTTTCTTATGCTCTTTTGTGAGTACCGTAGTCGTTCTCATTATGTATGTCTGAAGGATGTTCTCTAGCTGGATGAGTTAAGGAATCAGATGATGAAGCTGGGGGCTCGGGACGGGATGTTGATTCCTTGGTGTTCGATTACTCTTTGTGAGAGGGTGGAGTCGGGGTAGAGGTTGTTGGTTGCCAGCAGGACTGACACTTTGGGCGTACGCGTGGATAGGCTGGTGGGAAAGTGGTCGATTGCAATTTACGAAGGAAAGAGAGGGGGATATGTTGGGTGTGAAACGAGGGCAAAAAATGTAAACATTAGAAGTTTAGATTTGCGAATGAGATCGATCTTATAGCCTTCGGTTAGAACATCAATATCTCAGGCTCACATATATGAAAGGAAAGAGCAAGGAACAGCAGCAACACCTCGCAGGTTCCAGGTCCATGATATTGCAATCCGGTGGTCTTAACACACAAAACCTAACTTTTGGCAACACGACGCTTTGGCAAACAATTTTAGAAGTCGGGATCTGTGTGTTTCGATGCCAGGTTTGGTGGGGGATTGCATGATTAGTGTCCGCTATGGTATGTACCTCATACTTAAGCACTTAGTCGTACCTACCATATTTCTCCATCTAGATTCACCACTAGGCATTACTCACACAACCAGGTCGGAACATTCTTTACAGCACCTATCAAAGGTCAACTACAGTTCACCAGGACCACCACATCTTACAACAATGAACAACAAATATCGGACCCAGAGCGTGTACAGAAAGATATTTCAGAGCTTAAAGCCCGATCAAGCAACACCACTCCCCTTCGTGTCCGGGTAGTAACTAAACTACTCACTTCAACGCAATGCTCAGCCCCAGCCAATAATACTCGAGCTCGTTGCAGACAATAAGTTGCACCTTTCCAAACTACGGCCAGTCTCAAAGTACAGGCACAGGATAAGACCCCGAGTCGACTCGAGATATCTCGCTAATACGGATGTTCGTCTCTAGGACCCTAGGACGTTCAAAAATTGCTCCCAGAAGTCTCAAGATTAATGCCAAACCCCCCGCCACCCCAGTTTCAACCATCGCTCGGCGTACCATATTTGTTCCCATAGTACCTTAGCTCAGTAGTAGTAGTAGACCAAGTAGGCGATGGAACGAGCCAAAACAAGGCTCAGCTCACAGATTATCACCTGTAGTACGAGTCCCGAGGCTTTGGATTTCATAATATGGACTGGAGACATTTTGTCCTGTTGGTACTGAGTTATGAGTTCTAGCTACGTCTAGTCTATGACTGTCAATCGGTCTGTTAGCTACGCTTTATGCAAAGTAGTGTTCATACTAATCTTCGTACAGAGACCTGATTTTGTGGACTACTAGCAATATCTCCTACTCGCCAATGGCTATAGTTCCGGTCTTCTGTTAGGCGTTTCCAGGAATGGAACCTTCTTGATGGCATTTTGATCCGGCATAAACAGACTACTTATATGACTCATTATGATATTCATCAAAATATTCGAGACATTTCTAAGGGAATTTGGAAATCAACTTGGGTGATTGTCATCACCGTATCAGGCGCAGTGATTAAGTCTGCGGGCATGATTCTTCTATGATACATGGCCCAACATCCAACAATCTACTATCAGTGGGCCTCTACAATTTTCCTGGTACTCGAGATTTCCGCAGCTGTACTGTGCTGGGTCTCATTGCAGTTCTAGTACCAAAGCCGGCCATTATTTCCAGACAGGATCATGGGCCTGTGTTCGTCGAAGTCACCACGGTTATATCGATGGGCCTAGGACGCCAGCGTCTTTCAGCTATATTATTAGGGGGCAAAGAGAAATATTTGAAGAGTTCCATGCTAGAGGCTTCGCTACCTTAGTTACTGATCACGACGGCTACAGCTACAAACGCAACGATGATCCGCTCATAGAACACTCTGAAGAAAGCTTACCAACATGCTGGAGTGAAAACCCAGCAACACATCAAGATCCATGAGATATTTGCTACTGAAGTTCGTCGCGGCAATTTTGCTTTTGGGCAATGTAAAGGCGATATGAGCCCACAGACCGATAAGATGAGGCTGAAAAGTCAATCTTGCTAAAGACTTTGCACTTTTGTTGGTGGAGTACCATTGTCGTTTGCTACTCTCGAGATAACTAATACCAAAGGTAGATTTTACCAAGAAGGCGGTTGACATTGACCGGTGGGCCGAGATGGATAATGTAGGAACGATGGATAGGTTGGTGCAGCTGCTTGTGATGATTGATAAATACAGAATTAATCCGAGGAATAGGATTAATGTTGGCTAACTGGGCGTGCGAGAATAGGGAGCGTGTGAATCTAGCAATAACTCAACATTCGAAAGTGTTAGGAATAAAAGCATGTTTTAGGTCTATCAATACTCCAATACCTACAGGCTCTGGATATGCCAGTCCTTCCCACCCTCACGCCTTCTATACCCCCGCAAGTATTGAGTATTTGAATTTGATTTAGGTTTTAGATCTAGCTCAACACTTTGCTTTCATGCACTTCATAGGCACCGCCGCACCCTGAGCCTCCTATACTGTAAGGGCTAAGGCTTGCAGAAATCTAGCGGTTGTGCGATAACAGCTGTGTGAATTGATGATTTGGTTGTGCATGCGCTAATTCAGACTCGAGTGATTCACAATGCGACACCGCTTGGATCACTAATGGACAAGAGGTTCTATTATATATGCTAATGGTACTCTAGATAGCACCGGAGATTCTTTGTAATTCTAGAATGCGAGGCATGGGGGAGGAACCCCCGAAAACAAAGTGGAGGGCCCCTGCCATGTCAATGATATACCACCGAACCCTGGGGGTTACATTCATGATCACCGACACCATCCTAAACTGCTCTCATGCTCCCTCCATTCAGCAGCAAATCTTTCAGCTACCCCAGTTGGAATTTCGGGGAGGACGGGAGGACTGGTACTAGACACTATTTGGGATTGGCGCTGTACAGTTCTGCTCCGAGGATCAGTGAATAGGCGGAAAAACGATGGGGGCGAGGGCGGTGGTAACGGGGGAAGCGGCTTTTCTGTTTCTCGGTGGAACATTTAGTGGAAGAAAGGGAACTGGGGATTGCGGGAATGGGCGATGACTGGCATGATATGTATCAGATGGAACAGAGCTGAAATAGGCAAATATTTCGTCAGGCCTCATCTTGAACTCACAGCCTGCTTTCAACTCGACTGATCCTCGTCGGCTTTGTAGCTTATATCGACCTGGGGCTGTGTTCACTCCCTCAAACCACATACAATCTACACAATCATGCCCGGAACCCGTGAGTCCATCCGCAAAGCTGCCAAAATCACGGTCAGCAAAGTTCTCAACGGCTGCCAATCACGCGAAAAAGAATACAAGGACCCTGTACCGATTGCCCGCGTAGTATCCGCACCAGAGCCACCCTTTCAAGAGGTAAAGAAGGAACCAGTGATGCTGGATGCGGATTTGGACCCAAAGTATTGGAAGCTTGATCAGGAAGGAAACATGGTGTATATTCCCGATATCGAGGAGAAAGGAGGAAGTGTCGTTAGATTGTAGTTGATATCTATCATTACGATCCACTCACATATTTAGTTTCCGAGTATCGGACATCGCGGTACGGAGAGTTGAGCAGTTACCAGCACTGAAGGTGTCGGCTAGAAAAAGAACCGCTGCTTCAAAGCCGAATTCGGGGGGCACGGTCTTGGGAATTCACTATGGTTTGTCTGTAGTGATTTACGTTATGTACTATGAATTCAGTTGGATATTGTTGAGGTTGCTAAATGCTGGAATAAAGAGTGGTCATGACTGTCGTCCGCGACAATTCAAAATAACCTTGCTGGGCCAAGAGCGAGGTGGCTGTGTATGAAAGTATGGTTGGCGGCCCTCAAATCTAGTGTTGAAGCACACTGAATTCTAGCATCCACTATCCCTAACAGTGATGGTAAAGTGGCTCCATAAACCAATACAACTCACGATCCTATAGAGAGTGCCTCTCATAACTGGGCGTGGAAAAATCCCTGCTATAAATGGAATTCACGATCCGATTTAGGAGGTTAGGTTTTCTTGAGTCCGGATCCAGACCTACATTGTAGCACCTCTGGATCACTTGCCGGCCCGGGTTTTGCAGGAGTTGTTTGCCGACATCCAGGTTTAAAAAGCCGTGCGTCTGCACCATAGCCGACAGCTTCCGGCCGTGCAACCATCGGTGATGTGTCCGAGCATATATGCAGGGACACATAATACCGTACACTGTGAGTGGACTGTTTGCAAAAGAAGGTTGCAGAAAAAAATTAATTTTGTTTCAGCCCTAACTCGCTTGAGCAGCTTCAGGGAAGAGTGCTCATGCGGGGAATCCGGATGTGTTTTAGCCGTCGGCTCGTATTGTGGACTTGTAGTGCACATGTAGGTTTTCATACCGTAGCTGCCAAGTGCAGAATTACAGGTTTCCCGGTACACAGAGCGTGTGGGTTTGGGTTTGACTGGACGGAATCAAGCGTGTAGTATTTTTAGGTAGCAGTAGGCCTGATTCTATTCTTAAACGTCAAAATGGTACCTGAACTATCCGGTACGTGACGACGAGCAAGAACTTAACAACCACATGTCTTCCGTCTGACAATCAGAAGTATCAAGAGTGCATCTTCTGTGCACAGCCTCTGAATCACCTCGTTCCCTTACTAGTTGTCTCTCGCCCCCATTTCTATCGTCCAAAATTTAGCATTGGCGGTGGAAGCACAAGCTCATCGCCATCAATTGGTAGCAATAACGCTTCCTGCTCTTTCCACTCCTGTGTTGGCTTCCCAGTTACGCTCCGGATCTGGTTATGAAGGGGTATCTGTGATGCTAGTGGGGTGGGAGTTGTAAACTTTTTCTCCGGTATTAATGGTGAAGCAGACGACGATTGTGTGTGGGTAGGGGGTGACGGGTCTTGAGGGTCGTTAGCAGTCATGACGTCAGGATCAGGAGTTTGTTAGTAGATTATGGGACTCCTTGGTTGAGCTATTGGCTAGCGATGGGAACCTAAAGGTAGAAGGGAAAGTGTCCATTGCTTAAGTGCTATCATACGGTTTCTTGATGTTCAGTGAACAGCTGTCGTATGTACTCATCTTGAATCCTACAGACCACACTTGAGGAGCTCCTAGCTCTCCCAAATACTGCAGGACTTGAGAAGCTTCTGCAACAGTTGATGGAAGAATTGGGGTAGAAAGAGATATCTCCTTTTCACAATATGGAACACCAAGCAGCTTGCATTATCCCATAACACTGCATAGGATTCCACTCAATCGAGAGAACAATAGCTTCAACCTTTGTACAATCCCCAAATCCCATTATGGCTCTTCTAGCCATTCCATGCTCCCGTTGCCAGTGTTTTCTGTTGCCCAGACATCTGCGCGAGAGCAGCCACTATCTTATTAATAGACACAAATAATTGCATGTTCCTCAATGGTACCTATCGACTTCTATTTCCGACCCAAACACATCCAATACCAGCCCATCTTCCACGGCTTAAGCCGAGGGCTGAAGAATCATCATCCGTGCTACAACAAACGTGGCGGGCCAATTCAATGGTTACACACAACCTTCGACATTACCATTGGTTCTACCCACTACAGTGACACGAGTTCCATAGCCACGAAGCCCCCTCTTACCATGCCGCAGAGGCACCAAGCCTGTACTCTGTACTGGGGTTCTGAGAAGCAACAGCATGTGCATTCTCGAAGCACTATTCTATTGTCCAAATAAGAGAGAGGAGACACATGATGGTAGCTTAGTTATGTTGATACTTCTTCAAACCCCATTATCGAGTATATTTCCCCAAATGTTAATTTAAACAGAAGAGTTCTACTTGACTGAAAATGAGTCTACAGGCTGGATGTCAACGGATGAATTGAGCAGCTTGTGCACATGGGAAGAGCTCCTTCCATCGGGCGTGTATATCTGCTAGGTTGTGTCATCCCTAGCTTCCATGCTTGAGTTCACGGGCAGTGCTGGATGATCACAAGCAGGCCATTAGTTTGTTGCGTTTATTGCAGTAAACAGCCCCATCTTCCAGAGCTGGTATGACTACTGCAAACACATGGCGTAGAAATCTATCTGAGGCATTGCGCTATCGATACCAAGATTTCCACTGCACAGTTGGTGCCATTTCGAAGATATTTTTGACAATCCAACAGTTAACTCTAGCTCCATGCTCGTATCTTAGATGCCTGGTGATGAAAAACGCACCTACTGGCTCTGGTCGCGGCTCATTTAGTCTACAGACATTATATCGCCTGGATCAGTTGGATGGGTCGATATTCAGGGTCTGGAATTTCATCACCTCTAAAACACTGATTCAGTAAACGGCTGCTGGATCTTGCCGTCGAGTGACTACACGTGCAACTACCCAGAGAACACGAGTCATGGTGGATCAAGTTGTACGGAAGGAGGAAGTACAAAGTCGATAGAAATTCCTGCGGTCAGCGGATGTGAGATCATCCAACCTGAGCTAGCTCGCAAAATACGAGCCAAGCAGAGCTCGAATTCCCTCGTATTTCTTTTCTCCCATCAAGGGAGGTGTTCATCCACCTCGTATTGCCTCTTTCCTGGGCATACTTAGTATCTCATGATCTGGAAGACTCCGGGTCCATCCAACTATGCTGAAATCAAGCGGTCCTAGCTCCAGGTGGAGATATCAATAGACCAGTAGCACCGAGTAAGGAATGGGAGTGTATAAAAACCCCATCGTCTCCCTCCTTCCAACTTTTCTCTCCAACTCACTCGAGTCATCTCCACCTACCATATCTCCAACCCACTGCACACTCATCTACCATTCCCAACCCCAACAAAATGCAGTTCCGCCTCCAGCACCTCCTCCTCCTCGTCTTCGCCCTCCTCCTGACGAGCACCCTCGCCTCCCCTAGCCCCCACGCCGAAGCCGACGCCGACGCCGACGCCCTAGCATTCCCAGACGCCGAGGCCGAGGCCGAACCGCAGGACCGCACTCCCCCCACCAGCGACCCCGAGCACCGTCCCGACGCTCCAACCACCCCAGCCACCTTCCGCCACGGCGCGCCTCGTAGCCGCTGCAAGATCATCCCACACAATTCCAAGGCGGCCTGTCGGTGGTGCCCATTCAACAAGTGTCCGATCCGCAAGCGTGTGAGGCGCTCGATCGCGTTCGATTGCTGGTATTATTCGGGGAGTCTTGTTAGTGGTGTTGGGTAAGTAGCTTTCAAGAATGAGGGGATGGTGGGCTAAGGGGGTTAGGTATTGGGATAAGACCTCCGATGGGTGCTGGGTTAATGAGAGTAGGATTGAGGCTGGGTGTTGGCGTATGTATTCCTGGGGTTGTTTGAGAGGATGGTGCTAATGGTGGGGGCAGATAATCTTCCGAGGTGTAAGGATAAGTTTTAAGTGGCTTTGAAGGGGTAGGAACAGGAGGAGGTTGTGGTGGAAGGGTGCTTTGTGGACGGGAGAGGATATGCGAATTGGATTCAATGGGTACCTTGTGCGAGGCCGAGTGGAAGTAATTGGAGGATTTCCTTATAAAACCCCAGAAAACCATACGCAGCTAATGAATTTATGCCCGGAAACGATGAGAGTTAATGTACTGCAGCTGATGGCGAATGGCACTGAATAACCCGACCCCATGGTACAAGATCTGTAGTACTGCAGCCTCTCACGAAACATCCATCCATGTGTTATAACTCTACATTTTATCCAGCCTATCCAGTGACGCGGTGGTTGTACAAGTGTAACTTCTGGTGTATACAGCGAAGGTATAAAGCAGCGCAAGTGTACCAAACACCGCCAGAAGTACCTCCCCTCTTTCCTGCCACTCGACGCCTCTCTGCCCCCCTCCCGCTCACATCCATGCGGCGCCGGAGCGCCGGGTCGGAACATTCGGAAGGAACCGGAGCAGGGACAACCCGGAATGGTCGGGAGTTGGCCAATATCGATTCCAGGTTTTTATCGAACCACGTGTATGCACGTCGCTGTTAATCAGACACACTTGCAGTCGTTTGCTAAATGTTTTTGCATGAGGTATCACCAGTCGCCGAATAGCGTTCCCTGTTGGATGCAGGTGCATCCTGCTCGTCATCCCGTCGTCCCTGAACAAACCCTAATCCCGCATGTCCACCACCTCCCTCACATTCTGGCGCTCCCGGGTTGCGGGGAGGCATTTTCCTACCCCTCCCGTCTTCGCAGCTATGCTCCCGACAACAGACCGTTAGCTATTGTCGTTAACTAGCAGTATCCAGTATCCCAACACCTTCACTGCTAGTTGCTTGATACAAGTCATCGTCCTGGTCTCAAATCGCCGGGCACGCATCCCCAAGAACCCCGAAGAACCCCAATAGTTCTTTCTGACTTGCTATGGCTCACCATTCCTATACCGTGTTGATGGTTCAGCCTTACCCGAGCGAAGCCGTTGGAGCACGCACCAAACCCGGGGCCTCAAGCACTAAGTACTGCTAGCGGACGCCCAAAACACCAGACCAACAGTAACCTATGTATATCCAATCCAAGCTAAATTATTCTTTGGTAATAGAGACCATACCACGTTGAGAAGCTTGACATGATAGTAGTATAGGACATATCTCGCAATGAGCTTCGTGGGAAGTTTGTATGAATATAATTGTTACAGGGAAAAAACGTCTCTGCACCCCATTGCCATTATCCGCATCACACTGCCTGCAGAAGAAGAAATCTTGTGTGTAACCCCCATGATCACAGCACAACACATGAAAAAAACCACAATACGTATGCTTGCAGCAATATATATAGCCTCGGGCCCTCATCCACCCAGCCCTCGTACCCCAGTCCCCAACCCAAACCCCCAAGGAACTGAACCTTATATCATCCATCGCAAGCATCAAGGGAGCAAAAAAGGCAAAAACATCACACCAACGCCACACAAAGTAATCAAGCAAGCAAAAAAAAGCCCCAAATCAACCTCACCCAGTCAACGCCACATCACATCACACCCACTACTTCGAAATCTTAACGTCCTTCTGCTCATCGTTCTTGAGCTGGAAATTCTCCAGATAATCGAACCATTCAGTGGCCGGATTATACTGATACGCTCTAAACTCGACGCCATATGGTTTCTAGCTTTGATATTAGCCTCTTCTTTGGTAGATAGTCATTATCACTTACCGGCTCCAGCATATACAAAGTCCCCAGCGGCACATCCAGACACGCAACGTCTTCTCTTTGCAAGCCCAAAAAGTACGCAAGGAGTACTAACCCCATTAGTTATGAAAGAATTGAAGGGGAAGAGGGGATCACCTCTTGCAACGACTCTATGTGCAACTAGCAGGACATGGTCCTGCATTCTCTCTACCTCGACGATGACGGCTCTAAGCCTGTTGATGACATCTAGATACGATTCTCCACCCGCGCCAGGGTACCGATACCGCAGCTTATCCGCCTTGCGCTGCGCATACTCCTGAGGCCATTTCGCATGGATCTCATCGTATGTCATTCCCTCGGCGATGCCCGCGTTGAGTTCGTTCAACATGCGCATTTGCTTGATATCGTATTCCTCTTCGTCGAAGGAGTCTGCGGTCTCGATGCTGCGCTTCAGCATTGACGTCCAGACGCAGAAGTTCTTTTCCAGCGGCCGACCATCTTCATCCTGCTGACAGCAGTTCGTGTACTCCGGGTTCGGCGGAGTGGTGTCGCCCGGGTGCGGTGGCATGTGGCTGGTAGAGTGTTTGTGTAGTTGGCGTTCGTGGAAGTGTTTTTTCTGGAAGGCGGTGAAGGCAGCGAGGGCCTTTGCGTACCGTTTTCCATTATCTGAGAGGGATGCATCACCACCGATCTTCCCCGCGACGTTATCAAGAGACTCGCCGTGTCTTGTGATCCAGATCTGCCGCGGGGAGAGATGGAAGTTGAGGAGAAAGTAGACTGTTTGTGCTGCGAGGAAGCCACGGATTTGGTGTGTTACTACCTTGCGGCCGACATCTATCATCTATCATACAGAGATTTTAGCAAGTGGTTATTGCAGAACACATGCAAATAGGCATATCCGGGTGAGCGGATATGCTACCCGCGTGAAGCCTCGGCGGAAGCGCCAGTCAACTCACCTTAATGTACTGCATCCCAAGCTTCTCCTCATAATCTCCGAGCGAAACATAGCTCTTCTCGTACATTTTCACTAGTCTCGCGTGTCAGTCCAACCCTTATCTCGTTTAAAGCCCCTTTCGATGATCTCCCTGGCACGACAATATATCTAACATACCTCGCTTTTTAAAATCCTCCAGCGCCTGCAGAGGATCGCAGTCCTTATAGTCGGGTCCCTGAAGCTTCAACTTCATGTTTGCTTCCAGCAGCTTCTCATCGGTGCACTCGCTCTCCAGGAATACAACACCAATCTGCTTCCCGGCCACCTGTCGAATCCGATCAAGCACTGCCTTTCTCCGCCGCAGAGTCGAGTTGGTTGCGTCCAGGATACCAACGGAACCACCTTCGTATAGCACGTAGTCCAGCAACTCATCCAGTGTCTCGAGAGCAACCTTTTCTCGGAGCTCAGCAGCAGCTTCATTATTCGGGTCAAAAAACGCCGCAGACTGGTCAACGCCGCCTTCTATATCAGTACTCGACGACATTGTGCGTTTGTGCGTACTACGGGGATGAGTAAGGCCGCTGTCGCCATTGGCACCTGCGGTCAATGAGGAAAATGAATTCGACGACAGCAGGTGTTTGATAGGAGCGGATTGGGGGACGTGAACGCCGTTCTGGTTTTTGGATTCGATGGGGAGACTATCCAGGGCGCCTGCTGCAACTCTTCGCCGGTTTCCAACGTTGAATATTTTGGTGTCGTGTTGCAACCTATCAAGCCAATCAGCAAACACGGGGTGCAGATGTGTGGAAGGAACGCTATACCAATTCATGTATCGTGCCAACTTCTTTGTAACATAGGATTTACCTGCAATACACGCTTCAGAATCCACACACTACCGCAACAGCGACAGAAATAGTACCTCTTGCTGGCAAGCCTACCATCACAATAACCTACCAGCAACCAATTATCAGCAAACTTCCGCAAACAGCAGGGGAGAAGTGAGCATACCAACTTCGATCCCAGATCTCTACTCGCAATACTCCCATCGGGCGAAACCTTACTCTTAGTCAAGCCAGGCACGTCAATAGTGGTAGCGCGACTATACTTGCACATCAGCCCTGTCACCACCCACCCCCTCTCTCTCTCTTTCTCTCTCTTTCTCTCTCTCTCTCGAGAAAACTCACATTCTAGGAGAATTTGGCGCGGTAGGCACGGGCGTATCCGTCAGAGCATGTCCTCCCGGGATCGTCGGCTCCGGAGGTGCCACGAGCTGTGTTTCTACCCTTTCTCGCCCGTAAGATCTTGTACGCGCCATGCTCGGTGCCATCACGGATTTTGCGATCGAACTGTGCTGCGCCTGCTTTCTGCCGATAGGAGTCGGTGGCGACTCCATGATCGCGGGCTCTGGGACCATGGCGAGGTGCTGGGGGAGAGTGAGAGTTCGGCATTCTTGTTTTGAGACTGGAGAGCTAGTAAAGTTTCTTCGCAGCGCAGTCGTGGGTAATATCGCTGGAGTGGCGGACGGGGCCATTCAGGGAGGTTGGTGATAACCTGTAGTTGTGTACTGGGTAGTAGATGTTGAGGGTGAGTGAGGTTGCGAAGCGAGAAAGTGGGTCGAAGGTGAGATGCTGTCAAGCAGCGCCGGTTGAAGTTATTCCTGTAAGATTGGTTGCTGGTGATATTCAGCCGCGTGCACTCTGTTCTTTCTAGATATAAATTTTTGTTGGGAGGTGTGTTCGCGTAGCGTATGACGGGAGTTGACTGTCGTTGTTGGTTGATGTGGGTGACTTTGCTGCTTGCTTTTGTTCGTCTGGATTCGCTTGACTTGGATGTCTCAGAGGCGGTATTGGGGGTCTTTGACCCCGTGCAATGCAGTACCAAGAACTTGCGTTACATATGTGCGGCGCGCTACGTATTGCAACTTGGCAGGGGGCGGATGCAGAGGTATCAGGGTAGCGGAGATCATGATTATTCAATGAATCATTTACTAACCCAGCACCAAAAACCAAAGAGAAAACGCCACAGCAAACGCAATTACAAATCGAATCGAATCCCAATTATCCCCTCTTCAGCGCAATAGAGTATCCCATCCATCTCGTCGTCCCATCTCAGCCTCAAGTGCAGCCAATCACTGCCAGCAAGCGCTGAGCGTGGGTGACAGCGCCTATGCATCATAGGCCGTATTTGTATCGTCTTATCTGCCACTTGTCTGTCACTCATCAGTGCCACTCACCCAATTGTATTTCGTTTGCGTTCTTTTATCCGGGTAGAATCGATCGTCGATCGAAATCTGACATCTTTCCATACATGACTCGTGCATATACATATCCAATTGTATTGCGGCTCAAATTGAACCCCACGGAAACATCAATCAACTGCGGGGAAGCTTTGAAGACAGCGTATAAAATGCGAAGTGCGCAAAGAAGAAAAAAGGGCCCTCAATATCTAGAGCAGACATATGACTGTTGCAAACGGACCGGCGAATGAATCATCCCAATCTTTGCATGTGACCAGCAGTATAATGTCCAGCGTAGCTAGCTAATGGATCTTGAGGTAATCGACGGCAGTTCTTCCAGAATCCATTCTTCATTTATATCATCTAGCTTCTTCAAATGATACCCCCGCTGTCCTCTTCTGCCCAAGCACCGCGCCGGCTTGGCCGATCGAGATTTGGTCTTTTTGCGACTCACGACCCGATCCAGACGTACGATGGAATTCTCCTCCCGTAACCTTGAAAGTGAACGATCAATAGGTATATGGTTTTGGTTTACGAAAGTACAGCAATTGGCATGAAACCAGTGTAAAGGATCCATAGACGGGAAGAGCGTCTGGGCCCGTGGCAATCTTATGCCGTGACTGCTATGCTAAAGTACTTATACTTTGCACATGAGTTAGCACCCAGCCGAATAGATCCGCCCTTGTCGGAAAGGAAATATTTGATTTCTTCCGCAGATCATTATTGACGGGGCGAGCAATATCGTTTACCATGAATAACGGCTTAATCTCGTAAGCAATAGGTTTCTTTTTTCTCAAGGTCGCGGTAATGAGGCCGGCGAAAGCCTGTGGGTGGGATGCTGATAAGATGCAGGTGCCACAGTGCAGAGTATGTCCTCGACGAAGTTTCATTTCCGACACAATTCCAACCAAGATGAAATTGCTACATACAACGGGACGCTGCGAATATGGTCATATCAACGTTCTGTATACGGCCTACAATGCGCGGACGGCAGTCAATGTGGTGGATAATGGAGCTGCTGATTGTCCAGTTGCGACTAGACCGGCTGTGGGTCGCAGTATCGTTGCATAGCCACAGCAGCTGTAATGCAGTATGCCGGTTTCCAGGTTCCTCCGCCCCAATATGTGTAGCCAATGTGGTTGCATAGAGATGTGCTCATTCACGACGGAAATTCGGGAGGTGATGCTCGATATTTTTCTCTACAGAGTAGAAAGACAATGCCCCGGAAGAGAGTAGGCACGCACGAAAGAGACCTACCTGAAGATATAATAGATCTAAAATATTGTGTAGTCCTAGTGGAAAATGCGAGAGCTGCATTCGCGACTGGGGATTAAGGCAGGCAGCGTATGTGCTTTTCTGGGTTCAACATTTCAGACTCAGCGGTTCAAAACCGTTTGCTAATCAGACCGCAGAATATACCTTTGTACACCAGCAAAATGGATCCTACCGCCAGTTAGATAACCACAAGGCGCCAGCGTTTCGAAAGTTGCGCTTCGGGTAGCGTGCTCTGGGTCTCAAGAAACATCGTTCTAATAACCGCGTCGGCAATGCCAATCCGTTCCTAGGAAGCGCGCGGATCTATGAAACAACTCCGGAACCGATATCTCGAGCGGCCATGCGGATCCGTCATCCAAAGCGTAACTCAAACACGCAGTTTGCAGGGCAACAGACCCAGATGTCAGCAAGAAATAACAGGAATGAATTGCGAAGGAAACCGATTCCGAAACCATGATAGGAAAAATCTTGCAAATATAAACTCGGATCGCCCGGTGTGTTTTGTGATGGGTGTCGCAAATACAGGCGGCAAGCGGTCAGAAAGAGAAAAGAGAAAAGGAAGTTTGACATGCAGATACTAACCCTCAACCCTAAGCGCGATTGCTCATGATCACGCGACCCGTTCGTATCTACGTCTTCTCAACTTTCCCCGCCGTCCTTATCACTATCTACACTGCCGTTCTATCGTACTATCTACCGCCTCTCGGCACATTTTATTTACACGATACACCCACATCTCTCGCTCATCCAACCCTCAAGCGGAGTGACAGCGCTTGTGTATCTTATAGGCCGCCGCAGAGTGTTTGCATTTTCTTTTATCCGGGTTGAAACAAATCGTCGATCTGTCCTGTCCCTACATTCCTCGTACATATATTGCGGCTCAAGCTGAAACTGCATCTCTGGAATCACACATATTATCAATCACGGCGGCGGATGCGGGATTGATTCCCTTACGGCCGTGTGTGAGATTATGATTCAAACCACGCTCCACTGAATTTAGGTGGTTTTGTAAGTGAGATAGAGAAACCGTCAGGTAGTCGAATGTGTTGGTAACTCGAATCTTCCAATCGGATCTTGCCGTATACTAGGTAATCTGATGACCGGGTTCGACCTTGTCACTGAGGTTCGACTAACCGACACATTCGAGAACCCGAGGCTTTCTCTATCTAATTCCTATTTCTCAAATATATGCACCTCACGCTACCGAGGTATGAGGAGCAGAAACCCTCCCATTCGCGAGCTCGAGATAGTCACTAAAGCTCAGGTCTGGAGTTACACATCAAGTTGCGGGTTGGAAACTATCGACCGAAACGGCAAAACATGACGTACAACGCTCATCAATCCGAGTCACCGCCACCACCGACAGTCTTGGAGAAACAGATGCACATAAGCATATGTCACTTATTGGTCAGTGGGTAGATACTCTAGTTAGTTAGCGGCGGCGTCTGATGCGGCCAAGCAGCTCTCTGTTTTTGTGGATGTGTCGCAGGAACCTTCCGCTCACGCCGCCTTTTCCCTGGAACCCGCAGGATAAATTATCTGCCCCAATCCCTGCGTACTCTATAGGATTTCCGAGATGTTCTAGAAGTTGTCAGCACAACGGTCATCGTCCCGAGGCCAAGTTTTATAGCTGTATGTCCAAGACCGCAGCAGCTCGGCGACCTCTCTACATATACCTAATATTCCTCCGCCAGCTCCTGTTTTTAATATGGAGATACCCTATCGACACACTTTCAGCGATATTTTTGGCAAACCAGGTCCAGTCTAAGATTAGTGGTGGTTGCCACTCAATACATACGCATTGTTGATGTCATCAACAAGCGCACTCTATTGCCACACTGCCCGGGTCTCAGTCAGCTCATGTGATGTCAAGCCGTGCTGGAAATACTGCTCGCGGTCTTGCCATCCTCTGGTCATGAGCTCACTCCAGAAAACGAATGGCTTTTGGATCAATGCTAGACCAAATTCTGCATTCTGCAAAATCCATGCAAGGGACTTCCTCTTTGGCTGGTACTCAGAGTGGCCGGCGGAAAACGTCTTCTTACGACCAGGCCACTAAACGCAGTGGTACTCGTGAGCCACATGTATGCTGGCCGATGCCGGTTGGGGACGAGGGTCAGTGCCCATTTATACATGCGGGAAAAGGCTGTGGGTTCTCTTGTTCCCGCGGTGGTGACTCGTACAAAGCCTTCAATACGATCAAGGAGTATCTTATACTGCAAACAAAGGTCTCCATGGACTAATAGGCAAAGACGGATGGAATTGTTACGGTGGAAGCATTATTACGACCTAGGGAGACACAGGACCGATGGCGAATTGCAGAATCTCAACCCAACTGATGACCATGGCAAGATCTCTGGCATCAGATCTCACCATCACCATTGACTCGGATCGCCATCACTGAGTCACCAAGACAGATACCATGAGAATGCATTACAGAAGCAAAAATACCTCTCTTTCATCAGCAATGTCTATAAAGTTTTGAGGACTACGAAATATGAGAATTCGCCACAGGGCTCTAATACGGTCTTTGTACAGGCTTGCAAGGATAGCCTTCTCAACAACTTCAACTTACGGCAATGAACAATATGTAGATGTTCGCCTACTTATGTGTAGATCAAGACACTAAGGCGTATGCACTAAAGTAGTGAGGCAGCATTTCTAGCGGGGCCACGGGAGCCTACAATGGACAATAGAAACGGGTCGGTGTAATGTATACCTCTATACCGTGGAATCGCTCGGGTTACACCGCTACAAGCCCTACCTGTACTACATCGAGCAGTGAGCAACGAACCGACGTCTGAAAATGGCGGATTTCGTTTGCGAACGGGGGCTAAATGACGAATTTGGATCGAACCAACACAGGCTGCGAACGACTTGTGGAATGTCACAGCATCCCTTGAGGAACTATATGAACGGGACTTTGATATACTGCTAAGCCAACACATGTAAACAGACTTTAGAGGAGGGTAAGGTGCCAGACTGAAAATCGGAGAATACAAGTTATCAGTGCCTTATTCCATCGCTACGCCAATCTATGATAAATGACCGAACCCCGTGGCTAAACAAACTAACCTCAAATGACACATTTGTGATGCGTACCAGAAAAGCCGATGGCCGGTGACGTTCGCTGCTCATTGATCGGTTTGTTTGTTTTAACTATACTGTATTCACTCTATCTAGAGTATGACTGTTGACTGTGCCCGCTTCCCCTTCCTCTCCGGGGTGGCCGGCTAGGCGTGGAAGATCCCCTCCATCTACCCTTCGTCCTTATTTCAAATAGTGTTCACTGCTCGGTACGGTATACCGCACTCACCCACGATCACCAGCCACCCCGTGTAACACGTCCCAGCCATATCTATGCAGGCCAAGAGATACCTCAGAAATGGCAGGAAAATTATGTATGCTAACAAACGAATGAATCCAATCTTCATTAAATTACGTTTCCAACCCCAGTCCATCACTCGCATGGGTTAGGGTTAGTCCCCTTCCCAGAAATCATTAGTTCATAACGCATTTCTTCCATTGCTATCTCTCATATCCGCAGAAGAAGCATAACCCGTCCGTCCGTCCGTTCCGAGTGCTATATCACTATATACATCCCCATCCCCCCCAATCCTTCCATCACATCTACCCCTTCGCCTCCCTCCCCATCCTGGCGCCCTGAACTGCAAGTTTATCCGCCTGCATATTCCCATCATTCTGACCGGTATGTCCCTTCACCCACTCAAACGTCGTCCGACTTCCCGCACACTCTCGTTCCCGTATCTTATCCATAATCTGCTCCACAAGATCTCGGTTCTCGACCGGGCGCCCGACAGACGTAATCCAATTGTTCCTGATCCAGTTATGGTGCCATAAGGTCACGCAATTGATCGCGTACTGGCTGTCGGTAAATATCAGCACATCCCGGTGGGCCGGGGAAACATTGATCGCACGGAGGATGGCCGTCAGTTCTGCGCGTTGATTTGTTTGTCGGGGGCCTGCGAGGGGCTCGGAGATATTCCTGTGCGTTGTTAGTGGAGAGAATTGGGAGGGGGAGGGAGAAGGAGGAGGGGTACCGAGTGTCGTGGTCGCCGAACCAGACTCCTACTCCCGCGTTAGAGCCTGATTGGCCGTTTGACAATGCGGAGCCGTCGGTGTAGATTCTTAGGACGGGGCTCTTCTTTACTCCGTTTGCGGCACGGGGTTTTGAAGGTGCGGAGGGTTTCTTTTCAGAAGTGTCCGGAGGTCCCGGGGTCTCGTTGAGTTCTCGCTCAGCTAGGTTACCAGTAGATCTCCGCTTTTTGGCTGGTGGGGCGGCGTCGGTATCGCGGTTGTTGGCTGGGGCGGGGGCCTTGCCGGAGATGAGTTCGAGTTCGTCATCATCGTCTGTTTCTAGTTTCACTGTTGCTGTTGATGGTGGTGTCGGGGATGTGGATACTACCGGCTGCTGTTGCCGCTGCTGCTGCTGAGGTGATGTCCGGTTCCTCGGGAGTCCTTCCGTTTCTTTTGCGACTGTTGCACCAAAGGATACGAACGCCTCTGCTTCCTCGCGGGTGGGAAACCATCTAATTTCTCCGGATCAGCAGCCGTCCCTCCGGATCATGCACAGCTGGCTGCCGAGAACATACTTTACTTTCGGCTTCTGCACACCCTTCACCTGCATCTCGGCACTTGCCCAGTCGGTATACACCCCCGGAACCTTTCCGCTCCTAACTCCGTAGAACTTGGCTGTGTAGGAACTAGACGCAGGATCTAGTGACGGGTCTTTACCAGACATAAACATCTGCGCATCTTCAGAGGTCGAGAAACTCTTGACTTTACCACCAGCCCCATCAGCAACCCTCCACTTGGAGCGCAGAGACAGTGAGGAGGAAGGGGCTTACACTTTGCACCCTTGAACCCCCGTATCTGGTCCAGGCAATCCTTCCAGTTCGTGTAGACCCCCGGTGTGTGGCCAGACTGCACGGCATAGAACTTCGGCTCGCCCATACGTTTTCGCTTCGTCCCTCCGGCGGTGTTGCTGCTGCGGGCTAGTGAGGACGCCACGATGAAGATGTAGCGGAGGAGCTTTTTAGGATATCGGAAGGAGGTACTTTTTTGTCTCAGGGTTCGAATTCGCGGAGCTCGAGTGCAATGTTTCTGGCGAGTAGCGGTGGTAGCGGTAGTGCTGTGTTTCAAAAAGCCGTCAATGATTACTCTCCCATGACGAAAGCCACCCCAAGAGAACCACATGAATGCCCGCCCCCCAACAATTACCGAATCATCTCGAATAGGGAATACCGGGGACTTTTGTTGGAATGGTGAACTTTTCCTTTTCCTCTTCCTGCAGGCCCGAAGAGATGCGGGGGAGAAACTCACTCAGTTGTTGCCTACTTCTGCCGCCGCGCGCAGATTTCTTCCCGGAAGTCCCAAAGGAGCCGCAGCCAATTATGACGTCGTAGGTAGCCGACGCGAATGTAGTAGTGTCCAATGCTATGAACGCGCAACGCAGGTCCCGACAATTAGCAATAACTCAGTGGAGAACAAGTAGACCAGCATTCAGTTAAATCCCGGAGAGGGAATAGGGGGTATAATACAGGAATGGCGCAGAGTCGGAGGAGTCAAAACTTGTAGCAGCAAATTCAATCCCCAAAGCTTCGAAGGCGTGTTCACGTGTTAACCAGCCGGCGCAAGTGTTAATTGAACTTAGAGAAAGAAGAGAGATTGTCGGATGGGAAAGCGGGAGAGTAAGTAGTGAAGGGGAAGCGCGTAGGAGGAGGTAGGTTAATGTGCGCCGCGGTTGGTGAGTGCCGGGGGATGAGGGGAGCCAGATAGAATAGAAGTTGTAATAACAACGGCAACAATCAACTAGGAATGGCAGATATATCGAGGGGGAGGGGGGAGGGGGTGAAACCGAGAGATGGATGGAGTGCAAAGGTGGGGGGGGGTGCAGGATCAGAAGCCGCGCAAGACGAACCCCCTCAGTTTTGCACACCATCACTCTCACCATTACCCACCCCCTTCGATGGACGGGCCCCTCCTTCCATTCTCCGTTCCCCAAATCCTTTTCACCGCTCACTTCCTTGCTTTCAGGGTTGGGTTGAGGCGGCACAGCATCAACTTGTTGTGGGGGAGTGGAAGACGGACAAAGAAGTATGGGGTGGGTGGTGCTTGTCTGATGGTGGTAATGATGGTGGTGGTGGTGGTGGTGGTGGTGGTCTGGGGGTCCGGGAAGAATTGAAGGGGGGTTGTGCAGCCGCGTATTGTGACATTATTAGCTGGAGCGGAGTCGAGCCTTATGTATGAATGAATGAATGTAGAGAGCAATGCATCCGCCTCCTACATCTACCATACATATGTCGAGAAACCGACTCTCCACGTTTTTGTCAATTGTTTATTTCCGGCGACGCTTGTTTACTGGGCTGCTGCTGTGCGCACGAAAGGCAAGGTTGCAACCCCCTCTCCTCCACACAAACAATCCACTCACCAGGGGCTGTAGGCAGATGCTCGAGAGATCGAAATGGCTGCGATGGATCGCCGCGATGCAACCCGTGGGATGTCCGCAGGTAGACATAATCAACCCGTTGATGCTGTTGGTGGCGGTATATGGTCCGGTTGGAGGGGGGTCATCACCTTAGTTGAGTGGAGTGTGGATGTGGGGAAATTGACTAAGATTGACCGCGAGTGATGGCTCTGCGACAACTTCAAACCTCATCGACAGATAAACCAACCATTCGCCCCAGTCAATTTTCTGGAGGCCTGTTAGTACGGAGTCCTATGAATTCTGCCTAACAACATCCTTTGTTAGGTGAAGATATAGTGTCTCCACCGATCCTCTCTGATCTCTTTCCAGACAATATTAATGGTTGTCCGAACCGCTATCCTGCACTCGAGAGAATAGACCGAAACTCCCCCAGTTTTGAAGGGAAGCAAGCTCATGCTCAGCGTGGAGGCGACACAAAGCACAAGCACAACTGCAATCGATCGCGGGTACACTCGATAAATAACCTTTGACTGGCCCACCACCAGAATAGTTACCAGTAGCTCTGAAACCACGATCACAAAATATTCCAATTCAACAATACAATCATTATTCCTTCACCTCCAACCATCACCACTTTTACGTATACTGGCTTTCTATAATGGTAAGCCCACAAAGCAACCGGAGGCCGAGACACTAAATATAACCCGGATCCGCTTGGATATTAATTATCCTGCACTAAATCAGAACCCTGAACCAAACAAAGGATAACGCCTGATTCGCCCAATATAAGAAAAAAACCCAAGGCCTTGACAAAGAGCCCCCCAAGTACCTAGTAACAAAGCCATCCAACAAAAAGCGTGGAAAGCAGCCTAGTACGCTGTAACTACATCCAAAAACTTACATCCCGCCCAAAAACAGACTAATTCAGCGCGCCGTCCTTCCCCGACCATGCACCCACTTCCGAAAATGCTCTTCGCGGCCGATCACACATTAACCATCTCCACCCTGATGATTGGTATTTGCACAACCCCGCTTAACTTATCCGTGATCTGCCGTGATTGGGATGTGTCAAATTCCTCATCGTCAACTACATCCGATCTATCCTTCCCCTCGTGCATCCCCTCCTGCCGCCAATATCTCAATGTCGATTCCTCACAGCAGAGGCTTAGAACTGCATTTTCGCTATTCCGGGGTGGAACTTCCAGTGCAGAAATTTGCTGATGGATTTTTTTCTGCGCGTTGATATGATCCCAACTGTTATGTAAGCTTCGCCTGCGCGTGTGCTTCGGAGTGGAAGGACCAGCTTTCGCGCCATTACCGTCGAGGAGGCTGTCAATCGAAGGCAAGGCAAATTGTGATCTGGAGCTAGTAGCCGACTGTGGGGGTGCAGGCTGGTCTGCATGAAAGCGAGCTTGACGCAATTGGCCATCCTGCATAGAAAGTCTTGAATGGCGACGCTGCGGGTTGGGGAAAGGCGACACTGCATATGTATCATTGCCATTGCCCTCCTCCTCCACAATCATTGGTGTCGCAATAGTTCTTTGAAAACTCCGGCCTTTTTGTTCCCTCCACGCACGTCGGCCGTTATCAGGCCCCGACAAACCACTTCGTCCACCACCCACGACATTGACCTTTTGACTAGGCAGTTCCGGTTGGGCTGTCTTGGGATACAAGTAAAACCCGACGCCTGCAGGATCGGCTCCAAGAATGGACCGACGTTCCATCCGCTCTTGCTCCGGATTAGTCCGCTTCTCAGAATCCGCACGTCCTTTCTCACCACCATTCTTCTTCTTGCCGAGTTTCCTCGATCTCATCGAAGAATCACCAGACGAGCCTGGACGAGACGAAGGTGCAGACGAAGGCATAATGTGAGCAGAATTACTATCACCGTCATCGAATTTCGTGAGATCCGGATTGGATCGGTATGCGCGTGAAAGCAGCCGGCCAAGCGAATTCCTGCGATTTGGTTGAAAGCTACTATGCCTCTCACGTAGAACTTCGGAAGCCGGTGGCGATGGGAGCATATACGGCGAATTATGTGCGTCGGTCACGGTGGATAACGGAGACGGTAGTTTTCTGTGGCCTTCCAAGAACCTTTTCTTTGGCAGCGATTTTTCGGTTTGAAGTTCACCACTTGACATATCCGAGGCTTTCATCAAGACCGAAGGTGAGGAATTGGACGGGGTGGTCGCGGTCGTCGATGCATCGGATGCAAAATCGAAAGATGATGCTGACGAGGAAGAAGATGACGGCGTATAAGAAAACGGCAGTTTAATCTGGTCGGGTAGAGATATGGCTGACAATGCGGCATCATCGGAAGATAAATCGGTATCGCTTGATCTCTCAGACGCTGGGAATGAACGTCGGGCTCCCGAAGGCAAGAAACTTGTCGAGTATGATGTCGCAATTGCACCCTCCTTCGCGGGCTTTGAACTTCGGAATATCGAAAACAACGACCTGAAGCTACTCTTATTCTTGACAAGCCCCCCACCCTTCATTTCGGCCTCAGGATGTCCCATCGTAAAGTCTTATTCTGCTGCAAGCACGTGAAAGGAGGATGAAAGACGAGAAATGAGCCAGAGATACGTATGTACGTGCGAGGGCGATAGCAAAAAAGCTGTGAACGATCAAGTAGCGAAAAAACGAACGTGAGGCTAAAGGTCAGATAACGAGTGATGTCAGGGCGACAAATACCATTAGCTGCGGCGTGGATACTGCTAATATCTGAAGCTCATCGTGGCTGGCAATTACAGAAGCTAAAGAAAAAAAGCAGAAAGCGAGGGTGAGGGTGCCTGGGGAGTGTGGAGTACAAAAGAAGGGACAAGAGACAGCGAGGGCATAAGGGAATGCCTGTGGGGGGCTCGGTAGGGGTGGGGGGGTGTGAGGTGATAGAGGAGGAAGTTTGGGACAGCGGACGGGAAGCCGCAAGTGCAACACGAACAAGGAGCGGGAAGCTTGAGAGCGAGAAGGGCTTAGTTAGATAGGAGGCATGCCTTCCAATCTTGTTCTGGCTGTCGGCGCCAAAAATGGAGGCTAGGAATCAATCGGGCATATAAACACTGAAAGCCGTAGCGATGACGACGGTAAGGGCTGCGGCAAAATCACGCATGCACGTTAAACTACGTCAGAACTTGGTGCTGGAGTACAGCAGAAGTACCGGCTACCGGTTGATCGTGATCGTAATTCTGATCCGGAGGTTCCGGCCATTCTATGTGCTCGAATGGAAACAGCGTCCTCGCGATGTTGGGCCGCTTGAGAGGCAAAGTAAAGGATCGCCTCGTCGGTCAGAACGCTCGAGTCTGGTGTGTTTTGGAGAGGCTTCAAGAGCTTCTGATCAACATGCGCGCGACAACGAACGACCACCTAAACATGGAAACAGCATGGAATGGGGCAGTAGTTGTCGAAGCGTTGCGCACTAGAGACAACCCTAACTTCCAGGTTGTTGAATATTAGAGAAGCCAAGGCCTACCATTCGAGGATTTCACCGTTTTAGCCAATTAACAGTTTGATCGACGGTAGATCTACCAACAGCTGTGCGTGACAATTCTCAGCTAGATTTGCCTCGCGCGTCATTACGAGACTTCGTCACTGCCTGCGCTTGAGTACTTATGTGGAGGTTTATCCGAAAGTTAGGAACCTTATCTTGAGCACGAAAACGACTTCAGCCTTTCAGGAGTCAATGCAGGAGTCCAGGGGTCTTCTGATAGATAGCACGGACTCACGCGACGCTCGTACTGTTGCCAAGCCTCACAGCGACTCACCCGAGTCGTCTCTTCGAGTCTCAGATATTAGAGGACAGGTAGCAGACAGTTGAATGGTGCGGCCCATAAAGGAGCAACGAAAATATCTGTAATGGGTGATAACAGTGAAAGACACTTGCAGCAACCTATACGGTTCAATCGGAATTTTGTCTACTTTGAGCGTCACACCGGCTACTGGATTGACCTGACGATCAAACAGCCTCGATCTCAAGTCCGGGGAATGTTGGGCTCGGAGGAACTAGAAGTGGGGGTCCTGGGCTTGAGGAGCAAGTTTTTTGGAGCCGAGAATCTCCAATATGTACTCGGTCTAGAGGTAAAGGATCGGACGCACCTGTTCTGGCAAACATACTGTTGTGAAAAAGCATGATTCGCTTGGACATTACCTTAATGTTCAGGAACGGTTTCAAAACGATGTTAAATGTCCTGTCGATGTCCTGGAACCATGTGTTGACATACCTAAACTGTTTGTAGAATTGATTCCACTTTCTGACAAGGCTCTTAACGACCAAAAATGTCTCACCTTTTTACAAAAGTAGAAATGGTAAAATCTAGTCTGACAGACTAGGTAAAATTAAGGGCACATAGTTTTTGGTAAATGCAATCTGAATAATGGCGAAAACGGTAAAGCTTGGGCCAATTGAAGAGAGCCTCGCACTGACTCACTACAGAATACAAGCAAGTAAATTCTGAAAAGCCCAGCTGGTCAGGAATACTTGACACCGTCCACCACAACAAGCCTCCTCATCCCATCAAGAGTTTACGGTCGGCTCTGGGCTGGTGCTAACGAACCTCCTCAACAAGCATTATGTGGCAGTAAATCAAGCCGTATCCTCCCGCAAATTAGCTTTCCAAGCTCTCAGCCTCAGCCGTTTGCTTCTGCACCTCGATGTTGTTGCAAGGTTGGCTGCTATTGAAGAGTAGAGCTTGTCACTCTTGTGGTATGTCTCGAGTGTATCCGTCTTCTGAGTGAAGATTTGGATCCAACTAGTTGACTGGATTATTCGTTGATTGGCAGGCAGAGGTGACAAACAGGCCATTGATGGGTGGCTGAAAAAGCGTTGACGACGTATAAAGGTAGCAAGCGAAATGCGACCAAAATAGTAACTTTAATCACTGATTAACGTAGTGCACATACTTCACAGCGACGTGAGCAGCTAGATGAGAGATACTGTCGAGTACCATCGACCTAACGAAACGGAGTAACATCGGTCTGGAACAATCTATCAACTTTCATTATGATCCACCAACTAATAATCTCCGGGCACGTGGAGTTGTAGAATTCAGATCAATTGTCATCGAGCAGCTGGATAGGTTGTGCAACACCGGTAGAGATGCATCCATACCGGCGAGCTGTTAAATCTACGGAACACAAACCCCTGATCCCGACGTCCTCCTCATGACCAATACCCGGGAAATTGTAGTCGATGGGTTCTACCGCAAGAAAGTGCGTGGGGGTTATGATTTCGACTATTTTGGCCATTAATCAATCGATCGGACTCAATACTCCAGGCTTTAAAATCCCGCGCGTATCTCTCTCAATCTATAGATAAATATTCAAATAGATAGAAGCAACATGTATGATACCGATAGCATGATATATTTGACACTGCTATTATCGTTTTGCCGCTGGGCCGTTTTGTCGCTATATATGAACAGCTGCTGTGTCACTACAGATATATATATTCCGCTTGCTTCTCGACGATATTCGGCATCCAAACGAATTCCCGGGTCCGGATAAATCTACAACTCCCATCATCAACAACAGTCGATGAAAATCCCGCATGAACGAGCCAATGGGTAAAAAGAGCTTCACTTCAAAGCATAGCGATTCTCATCACTATCTTCAGTCTATCCACTTCACAATCAATCACTCCTCACGTGCTTATAATCGGACGTTGATAGCGCCGATGACCGGATGAGCCGTGGAGATGCCATAGATGTGCATGAGATAAGACGTTAGTTACAGCAGAGCATGCATATCACCTGTTGCACTGGCAGCGGACAACCAGAACACATCCCGAACACCATAAAGCTCTCCGGTAAGATAATCCGGTAAATGCTCGCAGACCCCCTAGTCAATAGTATGATTGGCTGTAGATCCCACCAGCAGCCGTGCGGTAAAGTGTAAGAGATTTGTTCGGCCTATTATTGAGCACACCTCCCCCGGAATTGCAGTTACCGTCACCGCCTCCAATAACAAGGTTCACCATGCTAACCAGAGTTTCTACCCACCAGGCAGGGATGTTCACTATAGCAAAGATCGATTCTGGAACGAGTGATAATGGGTGTTAAGTTTCTCCCCCCGCTGACGACTTGAGGTTTCACCGATAACTACCGCTAGGGTTTTAGGCGCTTCTCCAGCTAACAAAACGGGTCGAGAAGCAGCCGAAGCCGAGGTTGTGTTCCACAACATAGCGATCGTTCGTATTTGCTGTTTTTCGAAGTAGCCGCAGAGTAAGCAGATGCCTTGTACTCTAAAGTACACACGGGGCTGGAATGTACACGTGTGCACAATGTAATCTACTCGTGACGTTTACCAAGATGACGCGTCTCCCCGTACGCGTGCCAAATTTCATGTACAAGTATTGTTGAGAGTTGAACCAAGAACAAGCAGTGCACTTTCAATGGACGTTCCCCGCTGCGTTTTTCGAACCACCTATCTATTCTACCGTCGCTGCAACATTTTGGCCACCTATCTCCGCCAACTCTTCTTCCATTGGTCCCGCCGCTCTGGAAACACCCGCGTTTTCATTCACACCCTATTCGCTCATCAAGATGTCGAAGCCAGCCAGCTGTTTCCCAATCACCGCCACTAGAAAACGTACGACCAGTACGAGCAGACGGAAACGAGAGGGAACGGAAGAGGGAGATCTGGACTAGTAATCGGCGATTGTTCCTAGAAAGTGGCAGTCGCCACGATGGTGGGTGGATTATATCCGCCTCCTCTTCCTACTGGTACAGGATTCCTTGAGAAGCAAGGAGGGGCGAGACGAGACGAGGAATAGGCCTGGGACATCATGAGGATTGAGATTTGGCCTCGGGACAACGAGTCCACCGACGGGATTCCCGCCCCTGGGACAGGCCCACCAATCTCATCAAAAGGCACTACACACCGATTCACAAATTATTACCTACATGTATTACAGGTCTAAAGCCATACCCGGGATTCGAGAAATCTCGTCCAGTTGGCATTCAGCCCCGTCTGGCCCCTCGGGAAGTACCACTCTTTGCCCATTACTACTACAGAATATGGCAACGGGTTGATTAACCGAGTTGACTGGGCGTACGTCAAGAGAAGGAGCTCCATAGGAACAATAAAAGTTCCGTGTGAATACTGATCACAAGAATGTTGCCCATCGATCCCTAAATTGGGACGCTGGAGGTATTAGAGAGAGCGCAAGGATATACTGTCCTAACTTTTCGAATTCAGATATCCTCGGTCTCATTTGATATGATAAATTACAACTAATTATTCCGGCTGAGTAAAGGAGATTTATCCGCACGCTGGGAATCTATTCTCCTGGATAGCCTTCAGACATACTTAGGCTATGTATGTAGATCTCTCATTTATGGCTTTCCTGGAGATTGTTCTTACTTATGCAGATACCCCTTCCCGCCAGGATGATCATAATGACCGTATCAAATCCCGCACCTACCTACCATTTCCCTCACCGACTTGTGTACTAGTGGGTTCGCCCGTAGCCTGAGTGAGATGTCGTGCAACGGCTTCGGTCTGCACCGGCTGGAATCTGGAGCTGGTTGCAGCGGAGAAGAAATTGTGTTTGTATTCCGGTAGAATGGTGAAAGGTAGTGTTTACAATTGTCGTCGTCATATATATCAATGCAACTGCGTCTGGGCGTATGTTGAAATTATATCCGTACCTAACCTTGTCAAGACGTCGGATTTGCCTTGGGTGTGTGGAGATGGAATCTACTCCAGCTGCTTTTATCCAATGGTATAGAGTGCTTTATCTTAAGTGGAGAAGATAGCAACCCACCCTCCTCATTATATAATCATCAACGGAACCTCTTTGATACAATTGCAACTGATTAACTTGTTGAACGGAATCGACACAAACGACTGGACAGTCCCCAATACTTTGACGACACATTATGATCCTGTTTTGGAGGCGAGCCAATATGCATTATAACCTCTGCGTCGGTGTCGATACCAACTGCTACCATTTATTATTCGAACCTTGAGCATAGCTTCTATCAATTAGAGATTTACCTATGGCAATGGATGGTTGATCATGGAACCTCACTCAGAGATGCTTCTACAAAGCTTACGAGCGCATGAAGGCTGATAAGAAGATAAGAAGCGGGCTAGTTTAAGAAATCAAGGTCTAGTGTTCTGCCACGCAAAATTACTTGTGTAGGCGACATGGCTGGTCATGACAGCAGCTCCTTCCAACAAATTCAGTATCCTGAAGTCCCTTCTTCTACAGTTTACTGCACGTAGTCATAGAAATAAACGCCTGGCTATTGATCTGTAATTTCGGTGGCAAATCAAACAGAAATTAGGTATATAGTGTTGTAAAAATGCGGGTTCTCAAAAACGTGCTCTGCTTTAAATCTCTATTAATTTTGTAGCCGTTTCCAGACCATTCACAGGCATTCGGATGGTTGGTGGAATTAATAGGGTTTATAACAGACAGCCGTTTTAATTTAAGAATCCCCATTTTAACAGTATTGATATCTAGATGCCAAAGTCTGATCAGGATCCCAATTCATCAAGTAACGCTACAATGTAATCGTTTTTCTACACCTATGATCCTAAACAAGGCGGTCAAACGCATGCGACTTCCACCAGCGCACGAAATCTAATATTCTAATTTCTGACAGTCTACTAGAATATGTCGTTGAGCGGTCATTGTGATAACCACAGCTGATTGACCGCCTCTCTAACATCAGCAGCCTGGAGCCTTATTTACCTTTTCAGGACGTCTTCTAGTAACAACACACCTAACAGTCTCGTGTATACGTATGCTTCGAGGCGCTTTTGGGAAAAGCAAGTCACAGCAATGTCCTCAGTGCTCAGCCGATTCCGTATAGCCTGCGCCGTAACACAACCAACCACCTTTGCAACATCGTTTCTTTCATAGTACGTAGTAGGGTCTAAATTTGGGAAAAGATAAAACTAAAGGATATTGCGGATTTCTCTCACTCGGTTTTCTCGTGTCCAGACGCAGGAGGCTGGGCACGAAAGAATCACTCGGGTTGATATTGGCAACAAATCATCCTCTCTAGCGGGGAACATAAACCTAAGTCCGCGCAGCGAACTAGGGCTAAGGGTTCTGTTCCTCGGGTGACACACTAGTTGCGAGATTATCAACAGGGGTTTTATCGAGCTTGAGGTTCAAGTTAGCTGTCCGGAAACGCACTGTGATGGGCCGCCAGTACCAATTGCAACAAACACATAAATAAAACTAAACCACATAACCATCCCTCATATTCTCTCTCCCATCCATTCCATTACATTTTTCACACCCTAACATCAAAAACACTATTCCTCCACCCATCCTCCTCCTGCTCCCTCTCCACGCGTTCCTCCGCCCTCTTCATCTTCGCTAGCACACTCCCGGGCGCATGTTCGTCGGGAAACAGCTGTGGCTCGTCCATATTAACCCTCCACTCCGCATCTCCCCTTCTACGTCCACTCCCCTGCGGCCGACTCAACACAGCTTTAATCCACGCCTCCACGCTCCCTCCTCCCCGATTCGCAATACTCGCAACCCTCATCCGTTCCGCGGCAGCATGGATTTCCCTATCCGCCTGCTCAATAACCGAGCGGATACGCTGCTGCAGCACGTTCGCGACGAGTTTCCGGATTATAGGCTTGATGATTGGGGAGAGCAGTGCAGCGGCCCAGGTGTGGTAGGCGTGGTAATTGTATGAGAAGTTATGGATTGTCACGTTGACGGATTTCACGTGGAAGTAGGAGTCTGCAAGTTCTTCGTCGTCGTCCTCATCGGAGGAGACGGACTCGAGGACGATATCGGCGGAGGCCCCGTGGTGAGTCATGAACATGTCGATGTACCCGCGGTCCGAGAAAGGGACTAAGCCAGTCTTTTTACGGATTACGAAGGATGCGTCGCGAACGAAGAGGTTGATTGAATCGATGTGTAGGTGCGTTGTGGTTTTGTGGCTGCTTGAGATGGTGTAGGTGTTTGTGAGCTCGAGGCGGGTAAAGGCTTCGAGGATAGTGCGGGTGGGAAGGAAGTGTTCTACTCCTGTTAGAACGCTGCGGCCAGGTTGGAAAGGGGAAGGGGATACCAGATTCGAGCACGACATTCTCAAGGATCAGGTCAAAGTCGCGGTCTTGATACTCGATGCGCGGGACGGGGACGAATTTGATTTCGTCGACGAAGCGAGGGAAGATGACCTCGATCATGTCCCAAATGATGCGTTTCCGGAAGCCTCTGAAGTTACCGTATCTGTCAGTGATGACTAGATCCGAGTATACCTTCTTGCTAGCCTCGACAAGGCGCTGGCTTTCCTTGTCGTTGCGTATGGCGTCGATGAAGGACCGGACTTCGGCGAAGAGGTGCTCCACGTCCGGGCGGTAACTGTCTTGCTTTTCGTGCAGAAGCTCTTGGGATCGCTCGTATAGCTGGTGAACTCGGGCGTCCGCAGCATCGCTGATTACGTAACCTTTCTCGGTCAAGAGGCGGTTGAATTCCTCCGCAACTTGGTCGTAAAACTCTTTCAAATCCTTGTCAGACTGGATATCATCGATCACTTTACGGAGAGCGTCGTTGATGGGATCTAGCGGCTTTCCGTTGGCAAAAGCCATAAGCAGCGCCTAGCAACTTCATCAGCATATATCACTCGGTCACACGGATCACTCGCAAACCTGAATGTCCTTCATAGCGATATCGAAGTGCTCATCGGGCTTCACATCCGCTGTCTTTCCCTCTACAGCAACATTGTCCTTAATCTTGGTAACGTATTTGTGCAGCAGCTCGACGACAAAGTCGACTGTTTCCTGGAAGTCGGGGTTTTCTTGTATATCCTGCACCACCTTTTTCATGCGGTTTACTACTGCATCCCGACGCTGCTTGGGGAATTTCTCGCGAAGGTATGATTCTAGGTCATCGCGGAATTGGTAGGTTGCCTTGCGTGCGGAATCAGCAATGGCAGAACCTTTCTCCTTGACGGCAGAACGGCTGATGTCATCAGGATTGATATTGCTTGGATCCGAAGACCTGGCACGATCTTCAGCCCGAGAAGCAGCGGATGCAACCTGGGAAGCTGCATCAGCGAACATATCACGGCCCACAGCTACCTCAAATTAGCACCACCACCATCCATCAACCTCAGCAGCAACATACCAGCAAAATCTCCAATCAACGCCCTAAACTCACTACTACTCCATAGCAGCCCTGCCAGTCCCCTCAACCTCTCTAGCGCCTTGCTAGCATCTCCCTTACTCCCACTAGCCCCAGCCTTAACCGCACCCCCAACATCCGGAACAGTCACACTCACTCCCGCATGCGACGTATGCCAAATAAACTCCTGGATCTTATCATCATAATTCTTGCTCAACAACAGATCTACCAGCGCCTCCACCCATGCTCTGGTGTCACGCACAAACTCCCGTCCCTTACTACTGAGCCGGCGGTTCCTACTATCCAGCACGCTGCTGGACCGGAGGAGGTATTGCGCCCACCCGCCCAGCTGCTGCGTATCTGGCATGCAGCCGTTCTTGAACGCCAACACGGCCTCGTAAGCACGTAGCTTCCGCTGCATGGCCTCCGCCTTCTTCGACGACACCGGTTCGTTTCCACGGGCGATCAGCGGCTCCCGTGCTGCATCGTGGATGTCGTTGTGTGTGCCGTTGCGTTGGTGAGACATTCTTTTTCGGTGGTGTTTGTTTGCTTCCAGAGTGTGACTGGCGTCGAGGGTTGGGTCCTTAGCGTAGGTATCGTAGCCGTTGCGGACCGTGAGTGGTGGGAGTGCAGACGGGGTGTGCGAGTTTACCCGTTGCTGACGGATTGGAGTTGCAGTGACAGTCGGGGAGTTGCTATATGCCGTTGTGTAGCTATTGACAGTAGCTGGGTTGTCTGCCGGCTTGATAGATTTCCTGTACGGAAGCGGGGGGAGGTATCGAGGGAGGTCAGCAGCAGATGTAGTGGCAGCCCGGTGCAGTGGGTCAGGCCGTATATCCTGCGTCTGAGCGGTGAAATCAGAGCTATGTCTTGCCGGTTCAAGCTTTGGCATGCTCAAAATTTTTCAAGAAAACCAAGCAGCCGAGCTTGAGGGGTTTTATAAACTCTCACCACCAAAAACCGGGTGTAACATGCGGGCACTCAATGCCAATGTAACCCACATGCCAATGGGCCAAAAATAAATGCCGTCATCAACACTTCATTTCCAACCCCACATCTGACGTTTTCGAGGATAAGCCAAGCTTTGTGGGGCCTCTTCCCACCCGCATCCAAACCCTTGCTGCAGATCCCGAAGTACCGCCCGCCGTCTCATACATTGATGAAATGGAACGCACTGGATTGCGGAGGTGAAACCCGGAATAAGTCTAACGAAGCGGGAATACGAATTGCTGCAATCGATCAGGATCAGGATCGCCGGGGGTTTGATCCAAAACCTGTCGCGTGCCCTGCCCTCCCCACACTGGATAAATACCCACAGCAAAAACACAGCCTTGAATGCAGATGACGTATTCAGTAGAGATTGTATACACATCCATCCATCCAGACTTTCAATCCAACCCCATCAAAGCCTGGAATAAGTAAAGGGTAACTATTAAAAGCAGTAGATATAAACACAATGCGAAAGTTTGCAGCCCTCCCATTCTTCACCTCCGTTTGTAATGACAAGCAGAACGAAACAAACAGTACCACACGGCAATGCATAACTAACGAAGGAAGGTGATGAGAAACCAATTCTTTTTCTTCTTGCACAGAACCCCTAAAAACACAATAGCAGCAGCAGTAGAAGCAGGCATCAAATGTACGTACTGACAAACCCCATCTGGGTACAACTATAACCGTCACCCCCAAAAGGAACACTAAAATAAAAACCAAAGAGTTATGAAACAATCCATGTCTTTCTCTCATAATCATGTCCCATCCCTTCGTCAAGGAAAAGAATCCCCGCTCCATCGCCTACGAAGAAAAAAATAAAAAATTTCCGATATAAAAATAATTGTTAAGAATCCATCAACTGTACTGTACGATACCTTCAAACATCCGACCCCACCTACTCCGCAATAATTACTCCACAACAATTTCGACTCCACTCTGCACATTCAATGTTTCTCCATCAGAACCTCCCCTTGTACTATGATGCTGACGACGACTTCCAGAAAACCCGGCTCCACGATCCGAATCCGGACCCCTGGGTTGCCGCTGGGGGATAACATGGCCTCTGTCTCTCTCGGCCCTAACTTCATCAAAGCCCATGCTGAAGCTTCTAGTCACTCCGCCACTGTGTCCACTTCCAATTGTGCTGTCCCCACCCCTTTCCCTCTCATGGGAGAGAACTCCCCTGGGATCCCGTGGGTCCGCCCTCAGGCTGCCCCCCGAGACTCCCAAATTACCGCTCAAAGGGGAGGAGAGTGAAACGCCAGCAAGCCCATTTACAAGCAACGACTCATTATGGCTATTGTTCCCCGTGGCTGTGGGTGTCAGGCTAGGCGTGGTACTGGTAACACTCTGAGCGCCGTATTCTTGCTGGTACCTGGAGATATTGTTGCCCAAAGCAGCCGGAAAGCTAGCAGACGACGGCACCGGGGAAGGTGTGTATGACCGTAGGTCGGCAAATGATTTTGCAGGGCGAAGATCCCGGCGGCTCTGGAGAGCGTGCTCGCGCGCGGACGGGGAGGACGGAATATCTAAAAGCGCGGATGCCTGGCGTCCTAGGTTGGAATACATGGCGGCACTTTCGGATCGGGTATCAGTGAAATCCATCGTGGTGGCTCTAGCCAATCCACGTCTTTGCTGGTTTTCCACGGGATGAACTGTCGGAATAGACGGCGGGCTAATGTTAGGCGTTTGGCCCTGAGGTGCACGAAAGACATGCACTTGACGACCTTCGCCATTTCCGCGAGAAATGTGAGCCAGTCCCATGTGATGGGCAAGAGTATGCACAATGCGACGTTGCTGAGGCGAAAGTGTTTGGGGAAAGATGAGCGCTTCTCGAGAGTGATCGTCACGGAATAGGAGTAACTGGGAGTAGAACTGAAGTGTCTGAGGGTCATTCAAGTCTACGTCTGTACACCTGGTTAGCATTGCCTACATGACACCCCTCCAGAAATTATAGGCTGACCTGGCTTGGTTCGTGAAGAGCCAGGGGTAGGAGAAGTGGCCAACGGCGGAGGCTGTTGTACAGGCCTGTGTTGCTCTTCCAGTTGGCCTCTTCGCTCTCGTTTTTCCCTTTCAATTCGCTCCCTTTCCTGGATAGGCAGCATCTTCTTGTATTCCACTCGTAGCTTTCTCCCTTGCAGCTCGAATCCATTCAGTATATCGATAACCGCAGCTGTCTCTTCAGCCGTTGTAAAGTTGGCGAATGCAAGACCGCGGAAAACACCATTGTCGAAGTGGTAGTTAAACGCGTACGGTAGTGGTAAATTGACCTCTGTCATCAGTTGGACCAACTGTTCCTTTTTGACGGCGAACGGGATGTTTTTGATGACGATAGCCGTTGGAATGAGTTCCTCTTCCCCCATGTCCGACCCTACAGTCTCAGTCCTCATTGGAGAGGCGCCCAACGATACACCACCACCCATTCCCGACAACGGGGTAACAGTTGGAAGAGTCGGTGGGGTTTCGGTCCACATCTATCGAAGGAACCGATTAGCAGTCAGCTCATGTGGATGGGGTAGTAAAACTCGTACCGATGGAAGAGCGCTTCTTTGTCTTGAAGGACCTTTTATTCTCCCGGATCCACCCATTGTAGCAAGCGCTCCAGCACCCACGAAGCTGCTAGGATTCCAGGTTTGGGCACCAGATGCTTCGTATCCCCCGTATGCACCCATCGCAGAAGGGTTTATACGTGTAGTATCATATGCTCGTGTGTGATCATACCTTGCAGCATGGTCTTCTGCTGTGTAAAGGCCCGTTTGGCCGCCGAAGGTTTCAAACTGTCGGGACGACGCACGATGGAGGGTGTTGTGTTGAGGCTGGTGCTGCCCACTGGGCGACCGCGTCGAGTTTATTGTGTCGTAGTAAGATTCGTGGCTGGCCATAATGCTAATAAACCGAACTCCGATATACCAAAGTCAATCCGTCTGAACGTTTATAGGAGGATATTCGTTTTTCTCGTCTAGTCAAGTGACAGCGGGAAAGTCCGTCGGATGAAAAACGAGACTAGCCTGACGATTCGCAGCCGCAAGCAGACTCGAGCCTCGCTATATTCTCGTAGACTTTCGTTTCCGAAGGAACGCGTAAAATGAACCTTTCTCCGTCCCTGCCGAGTCGGTAACCAACAACCGTAGATGCGGGTAGAAGCACAACAATGTGCTTGTATTAAAATTCCGTTGACTTGCTACTGAACGCTGCAGGAAAACTTTTCGTAATAAACTATTGTCGTGAAACCCGGAAAAAACAACCGATATAGATGCTGATGATGACAGGATATGATATACAACCCCTTTTTCGAATATCTTTCGAGGGGGGTGTCTTGGTCTTTTGCGTCTGGAAATAATCTCACAAGGTCATGCGGTGCGTGGCTCGTTCCGGATCGTAAAAGCGTGGGTCTCGTTAACCGATGGTGAAAAGGGGGAAGGAAGCCTCAAGCGGGGGGGAAACGAGTGGTGAGGGGCTTCGGATCGGCTTTGGAGGGTTTGAGAGGTGTAACGGAGTGATAATAAAGATTATCGCGCTGCGGACGAGGCAAGAAAAGGAGGAGAGAGGTCAGTTGGAGGAGAGGAAAGGTAGGTGTAGTGGTGAAAGTCGAGCGGTGACTGGCTGACTGGTCAAGGTGTGTGGGGTGCCGTTGCTCGGGCTGCGGGCTGGGCTGGGCTGGATGGCTCACTGCTCGGGTGAGTAAGTCAAAGACAAGACATTGTAACAAGGGGCTGAGAAAAAAGGAGAGAGGGCGACGACACGATGACGAACCTGCAGTTTGACTACAGGAAGGAAGATATGGTGCTAACGATGACAATGAAAGAGCGAGTATTTCTCCTTTCTGATACCTCCACCTTTGAGTAGTATTCAGTGTAATATTCCCCTACAAGCACTCGTCTTCGATTGACATCACAGTTAGGCTTCAACCTCCATGAACCTTGTGCAGAGCAGCCAATGGCATTGCATTTTACATAGAGGGCCGCCCTATTGAACGGACATGGTAGCCACTGCTATTCTTCATCTTCTCCGTGGGTTTCATGCTCCACAGAGTTCTCGCGACGTGGACTACTGAAGTCTTGATGTTCAAGCCCCACAAATACTTGGGTATTTTGAGCGAATAACGGAGCCAGCAGCTTGATGTAACCCCGCCCAAAAGATTGATAGAGGATCGATAAGACGATACTCAAGTACTTAAGTTTCCGAGCGACTCAAGTGACGACTTCAGGAGTAGTGATCCAATCATTCACCCGCCAATCAATTCAACTCTCCAGCATCATCACCATCATCACTACCGCCGACGCCTCCCTCTTCTTCCACTACTGTTCCATCCAAAGTTCTATGTACTCTAGTACATCCTGCCCTATAGCATTCCTGGAATAATCCCGAATTTTCTGCCGGCAACGACATCTGCACACGCATGGTGCTGCCTACTGCGCTCGGACCACTTTCACGCCGCGTTTCCCGCAATTCCCAATCGGTCCAAAAATCACACCGTTGTTGCCATCTCAAGCACTTTATCTCCCGCTTTGACACAAAAATTTCGATGAGAAAGGGGGAGGCAACTAACTGTCCACATCGAGTAGAGCTCACAGTATGTATGTCTCAGCCTCCTCCTCTCCGTTATTTAGGAGTGCAGTGTGCCTACGAAGAAAAGGAGTTCACGACTTTCTCTGGCCGAACAAAAGCCCTACTTGTACTGATGGGTATAAACTCGACAGTTGCACTCTAATTCTGCTACACAAGACTCCTCGTTGGGAATCGAAACTACAGGGTTTCGATAGACGGGGATTCCGATAAAAGCGCACATGCATAGCTGAACAGTCACGTGCTTCGGCTCAACAATTTGCCTTTATGAGGCTCGAACGGACTAGACCTGATAAAGATGGACTGAGTGCAAACGCGCATAGACCTAAGATATCACTCGGAAGCGCAACTCAAATACCGAAACCCTAACCCCCTGCGGAATTCCCTTTGTTCCTATGCAGTGGGTTACGGCGTCGATAATTGCATTGTGATTGCAGTATGCTCGGTTGGAAGTCCTATCTTATGAGGTGGCATAGAGACCTAGGAATCGCCGGTTTCCATAGTCTCGACCAAAACTTTGAAACAAGCTCCGCCCCATTGTCACACTGAGAAACTATATAGCCGCAACTCGAGATTGTCCCTCAGTCGAGACCGCATCGTTATTGCACTTTCTCGCTGAGGATCCCGGCTTAGGCGAAAGCACCCAATCTTGAGGTGGCCAATGGCACAGCATCCGCTGCGCACTCCGAAGGGCCTGAACACCCCCCCTGGCCGCTTGTGATAAGGGACAGCAGTCGGAGGCGGGCCGAGGCCCGACATTGGAGGGAACAAGCTTCACGGCCCGAGGCAGATGTGGAGATTGGGCATGGATGGCTGTCCGTCACAAATTGATGGATAGCGTATAACGGACCAGTACATCTGCGTCGGCGACTCTTACGCGGGATGGTTCGCGAGGCCATAACAGCTCCCCCCTTTTCACGTGTCGCACTCCGAGTGACTGTCCCTGACCCTCCGCCTGGCGTCGTCAGGCCACGCGCCACATTTCCTTCGCGTCTCCCTCCATCCCACACAGTAAATGACCGACATAACCAGCGTCCTCCCGCACTACACGCCCACCAACACGCGTCTCCTCTCCCTCTTCCAAACGCACCTCCTCACGACCGCAGACCTCCTCACCCTCGACCCCACTGACATCTCGCGCCGGTGCACCGACAAAAAGCACCCGCAATTCTCCCCCCCCCTTCTCGAAATAAAACGATTCATCCACGACCTCTCCGCCGCCTTCACTGCCGACACACCCATCTCCTCCGCTGCCTCCCTGCACGCCTCACAAACCTTCATCCCCACCACCGATGCCCGCCTCGACGCCCTCCTCCACGGCGGCGTGCCCACAGGAACAATCACCGAATTCGTCGGCGAGAGTGGCGCAGGGAAGAGCCAATTCCTGCTGACACTAACGCTGACGGTGCAGCTCCTGCACGGCGGCAGAGGGGCAGTGTACATATCGACGGAGGCGCCGTTGTCGACCCCGCGGCTACTCCAGATCGCAAACACACTGAACCGGCGCTTCGACCCGCAGCCGCCCGTGTCGACCGACCGCGTGCTCTCCATCACGTGCAGCGACCTCGAGACCCAGGACCACATCCTGCGGTACCAGCTTCCCGTCACCGTCGCACGCCACAACATCGGCGTGGTCGTGGTCGACAGCATCGCCGCGAACTTCCGCGCCGAGTTTGATCGCCCCGATGCGAAGCGGGTGAAGACCACTTCGGCTGCGGAGGCCCCGGCACATATGGCGAGGAGGGGTGGGGAGCTTGTGGGCGTTGGGCAGGGACTGCGCGAGCTGGCGAGACGCCACAAACTTGCTGTCGTCGTGGCGAATCAGGTTAGTGATCGGTTTTCGACTGGCACGCAGGAGATGGATCCGTTGGCGTTGGATTATCAGAGTAGGTGGTTTACGGGGTGGGATGGAGGGGAGGATGGGAAGGTTCCGGCGCTGGGGTTGGTGTGGGCGAATCTTCTCGGTGGACGGATTGTGCTTAGGAAGGCGACGGAGGGGGGGAATAGGAAGGTGGGGGTTGT
>Ga0307515_10000124_pt1 | contig 185783 bp, 142 predicted proteins | sample 17_EM_MG_FD_194513 | JGI IMG/M metagenome (GOLD analysis project Ga0307515, IMG submission 194513) | Populus trichocarpa ectomycorrhiza microbial communities from riparian zone in the Pacific Northwest, United States - 17_EM | ecosystem: Host-associated > Plants > Roots > Unclassified... | reverse complement strand
TGTAGAGCTTTAGTGGTTTGAGGAACAAACTTAAGATCTCAAGTAGGTTATGGACGATTTACAAAACAAGTAAGTAATATGATTAAATTACCTCCTTCTCAACAGAGTGTAGTAATAGGATTCTATTGTCTGACGGCTGATTAACTTTTTCTACATCTCACGGCAAGAGTGCTCGGTTAGGATTCGGACAGTCTGGAGATCATTCTGAGTATTTTTGTCCCCGAAGGGGCTTGTATTTTGCTCTTTAGCTCATTACTGTTCCGAGGGGGAGGAAAATTTGATTTTCCTCCCCCACGTTTCAGCCACCGGCGGCAGAAACTCTAAACCAATGATAAGAAATATAACTCGTTTGGCCGGCTCCAGATAAAAAAAACTATTGGTCTACAATTTTCCACTCGAGCATTACCATGTTTTACAGAATTACATTCTCTCGAAGGGCCTTGCGGGCCCGCCCTACGTTTCAGCCACCCCCTTTTTTTTTAATTTAATTAAAAAAACAGACGGCCGAAACTTCTATCCTAATGGAGTTCAAATAATTCCAGATAACATTTACCAACTTTTAACTTCCGTAGCTCTAGCGCATCTGATCATGGGGGGGATGGGTCTGCGTAATGTCACGGTTTAATAATTTGTACTAATAGTTATTCAATAGAAGATGTTGTTTGATTAATGAATGTTCTCATGATTCGGTATAGATTAGAATGTACATTACGTTTACACAGACAAAATAACAAAAATGGGTACGAAATTTACATACGACAACGTTCTATGCCTTTATTACGGACTATTGTTACGAGGGGGAGGAAAATTTGATTTTCCACCCCCACGTTTCAGCCACCCGGCGGCCGAAACTCCCTATTTCCATCCTTCTATGCTTTACTACAATACGGTTTATAATTTTAAATTAAACCTTTAACAAATCCAGCTTCGTAATTAGTATTTATAAAAACAATAAATATTGGTTTTCGGCGCGCAAGTTTAACTACCGCGCGCGCGTCCAGCCGCCTTGATTTTTATACTTTTTAATTAAATTAATACAAAAAAAAAACAGGCGACGTTTATCTCACCGAAGGACGGACTGTTTCAATTATAAAAAGCTCTATATATAAAGCAGGAGGACAGGTTCAACCAAGATTTAGTATTGAATTCCATATAAGAGATTTAAATTTGCTAAACAGCATTAAAGAATTTTTTGGTGTAGGTAGAATAAGTATCCGTAAAAGAGATGGGCAATGTATTTATACTGTATCATCTGTTAAGGATTTAAAAAGAATAATTTGATCACACATTTGTTCTTGATGAATACCCTTTAATTACTCAGAAATTAGCAGATTTCGTTTTATTTAAACAAATTATTGGTTTAATGGAGCGTGCAGAAAATCGTACTACTGAAGGTTTAAATAATATTGTGAGTTTAAAAGGGGCAATGAATAATGGTTTATCTGATAATTTGAAAGCTGCTTTCCGAAGATTATTTTAGTGCAGGCAGAGACCACTGTTAAACCTTCATCCCAAATAATCCAGGATCCTTAGGGTAGCTGGGTTTACTGACGGGGTTGTTTCTCAATTGTTACTGCAAAATTTATAGCTCACAAATTGGGTATGCAAAATCCGATTAAGTTTTGTACTAACTCCACATGAGCTAATTAAAAGTTTAGTTAAGTATTTGGATTGTGGAATATCTCTTAAATCTCTACCTAGATATGCCATTAAATTTGTTGTTACAAAAACCTCGGACGTTACACAAAAGATTCTTCCTTTATTTGACCTCTACAAGGGGCTAAAGCAGCCGATTATGCTGATTTCAAAAAAGGAGAATCATCCCAGGATAATACGCCGCCTGTAAAACAGGCTGGGGCTGCTGCGCTGCAGATTTGAGAAAAGTTGCAGATATAATACAAGACAAAGGTCATTTAACAGAAGATGGTTTTAATAAACTTAGTGAAATTAAATCCGGGATGAGGTAGAGATCCTAGTAATTATGGGTCGTATATTCACTCCGGTGGCGTTGCGTAATATAAATACTATGGGGTTTTATTTCCAGCAAGATTTTTGTAAACACCTTCTGCTCATAGACCGACCAGAAGATCCTTGAGTAGAAATACATTTTTTTTACTCCTGAATTAGGGAAAAGAATATTCTAGTAATCGTATGTAATTCAAATTCTATATAGTCGGCCCCTTCGGGGAGAGATAATATTTAAAGCCCTAATTTTATACTTCACGCATATTTAAGGCCCACCCGCAGAAAAAGGCGGGGCCTGCCGAAAAGTTAATATAATCTTTCATATATAAATATACATAAGTATATTTAGCCTTAATTTTTCCATTACGTTGGTATTGGAGTTACAAATAACTAGAGGCTACAGCCGGTTAAGATGGAAATTTATAGATTAAAAAAAAAAGAAAAAATGTTACTATTATCATTATTATTAATACCTTTAGTTGGTATATTTATTATCTATACTCGTATGGCTTACATGGGGTCCAATTCAAACAACGAAGAAAAAATTCTAGGTTTAACAACATTAGTTGTAAATTTAATAGTCTCTTTAGTGATATGAATTCTATTTGATTTTAGTCAAAACCAATTTCAATTTGTACAAGAATATCATAAAGTAAGTTTTTGTGATTTTTATTTGGGTCTAGATGGTTTATCTATTTATTTCGTTTTATTAACTACAATAATAATGCCAATAGCATTATTATCTAATTGAAGCTCAATTAAAGAGAATCAAAGATCTTTTGTCATTATAGTACTACTGTTAGAGACATTACTATTAGGTGTATTCCTAGTATTAGATGTATTCTTATTTTATATATTCTTTGAGAGTATCCTTCCTCCTTTATTTTTATTAATTGGATTATTTGGATCTGATAATAAAGTAAGAGCTAGTTTATATTTATTTTTATATACATTATTCGGGTCGTTGTTCTTATTATTAGCTATATTAACAATGTCTTCTTTAATGGGTACTACTGATTTCGATGCTTTAGCAAAAGCTAATTTTAATTATACTACTCAATTATTTTTATTTGCTGGTATCTTTTTTGCTTTCGCTATAAAAACTCCTACTATCTTCTTAAATTCTTGACTTCTAAAAGCTCACGTTGAATCCCCGTTATCAGGAAGTATTATTCTTGCAGCTATCGTGTTAAAACTAAGCCTATACGGGTTTTTCAGACTAGTTTTACCTATATTACCTTTAGCCACTATATCTCATACTCCTATAGTATATGTAATTTGTGTAATTACAATTCTTTACGCATCCTTGAGTACTCTAAGAACTATTGACGTTAAGGAAATAATTGCATATTCATCGGTAGCTCATGCAGCCGTTTATGTATTGGGAGTTTTCAGTAATACGATCCAGGGAATAGAAGGTGCAATTCTCTTAGGCCTAGGTCATGGTTTTGTATCTTCTGGACTTTTCTTCTGTGTTGGAGGGGTCTTGTATGATCGTACTCATACCAGATTAATAACATATTATAGAGGACTTGCTCAGATTATGCCTCTGTTCTCTTTACTATTCTTCATATTATGTTTGGGAAATTCGGGAACTCCGCTTACAATTAATTTTGTAGGTGAATTCTTGAGCCTATATGGAGCTTTTGAAAGACTCCCAGTTTTAGGAACCTTAGCTTGTTCATCTATCGTTTTCTCCGCCGCTTTCACTATCTACCTATATAACAGAATAGCCTTTGGTGGGTCATTGTCTTCTTATTTCGCTGTTAATGTACCTGACTTAACTAAAAGAGAGTTTGTTATATTAATTTCATTAGTAGTTCCTACTATATTATTCGGTCTCTATCCTGCCCCTATCTTAGATGGTTTACATTATTCTGTTTCAACTCTAATTTATGCTAGTAGTGAGTATACTGGTCTTTCTATGTCTTTTATTCCTTTGGCTTTCACAACTAAAAGGTTTTCATCGAAAACGAGTAAACCTTTATTTTCAGAAACTACAAACCAACATCCTCAATTTATTACAGGATTTGTCGATGCTGAGGGCTGTTGGTTAATTAAGATTGAAAAATACCCTCAATATACTTCAGGCTATCGTGTTCAGCTTCGTTTTTCAATAACTTTACATAAAAAGGATCTAAAATTATTAAATTCAATTAAAACATTCTTTGGCGTTGGTTTAATATATGAAGCTAAGGGTGATACTATCATATACCAAGTAACTACACTTAATGATTTACAAATATTAATTAATCATTTTAACAAATACCCACTTGTTTCGAAAAAACGAGCTGATTATGATCTCTTAAAACAAGCCTTTGAGTTAGTTTCTCGTGAAGAACATTTAACTGTTTCCGGTTTACATCTTCTTCTAGCTATAAAAGCCTCATTAAACAGAGGTTTATCTCCTGAATTAACTTCAGCATTCCCTAACATAATTCCGGTTGAAAGATCATTGGTTAACGATCAAAAAGTCCAAGATCCTCATTGGTTAGCTGGTTTTGTGTCTGGTGATGGTTGCTTCTTTATAAGTATTTCTAAAGCTACTACTTCTATAGGTTATTCTGTAGCATTAAAGTTCCAAGTTACTCAGCATTCACGTGATACTGGACTTATAAAAAGTTTAGTCAGTTATTTCGATTGTGGTCAATGTTATATACCCAAAGGGTATAACCATATAGATTTCCTCGTTAGAAAAACTTCTGATATATATAACTAAGATTATTCCTTTCTTTAATGAATACCCGCTACAAGGTGTAAAGGCAGAGGATTTCGTAGATTTCTGTAAGGTAGCTGACATTAAGAAAAGCAAAGGTCATTTAATAATGGAAGGTTTAGAGGAGATCCGTAAAATAAAAGAAGGCATGAATCTTGGTAGATATGCTAATCAAAAAGAGTCGGTAAATAATAAAGTATTTCTCTCTCATCTTTAATTTTTACCAAAGTGAATTTTATAATGTGATATTAGCTTGCGCGCCCCTACGTTTCGTATTATGCGGAATACACTACAGGTGGCGGCCGAAACTTCAACATCCTTAATAGGACGTATAAGATCATATATGTGAATTAAATATAAAATGATGAGCAAATAAAAGTTACAATTCCCCGTAGGGCCCTCCCGGAGGGAGGGGGAATATTATAGAAGTAAATTAAACTCTAAAATTCTGGACATAGCATTTAATGGTTATATCTCGACTGACAAGGACTAAGGATTTTGAGTAAAATAAAAAACCTTATACCATATTATAAATAAAATACCAATCACGAGGTCTAAATTAGACTAATTTCTCTGCGCTTCATGTATGCGAGATCTTCTACAATCTTGAATTGGTATTGAGAAGATTCTACTATATCATAGATTGTAAGCGTTCTAAGTTTCTATTTAAAACCACTTAAGTTTTTTTCCTATCTCGATTGTTATGTACACAACAAACATGTTTGTTGATTTATAGGACGAGGGCGCTTGCGGCCCCACGTTTCAGACACTAGAGGTGGCGGCCGAAACTTTTTCCATTATTGCAGTTTAGTAGATTGAAATTTTATAATTCGATAAAATAATATCTCAACATCTTATTGTTAATGCTTCTAGATATATTTGTAAATGCTTCTATATATAAGCTAAATATAACAGGAATAAGCCTACCGTTTAGCAGCTAAACTTCTCCCAGAGCTAGTCCCGCCCTTCGGCCGAAAATGAATTTTCATACTGAAGGGATGCCTGTAAATTTCCGTACTGTTTTTTTTCTATAAGTAACAGTAGTTTACTACTACTTTGTAATGTAATCAAATTAAGAAGAAATCCTTCAGAAAAAATCAAATAATATAAAATTTTCATGATTCAAGCTTCAAAAATTATAGGAACTGGTCTAGCTACAACAGGTTTAATAGGTGCAGGTGTAGGAATTGGTGTAGTTTTCGGTGCATTAATCTTAGGTGTTGCTAGAAATCCAAGCCTTCGTGGTCAATTATTTTCTTACGCTATCTTAGGATTCGCTTTCGCTGAGGCTCGGAATAAATGGGCCTAAACCTTCAAATTGCGGGAACTCCCTAAAGCAACCTTAACCAACTATATATAGTAATATAATATGGGGCGCAAGTAATTACTGCGGTACGGTAAAATCAAGGTTGATTTACAAAATAAATGGGTAATCCGCAGCCAAGCACCACCTTAAAAATGTGGTGTGCTGTTCATCGACTAAATGGAGGTAAGCGCGAATAGCGCTTAAAATATAGTCAGACCCCGCCCGAGAGGGCGCAGGAGAACTTAATGTTTTCCGTAAATGGAGAATTTATCTTCAGGGATAAATATCCTTTGGTCGTTAATAACTAAAACCAAAGGGTAAACTTGACAGGTTTATTCGCGCTTATGATGGCCTTCCTTCTTTTGTACGTTGCCTAGTGTTATCTTTATCTTAGGAAAGGGTTTATATGATATAAACCTTTATATCGATACAATTAACACTAGTTTGGTTGATTTTGAATATTCTCATTTACTTTTAGGTCTACCTGGTCTAAATTTGAATAGTCTGGAAACAAATAAATTGTATGTTTATAAATCTGATAAAACTTTAGTATATACCTTTGATAGTGTAGAGCAAGCGGCAAGAGAATTAACTCCAGCTAGATGCTCGCATTTATCTGCCCTAGAGATAAGTAAGAAAAAAAATATAAGATACTTGCGCCGTGTAATTAATAAAGAAGTGTTAACTACGACTGAAAAAGGAAAATTTTATATTTACCAAAACCCGGGACATTCTTCTTGTTTAGCCTTAGTACCTTGAGGTGTTCATTTGTCTTCAACTGTGGGAACTAAATTAATCTCAAAACAAGAAAGAAATATGGTTAAGTTCCCCTCATTCCAATTTGGTGTTATTATAGGTTTGCTTCTCTCGGATGCTTGACTACAACTTCAGCCTAAAAATCGAAGTATTAATAGCCATTTATGTTTTAAACAATCTTTAGACAAATCAAAATATGTCTGATTTGTTTTTTCTATTTTATCTCATTATTCTTCGAGTTATCCTTGTTTGGTATCTGGTGTAAGAAATGGAGTTAGACATTATGGTCTAGAATTTTTTACTCGTGCCTTACCTTGCTTTTCTGATATTCACTTGCTTTTCTATAAAGACACTATAAAAGTCATTCCACAAAACATTTTTGAGTTCTTGACTCCTGTGGCTCTGGCTCATTGGATTATGGGTGATGGAGTCTCTAGACCTTATGGTTTACAACTTTGCACTGACTCTTATTCTTTACCAGATGTAGTTCGATTGATGAACGTATTAATAATACGATATGAATTGGTTTGTACTCTTCATAAAAAAAGAGAAGGTCAGTATCGTATTTATATTTCTTCTAAATCTATGCCAAGGTTACAGCAAATCGTGGGTCCATATATGCATGAATCTATGCTCTATAAAATATATAGTACCACTTCTTCGTCGACGATTAGTTAGTTTATTTTTGTTTATGTAGCCTTTCCTAATTTAGTCAGTTGTCTAATGTTTATCTTTTCGGGGTCCGCCGAAGTTATAAAAAAAGCTTTATATTATCGAGCAAAGCATGGGTTTGAGCTACAGGTTTAAAATAAATCGTGAATAGACCTGTATAAATAGGGTGAATTGCAAGAAAGACTTATTATAAGTTAATTTGCAGCGAAGTTTAACTCTACATCAAATAGTAAACTATTTGTTGGGTTAAGAACGTTCAACGACTAGTAGATGAGTAATGTAAACAATAACTCTACCACGAGCACCCTACAATAAAATATATTTTATTGATGATATAGTCTGAACAACAGCGTGAGTTGTTGAAATAAGGATAAAGAGTCTTATGGTAACTAATTAATTGTATTCGCGCTTATGATGGCCTTCCTTCTTTTGTATGTTGCTTAGTGTTCTTTTCTGGTCAGAAGGTTTATATTTTATAAACCTTTATAATACACTAGGCTATTATCTTTGACCAATGCACAAGTTCTTGTGCACAGATTCTCAGTTAGTCTGGGATTATAGCCTCTTATCTCTTGCTCTTATATATAAACATGGAATAAAAACATACAGCAATCCAATAGAAACACGTGAATTAATTCGAGAAGAAAATAACGGTAAAGTTGGAGTTTATTGTTGAGTTAATAACGTAAATGGAAAATATTATATAGGCAGTGGAGACCCTTTATACTTAAGGTTAAGTGATTACTATCAAGCTTGGTATTTTTTAGCTCGTCCTAATTTATATATAGTTAGGGCCTTTTGTAAATATGGTATGATTAATTTTTCCTTGATTATTTTAGAATATACTAGTTCTGAAAATCTCATTAGTTGTGAACAAAAATGAATAGATTTACTTAAACCTGAATATAATATAAATCCCACGGCAGGTAGCTCTAAGGGTTATAAACATTTAGAAGAAAATTTAGAAAAGATGCGTTCCGCAGCTTTAGGGAGAAAACATACGGAAGAGATTAGACGTGAAATGAGTGAATCACGTAGGGGTATAAATAATTCGTTTTTTGGTAAAACTCACACAGATGAAACTAAAAGTATTATAAGTGCTGAGCGTAGAAATAGACTAGTACCGCCAGTGCCTGGTATTTTGGTGGAGATTCTTGATATTGAGACAGATATTACTACTACCTTCAATTCTATTCGAAGTGCTGCAGACTCTATTGGTTCGGATATTAAGACTATTTTACGCCGTGAGAAATCACAATTAGCAAAAGGTATTAATACGCCATATAGAAAAAGATATATAATTAATATAAAACGTTCTGACTAATTTTTCGGTTTATTCGCGGATGGCCTTCCTTCTTTTGTATGTTGCTTAGTGTTCTTTTCTGGTCGGAAGGTTTATATTTTATAAACCTTTATCAGGCACTAGGCTATTTTCTTTGACCCCTGCACAATTTCTTTTTCGCAGATTCTCAATTAGCTTTGGATTTTATTACTTGTTGCTTACCAGGTTTATCTGTCATACCTCAGAATGGACTGGAACAAAAAAAACCTATCTCAGGCTCAAAACTCTCTGTATTTTATTATGCCGTAAAGATATATGACCATCCAAAAGACCAACGTGATCAAATTCGTAAAGACAATAAGAGTAAAATTGGTGTTTATGCTTGGGTAAATAATACTAATAACAAAATTTATATTGGAAGTGGTTGTTTACTTTACGCAAGAATAAGTAACTACTATCAACAATCATACTATAAAGCGCGTCCTAGTCTTTACATCTTAAGAGCTCTTATTAAATATGGAATGGTGAATTTTTCATTGGTGATTTTGGCATATACAGATACAGATAGTCTTCTTTCGTGTGAACAAAAGTGGATTGATTTATTAAAACCTGAATATAACTTGAGCCCGAATGCTGGAAATACTAAAGGTTACAAGCATAATCAGGGATCTATTGATAAAATGCGTGAAGCTGCTCTAGGAAGAAACCACACGGAAGAGGTAAAACGTGAGATGAGTGAATCACGTATGGGTAAAAATAATTCTTTTTTTGGTAAAACTCACTCTGAAGAAGCTTTGGCTCTAATTAGGGCTGCAGCATTAAACAGAGAAAAACCTTCAGTGCCAGGGCTGGAGGTAGAAATTTCAGATCTTCAAACTAAATTAACTACTACATATGATTCTGTACGTAAAGCTGCTGATGCGATTAATTCAGATATAAAAACGATTTTACTAGTGAAAAGACTCAATTAATAAAAGGTATAAACAAGGTAGAAGTAGGGCTATACTTGAAAAGAATAAAATAATAAACATATTTTGTTCTAAAATATATGATGTAAAGTTATTGTTTAAGAGAGTTGTGATAATTGTAGAATAAAGACATGTTGTTTGCATAGTTTATTAAAGTAGAGGTTCAACTGAACACTTCCTTTTTACCTTAACAAAAGACTTGTCTTTTGTGGACTCAACTAAAGATTTAGTTATTCCAAAACATATTTTTAATGAGAACGTTTAGGTTAAAATTAGAAAGTTAGAACTCTTACATGCTTACTCCGGAAACAGGGACTTTCGTCAGATTAGTCCCTTTGTCAGAGGGCTTTTGACTTCGCAAATTTATTCTCGTCGGATACAGTAACACCACAGCTACCGTCCAGGCCCGGTCACAGCTGTCATGTATGTAGAATCTCACACATCATATACATCCAACACTTAGTTTAGGCCCTATCATAACGGAGGCCCACTCTACTGTTGGTTATATGGACACGCGTCTCCCATAGATTCTGTATCCCGGCATAAAGCCGTCTAGATATACGCCACGCTCTTTTGAAGGTCTGATCTCCTACTTCAGACTTGTAACTCACTGCCTTTGCCGCTAAACCCATCATTAAGACTTACATCAGTTGTGCTCTAGGGAGACCACGTCTCTGGCAGCCCCCTCGTTATGGAGGGAAATAAAGAAGCGAAGCCACCTTGGACCCTCAGCAGCGTAAAGAATACTGCTTTCCCCGTCAGTACGTAGGACACTCTATCGATGAAGCAGCTACGACCCCAGCATTACCACCTACTGAGGTTTTCACTACGACCTAATAGTTATCTAGATAGGGATTTACCTAGAGAGGAACGGCTGACTACGAGGGCGAGGCCACCCTTTCACTAATGAACTCTGCTTTAGCGACTTACGAGTTTCAAGACTACGACAGGACTCACTAAGTGGACACAGTCAGTAATTAGTGCAGCCGCTACTACAGGCACCAAACTGTTCTTCAAGAAATCTTTTATACCAGAACTGCTTACTCGGTATATTTAAACAACCGACGGAGGATGGCACCTAACAACTTACTCACCAGACCCAGTCACCGGAGTGAGCTCACTACCACAGTAACTAGATTTGACCGAACACTAGCTTCGTAGTACGCCTCTTAGACTTCCAGACACTTTAGGAATAGTCCCCCTTCTCTGTTGATAGTGAGTTTCGTTCCGACCGGACTGACAGGGGGCTTTAACCGATTTACCCCCAACCATCAGGTATTGAGCATACCTACAAGTGGGCCCCTTAGAAAATAACCCTCAAGACTCCGTGTTTTTATCCTCCGCAAAATATTTTTCTAAACGAGATCTAAAAAAAAAAGATCCATTTATGGAAATATTAGCTCCGTCAGGAACACAAGAAGTAAACCTTCACGTTCTACTGTACACATTAACACACTGGGCCTTAACTAGACAATTAAGTCAGCAGGACGAAAGATGCAATGTGGAGCAAAATGGTGAGTCAGACCACCGCGAGATCAACAGTGTCAGGTTTGAATAATTAAAACATTTTTAGACGGGAAGTGATTTTGGTAGACAGTCCTTTAAAAGGACTTTGGGTCTTTAGATTATTATCCTTCTACCTATTACGCTTTAAAGACGTGATTAATAATTAATCTTATTAGTAAAGATGCTAAATAAAACTAGGGGTTTTTTTTTATTTCGAATTGACAAAATTATAAAGAAAACAATGAATTCTACCTAAGAGTACTTATTTAATTCGCTCTTCCATTCACCCGTTTAGATCTAGTTCGGTAACCTCAAGCATTCAACTAGTTTAGGAAACTAGTAAGTAACGCTTCCCCCTTTGAAGGGGCGACCTTTGGTCGGGTAGGCACATAAACACACCCCATACTGCTTATGTGTCTAAGGCCTAAGCTCCAGCTATAGAGATAATTTATCTATAATAATACCAAGATAGTTCAATAGGTTAGAACATTAATTAATGCATTAAAAATGAGAATTCGGATTTCTCTCTTGGTTTTACGCAATATTTAGTAATTAAGCTGAACCTGGTGGTTTAATTATCTTAATATGCAGGCATACAAACTATTAGATCCCAAAATATTCTTCTTAGTGATAAGGGAATTTTGGGGGATTAATCGAGGGATACTGGCCGCCCCACGCTGCAGCTGGATCTAAAATATCCTACGAATTTTAAAGAGTTTTCTTGTTCTTCACTTGAGCCTATATAAAGTATATTTCATGCGAAATATCTCTATGTGAACCGAAAGATGGTTTTTATAATATAAAAATGGGGTGGCTGAAACGTAGGCGCGCGCGCGCCTTCGGAAACTTTATTAAAAATGAGAAATGCTGCTCTAGGGAGAAAGCACTCTGAGGAAACTAAAGAAAAAATTAGTTTATGACGCCGGTGGCTGAAACGTGGGCGCGTGCGCCTTCGAGGCATAGTTTCGGGCGAGTCGTTATGATAAAACAACTAAAGGTAAAGGTCGCCCTCCTCCGGAGGAGCGATGCAGCGCTGCCTGCGGCGCGCCGCTGTTGTGGTTAAATACTTGAATACAAACGAAACTGTATAATTCTTTACGTATAAGAGAAACAGCTAAACATTTTAATGAACATCATGAGATTATACGTAGACACATAAAAGTAGCGAGATCATAGCGGCGTCGGCTTAGCTGGATATAAAAGATCCTGAGGCGTCGCTTCGCTCCGCCTAATATACTAAAGTTTCTTTAAATATAAATCTTCAATTTATATTTACTATACCTTTGGTTTTTATTGTGGTTAATATGTAATTATTAAGTTATAGTAATTAGATATAATGGAAACTCTGAAGCAAAAACTCAAATAATTTAGAGTCCGAGTCCGCCGTCGGCGGAAGCCGAAGGGAGCGGTGGGACGTAGCCGTATTACGGCTGCCCCTGGGCTAAAATCGTGGAATTACATTCCAATAATTAAGGATAAAAATCTTGATATAATATAGAAAGTATAGTCAGATAAATTTAAACCGGAAGTCATAATATTATGAGTAAAACCGTGAATTTATCTAAAAATGAGAATAATTACTTTGATATGCAGGTTAAATTAGTTGGAAACTACTTTTTTTTATTTTTGTCCCTGGAGGGGCTTGATATTATATAAAAGTAATATACTTATACATAAATCTACTAAACATAAATCAGGTTATTCAAATCAATGGTATAGTTAATATAAATTGAAGATTTATCTCTAAATTAACTTTATTTAGTATATTAGGATCTTTTATATCCAGCTAAGTGCCGGTGGAGCCCTTAAAAAGGGCTCCATAATAAAGTTTTACTTAAGATTAAAGATTGGCAAAGATAAATCTTTTAATCTTTAAAATCACCCCTAAAGGTTATATATATATCTATATTCTTAAACTATATTAATTTATGGAGGGCTCCACTAAATATTTAGATTTTAAGATTAAAATAATATACTTGTTGTAATAGTCATGCTATTAATTAGTAACATTTTTCTATTATTAGTCAATGCGGTCACTTCAAGACGCGAATATACAATATTATTTAATCGGGTAGCTATTTTTATATTGCTATATTCTGGTATCATAGGACATGGAAGTTTATATGTAACATGTTTAGATACAGGGATAGGTATATATAATGGTTTATTCCATTCCACAGCAATAACACATAGTTTTGATCTATTTATATATATTATAGCTCCTATAATATTATTATTAACTGGATTTTATGCCAGACGTATAGTACAACCTATAATTTCTTATAATCGCTTTGAATCAAAAAATGGATTATTCTCAAAAGGTTATGTGAAAGCATATAGAAATGCGGTAATGGGTATAGATGCTCCACAATTTACAATATTAGAATATCCTTTAATCATATTATTTATATTAATAGGGGCTATACTGTTAATGTCTAGTAGTGACTTAGTATCTATGTTTTTAGCAATAGAGTTACAAAGTTATGGGTTATATATCTTTGCCACATTATATAGAAATTCCGAATGATCAACGTCGGCTGGTCTAACTTATTTTTTATTAGGAGGTTTATCTTCTTGTTTTATATTATTAGGATCTGCATTATTATATGCAAATTGTGGTCTAACAAGTTTAGATGGCATATATGTTTTTTATAATATAGAAATGCCTTCGGCATTTGGAGAACCTATTTCTACTATATATTCTTTTGGTGCGAAACCTGAAATATTAAGTATGGGATTTTTAATTATGTCTGTAGGATATTTATTTAAAGTATCAGCTGCACCTTTTCATTTTTGATCTCCTGATGTTTATGATGCACTTGACACAGTAGTTACTACTTTTGTAGCCAATCTACCTAAAATATCTATACTTATATTTTTGCTGGGGACAGTTCAGCACGGTAGCCAAAATATAACCGAGTTTAGTTGAACGAATGTTTTCTTAGTTAGTTCATTCTTATCTTTAGTTGTAGGAACTGTGGGTGGATTAGTTCAGTTCAGAATCAAAAAATTGGTAACGTATAGTACAATTTCTCACGTAGGTTTTTTATTATTAGCTTTATCTATAAACAGCGTAGAATCTATTCAGGCCTTTATATTATATTTAAGTCAGTATATGTTAACAAATATAAACGTATTCTTTATCATAATCCTAATAGGTTATTCTCTTCAAAATAAAGGGATTAATTCTAACTTATTGGATAGAGAACATTCTCCTTTACAATTAATCTCTCAACTGAAAGGTTATTTTTTTCACAATCCGATGCTATCTTTAAGTTTTGCAATAACAATATTTTCTTTAGCGGGAATTCCACCCCTACTAGGTTTTTTTGCTAAACAGTTAGTTTTATCTGCAGCATTGAATAATGGTTATGTTTTCCTTTCTTTAATAGGAATATTAACTAGTGTAATCGGTGCTGTTTATTATTTGATGTTAATAAAAGCTATGTTCTTTGAGAAATCTGATAGTTCACTCAAAGAGCAAAATTTAGGAGTTTCTACAGTGCCTTCTTCACCTTTCACTATTACTATTTCGGTATTAACTTTAATAAACTTATTGTTTATCTTATATCCAAACATTTGATTAAGTAGTGCTAATATATTAGCAACAATATTCTTAAATATATAATGAAATGAACGCGTGAAGGATTTGATTTAGTCCGTAAAATTAAATCATCAGAGATGAATAGCGTAATGTCCTCTGATAAAGTTTGACTAAGTAGTGCTAATATATTAGCGATTGTTTTAAAATATAGGCTATGCTTGGATCTACAATTTTCTTCATAATATTTATTCCTTTCTTGGCTTTTGTTCTATTGGGCCTTAGTGTTTTATTAGGACCCCATAGCCCTTATGAGATGAAGAACGCTAGTTACGAATGTGGTTTTTCAGGGTTTTTAGGACAAAATAGAACTGAGTTTGCTATTTCTTTCTTTATTTTTGGTTTAGTTTTTTTATTACTGGATCTCGAGATTCTCTTAGTTTATCCTTATACAGTAAGTTCTTACAACAATTCTTCATACGGTCTTTTTGTGGTTATCATCTTTTTATTACTATTGACAATAGGATTCGTATTTGAAATGGCGAAGGGTGCCTTAAAAATCAATTCTAAACAAACAAATTACCTTTCTCAACAAGATACTGGGCATTTATCTGGAATTAAGGTTAAAGGACGTAAAAATTCTCTTAACCTTTATAATCACCAACAGAGATCCTATTCTACGGTGGCGTCACGGAGACCTTTGACACCTATAGCTAAGGTGTTCCCTAAAAAGATTTACAAAAATGCGGACACTGATAAAGCCAAAATTTTAATCGATAATAAGAATAAAGCGGGTATTTATTCTTATCTTAACTGTGGGCTTCGTATTTGAACTGGGAAGGGTGCTTTAGCAATTCAATCTAAACAAACTGGTTATCTAGAGTCATCTAACATAAAGATGGATAGAGAGAGAAACTCTAAAAACCTTTATAAAAGCAGATCATCTTCCTCGGTCTCTCCTCGAAAAGGTTTCAACCACACGTTTTCAGGAGTTAAGCGTTTCTTTTCAAATCAAAGTACTCTGAACAATGAAACTGTTGTACCTGTCCGAGTCTATAATAATATGGATCTATATAAATCTGTTATACTTAGGGAGAACAAAGGTAAATCTGGCGTGTACCGACTAACAAATCTTGTAAATGGAAAAGTATACATTGGGTCGTCAATTAATTTTAGGGGTCGTGTAATTAAATATTTTTATATACCCAGCTTAATAAAAAATAATAGTATGCTCATCTGCCGAGCTCTTTTAAAATACGGGTTTTCAAACTTTAAGCTTGAAATATTGGAGTACTGTGAGCTAGATCAAACTTTGATCCGTGAGAATTATTACCTTAGATTATTAAAGCCAGATTATAATATTGCTTCCGACGCATTGGCGCCGATGCTGGGCCGTAGACACACAGCTGAAACTCTAAAAAAAAGGAGTGAACTATCTAAAGGGAGAACTTTTAGTGCGGAAGTTAGAAAAAAAAATAGTGAAGCACAAAAAGGTAAAAAACTTACTGCTGAGACAAGAGCCATTATGAGCCTAGGTAAAACAGGTGAAAAGAATCCCATGTGAGGAAAAAAATTAGCCTTAGAGACTAGAGCTTTATTGAAACTTTCTCAACCTGATCGAGTAGGAATTGTAGTAACTGATCAAGAAACTAGAAATGTTACTCATCATACATCTATTCGTGAAGCAGCTAGATATCTAGGTATAGCTAAATCTACAGTTAGTAAATATTTATTGTCGAGGAAACCCTATAAAGACCAATATTTTTTCACGAAACTTTAACTTTGCCGAAGAAAAGTGTGGGGTTTAGTTCATTTAGAGGTCAAAGTATAACTGAATTTTATCTCCTTCTTTATTTTTTTTTATTGCGTTTTACTTATTTTCAATAGTTTATTTATAAAGTTAGTACTAACGCGATTAATAAGAAGAGTAAAACCTTTATAACCAATTTTTTTTTATCCGATATAGGTTAAGCTTCAATAAGGATTAAATGCCCCAAGAGTACCTTTTACTTTAATAATCAAGTTACTATTTGATACATACTTTGACAAGTATGAATGATAGTAAGATTATATAAAGTTAATCTATGTATATAATGTAAAGTATGAAATGTTTTATCTTTCAGTATTATGTCAATAAACACAATCCATTTCTGTGCTATACTTGAACCAATAAACTGGTTCGTTAATTTATTCTCAAATTTTGAACATTTTGGAGTTTTATTCTATTTTTCAAGCTTAGTAGTCTTACTTCCTTTAATATATTTCATGAGTGGAATAGGTAAAAAAATTTCTAAATCTTTAGACATAGGATCTAAAATTGCTAGTTTAGTAGGTGCTGGAGCTGGTGTGGGGTCTTACCTTCAGGGAAGAGAAAAAAAAGCTGTAGAAATATTAGCTAAACCTAAAGATACTACTACTGAAAATAAAGGAGGTGCTTCTAGTGGTGCTACTGATATCAAAAAGGCGTTTTATATTTTATCCTTATTGGGGATAAATAAAGATACAATACCTGAAACCGATCTTACGTTGTTAGCTTATGTTTTTTTAACTTTATCTTTCATAATATTATGAACTTTATATAATATTATTGTGTCATCAGTGTCAATTTATTTTATAACAAAATATAATAATATTGAAACAATAGATAAAATATTAGGTTATAACTTTAAATGGTTAACTCCTCATTGAAGAGAAAAACTTATTAATGTTATAAACCGTTCTAAAAATGTAACTCTTTTTTATATAGTCATCGAAAGCTTAATTTGTCTCGTGTCTATTTTAGGTATAGTTTTAACATGTTTAATTATTCTATGGAATGCCTAAATTTTTATAATACTCTTTTCTTGTGCTTTATTTGCATGTTAATATTAACACTAAGAATTTAAGATAAAACTTTTAGATTTATGTTAAAATATTATCTTGTTATTTTTTTTTTAATCAGGGATAGATGAGCAACTAATTATGTTGATAGCAACCTTATGTTTATTAACTACTTGCTTCGCGTGTATGGGGCTTTTGAGTGTGGCTTTAGTTCATTTAGAGGTCAAAATAGAACTGAATTTTCTATTTCTTTCTTTATTTTCGGTCTAGTCTTTTTACTCCTGGACTTGAGATCTTATTGGTTTATCCTTACACTGTTAGTTCTTACAATAACTCTTCTTACGGTACGTGATTTGTTATTATCTTTCTTCTTTTACTTACAGCCGGGTTTATTTTCGAATTTGGTAAAGGTGCTCTTAAAATCAATTCTAAACAAACGGGTTATCTTGAGCCTTCTAACATAGAGGTTAATTTGTCGAAAAACAAATTAAACCTTTATAAGAATCCAGAGACCATTCCGAAAAATTCTTTGGCTCTTATGTTGTTATTAAAAGAAGATGTCTTGGATATGTTTCAATTCTTTTTAAATAATATACATGAATCCGTCTTATTTTTAATATCCTTATTCTTGGTTATAGCAGTTAGTTTAATTATGGTTGGTATAGTTTGTCTTGGCTTAGCGTACTTTTTTGAATACCTATTACCAATTGGTCCTCCAGAATATCCTTCAGTAAAAAGGGGGGCACTTTATAAAGTCTTATTTGTGATTATGAGTCATTAATTACTTAGATAAGTAATTATTCTTATTTCAGCGGCGTCTCGAGGGGCGCGCTAAGATAACCCCTTAATATTTGTATAATCCCTTAAAGGAGTTTTGCCTTTTTTTTAAAGAAAAAAATCAAATATAAAAAGTGGTATACGTAATCAAACTTAAATTAGTAAAAAATATGCAATCTTCAACTTCAAATTCTACTTCTTTTGTATCTGAAAAACTTGATCCTTCTTTTGTAACAGGGTTTTGTGATGCTGAGAGCACATTCGTAATATCAGTCTATAAAAGAACTCAATTAAAAACAGGGTGGCACATTAGAGCTGTATTCCAAATTGGATTAAACGAGAGTGACCTTCCTTTATTAGAAAAAATGCAAGCTTTTTTCAAAGTTGGTGAAATTTCTTACCATAAAAAAGAAAAAATGGTATATTTTTATGTAACGAAAATTCAAGATTTATATACTGTAATTATACCTTTTTTTTTAAACACCCATTAATGACTAAAAAACATGCAGACTTTTTATTATTTAAACAAGTCGTAGATCTGGTTATCCAAAAACAGCATTTGAATGAGGAAGGATTAAAAAAAATTCTATCTATTCGAGCTTCAATGAATAAAGGTTTAACACCAGCCTTAAAAACTGCTTTCCCTAATATTATTCCAGAGATAAGACCTATAGTTGATGTTGCTGGAATTCCTGAACCTCAATGAGTCGTCGGATTCACTTCCGGTGAGGGCTGTTTTTTTTTGTCAATATTAGTAAAGCTCCGCTATCCAAATGAGGCTACCAAATTCAGTTAAGATTTCTCAACATATTCGTGATTTGAGATTAATGGAAAGTTTAATAATAATTTTAGATTGTGGTAAAGTAATGCATAAAACAAATGGATCTGCTGTAGAATATATTGTTACAAAATTTTCAGATATAACTGACAAAATAATTCCATTTTTCGATAAATATCCGCTTGAAGGAAAAAAACTATTAGATTTTAAAGATTTCTGTAGAGTAGCTTCTTTAATGAAGGATAAAGTTCATTTAACTAAGGCCGGGTTAGAACAAATTAAAGAAATTAAAAATGGAATGAATGACGGTAGAAAATAATTAATTAGGTGATGCAAATAGAATTAATGTCATGGATAGCCTTATTCATAATCATATTCATAGTATAAGTAATTTACTTGCAAGAGGTTCTGAAATAGAAGAGCAAATCTCTGAGTTAAACAGTGATTATGTATCTCAACTATCAGAGTATAGTGATAGATTAAGACAATTAAAAAGTTCATATAGACATTAACTAAGGTTACTATACTTTCCATTAATAATTACTATCACCATGGGGGTTCGCCCAAGTAAGTAATGACTAATCACGTAGCATTCAAACCAAAAATGGATACTACGTAGAATGGTAGAATGATAATTTAAAGGCAATATTCGATGAAACAAGTATTCTAAGTGATATAGCTAAAGATATGGGTCAACCCAGCACTGTATCACCATACCAAAAGTAACACCTTTCGACCTCCGACTGATCTAACATAAAAAAGAAAGGTTTAGCATATATAGAACCAACTGGGTGCAACTCTCTAGGTAAATAACGTTTACGTATGGTACCAAAGTTGTAAAACAGTGTAAATAAAAAAAAAGATCTACGAAAGAGCCCAAGCGGTAGCTTACATAATGTAGAGGACCGCTCGAGCAATGTACAGAAGAGTTCTTATATCTAAACCTTTATAATCCGAGTAACATATTAGGGCCCCACCCCGAAGGTGTGTCCTTCTCTGATATGATGAATACTGCTACTTCGGGAAGCGTGTCAGTTGACCCGTTGAAAAAGGCGAGCTCCGGTTTTCAGTGAACGCCTTTTCATAAGATTCCCAATTGTCGACAATTTGAAATAAGATCAGGAGAGTACCAAGAGACCCGATCATCCTCGCGTCCTACTTTTGATGATCTAATAAAGGAGATGGATAAAAAGGCAAAAAAAGGTAGTGAAAATACGTCCAAAATAAGATCTTCGTTTGATTCTGGCCCTTTCCACGGCATACCTGATTGTCGCAGACTGTCGATAAAGTTGGGTGAGAAAGAGTATAGAGCACAACCCGTGTTATGTTCTATTTTACTATAAGTAATTAATTAATTAATTTAATTAAGATTCGTATTAAAACAACAACGGAGTTTAGCTCAGTTGGTAGAGCATTCAACTTACACTTGAGTGGCCAAAGGTTCGAGCCCTTTAACTCCTATAAGGATATTAGTCTAATCAGGGCGTACCATAAGGTAAGAGGAGGGAAATCTAATGAGTGAATTCTCTTCCACCGTCGGCCTACGCTCCTGTTCTTGATATAGCCAAATATCATTAAAATAAGGGTCTTTTTTATACTATACTTAAAGGCTAAGCTAAATCAGCGCGCTCCTTTTTTTTTTAATTTAATTAAAAAAACAGCCGGCACTTCGCTCTACATAAAATATTTCGTGTAATAAACTTGAGTATTATTAAGTAAACCTAAATACGGCTGCCCGACCTCGGGGGCCGGGCTAAAATAGTATCTGTGTTATACTCTCTAGCCGTCGGTTCCTCCTGTTCCTCCCCGGCCAAGGGCCGTGGAATAAAATAAGAGACTAATAATAAACAGTCCGACGACGAAGAATTTTCTGCGACGTAGCGGATTTATAAGCCAAATATCAGGTACTGCTGGAACTATAAAGTACATCTTGCTTAAATATTCTTGCTTAAATACGTAGCAAGAAGCCTAGTCTAAAAAAAAGGCTAAACACTGCTTAAGTGTTTACTTATAACCTTTATAGATTAAATATCTTTATATATAAATGAATTTATTACAACTCCCTAACCAGTTTTGTAATAAAAGTCTTATTTGTTTTTACAAAAACATTCTGTAGAATGTTATGGTTTATATAATTAAATCTTAAATAGTCACTAATTTATAGTTTAAATGCATAAAATTAATATAAAAATAAATAAAATGTTTCGATGCCGACGCATAATTATCGATGTGCTGAAGGGACTCTTTATAGAAATTTAAGCGGCTCCACCGATATAATTAAAAAAACCAAAGTATGTGAAAAAAATTCATTCTAAAATGAGAATTTTTAAAAGCCATCCTTTATTAAAACTTGTAAATTCGTATTTAATAGATTCACCACAACCATCTAATATAAGCTATTGATGGAATTTTGGTTCTCTACTAGCTTTATCACTTGGAATCCAAATAGTTACTGGAGTTATGCTAGCTATGCACTACAATCCCAGTGTATTAGAGGCGTTTAATTCTGTAGAGCATAAAGTTTCTTATCTTTAGGTATGTTCTTTAAATATGGCTATATGCTGGAAACCCCTAAAGTATTAAGTACTTAGTGAATGCTATATGCTATTAAGTGAAAATCTTAATAATATTGTTATGGGCTATCAGCAGGAAACTAAAGTATAGGTTTTTAATCTATGCTTTATTGAATAGGTTCCTCAGAGACTCTACGCCAAGAGTAACATTTTTTTGGTTTTCTGAAATTATGTTGCTATGATATAGTCCAACCATTTTTTAAAAATTATGGAGTAATTGATAAAATCTATTATAGATTAAACGGGCTAGTACTAATGTTTAATGGTGTGACCCTGAGTAGGAAACCTTCGTATGGTATTTCCAAACTCTCACATGTTTTCACTTAATTTTTAGAATGATTTTCTGGTTTTACATATGATGATTCAGAAAATTTATGGATAATAATAGACCGTTATTATGTGAGATTAAGGAGTCAAAGTATATGAGAGATGTACATAATAGATATATATCAATTACAAAATGATCATGAGAGGATCCGATATGTGGGCTAATTTCGCCTTATTTAATTTTGTAAATAATTCTAAACTTATTAACTTGCCTGATAATAGTGTGAAATCTTTATCTTCTCATAACATTAAAAGTTTGCCCGATGTCCCTAAACAATTTTTACAATGGTTTGTGGGGTTTGTGGATGCTGAGGGTTGTTTTTCAATTTATCCTAATAGGAATGGAACTTCTGTCAGTTTTGAATTTAGGATAAATTTACATATAGATGATATAGGAGTTCTTAAAAAAATAGCCAAAATATTAGATGTAGGGGTTGTAAGGATAAACAAAGATCGTAATTCCGCTGTTTTTTCTGTAAAGAAATTCAATGATATCGTGAGAGTCATTTTACCTATTTTTCAGGAGTTCCCCTTACAGACTACCAAATATTTGGATTTCACTTGTTTCTCGGAAGCGATACTAATCAAACTTAATTCGGAAAGTTTCGGGACAAAAAAAATAGTAAGAATAAGTGAAACAGATTTAATTAAAATAAAAAATTTAAGAGCCAATATGAATAGTGGAAGATTGACAATAGATAAAGAGCAATTAGATAATTTAACTAAGAGAGTTTATATAAATGTGTGATGGTTATTGGGTTTCGTAGAAGGAGAAGGAACATTTGGTTATAAACACCTTGTACCATATTTTCAAATAGGCCAACACAAAAAAAATCTCTTTGTTTTAAATGCTATAGAATCATTTCTGCTAAAGTTAACTAAAGAATCACATAATACTCTAGGCAACCAGACATTTAATGTACATTACGCACTAAATAAAAAAACAAATGTTTATAGTATGACAGTAGTGAGTATTGATACACTTTATAGTAATATTGTACCTTATTTCCAATCAATGTCATTTTTAACTAGAAAAGCTTTAGATTTTCATTATTGAGCTATTTCTGTGAAAATACATAAATTTGGTTATTATTACCTGCCTGAGGGAAAAAAAATTGCTCTACAAATATCTTCGGGTACTAATAAATATCGTTACACTACTACTAATATAGCAAATAAAATAGAACTTCCGAGTGAGGATTCTATATCTAAACTTTTAGCTCAACCGGCACCTTTTGATATCGCTAGTGGTCTGAGTCACTTCGAGTTAGCTAGAAAGTTCACAATAAGTAAGGGTGGACGTAATGGTTTTACTGTTCACATTTATGACCGTGAATCCAAAAGGGGGAAAGAATTAATAGGTTCTCCGTTTTCAACTTATGGAGCTGGGCATGTAGCATTAGGTTTAAGAGCAGGTAGTAGAGTAATTGGCAGATATATAGATACAGGTAAGGCATACAAGGGTAGATACATCTTTTCTTCTATCCCTATCTCAGTAAACGAGATATAAGATTAGTTTCAGCAAGTTTTTAACATATAGGCACAGACTCGGTCAATTAACATCTTTTCGATCATGAGAGATGTAAATAATGGATGATTAATTCGTTATATTCATTCAAACACAGCTTCAGCTTTCTTCTTTATTGTTTACTTGCATATCGGAAGAGGTTTATACTATGGATCATATCAAAATCCTAGAACATTAGTATGAAGTATAGGAGTTGTTATCTTTATTTTAATGATGGCTATTATTAAGAAGTGGCCAAATTGAATATTAATTAATATTATTAATAAAGGAGGAACTAGATGTTTAAGTTTACTCCCATTTAATAGAGCTAGAACTAGAGCAATACTACGTGTGGGACCCCATAGTAAAGATGTTCTATCCATTATTGTATGTGGTATGCTTGGTGATTGATGAGCTGACGAAATTAAAGGTCAAATTTTGTCAAGTGTACGGTTTAACATTGAACAATCAGTTAAAAATTATTCTACTAGTAAAAGTGTATTAGCACCTGAAGGCAATCCTAAATCCAAGCCTAAAAAACGTTTAACTAATTTTGAAAGAAGACAAATAAGTTTGCCCAAAGACCTACAAGAAATCTTAATAGGTCTATTACTGGGGGGTGTTTGTGCTCAAGACCAAAAACGTTTAACAAAAGGTAGAACGTGTTTATACTTTGAACAAAGTATAAAGAATAAAGATTATATTTTTCATTTATTTGAATTATTTAAACACCATTCTAGATCAGAACCTAAAATTTCTGAGCGTATTGCTGATAAACGTTCAGGTAAGATATATACTCGTGTACAATTTGCTACTAACGCTTTATCATGCTTTAATGAGTTATATCACACGTTTTACCCTAAAGGAAAAAAAATAGTCCCCTGAAATATAGAAGAACTTTTAACACCTTTGGGATTAGCTTATTGGATTTGTGATGAGGGATCCTTTCAAAAAAAGCATAAATGCATAAATATTGTTACAAATTCTTATACATTACAAGAAGTTGATCTTTTATTAGGTGTTTTAAGAAGTAAATTTAATCTAAGTTGTACTATAAAAGAAGAACGCACTGGTTACATAATAACTATTGCAGCAAGTTCTGTACTATATTTACAATCCATATTAAAACCAATAATGCCTAGTATGATGATGCATAAAATCGGACTTAATGCAGGAGAGTCTGCGTAGCAGAAGAGATTGAAGATTAAAAATAAAATATACAAAGAGATAATTTTTCTATAAAGTTAATAGAGTGGAAACATTAAAATACGGCCAGGCAAATCAGATGATGAGCGGCTGGATTAATAGTGGGCCCTGTGGAATGAAAGTAGATACTCCTTTTCAGAAATAAAGAGATGCTATAGCGGCTCGACCCACTCCTAATGAACCTCATACGAATCAGGATGTAAGCCCTGTTAATAATAAGCTGAGTGTAAGAGGTGGATGGCACTGTTATAAGTGATATTCGGAAATAGAAGATGATTCATCGGATACGCTTGTATTACCTAGTCCATACTCATTTGCATTAGGGAGGTCCAACCGATAGAGAACGACAATGGCCTGGAAGGAGGAAGTTGAATTACGGAAAAGGAACAATCGCTTTTAGACTGAAAGGTAAGAAATCCATTTAGAATCCAACTCTGATAGGGATGAGATAGGCAACCCTAGGCGGAGATCCCTCTGAGGTAAAAAGGCTATTAGATATAGCATAATTTAGAAAAGTATTAAATAGACTCTTTTTAAGACGTCAAAAAATCTAAACCTGGCGGGCAACGGTCATAGGGTGAAAAACTAGAGGGCTTATGCCTCCCGTAAATCCGATTCAAGTCGGGAGGGTTCTATGTACCTTATTAAGGTTGTTTCTTACTTAAAAAAGAATGCTTTCTAAATCGTACTTATACCGAGGAAACATCAAAGCCAAGAGACCTATAAGGCTACAGCAGAGGGCAGTAAAGCCCACTCGTGAGGGTGGCAATGGGGAGAGCGTAACCTCCTTAAATATGGCCTTTATCAAAGAAATACAAGGAACGCAATTATAATATAATAAACTATGAAAAATTTAACTCGTGTATCAAATTTAGTTTTACTTTCTCCTTCAAATTTAGGTCGTAGGTCTTATGCTTCTTCTTTACCGTTGCTTCATCCTTGGTATGTTACGGGGTTTTCAGATGCTGAGTCTTCATTCATTGTATTAGTGGAAAAAAGAGAAAAAAAATGGATAGTTAGAGCTAATTTTGCGATATGTTTGCACAATAAAGATAAAGCTTTGTTGGAATTAGTACAATCGTATTTTGGAGGGATAGGTGGATTCAGTCAATGAAATAATAACATACTGTATAGAGTGAGTTCTCTCAAGGATATTAGTAATGTTATAATTCCACATTTCGATAAATACCCCTTATTGACTCAAAAGCGAGCGGATTTTGAATTGTTTAAGTCTGTAGTCCAATTAATGAACAAGAAAGAGCATCTGACTAGTGATGGGTTAGTTAAAATTGTAAGTATTAAAGCTTCACTGAACAATGGACTTTCACCCACATTAACTGAAGCTTTTCCTACAATTACTCCGATAAACAGACCTTTAGTTAAAGGAATAGAAATATCTGGGCCTAATTGGGTAGCGGGGTTTACTGAGGGAGAGGGCTGTTTTAATGTAAATATTATAAGTTCAAAAACACACAAAATTGGCGCTCAAGTTCAACTTAGATTTGAATTAACTCAACATTCTCGCGATACAGAACTAATGAATAGTTTAGTTAAATACTGAGGCTGTGGAAAAACAACGGTGATAATTACAAAACCAGTTGTTCGTTTTAATGTTGTAAAATTTACAGAATTCAAGGACATTATTGTTCCTTTCTTTAATAAATTCCCGCTCTATGGTAATAAAAGATTAGATTATACTTGTTTTGTTAAAGTATTTATGTTAGTTAATGCTAAGGCTCATTTAACACCCGAAGGTTTGGCTCAGATTAGAGAGATTAAGGCTGGTATGAATACTAGTAGAAAACCAGTACAAAATGAGATAGGTTAATATACACCATCTTAGTTTATTATTATTTGAACTTGGTTATTGTTCTAGTTTTGTACCAAAATTAGTTAAAAAATCCGAAGGGATTAATGATAAACGAATTGATAAAAGTGTAACAAGATTCAATTATAGATTAACATTGTTTACATTTACAAGTCTTCATTGAATCTTTGAAGGATTCTACCACAAGGTAAATGGTATTACTGTAAAAAGAGTACCTGAGTGGATAGGTGAGTATATAACGCCTCTATAATGAACTCTTAATTTTTCCATTTTTTTTTAGTGTTGGATTTAAAGCTGGGATGAATTCAGGTAGAGATCCTAGTAATATGGGCCTTTTATTTTCCTTTAGGGATGCAGCTTTAAAGATGAAAGTTTCTCGTAATACAATTTCAAAGTATATAAAAAGCCAAAAGCCATATGGTAAATATAAAATTACTCTAGATAAAGACTAAATATGCAAGATGGTTCTCGTCAACAAGGACAGGGTATTACACTTGCAACTAATAGTTTTACTAAACAAGACTGTAACTTTTTAGCTAAAATTTTAGAGGATAAATATGCTTTAAAAACTAGTGTAATAAAAGCTGGATTTGATAATCAATGGAAAATCAGTGTAAAAAAAGAGTCAATGGGACTCTTAATTTCTATTGTATCAAAACACATTGTTCCTGAAATGCAATATAAAATTAAAGCATAATTATAAATAATATTGACAAATATTTAAAGTCCTATCGTATAGAGCATAAGCAATATGTATATAGAAGTATGCTATTATATAACGATAGAATTCCCTGACAGGGGAATTGGGTAATTTAAATTATCTGGCTATACTGGTGAATACGGTCAAAAAGAACTACATATTCTAGACCGTCGGTTGTATACTCAATCGCTACAGACTGGGTCGCTAGTGGGTGTCTGAAATGATGCCTAATGTACAGTCGGGAGTTCCTCGGCTCTGCCGATACAAGGCTCCAGGTAATTAAAACTAGAAATATACTTAGCGAGTATAGGGATTAGTTTTTTGATGGAGTACATGGGTCCTATCTTGTAGTTAATAGATAGTAAACCGGAACTTTGACAGCTTTCCTGGGTTTCTTTAAACGTAGCCCAAAATCATTAAAAACTAATAATGTTAATTATGGAAGAAGAATTAAATTATCAAATGTTCGGAAATACTATTCTTATAATATAGAACATAAAAGATTTTATACTGTAGATTGTAGATCGAGACATTTTAATGTATCAGATAAAGATTCTGGTTTATCAATAATTTTATCTAAATTAAATATAAAATATGAAGCAATTTATACTAATCTTCATATTAAAGAAAATAGAGATCAAATGAATAACGATTTACGAAATAAACAAGGTATTTACATGATTTTTAATTTAGTTACAGAAAATTATTATATTGGTTCAGCTTCTACTAATCGTTTTATGTCCCGATTTTCTAAACATTTAATATATCTTTTAGGAAGTAAAGTAGTTAAAAATAGTGTATTAAAATACGGTCTATCTAATTTTGCATTTATTATATTAGAATATTATCCTGATCCAATAAATAGAGATAATAATGAATTATTATTGCAATTAGAAGATAAATATTTAAAAACTTTATTACCTAATTATAATATATTAACTGAAGCTGGCAATTCATTTGGTTATAAACATAATGAAGAAATTAAAAAGAAAATGTCAGATAATTATTCTGATGAAAGACGAGAATTTATTAGAAATCTTAATTTAAATAAAAACTTATCCATTGAAACTAGAAAAAAATTAAGTGAACAAGCATTAAAAAGACCTTCTATGAGTTATGAAACTAAATTAAAATGTATAACTAATGAACGTTCTATTTATTTATATGATAAAGGCAATTATTTATATTTTTGTCCAAATCTTAAATTAGCAGCATTATTATTACATTGTAATTATAAAACTCTTCAAAGAGCTCTTAAAGATGATCGAATTTACTCTGATCCTAAATTAATTGATTATATCTATAAAAATAAGGATTTAAGTATTAATGAATTATTGTTGTCTATGGGTATTTATCCATATATTAAAGATTCTAATAACAAAGATTTAATTTCAAAATTATATGATTTTGAAAAGAATAAACAAATTTTTCGTAAATCTACAAATAGAAATTTAAAAACTCTTTCATGTATTACAATTAAATAGTTAGTAAATGATAATCTTACCGGTACTATTTAATATAGAAAATTATACATAGGTAACTTTTATTAGGAATATGTATAAATTCCGGTAATATAACTTGACAGAGTTATAGAGTATAACTGTTAAATTATCTTTTCTTGGCCCTCCAAAGGTGAGGGATATATATTATTTTTATTAACAGTATATTTGGTTATATTAGTGAAAACGATTAAAATTTAGATTCATTATAAATGAGATCGTCGGTTAAATAAATAATCGCGACAGACTGGGTCACTAATGGGTGGCTGCAATGCTGCTTAATGCACAGTCGGAACTTATTAGTCTAATTCTTGACTAATAGAATATACGAAATAAGTTATTCTACTTATTAGTAGTATTTTAGAAATACGATATAATAAGGAAGTTTGTACGTTCTTCCATACGGACAGATGTCCCTCTGGGGTGCAACAGTTAGTAAGTAAGTGATAGCTGTTGAAAATATATCACAATTTGCGGGGAGTTCATTAAAAACTAAATTACAAGATTTTAAATTAAATTCTGTAAAAATATTTAGATCTTTGATAATCCGCAGGATGCTTAAAAAAAAAGATTTAGTCTCTGCCCCCTGGGGTTTGTCCAGGAATACTGGCTTAAATGAGAAAGCACCCTCAGAGACTACACGTGATATACTCAGTGAAATGAATCGCTGAGTAAGATATAGTCCATTTTGTAAATATATCTTTTTTCCAATTTCTTTTGGTTTTGGTAAATCTAAGGTAAATTTTTCAGTTCCCTAAGCAGCAGCTACATGTGTAGCATTAGGGCCGGGTGTATATTTGCAAAATTTTATGTATCACGGATTCAAGTCTGTTCAATTCTCTTGAAGATCTCTTGGTTCTTAACTTAATTAATTTTTCACCTTATATAGATACAAATCATAATTTATCTGAAGGTGAAGGATGCTTTATCGTACATGTTCAAAAAACCTCTAGTTCTAAATTAGGTAAAACAGTTAAATTACAATTTAAAATCACTCAAGATGAAAGAGATAAAGAACTTTTAAATGTAATTATTTTATCTTTAAATTGTGGAACATTACAAACTGATCGGAGTTGTAAAATAATTACTGTCACAAGACATGCAGACATAATTAATATCATAATTCCATTCTTCCAAAAATATCCTTTACAAGGGGTTAAACGATTGGATTTAGCTGATTTTATTAAAGTTGCGGAGTTAATTAAAGCCAAAACTCATCTAACTAGCGAAGGGTTGGATCAAATTTTGCTTATAAAATCTGGTATGAACAGTGGTAGAGATCATGCCTCTCATTCTGATTAATAGTTATGTTTTTAATGTTAAGATGCTTTGATGATAAAAATGCTTTAGAACTCAGACTTATTTAAGTCTGGAAAAAGGTAGTTTTCACTATCTTTTCGATACATAAATGTAAAAATACAAACTGGCTGATATTTAACCTCTCGTAGGTTAAACGCTCAGTACTTGAAAAATAAAAAAAAAGTATAAATTTTTATGGCTCCTTGGAGTACGGATAAATTTAGGGCCGCCTTTTTTTTTTAATTTAATTAAAAAAACAGGCGGCGCGTAATAATTCTTTTATAGTGAACGTTTACACACGAAAAAATGTTTTAGAACTCATAAAGGCTACTTTGGGCTGTGGTAGAATTAGTACTGATCGAAACACATTAGTATTTACAATATCTCAATTAAAGGATATTGAAAGTATACTAATCCCATTGTTTGAACAATTTCCATTAAACACAAAAAAATATCTAGATTATTTAGATTTTAAAAAAGCATTTTTTATGTGTGTAAATCGAAATACTGGTAGCTTAAATCAAAAAGATTTAGATTCATATATTATTCAATTAAAAGATAGTATGAATGATAAAAGAGTTAATTTCGATTTACCTGAAAATCTCATAAAAATTGCAATACACCGCCAGATTTCACCAATAGAGAAAAAGGATAAAAATGAATTTAAATTAAAACAAAAAAAAATTCAATTTTTTTGTTTCTTATTAACCGATTTCCTAGCATTTGCGCTTTGGAAACTAACCAAAATTAAGTATTACTAATCTTATGAGTGCTATACCTTGGGTTGGACAAGACATTGTTGAGTGAAAAAATGTCGTAGAGAGTACTTTACCTACTATTGGAATTATTAATAAGCATGCATTAAAAAATGGACGTAAAGAAAGATTAGATAAAAAAGAGTTTTTATCTATTCCATACTCATTTTTAGCAATGTTAGTTGGTTTTATTGATGGAGATGGGTATATTTCTATTACAAAATCAACTAAAGGGTTTATAACATTAAATCTTACTATTTCACTACATATTAAAGATTTATCAGTACTACAGTATATTCAGACTGTATTAGGTATCGGGAGAATTAATCTTTATCCTAAATCTGGTAAACAAGATACGGCGCGCGCGCAGCGCGCGACGTATCGTCCCCCGAAGGGGGCCGATACTTGTAAATTGATTATAAATAAAACTGATTTACAAGAAGTTTTATTTCCATTATTTTTACACCATAACCTATTATTTTTAACAAATACACGACGAGAACAATTTGATAAAGCAATATTTATTTTACAAAATGGTATAACATTGTTTTCTGCTATTCCTGCAGTAGTTCCTTCTATGTATCCAATACCTAGTACTGCTTCAGGCTATAGAAATTTACCTTTTTTTAATAATTGGATTGTAGGGTTTACTATGGCTGAAGGCTCATTTCTTGTTAAAAATAACCACGATGCTTGTTTTCAGTTACGTCAACGTACACATGTGTTATTATTTGAAGCATTTAAGTTAGTATTTGAGACTAACCGTAAAATTGGTTTAGACTCTGGTTCTTATAACTTATTTAGTGTTAGTTCTATTTATGACATACAAAAAGTTATTGATTTTTTCTCGTTTTCAGGTTGCCATCCTTTGGTGGGCCTGAAATTAATTCAATATGAGCAATGACTAATGTACTTACGAGATAGTAAACGTTATGGAAATCTTAAATTTCCTGATTAATCTTAATCTATATGTTTTTTCCAATATTATTTACCCTTGCGATCAGGCGCTGATGGGTTATAAAACTAGTACTATTCTATTAATAGCTCCTTAAAACAGTAATGTTTTAGTGGCAAATAGGGGGAATTGCAAGTAAATCTTAATTAAACCAGCCAATTAAACCAATTAATTAAGACAATTTGCAGCGAAGCTTGGTTCGGTATTTGTTGGTTTTAGTCGCCGTCCCTTCCTTCTAAAACCTAGTGATTTTATCGAGGCGTAGCGGGACTTCCCGCCCGCGTCGGATTTCCGACGCGGGGGGACAAAACTAGCAATGAATCAAGAACGTTCAACGACTAATGAGTGAGTTATACCAACAATAACCTTGACACGAGAGCCCTACACCAACCATTAAAAAAAGTTTGTTTTTTAACGACTAAGAGTTGGTTGAAGACATAGTCTAAGCATCGCCGTGAGGCGGTGAAGATAGAGCTAAATACTCTATCGATAATAAAACTGTTATTTGAGGAGGCTTGGGAAAATTATTAATTGAAGAGCCGTACAACAGTGATGTTGTATCACAAATCTTGCTTATTGCTGGAATATCCCCAAATTTAGAAGTTGTATATGACTATATTTTTCTATTTTCGAATATACATATAGGCGTTAAAATTACAACAACAAGGGGACAACCAGCAGGGGTTCGGAGTAAATATACTTGCTCTGAATCTTCTCAGAGACTAAACGCAGGAGATCTTACCTACGCATTCTTAGTAGGTTTAATTGAAGGAGATGGTTGATTTTCTGTTACAAAAAAAGGAAAATACGTATTGTACGAGTTAGGAATAGAATTAGAGATAAGGGATGTTCAACTAATACATAAAATTAAAGACCTCTTAGGGGTTGGTATTATTAGTTTTAGGGAAAGAAAAGGGGGGTCTAAAATGGTATGTCTAAGAATTAGAAAAAAATCCCATTTGATTAACCAGATACTACCTATTTTTGATAAATATCCTCTTCTTTCCAATAAACAATACGATTATTTAAGATTTAGACATGCACTTTTATCTGGTATAATATTATATGAAGATTTACCGGAGTATACACGTCCATTAAGTCCTTTAAATTCTGATAAATCTATCCTAAGTGCAGCCTATTTTCCAGCTTGATTAGTTGGATTTATTGAAGCTGAAGCTTGTTTTAGTATTTACAAAGCAAATAATAGTCCTTCTTTAATCGCTAGTTTTGAAGTTAGCCAAACAAACGGAGAATCATTAATAAAAGCTATTCGTGAATACTTATCTTTAATTCCGTCTGTCACAGTAGATCAAACTAATAGCTACAGAATCAAAGTTTCTAGTGTAAGATCTGTAGAAAATGTAATTAAATTTATACAAAAAGCTCCTGTTAAACTATTGGGCCATAAAAAGTTACAATACTTATTATGGATTAAACAGCTTCGTACTATCGAAAGATACAGAAGAATTAATATTCCCTCTAAATACTAAGTTAATATAAGATCATGATATAGTCCGAACAATATGGTAACATATTGAGTGTAGCGAGAGTTTTCCGCAAAAGTGGATTATGGGGCTACCAACAACATTGTTCCGTTAATAATGCTACTTTAAACAGATTTTTTGCATTACATTTTGTATTACCTTTTGTCTTAGCTGCTTTAGCTCTAATGCACTTAATTGCATTACATGATAGAGCAGGTTCAAGTAACCCTTTAGGTTTAAGTGGTCTTGCAGATAGATTAGCATTTGCTCCTTATTTTATATTTAAAGACTTAATAACTATTTTTATATTTATATTTGTTTTATCTATATTCGTATTCTTTATGCCTAATGCTTTAGGTGATAGTGAAAATTACGTGCCCGCAAATCCAATGCAGACCCCATCGGCGATAGTCCCAGAGTGATATATAAGAAAGATGTCACTTAATCTCGCGGTATGCTGGGAAGTTCTAATACCTTGGATACTAATAGTGTTTATTACTTATTTAGTGACAAAGCTAAGGTTAATACTATGAACGATCAGCAGGAAACCTGCAGATATTATGTGTGTCCGCAAGATTCCTCAGAGACTTTACGCGAGATATTGTTTTTAATTCATCGCCTTCCTATCTTCGGAGGCGACGTTTTTAACAATGAAGATAAAGTCCATAAGAAGTTATGCTTGATCGAGAGTTTAGTCTATCTTTTATACCGAGCCTTACATTAGGGACTGCTGCTTCTACAAAGGGTATTAAACGTTTATCCAAAGCTGAAAGAGCAGAGATGTCCCTACCTGAAGAAAAAAAAGATATCCTAGTCGGGATCTTACTTGGCGACGGCCACATATCCCTCTCTTTAGGGGGGGGTGATAAATAAAGTGGTGGGCTGTTTATACTCTAATATTTATAACATAACTCGTCCGCTTCGCGGATATAATATAAATTCTTATATTATTTACATAATGGGGCTATATTGTTTAATGGTAAAATTGAATATTTAAATTTCATATTAGTTAGGGAGCTTGCGCCCAAGGTAGGGCTGCAAAGTATGGCAAGGGTTGGGGGTCGGGTTCCTTGAGGAACTGCACACTTAGAATGGAGAACTCCATTTTTTATTTGATTAATATTTCCCAGTCTTCCATTTGTTTTGATTACAATTTTAGCTTGTATTAAACCCGTAAAATTGGAAATCATTCTAGAGAGTGTCGTCCTGCTAGATAGATTTTTTACTATAAGTAATATATATATTATACTTTATTTAATTCACCAATTATTTTAAATCCACCCTTCATCGCCCCGCACACCGAATAAATATATATATTTCGCCTCGCGCGCGATATGCTGCATAGCGCTTTGTCGGAGGCAAAGCTGCATTTATATATATAAATTACGGGGGGGGTGAGGAGAAAAAATCGAGGGTTTAAATTTAATTGATCCATGTAGTTATTAACTAGATGATTATTAGAAAAGAATAGATCTTCAAGATTTTATTTAAAGCTAATATTTGTTACATAGACCGAACAATGCCTTTATAGTTAGCTCTCTCTATATCAGTGTTCATGTAGCCTGATTCGTGTAGCAAGAGATCAAGAGGCGAATCAAACAAGATATTAAGTACTAAGATCTTAGTAATGAATCCGAATCAGAATGAGGGGGACAAGGTAGCAGAAGTGATGGGCTGAAGCGCCAGTCCGAGATGCCTAGTAATAGTTAGGGAAAGGTTTGCAAGCAAACTAAAGTGATCGAAGGTGAGATAATATCAATACCCCCGTTTCGTACGGAAGTCGAGCACTTACTCTGTAATTCATCTCAGTCAGGGAGCTAAGACTTGGTACTAAAAAGTCCCAAAAAAGAACCGTTTTGGGAATATAAGGATAGTGAATTGACGCTTAATATCCTCTATTTGAAACCGTGCGAAAACCTCCTTGGTAGCTAATCCGGTGATGGGACCCACTAGAATAGATGAACTACAAACTATTGACAGCCGGGTACTTCGAAGATTAATAAAATTAACTATGAAAAATCCAAATACAAATAAAATTGCTACAGTGGTTACTTACAATGATGCAAGTGCAGAGATGAAATCGATCCTTAGTGATAATAAAGATAAAAGCGGTGTTTATCTTTGAACAAATAAAGTCAATGGAAAAAGATATGTTGGGTCTAGTATTAATTTAAGTAAAAGATTCAGACATTATTTTAGTCGTCGTTATTTGATGGACCTGGAAGATGTAATGATAATATACAAAGCTTTATTAGCGCACGGTTATTCTAATTTTACTTTAGAGATTTTAGAGTATTGTGAACCTGAACAAAATATTGAAAGAGAACAATATTATTTGGATTTATTTAAACCAGAGTATAATATCTTAAAAATAGCTGGTTCAAGTTTGGGACATAAACGTTCAAAAGAAACCCGAGAAAAAATAAGAGCTGCAGCTTTAAGTCGTTCAGAAGAAACTAGAGCTAAATTAAGTGAACATCTTAAAAACCTAAATTCATCCCCAAAACAATTAGAACACCTAGCTAAACTTAATTCAAATCCAGAGCTAATAGCTAGAAAAGCGTTTGCTGTTGTTGTGACTAGTCTAGAGAGTGGGGACACCCTCGAATACATATCTATGCGTCAAGCAGCAAGAGAGCTTGGTGTACACGTTGAAACTATACGTAAACATATAAAATCTCAAAAGCCATTACTTGGCAAATATCTAATAATTAAGAAAAGCTAATATTGACTGGTTCCGAATGTTGAACCCTCCTTCGGTGGGAGTCCTCCTTCAAAATTATGAAATTTAAATTAATAACATCTCCCATAAGGGATGTTATTAAGTGAAATAAGTGGGTATGAGCTTAATAAACTCATATCCTTAAATCTTTCACAACTAGTAATTCTAGATTAATGTATGCTCAAACTGCCGTTAAGCATAAAGAATATTTTAACCATGTGTATAATATATTTAAGCTGTATTGTGCCGAAGGGTTTACACCTAAATCTAAAATTATTTTGGATAAAAGAACTAACAAAAAGTATAGTTCCGTTTCCTTTACTACTATGCAATTACCTTGTTTTAACTGGTTTAAAGAAATTTTCTACGTCTTAAATGTAAAGATAGTTCCAAATGATATTTATAATTTATTAACACCAAGAGGCTTAGCTTTTTGAATAATGGACGACGGTTCTCGTCATGGATCTGGACTTCATTTAAGTGTGTATGCTTTTTCTACTCAGGATGTAGACAAACTAATGTTTACACTACAAGATAAATTTAAACTTAGATGTTCCATACATTACAATAATAGAAAAAAACCCAGAATTTATATCTTTAAAGAATCTATGGAAGATTTAAAAGCCCTTACTAAACCTTTTTTTGTAAAAGAAATGTTATATAAATTAGGTTTATAGCCCTTTTGCCTAGTAAAATTTGCTCGGCTTATATTAGCGCCCCTGCGGGGCGCCCCCAGGCGGGGCGCTGAGTGAATTAATAATAACTTTCCGTGATCTTCTTCCCTTTTATGCTATATTACGTTCAATACCTAATAAACTTCTTGGTGTGATAGCTATGTTTGCAGCCATTCTAGTTCTTTTAGCCTTGCCTGTTTTAGATTCTTCTAAAATACGTGGAATCTCATTCAAACCCGCAGCAAAGCTGCTATTTTGAATATTCGTGGCAAACTTTATAACTTTAATGATATTAGGTGCTAAACATGTTGAAACTCCATATATCGAGCTTGGACAAATTTGTACTTTCCTTTACTTTGCATGATTTATACTTTTAATTCCTGTTGTTAGTACTACGGAAAATATTATTACTGATATTCATTCCCCTCATACAACTAAAGGATCATTAGATTCAGCCAGCGTTTCTGCTTCTAAACCTTTATATTTTATGGTTAATTCTGTTTAATTGAGGACCTTTGGCCTCCGGTCGGCATAGTGGAGTTTATACAAGATCTAACGGGTCGCTTCGGAAATACATTTTCGACCCTGGCCTAACTATAATCTACTGTTATCTGGGATGGTGCGTTAATAATGCAAACTCCGGCTGCGATAGCTTTAAAACTTTTATGCCTATTACCCCTTAAATCTAAGATAAATTTAGATATTAAACAAAACCCTTCTGGTTATAAAATGGCGAAATCATTTCCCACGAAGGATATACACCTAGTCAAATAAAATTTAGCCACACTAAATTCAGCGGCGCCACTTAAGGGGCCAGGAAATGAATTATTCTGTAATGGCTAGAGTGGAAGAGGAAATTAATTTAAGAGGCGAAGGCGCGCGGCGCGCGCCTACGTTTCGTATTATGCGGAATACACCACAGGTGGCGGCAGAAACTCCACCCTGAAATATTTTTTCTTCTTCGCCACTCCCTCCTCCGGTTGTTTAACTATTTTTTCTTCTTCGCTTTTTTATAAAAAGCTGTTTTTATAAAAAAAAGGGAGGGGAAAGAAAAAAGCGGCCGTGTAAGTGAAAATCATTTACCTCCAGGTGACATACAAATTACTAATGAAGTTCGCACATCTTACTAAAAAAGGCTTTATTACAATTAAAAATCCAAAACAAGAAGTTACAATATCGGAACTAATGGAACTAATTGAGTCTATTAAGGAAAAACACCTGGATCCTAAAAATAATGATTTAAAGGCCTTTAAAGGGGCAAAGGAGTTTAGATAATTAGTAAATGGTGTCTTCCAAACTGAAGGCCAGGTGGGTATTTTACTAATGTTTCAACTACTACTTTCCGACCTTTAGTCTATGTTAGTCAAAATGCTAGTGATTCAAGTATAGAATTTTTAGTAATTTTATGTTAAATTTTAGTCGACCCTACAATTCGTTAGGGAGACCCGGGGGGGGGGAAGTCTCATCATATAAAATTTGAAGCGACGCCGACGATAAAAACTTAAAATTTGTAATATATCAAAATGAATCATCTAAATATTTTCATATCTCTGTGGCTGCTATTAGACACTGGAAAAAAGGCCAGCGTCGCCCTCCGGGGGAGCGATGCATCGAGCGCGCTGCGCGCGCGCGACGCTAGCTTTAATACATGCAATTTTTTATAACAATGCTTTCCTTAATACAAAGTATTCTTTTGAATTTTTTCAAAATAACTTGAAACTTATTTTTGGCGATGCTGCAGACAAATTAGATTGGAACTAGATACTCCAAGTACTGAAATACACTAAGATCATCCGGCTCCTATTCACGGGGGGAGGAGCGTTATTTAATAGATTTCTAATAGGAAAAAAAAAGCAAAAAGGCCAAGATTTATTCTTCTTCTTACCTTTAAACAATCTATGTAAAATTAAAATAAAATAAATGTTCTACAAATTAGGATTATACTGGTGCCGCGTCTTCTAAGTAATAATATAATTAAAGATTATATTATATAACTTTATGATTTATTACCTTTTTATGCCATCTTACGTTCAATACCTAATAAACTTCTAGGTGTGATCTTTATGTTCTCAGCAATTTTAGTTCTATTGGCCTTGCCAGTACTTGACCAGTCTAAAATACGTGGAATCACATACAAACCCGCAGCAAAGCTGCTATTTTGGATTTTTGTAGCTAATTTCTTAGCTTTATTGATATTAGGAGCTAAACATGTTGAAGCTCCATTTATAGTGATTGGTCAAATAGCTACTGTTATTTATTTTGCTAATTTTTTACTAGCTATACCATCTTTAAGTACACTAGAAAATTCTAATTATTATTTCTTAAACGCTAAAAAATTATAATTAAAGGCTTCACCGTCGCTTGATATAGAAGCCAGACAATACCTTAAGACGTCGGGTTTTGGGTATTATTAATTCGGGCAAGGGGCAAGATCTGCGTTCCCTCCTGCCGATTTTTTTTCATATTACAAAAAAATGCTTTTTTTATTTTAATAAAAAAAAATAAAGTTTCTGCCCTGGGGTGTATTCCGCATAATACGAAACGTAGGCGCGCGTCGCGCGCGCCTACGTTGAGGGGACGGGCGGCGTAGTCCGCTCCGCGGGGGCTAAAAAGTTTAACCTTTATAGGAAAGAATCTCGCTAGGCCGGAGTCCCAGAGACATTTGGTTTATATTTTAATAAGTTGATTAACATATTAAGGGCTCCACCGTCTGGATCTAAAAATATATATATCTTTTTGTTCATTAATATTATATATAATAAAAATCGATTTTAGCTTCGTCTCCGACGATGCCTTGACAAAAATCGAAGCAATTACCCTGAGACGTCGCATAATTTTATGCGACGTACCGGATCTATTTTATATATAAATATATAAAAAAAAATCGAAGCCAGCATGGTTTCGGTACTTGCTGCTAAAAACCATGCAGACGTAGACTAGCTTGTTCATAACTGCAACGTCTTCCTGAGACTAAAAATAATCTTATTTATTACATCTTATATATTCTCATTTTTTTTTTAATTATTTACATGGGTTAAAGGCTAATAAAGAACTAACCGCCGTTGGCCTACGCGCGCGTCCAGCCGCCTGCGGCGTTAGGACTGTTGTTTTTTAATTTAATTAAAAAACAGGCGGGCTCCGAAGGGGCTCATAAAGGGATATGTAGTAGACGGTTCTACGTTTTGATTGCAAATCTTAAATAAGGGGTTCAATTCCTCCGTATCCTTAAAAAAGGTACAAAACAATTTTTATCCTTGGGTCAAGTTTTTTTATCTAAGTGGTGGATATAGTTCAATCGGTAGAACAACTGTATGTGGCACAGTACGTTCCCTGTTCGACTCAGGGTATCCTCCTGGCGTTCTTGTTATATAAATTGGTCGGCTGGACACGGGCTATACACTTTTTTTTAATGTTACTGAGCACCATGCTCTTTAATTAATTATTATTTTTCTTTAAGTAAATAGTAGAATACTTACTACTTTGTAATGTAATCAAATTAAGAAGAAATCCTTCAAAAAAAATATATAATATAGAATATTTCATGATTCAAAAAATATAGTTACTGGTCTATATGTTTCAGAGATATTAATAGGTGCAGGTGTAGGAATAGGTGTAGTATTCGGTGCATTAATCTTAGTATTTTCATATGTTTACCGTGGCATATGCTGCAGGTTGTTCGCGCTTATGAATTATCATCTTTTTGCTCTTGTATATTGCTTATTGTTTATTAGCGGCGAACAGGAGGTTTCTCTCTTTTTTCTTCCAGTGGGTATCCATAGTAATCAATCTCAGACAAATTTAGTTTCGCTAAATCCTAACTATGTAACAGGGTTTTCGGACGGAGAAAGTAGTTTCGTAGTTTCAATTGTCGAAAGAAATAAGTTTAAGACAGGCTGAGGAGTTCAAGCTAGCTACCAGATAACTTTACATAAAAAGGATCGTGCATTATTAGAAATGATTCAATCATTTTTTTAAAGGAGTAGGTCATCTTAGTAATCAAGGAAAGGATACAGTTCGTATCCAAGTAACTTTGATAAAAGATTTAACTAACGTGATTATTCCTTTTTTTGACAATTACCCTTTAATATCTCAAAAAAGAGCTGATTTCCTTTTGTTCAAAATGATTATTGAATTAATGAATGAAGGTGCACATCTTACAACTGAAGGCTTAACTAAAATTGTAAGCCTTAAAGCATCAATGAATAATGGCTTATCTGATAAACTAAAAACACAATTTACAAATATTATTCCTGTGGATAGGTCAGCTGTTGTGTTTAAAGATATCCCTGATTTGCACTGGCTTGCAGGATTCACCGAGGCTGAGGGATGTTTTTTTGTAGGTATAAAAAAATCTTCTCATAAATCTGGCTTTGCAGTTGAATTACAATTTTCAATTACTCAGCATTCTAGAGATTCGGCGCGCGCGCAGCGCGCGACGAATCGTCCCGCCCGTGCCGGCCCGGCCCGATTCTAAACTCTTGGAATGTTTCAGAATTTATTTAGGTTGTGGAAATTCTTATTCCCCTTCAGGTTATAACCATGGAAAATTCGTTGTGTCAAAATTTTCTGATTACAAACATAATTATTCCATTCTTCGTTAAGTATCCATTAGTAGGAGCTAAAAGACAAGATTATTTGGATTTTTGTAAAGTTGCGGAGTTAATGAAAAACAAGGCTCATTTGACACCAGAAGGATTAGCTCAAATACGGGAGATTAAAGCTGGGATGAATACCGGCAGAGAACATGATAAACCTTAATTACTTACATGAATGATCACGATGCTGCATGTTTTGTTATTTTGTTTTTACAATACGGTCAAAGATTATTGCGTTACTAATACCAATTATTGTAAAAATAATTGATCCCGGTATACCGGAAAGAGGGAGAAGTAGAATTAAAGCCCAATAGATGAACTAAGGTAGTTAACAATTTATATTGAAGGGTTAATCTCGGAAAATAAGTAATCAGAATGGGTAGTAACCCAAGGAAACCTTTATGATCGCGGTCTGAAATTTAGATATGCTGGTGCGTTGAAACCTTGTGTGTTCGATTCCACTAATTAAGGCAAAATTAATAAGAGGAGCCCCTAGGGGCGGGGCTCCCTTTGGGATCGCCTATGTGGAAAACCTGATTACTAAACTTAATTATGGTGTTCTTTAAAACGTGGTTCAATTCCACACAGTGAGGGTCATAAAAGAAAATTAAGAGGCCTACTTGGTCTTCGGCACCTACTTACAGGGTTAACAGTCCCTCTAGAAAGGTTTACGGAACCATACTTATAAAGTGTTAATTTGTTTATTTTTAAGTTTATATAAATGGCTCCGGCTTAATTAATAAGAGTATAGTTTAATTGGTAAAATGGGAAACTTCTACTTTTTGGGAAGTAAGGGAGCATTAGGGCCGGTGTAGGAAATATTCGCGGGCGGGACACTTCTAGCTCAGAGGGCTCCGGGGGGACTAAAAAAAAAAGAATACCAAGATAGTTCAATAGGTTAGAACATTAATTTCATGCATTAAAAATGAGAATTCGAATTTCTCTCTTGGTTTTTACGCAATATTTAGTAATTAAGCTGAACCTGGTGGTTTAATTATCTTAATATGCAGGCATACAAACTATTAGATCCCAAAATATTCTTCTTAGTGATAAGGGAATTTTGGGGGATTAATCGAGGGATACTGGCCGCCCCACGCTGCAGCTGGATCTAAAATATCCTACGAATTTTAAAGAGTTTTCTTGTTCTTCACTTGAGCCTATATAAAGTATATTTCATGCGAAATATCTCTATGTGAACCGAAAGATGGTTTTTATCTTGTAATGCTAAAGACATAGGTACGCTATATCTTATTTTTGCTTTATTTTCAGGGCTAGTAGGAACTGCCTTCTCAGTATTAATTAGATTAGAATTAGCTGGTCCAGGTGTGCAATATATAGCCGACAATCAACTATATAATAGTATTATAACGGCACATGCGATATTAATGATCTTCTTTATGGTTATGCCTGCATTAATTGGAGGATTTGGTAAAATAAATAAAAATATAATAAAAAAATATTTTAGCTCCGGGCAATTAGAAAATATAGAAAAATATTCAAAATTAAGAGAAAAATTAGGTCCCTACCTAGCTGGTCTTATTGAAGCTGATGGTCATATCGCTGTCCATGATGCTAAGTCGCAGAAATATCGTCCTAAATTCTCTGTGGTATTTAGTTTAGCTGATGAACCCTTGGCTCGTAAATTGGCTTCTATAACCAATGTTGGACAGGTATCTCGTAAAGCTAATGCTGGGCACGTGCTGTGACAAATTCAAAAAAAAGAAGAAGTATTATTAATTATTAATATAATTAATGGTTATATGCGTACACCTAAAATTGAAGCATTGCATCGTGCAATAAATTGATTTAATACTTTAGATTCTTTGAATATTCCTTGTTTAGGCTTAGATAATTCACCTATTGATAGTAATTCTTGATTAGCTGGTTTCTCAGATGGTGATGCAAATTTTTCTATTTCTTTATGTGATAGGAAAAAGGGAGGGTCCGTTACGGGTAAAAGAGTTCAAGCTTTCTTCCGTATCGAACTTAGACAAACCTACCATCGAGATGTTTCAGATGAACAAGGTGGAGCTAGTTATTTTTTAGTCTTAAATAAAATAGCTACATTTTTAGGTGTAAATTTATTATCTAGAACTAGAATTAAAGGTGATAAAGTATTTTATGCTTTTATGGTAATAGCTCATAATGCTGCTAGCCATGAAAAAGTTATTAGCTATTTTAATCGTTTCCCTCTATATTCTTCAAAATATTTAGCTTATAAAGATTGACGTCGTGTAGTAGAATTAACTAAATTGCGTAATGGTAAAGCTATAACACTAGAAGAAATTAAAGAAGTGGAAGCTATTAAAGCTCAATACAATAGCAAACGAAAAACGTTTGATTTTTCTCATTTAGATTCTTTATTTTAATGTTTGTTTAAGTACTAGTTGCGGAGTATTTATTCTTATTTTATTTTTATTGTGTTTTTATATTAAATTGCCCTAGCAATAGTAATATTGCTTTGTTACATAACTATTTGCGGAAAACTCTTAAAGTCTTTTTATAAGTGATTGGCTATCTTTACTCTCTTAATAAATATACGTCAATATTGTTTCGTATTTTAGGTAAGAAAAAAGTATGCTAACCTTAAAAAGTAAAAAGAATAATTTACATTTAATCTATTTTAGATAGTGTTGATAATAGACAATCCGCAAGAAACGAAAATAAGTAGGTTTACATTTATGTGAATCTATTTACATATAGGATCTTCAGAGACTATACGTTGTGCTCCTAATTATAAGGATGAAAAGATAGTCCAATTATAACTTAACGGTTATAGTAAATTGAATTTCTTATTACCATTATTAGTTGGTGGTCCTGATATGGCCTTTCCTAGACTTAATAATATAAGTTTCTGAATGCTACCTCCTAGTTTACTTCTATTTGTTTTTGCAAGTGGAATAGAAGGCGGAGCGGGTATTTTACTGTGCTCGAGTAGTAAGTAATTACTATGTAGAATACCACTATGTGCTGAAAACTCTTAAAACCTTTAAGTACTAGATCTGGAGTAAAGGTCAGTAAAAATCTTAAGGGTATTATAATGGATAATCAGCAGGAAACCTTGGGGTATTAGCTAATACCCTAGCGGGTCCTCAGAGACTATAAGTGGTACAACCTTGTCTAGTTAATATGGTTGAAAGTATAGTCCGTTTTTATATGAAAATATAAAATAAAATAAACTGTATTTTATTATTATTGAAGGTAAAATCTGGTAAAATAACAAAGTTTCCCTTTAAAGAACGTGAATATCATCAAAAACCAAATAATGCCAATGACATGAATGATTTAAAAAGAAAAAACATGTTAGGTTATTATTTAGCCGGTTTGATAGAAGGAGACGGTTCAATAATTGTTCCTAAAACACATAGGAATGAAAAAGGTAAATTATTATATCCGTTTTACTGATTTTCAATAATAGATACAATTACCCCCCCGACAGAGGGTATTCCAGTGCGAGCTTCAGAGACTATAGGAAAAAAGACATCAAACCTACCATTACACCCTGATTATGTAACAGGGCTTATAGATGGAGAGGGTTCATTTTCGGTATCAATACTTAAACGTACGGTATATAAAACCGGTTGGAGTATTAGTCCCGTGTTTACAATAAGTTTACATAGTAGAGATGCAATTTTATTACACCGGATACAATCATTTTTTGGAGTAGGAAAAATTACAATTCGTAAACGGGATGGGGCGGTGTATTACTCTGTAAATTCCCTTGCGGATTTAGCAGTAATAATAAGACATTTTGACAAGTATCCGCTCTTAACTAAAAAACAAGCCGATTTTTAACTTTTCAAACAAATAATAGGTATTATGTCTAAAAAAGAACACCTAAAATCAGAAGGACTCCAAAAAGTTATTAATTTAAAATCCTCAATGAATAAAGGTTCAACGCCAATTTTAATTAAACATTTTCCCAATCTAAATCCAGTAAATAGACCTTCAGTAAAGATACCCGTAAACTTAAATCCTAATTGAGTAGCCGGATTCGTGGATGCTGAGGGGTGTTTTTTTATTTCAACTACAAAATCTAAATTATACAAAACTGGACATAGAATTCAATTAAATTTCAATATAGTTCAACATTACCGGGATATTTTATTAATGAAAAAATTTGTAAAGTATTTTAATTGTGGTGAAATTTATGAGACTTCAGATCATGTTACATTTGTCGTCACAAAACTATCGGATATTGAAGAAAAAATTCTACCTTTTTTTAATAAATATCCCTTACAAGGTTTTAAGCAGTTAGATTATGTTAAATTTTGCAGGGTTACTGCATTAATGAAAGAAAAAGCACATTTAACAGTTAAGGGGTTAGAGGAAATAATGAAAATTAAAACTGGCTAAGGTAAAAATCACTTTTGTAGATAAAGATGCGCCTTTAGCTATTAAAATACAAGAAGTATTTGGCGCTGGTACATTAGAGTATCCTCGCAATACAAAATACGTAAATCTTTTATTTCAAGACGTAAATTCACTCCAAAAGATTGCTGTACTTCTTAACGGAAAAATGAGAACACCAAAAATAGAAGCTCTGAACAGAATGATAGATTGGTTAAATGCTAGATCAACATCTTCAAAATTAATTAAATTAGGATTAGACATGAGTCCTTTAGGAAATAATCCTTGATTAACAGGCTTTATTGAAGCCGATGGAAATTTTTATAGTATTTTTTCTATAAATTCGGTAGGTATAGCTGAAGGAATAAAACATTATATGAGAATTTATCAAAAAGCAATATATAGTCAAAATTCTGATATATCAAAAGAAAACAATTCTAATCGCCAAATAATGGAAAAAATTAGATAATTTCTTGATGTTAAATGTGTTAATGAAAGAAGAAGAACTAAAGAAAAATATGTTGAATTCTCATATGAGGTGAGAACAAGTAAAAAAACTTCCAGTGAAAAACTAATAAATTATTTATCTGAATATCCTTTATTTAGTTCTAAACATCAAGATTTTTTAGCTTGAACTGAAATACATAAAATAAGATTATCTAGAGCTTATGTAGATATAAACGGTACATCTAAATTAATTTCCCTAAAAAATAGCATGAATACCTTAAGAACTCAATTTAATTGAGATTCTTTAAATAGATTTTACACTATTTAAAAACAATTAGGATTAATAACAATGAAACTGGCAAAAGTTTATTTTAAATTGACAGGTTGAACTCTTTACCCACCATTATCAGGTATACAAAGTCATAGTGGAGCTAGTGTAGACTTAGCTATTTTTGGTTTACATTTATCTGGTATAAGTAGTCTTCTCGGAGCTATTAACTCAACAGATATTATATGGACATTCATATTTGTTTTAATGAGTTGAAAAAACTCAATAAGCGGGGTGGCCTGCATCGCTCCAGGAGGCCGCCGCTTAAAACTAACCAAGCATCCTAAAAAATGTTATTTGAGCTCTAACAGTAGCTCAGATAATAGTAATAAATCACCAGGTGATAATAATAAATCACCCCAAAAGGATAATAATAAACCACCTAAAAAGGATAAAAACGTTTGAAAAGAAGTTTTAGGTAGAAAAGGTTCTTCTAATCAAATCTCTCATAGATTAGCTGAGGATCAAATTAAAAGTGGTAGACCCGTAACAGTGAAGATAATTAATGACATTTTAGCTTATTGTGGTATTAAAATTACTAAAGGAACCTTAAAATCTTTACTAGCTGCTCCTAGATTTGTTTTAGATGATTTACATAAGAAGGAAACAATAGAAATTCTTAAAGATAAGATTGGGGGACCTTGAGATAAAATACAGGTTTCTGGAATCTACATCTTTAAACACAAAGAGACAGGTGCTAAATATGTTGGATCTTCTTCACAATTAGGTCTTCGGGTATATGGCTATCTTAAAGGAAGACACAGACCCATAGGTCGATTAATATCTCTTTTAACGAACTTGTCAAGTTTTACCTTGGAGATAGTACCTTTGTACGATAATTACAATTTCAGATCCGAAATTGTATTAGAACAATACTATTTATTAGATCCATCTTTTACTTTAAATACTGTAAAGGTTGCAAATAACCCTAGCGGGTCAAATGCAAAACCATTGTACATGTATAATAGGGATAAGAGTATATTGTATTATTCTTCAACACAACAAAAGGATTTCATTATTAATCTTAACATTGCTCATTTTACATTTAATAAACATTTAAAAAATGGTACTTATTATTTAGGGAAATACCTTTTCACTATAGAACCAGTTTTAACGGCTAAAGTTAAAGATATTTCTCTTTTAGATTTAGCTTTAATGTTGGAGAAAGACAGAGTAAAATATAATAAAAATAAACCTCTGAATAGCTTAAGTAGATCAGTATTATTGAGGGGTATAAATAACAATGAAGAAGTAATCTTTTTTAGTTTAGGGAAATGTGTAGAGTATTTAAGAAACAAAGGTTTATCCGCTAATCAAAAATCCTTGGTGAAATATATAAATTTAGGCCAAGCTTACCACGGGTATATCTGTAAATTCGTGGAAAATTAAACCAAATATATATAATGGGGTTAATATAAAGATATTAACTGTATGCTGGAACAACTTAATGTTTATAGGTACTTAATAATAGTAAAAATCCTGTAGGCTATGTTGAATCAGCAGGAAACCAAACATATTTTTTTATAATTCTTGAGATTATCGCGCCTTTAAATTAAGTAGCCCCCATTCTGAGAGCAATTAAAAAAAAGGGGAAAATATGGAGTAGGTTCCTTAGAGACTATGCGTTAAACACCGCTCTGAAAAAATAGGTGCGCTGAAAATAAAGTCCACCTTTATAATAGTTATGATCTTCAATAGACTTAATTATTATTAAGTTGTCATTACTACAATCTTAAACATGAGAAGTCCTGGTATAAGATTACATAGAAAGGCAAGAGTTTTCTGCTAATTTGTGTATAAGAGCCAAACTCCGGGTAAGCCCTAAAGCTCTAGTAACCAAAGTTGTAAGGGAAACTTTACGACCGGCCCCATTAATGACTGGGGGTAAGGTAATATCACTACGAGATGATAGAAATTGAAATGGGTGATCGCGGATCTAAATCAGACAATTATAGTTGTCTGTAAAAGAGCAACGAGTAGATGGTTCTTCAGTATATTTAATACTGTAAGGTGTACTCTAGTCGCCGGGAAAGCCGGTTCCGGGGTGAAACTTTATACATACCAGGATTTAGGGGCTTAATTTTTAAGAGGTATATTACATACTTAGTAGTAACCTATTGAGATTAAGTTAATTTCCTGTGTAGATTCAATTCTCCAGGTTTATATACACTAAGGTCAATCTTTTTAGGGTTGGTTATGTTTCTGGTTATGTACACTTAATGATTATTTATTTTCAAACATTTGGGCGCAAGCTCTTTATTAATCAGACATTTCAATCAGTAAAAATCTTATCGATTTAAAGTGATATAAATGAATAAAACGAAATATACTACTTTTACAAATAATCTTAATCCTTATTTTGTAACTGGTTTCTGTGATGGTGAGGCCTGTTTTACTGTAAATATTAGCAAGAACCCGGATGAAGTGTTAAATTAGTTTTTAGTATTCATTTACATTCTAAAGATTTAGATAGTTTATATCTAATTCAACGTTTCTTTGGGGTAGGTAATGTAACCATACACGGAACTTCAGCTATGTTCCAAGTTATAAGATTAAGTGATTTAGCTCGTGTAATTGAGCACTTTAATAATTATCCACTAAAAACACAAAAATATGCAGACTTTTTATTATTTAAAAGAGCTTTTGACCTTGTAAATAATAAAGAACATCTTACTGAAGCAGGTTTACGTAAGCTTATTAGTATAAGAGCTTCTATAAATAAAGGTTTACCTGAAAGATTAGAGGCTGCTTTTCCTAATATTACTCCAGTGCCAAGACCTCAAGTACCAAAAGCTACTTTGGAATCAAACACACCAGAGGTTAAACATTGGATGGCTGGATTTGTTTCTGCTTCACTAATTTGGCATATCACAACAGTAAAATATTGAATGGATGAATTGTTTGAGTGAATTATTTTGTTTTATACATTTATATCGTATCGAAGTTATATAAAGAAGTGAACGATAAACACTATTGTCTTGTATTATGTTAATACTTATTTTGTTACAGGCTCATCTAACTAAAGAGGGGTTAGATAAAATTCTCTTAATTAAATCAAGAATGAATTTTAAGAGATAATTTATAGTAAGTAGTATATAATTAATATACATAAAGACTTCTATTTGAATTCTTTTGTATTTTATTTTTGATAAAAAATATCTTTCAGAAAAAATATAAAAGAAAAAAAGATACGTAAGTGTTTACGTGCTATAGAATTGAGAATAGCCTCAGATTAAAGTTACCACATTAAGATAAATAGTTATCATTATAATATATTAATGGTTGATCACCATAATATACTAATCTAAGTAAGGTTTTATGTGATAAACCTTTATTCTTTTTGTGGACGAAATTAGCCTTATTTGGTTGGGCTGTACTTATAACAGCAGTTTTATTATTATTATCTCTCCCCGTCTTAGCTGGTGCTATTACAATGGTTTTAACTGATCGTAACTTCAACACTTCATTCTTCGAAGCAGCTGGAGGAGGTGATCCAATATTATATCAACACCTGTTTTTGCTCGTCCATTGTTCAGAATTATACCCTGTATTTTTATATATTTATTCACCGCCCTTCGCGTGGATAAGCAAACTTGCTTTAACATGTAAATCAAATCTCATAAAACTTACTGTTCTCTCAAGAAAATTAAGTAACAACATGTATCAAAACTCGATCTTAAAAGATGAGGTTAAACCTAATTTCAATTTTGATGACTTTTATTTAAAATATAAAACTATTTTTGGTGATTCAAAAATTGCTCCTCCAAGTGAATTTCTTAGTTGATTTATTGGATTTTCTGAGGGGGATGGTTCATTTATTGTAGCTAAAAGAGGTGATCTTAGTTTCGTTATTGTACAAGACACAAGAGATGTTCAAATTCTATATATGATTCAAAAAACATTGGGTTTTGGTAAAGTAATAAAACAAAGTAAAACTACATCTCGGTTTGTAGTTCAAGATAAGGCAGGTTTTTATTTATTGTGTGTTTTATTTAACGGTAACATAGTAACAAGATCCAAACTAGAAAGCTTTAAAGCTTTTTTATTAGCTTTTAATAACTATAGTAGTAAAGGTAAATTAAGATTTGAAACAATAAATTTTAAACCTTTACTTGCTCAAGCTAGCTTTAAGGATGGTTGAATATCAGGGTTTGTAGATGCTGAAGGTTGTTTTTCTGTATTTATTAGTAGTATTAATAGGTCTTATCAAATTATTTTTGATATAGCTCAGAAAGGTGAACTGGACAGTTCACCATTAAAATTTTTAATAGAATTGTTTGGTGTTGGTAAGATTTATGCACATAGCCAACCTGGATGTTATTTCTATAGAATTAGCGGTTTAAATGACACAGCTATCTTATTTAATTATTTTGATAACTATAAACTTAGAACTAAAAAGCTTAAAAGTTATATTTTATGGAAAGATCTACATAAAAGATTAATAAATAAAGAACATTTAGATGAAACTATGAGATTAACTTTAAAAACATTAGCAAGTAAAGTAAACAATACTTGGGATTAATTTGAATATTTAGTAGAAACAAAGGGTAAGGTTAATCGAAAGGTTTATACATTATTAGAGCAGTGTTGACGTTGAGAAGTGTTTCTCATTCGGTTTTCGGGTTTTCCTAAAAAAGACTCTAATAACTAAAGGATTTTTTTTATCCCTATCTTACTCTAGTCCTAACTTAATAATGATTAAATACTAATCATATCTATACCCCAGCGGGCGGTAAGTATCAGATTTTAAGCAATTATTAGGAAAAATTAAAATCTTGAGGTTAGCCCTTCCAGATATGGATAGGAACAATAACTTGTAATAATTATGTTATTGTTGGCTACACTAGTGTTACGGTCAATAGTATCTCCACTAAAGACCGTCGGTTGCCTAATAAATCGCTACAGACTGGATCACTGGTGGGTGCCTGAAATGGTGCTTAATGTACAGTCGATTTTTCCGCGATTAATCTTTAATCGTCACAAGGCTACCAGTGAAGCTATAATTAAACATCATTCGTAGAATGGTGGGGATGTTTTAGCAGAGGTAGTACATGAATTTGACCCGAGATAATGTTATAATCCATAAAATCCTTATTAGATTTGAGAAACCATTTATTTTATATTTACACATATTCGTATAGTAGTACCTGGGTCTAATACGAGAGAGTTTTGTAACTATAAGTTAGATTTGGAGAAATGGATTCTTCGGTCAAAAATGGCCCTATTTAGGGGAAATCCTAAATTCGCATTGCGCTGTATGCTGGGAACATCTAGGGTCTATGGATACTAATAGTGTAAGTCCACTCTTAAGAGCGGCCGTATTGGTCAAAGTTTCATTGACCCGTAAGTGTAATCAGCCGGTAACCAACGATAGAAGTTATTCTTCTCATCTAGTAGGAACCTCAGAGACTACACGCGCAACAACCTTTGGTTCAAAAGAAACCCGTTTCAATCAATGATTAGCAGGTCTTATCGATGGTGACGGGAGTTTGCAAGTTAGCAAAGCAGGATATTCTAGTTGTGAAATTACTGTAGCTCTTGCTGATGAACGTATGCTACGTATTATCCAGAACAAACTTGGAGGTTCTATTAAACCTCGTTCGGGAGTTCAAGCTATTCGTTGGCGTTTACACAATCGTCCAGGTATGGTTGATTTGGTAAATCGTGTAAATGGGTACATTCGGCACAGTAGTCGATTAGTTCAACTTAATCGTGTATGTGCTGTACTATGCGTGCAACTTTTAAGCCCTGATACTTTACACAACAAACATGGTTGGTTTGCTGGTTTTTTTGACGCTGATGGAACTATTGGTTATTATCTTAAAGGTCATTATAATCAACCTCAGTTAACTCTAAGTGTAACTAACAAACTATTTGTTGATGTAGTCCATTTTATGACTTATTTTGGTGGTGCTATTTACTTTGATAAAGCACAAAATGGTTACTATAAATGAAGTATCCAATCAGAGGTAAATTTTGCAGCCTTCCTTGAGTATACAAAGGTATGTCAACCTCAATCTATTAAACGTAATCGTTTATTCCTGATTAAGGAGTATTACCGACTTGTAGAACTCAAAGCTCACAAAGCTTCAGAAGGTACAGTACTACACAAAGCTTGGCTTAACTTTAACCGTAAATGGAAGTAGTTCCATCCAAAGTGTTGATGAGATAGTCCGTTTAAAGAGTTTTTCTTTTAAATAAGAAAAACTCCTTTAATCGCATCCAGAGGTTTATATATTAATTATTCCAGGTTTTGGAATCATGAAAGTTATACAACTCAATTTGTGATAAAGAACCAAACTCCGGGGACACCCTAAAGCTTTAATTACTAAACTCATATAGGAAACTAGAAGAGCGGCTAGATGTAATGGTCAAGGTAAAGTAACAATATTAAAGATATGACGAAAGTCTAAATGGGTTATCGCGGATCTAAATCAGTCTTATATTATTGGCGGGCTGTAAAAGAGCAACGAGTAGACGGTTCTTCAATGTTCAGATAACATTGTAAGGTGTACTCTAAGTCGCCGGGAAACCGGTTCTTAATAAAGAATGATGTAACTGAAAATTGATAAGACTAACACCTATTTTTTTAGATTTAAATAAAGTACGTGTTATGTTAACATTTCCCCTAATATATCTTGTATTCTATTTTTTATATTATAGACATAATATAAACTACAATGGTTTATCATTTTTGGCAAGAGCTAATTCCACATATTTAAATAACCACAAACATGGTGATCCTAATGAATTCTGAACAGGTTTAATAGATGGTGAAGGTAGCTTTATTTTAACTATTCGAAAAAATTCAACAATGAAATATAAGTTCGGGGTACAGCTTTGTTTCGCAATTGTTCTACATCGAAAGGATCGAGAGTTATTAGAATCGCTACAATCTTATCTTGGTGTAGGAAGAATATCTAAGCATGATAAAAATAATCTTCAATTACGAGTTCAATCAATAAAAGAAATGGAACTTATATTTAAACATTTAGATAAGTATCCATTGATCACTCAGAAAAGAGCGGATTATCTTTTATTCAAACAAGCTTTTTTAATAATTCAAAACAAAGATCATTTAACTATTGAAGGTTTAAAAAAATTAGTAGCAATTAAAGCCGCTATGAATTTAGGTTTATCTTCAGAATTAAAAGTAGGTTTCCCTGGTGTTAAACCGGTTGAGAGACCAATAATAGTAAATAAAAGCTTCACACCTAAAGATTCTTATTGAATAGCTGGATTCATATCCGGTGAGGGCTGTTTCTTTATTGATATTTTTAAATCTGCAGGAAGTAAACTAGGTGAAGCTGTATCATTAGGATTTTCAATAGGTTTGCATGCTCGTGATGGTCAATTACTGTATAGCCTTTGTGATTATTTTAAATGTGGAAAGGTAAATCAGCGTTTAAATAAAAACGCTCTGGATTACCGTGTTAAAAAATATTCTGACACTATTGAAAAAATCATCCCGTTTTTTGAAAACTATCCTATTCAAGGAGAAAAATTAAAAGACTTTGAAGATTTTAAGAAAGTAGCAGAATTAATGCAAAAAGGAGCTCATTTAACAGAATTAGGTCTATTAGAGATAAAAAAAATCAAATCTGGTATGAACACAGGTAGAGTTATTTCATAATTAATCTAAAATTAAGATTAAATTTATCATAACAGTTTATTCCGATTATAGGTAGCGCTGGCTACTTGAGAATTGAATAAAGTTATGAAACGTAGTACTGTAGTTGCTGCTAATTCAAATAAAAGTATTTTCGGTCAAAATGGCCCTTGAATTGGGTTAATCCTATTTATGCAACGAACTATATGCAGGAAATTCAAAAATTGTTATATCAATTTGCTATTACAAAATACTCAGAATATAAGTAATATTATATATTCCTTTCTTGTAACAAATTTTGTAATATTGAACAATCCGCAGATAACCAAAGCACGAAGTGAAAACTTCAAACCGGAAATAATAAACTTTTGCTGGTTAAGCATGTGAGTAGGAATTTAAGAGGCCATACGTTTGTTGTCAACTTGTTTATTAATAATCACACGCAGTCATCATGTCTTATATACGATGTATAATATGGTGACTAACATTGATAGTGATACGTCGCCTATCGAGGACACAATTAATAGTAATAATGGTAGTCCTAAATCTACAGACGGTGATTCTGCCAATAATAAGAAGTTTAACGAATGATTAGCAGGACTAATTGACGGAGATGGTTGTTTTCAACTATCAAAGAAAGGATATGCTAGTCTAGAAATAGTTATGGAACTAAGAGATAAACATTGTCTATACCAAATTAAAGATAAATTTGGTGGTTCAGTAAAATTACGTGCAGGTGATAATCATTTAAGATATAGATTACACCATAAAGCAGGTTTATTAAATCTTATTAACGCCGTTAACGGCTTGATTCGTAATCCTGTTAGAATACTTCAGTTAGGAAAAATATGCGAGAAATATGGTCTAAACTTAATCGATCCTCAACCTTTAACTTACGATAACGGTTGATTTGCAGGATTTTTCGACTCTGATGGAAGTATCTATATGAACGATTTATCGGGTCAATTATTTATCACTGTATCTCAGAAAAATAGATTTCTATTGGATGCTTTAGTTGAACTATATGGGGGTAATATTTATGTTATGGTTAAACAAGTTTATTCCGGGTGTGTGCTTGGTGGTGTTGTATGGTGGTGTTATCTCCAATATTGTAACAAACTATATGCAGAAAATTCAAGAATTGTTATATCAATTCTAAGTTACAAAATACTAGGGAAAGGTAGTAAATTCTTCTCTAGTGACAATTTTTGTAATATTGAATAATCCGCAGATAACCAAAGCATGCCGTTAAACTTTAATCTTTTAGGTAACGCTATGTGAGTAGGTATCTCAGAGGCCATATGTTTGTTGTCAATTTATAAATCAGACAGTCTCCCCTCGGAGGGGACTTCCCGCCGAGGCGGGCGTCTTGGTTTAGATATGAAATATAATAGTAATATGTCAACGGATTACGATTATTACTTTCACATTTAATAATAACTATGGACCCTACATTTATAGAAGGGATGTCAGGTTTTTTCAGACAACCAACACGAGTTAGATACAGATGATCGTGTTTCATGCATAATTTAAATTAATAATAAGAAAAATATAGAAATTCATTATATTACTATAAGTAACAGTAGAATTTTCTACTTTGTAATGTAATCAAATTAAGAAGAAATCCTTCAAAAAAAGTATAAAACTTATAATATGCATGATGATTCAAACTTTAAAAATCATAAGAACTGGGGCTATATCAGGTTTAATAATAGGTGCAGGTGTAGGAATAGGTGTAGTTTTCGGTGCATTAATCTTAGGATTTTCGCTTATCGGGGCATATGCTGCAGGTTTGTTCGCGCTTATGAATAACCTTGTTGATTTTATATGTGGTTTATTGTTTACTTCTAGCGCACAGGTGGTTTCTCTCCTTATTTTACCAGTGGAATCAGGTAGTAAATAAATAGAGCTGGTGGGGTCCTGCTAAATAATTTGGTTAGTAATAGATGTGATATTTCTTGGTTGACAAAGAGATGGTCCATTTTCATTAAATTGAAAAGTATTTAGGAATGGTTTGAAATAAGCTAATGTTAACTAATAATTACATTAATGTCCATTGAATGCTTATAACTTCTAATACCTTAAATACTAGTAATACCGACATTTACAGTAACAAAGTTAAGGATGTAACAATGAGGGCTAAGCAGGATACTAATAATAGCCTGGTGGCTCATCTGTGAAGATGCATACACTTATTAAGTATCCTCAGAGACTATATGTGGATGGTCATTCTAAGACAATTAGGGTGATTAAGGTATAGTCCAGTTTTCTGTAAATACGCTAGCTTATTAGAAAAAAGATTTATGCTTGTTTTTAAAAAGTTAATAAATGTAAGGTTAAATAAACGTGGTTATTCCACAAATGGAGATAAACTTGACCCCTTGTGAGTCACAGGGTTCGCCGATGCAGAGAGTTGTTTTTCTATTATAATAGAAGTACCAGGGCCCTTAAAATGAAAAGTAAGAACTTCCTTTGAAATAAATTTACATGAAAAAGATCAGGATATTTTATACAAAATTCAGTCTTTCTTTGGTGTAGGTGCTGTATATCATAGACCCGCTAAAAAAATATCGGTGTATAGAGTGTCTAATGTACAACACTTAAATGATGTAATAATCCCACATTTTACAAAGTATCCTCTTATTAGTAAAAAAGCAGGGGATTTTCTACTATGATCGAAGGTCATACAAATTATTTTAACTAAAGCTCACTTAACTAAGACTGGATTTACAACTATTCTTACTTATTATGCTTCTATTAACAGGGGAATATCTAAAAAAGTTTTACAGTGTTACCCTAATATCATACCGGCCGTTAAACCAGCTAAGGTTTATGTCTTGTCTGAAAAAGTTCTGTAGAAAAAGGGACATTCGGAAGAATAACAACAGGACCTCACCCGGCTCCTACGCAGGTGCCGAAGGGGGGGGTTAAACTAAAATTATATTAATCTTTAGGGGCGTAATTCCAGTTAAATTTAACCTGACAGTCTTATATATGTAATTAGATTAACAGTTAACTCCACTATATGCTGGAAATTCCTCAAGCTTTAGGTACTAGTAATATTTATTTATTTTACAGTAATAATTCTAAAGACATTATAGGGACAACTAGCAGGAAACCAACGGATTTCTAATTATCTTAGTAGGATCCTCAGAGACTTTTTGTGGAGAATTAGTAAAATTTATTAATTAAGATAGAGTCCTATTTTTTGCATTAAGTAAATGAACTGTTACAGAGTAACATTATAAAGATAAAACATAAAAAGGGTGATGGAGGGTTTTCCATTTATGTTAGACCAGCTAAGGATTATATCTTGTCTGAAAAGGTGTCCGTGAGATTTCATATAGCGCAACACAGTAAAGTTTTTTTCTATAAGTAACAATATATTTGTATACCAATTACTTTAAATCCGTCGACCGGGTATAAGTTAATTGATCCATTAGACTCTATTAGAGTCTGTTAACTAGAGAAGATTAATAGATATAAATATCTTTAATTAAAGCTAGTTCCAGTGCCCTCAATTATGCTTAATAATTGGAATAATACTGATGCGCTTATAACACTTTTTAACTACTGGCGTGAATATTAGATCGTGGCTTTTACCATTAAAATCTTTTGTTTCAGAAAAGTTAAATATTTGTTATAGGTAAGAAGGAGATTGGCTTTTACCAACTAACTGCCTTGAATTTTATCAGACCTCGAACGGTGGAGAGTCAATAGGTATTATATCGTATTAATATTCTACATAGGTTATTCACCTGTGTGACCGGTAAGTCTCTGATAAAAAGTCTAATTTGTCCTACTTATAACTGCCCTTGAATAAGGTAGGTAAGTCAGGAAATAAAAATAAAAATATGAAAAATTCAAATTCGAATGAAATTGTTACAGTGGTTACTTACGATGATGTAGGTGCACAAATGAAAGCTATACTTAAGGAGAATAGAGGTAAAGCTGCTGTCTATCGTTGAATAAATAAAGTTAATGGAAAAGAATATGTAGGCAGTAGTGTTAATCTTAGAAGAAGACTTAGTACTTATTTTAGTCACAAATATCTATCTAGCAATAAATTTATTATTTCAAAAGCTCTTTTAAAATATGGGTATGCTGGATTTAGATTAGAGATAATAGAATATTGTTTACCTCAGAATGTAATACAAAGAGAGCAATACTATATTAATCTATTAAAGCCTGAGTACAATATCTTAAAGGTAGCAGGTTCAATGTTAGGTTTTAAACATTCTGAAAGTACTCGAGAGAGACTGTCAAATTTATATACTGGTCGTAAAATCTCTGAACAAGTAAGAGAAAAAATGAGTGAATCACAAAAAGGTAGGGTTCATACTTTAGAAGCTAAAGCAAAGATGAGAATATCAAAAATTGGATTAAAACTTTCAGAAAAACACAAAGCTAATCTAAGAGCCGCGGCTTTAGGTAAAAAACATGACGAGAGTACCAAGTTAAAGATTTCGGGTTCTAAGGGAACTGCGATTATCGTACATAACATTAAAACAGGAGAAATTCAAAATTTTGTTTCTATGCGTGAAGCTTCTCGTCATTTTAACATTTCGGACCATACTATTGCTAGATATATCAAATTAGGTACAATTTATAAAGACAAATATAAAATAAGCAAACTAGCATAAATACAAAAAATGAAATTATTTATTAATTTCTTTAATTGTGGTGTAGTACATTTAAGATCTAATTCAGCCACACCTAGGTGTGACTTTATCGTTCAAGATACTACTTCCTTATTAGATAAAATAATACCCCATTTTGATTTATATCCTCTTTTAAATTTAAAACAAGAAGATTTTATCTGTTTTAAAACTGCTATGTTGGATATTAAATCAAAAAAACATCTAACTCCAGAAGGGTTAGACAAAATAAAAGCATTAAACCTAGAGATGAATTCTAATCGGTTAAAATAAAACACCTAAGGATTTATAGTTAGAGAGACTACTCCCTTAGGCTGTAGTATCCAATTCAGGTCACTTAAGCTTGGACTTTATATAGTTTATTACTTACATTCAGAAAAAGTTATGCGATGATGTCTATTGGTGTTTTAGGTTTTGTTGTTTGAAGTCAATGAATGGCTTTTCCTGAAGGTGACTTTAGGATAATAAATTTCGCTGTACGCTTGGAAAGCTTAGTGCTTATAGGTACTTTTTATAGTGAAAATTCTATAAGCTATGCTCAATTAGCCGGAAATCTTAGTATTTTATTGTTTATAAAAAATATAGTTCATCTATATTCATCTTCTATTGTTGAAGGTAAAGATAATAAAGAACTGACAAGAGATCCTCAGAGTACTATATGCGAAACATCTTTTAATTTTGAAGCTTATCGTAAAATATCAGGAAATAAACCTGAAAAAATTTCTGATGATTGATTAACATGATTTATTGGGTTTTCAGAAGGCGATGGTGCTTTATTAACTGGAAAAGATAATCGTCTTAGATTTGTATTAACTCAAAAAGAAATAACTATATTAAATCATATTCAGACAACTTTAGGAATAGGTAGAGTTAAATCATTTGGTCATTTTAATAGATATATTGTTGATGATAAACATGGTATTTTTATTTTGACTAATTTATTTAATGGAAATTTAGTTTTAAGTAAAAGAAAAGTACAATTAAAAAAATGGTTAGATATTCAAAATCTAACAGAAGTAAATAGAAATTTTATTCCTTCATTATTAGATGGTTGATTATCAGGACTTATAGATGCTGAAGGTTGTTTTAATGTTTCATTATTTAAACGAAAAGCTATGACTTTAGGTTATCAAGTAAAATTAAGATTTATGATTGATCAAAAAGATAGTTTAGATACGATGTTAATAATAAAAGATATATGAGACATGATATTAACTCAAAGAAAATTTCAAAATAAAGATATTAACTCTATATATAGAGTAGAAATTAATTCTTTTATTAAAGTCCAACGTATTATTGATTATTTAAATCAATTTGAATTGAAAACTAAAAAACAAGAATCCTTTAATAAATGAGTTACAGTATATGGTTTAGTAAATAATAAAGCTCATTTAACAAAAAAGGGACTTGATGAAATCAGAAAAATTAGTAAGGAAGTTAATTTAATTACCAGTATTACAAGAAAAACTGGAGATAAGCTTGCATAAAAGATGAAGATATAGTCCAAAGCTTTATTTTGTGTAAAGCTATTTGCATTCTGTGTCGGGTATCGCCTTTAATGATGCAATAGCTAAAAAAAAAAAATTAGCTTCTCAAACGTTATCTTTTAACGAATTTAATACTTTATATAAGCAGAAATACAATACTACTCTGGATCCCGATTGATTAGGGTGATTTGTAGGATTTGCTGAAGGAGATGGTTATTTGGGTATAAATAAAGATATTATAGTATTTGTTTTAACACAAAAAGAAGCTAAGATCCTTTATGAAGTAAGAGATACCCTTAAATTTGGATATGTAAAAGAATTTGATGGGTTTTATAGATACATAGTTAGAAACCAATCTGACATGCTTTTATTATTCCGTCTGTTTAATGGTAATCTTCACTTTTTATCTAAAATTGATCAATTGGTAGCATGAGAAAAACTATTAAATAGTAAAAATAAAGGCAACCAAGTTAAAGCAATAACTAAGCCTGTTGAACTATCATTAAACAATAGCTGATTTTCAGGATTTGTAGACGCTGAAGGATGTTTTAATGTTTATGTAGCTAAAAACGACAAAGCTGTCTTTTTAAGATTTATTGTTGATCAAAAAGATGGGACATTCTTCTTTAATGACTTAAAACACATATTAAAACGTGGTTCAATTTATTCACGTAAAAATAATAACGCAAGATACGCAGTTTCTAATTTAACTAGTTTAAGTATAATAATTAATTATTTTAATCAATTTACGTTAAGAACTAAGAAACGTTTAGCGTTCGTTAAATGAGTAAATATTTATAACTGTGTTTTAAACAAAGAACATAAATCTCCAGAAGGTATTGCTAAAATTAAAGCATTAAGTAAATTAGTTAATCAAGATAACGATTAAATGAGAAGATTAAATAAAGTTAGCATTTTACTCTGAAGTTAAGGTGCTGTGGGTAAGAGGTAAATAATCCCACCTAGTCGTTATTCATCGTAGCAACGAGCAAGCGGAATACGAATAAATATAACGACCGGACATGGTGAAAACGGTTAACGACCCCCAGTTGAAGACCGTCGGTGACTAACTTCATCGCTACAGACTGGTTCACCTACGTAGAGCTGAAATGCTCGCGAATGTACAGTCGGAACTTAGAATCTTAACTTAAGATTGGTGTGCGGGTGCCTCAAAGCAACGATAATGAATGCGAGGGGAGTGTGCAGAGCACGTATAAAACACCTGTGGGGCAAGCCCACTTTAGATAACTAAGTTTGCATATGTACACTGTTGGATTGGATGTTGATACTCACTTTATAATGAAGAATCTTGCTACAGGTGTTTTAGGTATCAAAAATTATAAAAATTCATCGACGCAGAATTTTCTGCTGGATCTAGAAGCCAAATATCCTGAGACGTCGCAGAATTCTCGCTCCTCCGAAGAGACTAGTTATTTTTCAGGCGTCGTCGTATTGCTAAAGAACTATACTTCGTCAGAAGGTTTACTTGAAGATTTTCCGGAAATTGAGCAAATCTCAGATCACATGAAAAAACATGAAAAACCTGTGGGTGAAGCCGAGTTTGGTTATTATTTAGCCGGATTAATCGAAGCAGGTGGTTATTTCGGTGATCAATTATTAGAAATCCTCTTTTTTGAAAAAGATATTACTTTAGCCTATTATATCAAGAAAAGGATTGGTTATGGTTCTGTTTATTTTATCAAAGATAAGAGAGCGGTTAAATATGTTTTAAGACATACAGCTGGATTAAAATACGTATTAGATTTGGTAAATGGAAAATTTTTAACAAATTGCAAAATTAATCAATTATTAAAACATGATTACGGAACTAAATTTGCAGGCGGAACGGAAATTTTACCTCCAGCTAATTTTAGTCTTATGACAAATCATTATTTAGCCGGATTTACAGATTCGGATGGTTATTTTGGTATTTCTACTCCTAAAGACAAATCTAGTAAACTTGGAATTAGAGTTAGATTAAGATTTGTTCTAGGTCAAAAGGATCCAACTATCTTACAAAAAGTAAAATATGAATTTGGAGGTTCTCTTTACCATTATAAATCTACAGATAATTATTTATTAGAATTGTCTTCTTTGTTGCAAAATCTTAAAGTAATAGAGTATTTTGATAAATTTAACTTAAATTCAATTAAACATTTAGCTTTCTTTAAATGGAGAAAAGCCTATAGAATTGTTCAAAGAAAAGAACATTTAACAGAAAAAGGATTGTTAAAAATTAAATTACTTGGAAAATCTATTAGTGAATTAATTAAATAATTTATATTCGACCTAAAATAACCTAGCAAGTAGTCATTTAACTCTTGTGTCGGTTATAATGGTAACATTATTTCTAATTATTGGGCTGTATGCTGGAAACCTCGAATATTTTATTGGTCCACTCAGTTTAAGACTGTTCGGAAAAATCCAAGCTCTTATTAGAGAGCCTATTTTTAGGCAAAATAAAACATTTTTGTAAATAAGATGGAAAACGAGCAATCAGCAGGTAACCTTGATTATCCTGATTCAGACTGTCCGAAGAGTTAAGTAAATTAATTACGGGCTCCGCCTAAAATTTGCATATTTCAGATCATATGATGGCCGAAGGCGCGCGCGCCTACGTTTTCTTTTTTTCTTTTAAAAGAAAAATGAGGAGGGGCGAGAAATCGCCCCCGCACAAAACTTTCGATTTTTTTTAAAAAAAATGCATGCGAGGGGGTCCGCCCACGGCTACGTCCATTAAAATAGAAGGCAAATATTCAGAACGCTACGTCCGCACCGTGGGGGGACTAAAACAGATGAACCCGAGTTTGGTTATTCGTTAGCCGGATTAATCGAAGCAAATGGTTCTTTCGCTGATCATAGATTTTAAATTGCTTTTAAGCAGCATCTTCTTGAAGAAGATGCTTATTAAAATTTTAGCAAAGCAATACGAAGTTTTTTTTTAGTACGAAGTCTTCGTACTACGTACTAAAATGGAGAGACGCAGCTTTCTATATAATTGTTCAAAGAAGGCGCTCCGCTCTTGACTGAATAAGGTTTAAATAAAATACGAAAAAATCTACTACAAGGGAACCTCAGAGACTAATACGCCCAACTCCAACAGAAAAATTGTTGGATGAAGATAGAGTCCACACAAATATTAGTTAAATCTTTTATTGTTGACACATGCCAAAGTATACAATTTTATTATTTCTAATATTGGTATTATATTCTTAAGCCCGCCCCTGGGCTCCCCTGTGGGATCGTCTTATGGTTTATAAATCCATAAACTCCCTTGAAGACGAAATTAAAGAAGAATCCCCTGAATCAGGTGAGGAAATTTATAATTCTTCGACAAGGTCGAATAATTAAGTATACCTTTGGGTCAGTCACAAGTTTTAACTATCGCTATTTTTTTCGTCCGCAGGACTCCGCCCGCAAGCTCCTCACTTTAAAGGTGACGATTTTTTTTTAGTTTTCCGCGCGAAGGCGCGCGGCGCGCGCCTACGTTTCGTATTATGCGGAATACACCACAGGTGGCGGCAGAAACTCATTTTAATAAATACCCTTTACTTGGGCATAAAAAGGTGACTTATTCTCGTTGATGTAACACCGCTACGCGGGGTTAATTATACGGGTGCTGTGTGAAAACTATTTAGGTATTTTTAGAGCCGTCGGCCCTCCCTTTTTTTATAAAAACAGCTTTTTATTAAAAAGCGAAGAAGAAAAAATAGTTAAACAACCGGAGGAGCGATGCATCGAGCTGCGCGCGCGCGACGCTAAAAAAAAGCGAGGGGGAACCCCCAGAAATTGGACAAGAGCTTACTTTACCGCTGCTACATTAATTATTGCCGTGCCTACAGGTATTAAAATATTTAGCTGGTTAGCTACATGTTACGGAGGTTCATTACAATTTACAACACCTATGTTATTCTCATTAGGATTCGTATTTATGTTTACTATTGGAGGGTTGAGTGGAGTAGTTTTAGCGAACGCATCTTTAGATATCGCTTTCCATGATACGGTTGCGGCTGGTTCCTGTAATATGGGAGCCTTGTTGCTTCCTGCTATTGAAAATAATGATGATAGTAAAGTAAGTGATGATGAATATATAAAAATGTTTTGGGTTGGTTTAATGGATGGGGATGGTAGTATTCAAGTTAATCATTGACGTAATCAGTCATTGCAATATAGACTTGTTATTAAGTTATCCAATATTACATCAAACTACAACATGTTAATAAAAATTGCCGAGGTAATTGGGGGAAGTGTAAGGATAACTGGAAAAGGTAAAGACGTCGTTTGGGTAGTTAATAGGAAAGAAACAATTAAAGAAATTATTAGAATTTTTGATACCTATCCTCCTTTAACTTCAAAAAAAATATGTCAACTTGAATTCTTAAAAAGATGTCTATTGGAAAACTCAGTAGATTCGTACTTATCAAATAGAGATTATAAGTATGTAAACCAACCAGCTATCCTTAATTCCGACCCATTCGGGCTTGAAATAAATTCTTACGCCCCCCACGTTTCAGCCACCGGCGGCAGAAACTTACCTAATTACTTTAAGGGATGGCTGTCAGGATTCGTAGAAGCCGAAGGTTGTTTTTCAATCAGAAAAAGTAATAATCATTCCTTCTCTATAGGGCAAAAGGATGATCTTTATTTAATGAATGCAATTAAACAATTCTTAGGTACGACTAATACAGTTAGAAATCCCTCTCGTAATTTTTATTCTCTAGAAATATATAAAAAAGAAACTTTAAAAAAAATTATAAATCACTTTAATAACTATCCTCTGTTAGGGGAAAAAGCAGAGTCATTCCAAAAATTCAATCAAAAATTTAAAGAGTAAGTGTCATGTTGTCTTGCCACCATGAAAAACCTCATACATTTTTCGGTAATATATATATACTTAATTTGGTTAAAGATAAATAGATGAAGGACAAATGAAAAATTATACTAAACCAAACTTTGAAGAGGTTATAGAACATATTAAAAAAAGACTAACGCATGGCAATATATTTTGCTCTGGACAAAAGATCAAAATAAGGAAGCCCTAGCGGTGTAAGTCTTCGGGTAAAGGGCTGCTGTACTGAAGTTTTAGTTATCAGTTTTAGGTGGAGGATGTGCTTAAATATACAAATAAAAATAGAGCTAAGGAAGATTAAATTTTGGAAGATGAAATTATAGAAAGGCTGTGTTCCCAAAGGGGGATGTAGTAGAATTATAACATTCCTTATTTATATCCGGTGTCCTTACTTTATTTATATGGATATATTAATTGAAGTTATAACTATACTGTAATTAGAGAAGTTTATTCTCTTTTTTTTATGTTTTAAAAAACATACGATGTGCTCTTCAGTAGCATACGAAAAATTATTTGGCCCTTATATTTATATTGTTATTAGAAGAAGTAAAAAAAAAATGAAAAGAAATTATAGTATGCCCTCTCCTAGATGTATTGCCCTTTCAGTCCCTAATAAATCTGTAATAGTTTCGCTTCATCCTGAATTTGTCACAGGCTTTTCAGATGCTGAGGCTTGCTTTAGTATTCCTATTATTAAAAGTAATAAGTGTAAAATAGGATATCAAGTACAAGCCAAATTTCAAATATGTTTACATGTGAAAGATTTACATTTATTATATCAAATTCAAAGTTATTTTGGAGTAGGTAATATAATTAAAGGTAAAGCATTTGCTATTTACTGTGTGGCAAATCTAAAAGATCTAGTCGATGTTATAATCCCACATTTTGAAAAGAATCCACTAATAACCCAGAAATGATCTGATTTTGAACTCTTCAGACAAGCCTTAAAATTAGTTCAAAACAAAGAACATCTAACAATTGAAGGTCTACAACAGATAATATCCATTAAAGCTTCTATGAATAATGGATTGTCAGACAAATTAAAGAAAGCTTTTCCAGATGTAAAACCTGTTCAAAGACCCCAAGTTATAGATCAAGAAATTAAAGATCCTCATTGATTATCCGGATTCGTAGACGGAGAGGGTTGTTATTATGTTTCTCTATTTAAATCTCCAACATATAAATTGAGATTAGGTATCCAATTAAGATTTATAATATCTCAACAGATTCGTGATGAGCAATTAATTCAAAGTTTAGTTAATTATTTAGATTGTGGTAAAGTATCTAAAGGATCTAAAAGAGATGTAGTAGATTTCGTAGTAACAAGATTACCAGATCTCTCAGATAAAATCATTCCGTTTTTTGATCTATATCCTTTACAAAGTTCTAAATTTAAGGATTTAGCTGATTTTAAAAAAGTAGCAGAGCTTATTAAAAATAAAGCGCATTTAACTAAAGAGGGGCTTTATGAGATAAAACAGATCAAATCTGGAATGAATACAGGAAGAGAAGGAAATTAATTTATCTAGAATCTTTTAACTTATTATTATATATATTGCTAACGGTACAATCTTATATGTTTTCTTAAAGCGGGAAACGAATAAAAGTGTAAGACAACACCGTGGAAACCAAAATTAGTTTTGTTATTAATGTGGCATTCTTCTAAAAACTAATAAGTAGGATCCGTAGAGACTAAACGTGGTAGTCGAAAGTTTATTAAGTTAAACTAGTAGATAAGTTATAGTCCGAACCTCGGGGTAACCTGAGTTGTATGCATACTATGTGCTACTATCATGACTTATTACGTTGTAGCACATGAATGAGAAATCTATTATTTATTATTACCTATTGCAACTTTACCTGCGGGGTATATTGAGTATTCAAACCCTCAAGAATCAGAAGGTATAATTAGAACTTCTTTTGTAAAAAAAAGAGGAGTTTATTTATGAACAAATAAAATTAATGGTCAACAATATGCAGGTAGTGCTATGGATTTATCATCTAGATTGTCAGATTACTTTACAAACTCTTATATTAAGTATCAATCAACTCGGGGTAGTGTTATTTCTGCAGCTATTTTAAAATACGGGTTATCCCAGTTTAGCTTACAAGTAATTGTGTTAGGTCCTTCACCTACACGTGACACTATTTCAGTCAATAAAAAAGATGATTGTTACTATTATACAGTTGGATCAATAAAAGAATTAAAAGTAATAATAGATCATTTCGATAAATATCCTTTAATTACACAGAAACAGGCAGATTTTAAATTATTTAAATCTGTTGCTGAATTAGTTAATAAGAAAGAGCATTTAACAATAGAGGGATTAAAGAAAATTGTTAATATTAGAGCTTCAATGAATTTAGGGTTATCGGATGTATTAAAAACAGCCTTTCCAAATACTGTTCCTGCGCCAAGACCTAAAGTTGAAGCAACAGAAAAACCCGATCCTAATTGACTAGCAGGCTTCACCGATGGTGAGGGTTGTTTTTATATAGGAATTTTTGACTCTAAAAAATACAAGTTAGGAGCTGTAGTACAATTATGCTTTTCTATTAGTCAACATTCTCGTGATGCTAACCTAATAGGTAATATAATTAATACTTTAGGATGTGGAAGGTTAAAGGAACGTCAAAAAAAATCTTCAGTAGAATTTGTCGTAACTAGCCTCTGGGAAATTGTTGAAAAAATTGTTCCTTTCTTTGATAAGTACCCTTTATGTAAAGAAGGATTAAAAATGTTGGACTATGTAGATTTCTGTAAAGTAGTACAACTACTTAAAGAAGATGCGCACTTAACGGAAGAAGGCTTAAACAAGATTCGAAAAATTAAATCAGAAATGCGTATTCGCAGAATTAAGTCGATCGGAGGGGACGAAAATATGCCAATAAGTGAAATAGATACATCGGCGGCTAAACCTCAAAAAATATTTGTTTACGATTCTTCTACCTTAACATTTAGTTCTGTTGTTTATGGTTATGAAAGATTAGCTAATTTATTAGGGATACATGTTAATACTGCTAGACGAGCGGTTAAATCTGGAGGTGTTTATGCTAATAAATATATTTTATCGTTATCTGAATTAGACAAAGAAAATATTAAAGCGTCGCCCTCCTCCGGAGGAGCGATGCAGCGCTGCCTGCGGCGCGCCGCTATTAAGAATAATGTTAAACCTAAGAGTACTGCCATTAAAGTAGTTCATGTATATAATAAAGATAAGTCTGTGCTTCTTAAAACATTTCCTAGTGTTAATGCATTTATGTCATTTTCTAAACAAAGTGGTTATAATACAAAGTTACTTTGTACAACGGATATTCTTTGATTGGGCGAATACTTTCTTTCATACGATTTAATAGCTAGTGCTGATAATTCACTTGCTAATTCAGAGGAATTTAAACCTATACTGCGAAATCGAACTACAAGTATTCCAGTTTATACATATTCTGCTGATGGTAAAACTTTTATTAAACGTTATTCTAGTCTTAGAGAATGCGTAAAAGAGTTGGATGGCAATCGTAATACTAATACTAGTACTTTAGAACTACGTATTGAGCATAAAGAGCTCTACCATGGGTTAAGAGTATATTCTAGCAGGGTCCCAATATTTGATCATGATAAATAATATTTCATTTCTTCTTATTCTAGCGTGTTTCTTTTATGGAATGCTGCAACTTTCATATTGCGAAATATGGTAAAAAAATTTTACACTATATGCTGGTAGTCTCTAAAGTCTTAAGTACTTTTAAGTGACAATCTTAAGGATATGTAAGGGATAATCAGCAGGAAACCTTATGGAGCCTTTCGGCCTTTTTCTATAGAGTGGATCCTCAGAGACTAGATGTGTAACTCCCTTGTCCTCTTAAGGAGGAAGGTAGGGATGAAGGTATAGTCCACCACAGATTATCAGAATCTTGTTTGAGCACATTTCCATTATGTATTATCAATGGGTGCTGTATTTGCACTTTTTTCAGGATGATACTTTTGAACTCCTAAAATACTAGGTTTAGATTATAACAGATTATTATCTAAAGTACATTTCTGAATTTTATTTATAGGGGTTAATACTACATTCTTCCCTCAACATTTCTTAGGTCTACAAGGTATGCCACGTCGTATATCGGATTATCCTGATGCTTTTGCTGGATGAAATTTAATTTCTAGTTTTGGTTCTATAATTTCTGTAATAGCTACTGCTCTATTCCTATTCATCGTTTACGAACAATTAGTTTACGGGAAAGCTGTTTCAAGAAACCCTTGACTAGCTCCCCAGTTCTTTTACGATTTATTACAAACGCTATTAAATAGAGCTTATAGTTCATTAGAATGGGCATTAAATTCACCTCCGAAACCTCATCCGTTCATAAATTTACCTTTACAATCTTAAATATTTCGGCGCTCTGCGCGCGTCCAGTCGCCTGCGGTGTCCGGACTTTGTAGAAAATAACCACCCCAATCCATTTTTATATATTTAGATAGGGGGTGGGGGAAACAAACACCCTCGTTCCTGTTCCTCCTCGGCCAAGGGTCGTGTATGAAAAGAAGATACTAGAGATTCGCATTATATATTTATAAAGTAAGTACGGAGGCTTCTATAATTGTTTCGTCGGGGGTCGCTGGAGGCTTATAAAATAGAAGCCTCTTGGTACTCCCCCCATACTTATAACGAATTTTTTTTTATTTATAATAAAAAAAGTTCTTCGTGTTGGGGTCTCCCTAACGAAGTGTAGGGTCGACTATAAAAGTAACAATCGTAAAACCTTTATAACCAATTTTTTTTTTATCAGATATAGGTTAAGCTTCAATAAGGATTAAATGCCACAATTAGTGCCTTTTTACTTTATTAATCAAGTTACATTCACATTTGTACTTTTAACAGTTCTATTATATATTCTATCTAAATACATTTTACCTAGATTATTAAGATTATTCATATCTAGATTATTTTTATCTAGAATCTAGTATAGAGGTTAATTTGTCGAAAGACAAAAACCTTTATATAGACAAGTCAGATTTATCACTTTCGAGGGGGAGGAAAATTTGATTTTCCACCCCCACGTTTCAGCCACCCGGCGGCCGAAACTTCAACCTTATTTTGTCACAGGGTTTTCCGTCGGTTCGCACATAAATTGATCACAAAGTTATTTGCATAAATCTACGGAATGTAGAGCTTTAGTGGTTTGAGGAACAAACTTAAGATCTCAAGTAGGTTATGGACGATTTACAAAACAAGTAAGTAATATGATTAAATTACCTCCTTCTCAACAGAGTGTAGTAATAGGATTCTATTGTCTGACGGCTGCCCCCGCTCAAAACAGGGGGACTAGCTAAAATTTATTTGACTATAGAAGGTGTAGATCAGATTCGTCAAATTAAGAGATCTGGTATGTACAAAGGTAGGGATCCTAGCCAATAGAACTTTAATTATACAGATTTACGGTATATAGGTATTCGTTCGTTTATTTTTAACTTACCGAGGGGATCCCTTAGGGCACCTGAGGGCCACAGGAGGGGAGAACTTTTGTAAAATATAGAATAGAACGTTATTTCCTTGCCCCGGGCTGCAGGCCAAGTGGTATGATTATATAAGGTTAATCTATGTATATAGTGTAAAGTATGAAATGTTTTAACTTTCACCTGTGCCTACTACTGAGCAAAATTATTCTACAATAGTCTTTTCCCCTCTAGAACAATTTGAAGTAAGAAACTTATTAAGTTTTGATGCACCAATTTTAGGTGATATAAATTTATCTATAACTAATATAGGTTTATATTTAACAATAGGAGCATTAATAGTATTAACTTTAAATATTTTAGCTACTAATTATAATAAAATAGGATCAAACAATTGATCAATAAGTAACGAGTCTCTATACGCTACTATTCATAGTATAGTTGTTAACCAAATAAATGAGACAAGAGGTCAAATATATTTTCCTTTTATATATACTTTATTTATATTTATTCTAATTAATAATTTAATAGGAATGGTAAAAGCAATGTGCCTATACACAAAATTTCTATTTATATATCGACAGGCCCAAATGGCCAGTCTTGCTTCTTCTAATTGCTATTCTAATGATCTTCATCCTTACTTTATTACTGGTTTTACGGACGCTGAAGGTAGCTTTCACATTTCAATTGACTTTTTCTAAAAGTAACAGTAGAATATATATTTTACTTTGTAATGTAATCAAATTAAGAAGAAATCCTTTAGAAAAAATCAAATAATATAAAATTTTCATGATTCAAACTTTAAAAATCATAAGTACTGGGACTATAACAGGCTTAAAAATAGGTGCAGGTGTAGGAATGGGTGTAGTATTCGGATCGGGAATCTTAAGTGTATATAGAAATCTGGGCCATCCGAAGGAGAGGCCTCAATTCTTTAATTATGCTCTATTAGGATTTACGTATACCGAGGCTGCAGGTTTGTTCGCGCTTATTTGCCTTTTCATTCTAGTATATTTCTCAATTTTATTTGTCTTCGCTTGTTTGTTAAGTACAGATCAATTTATTTTGACCTTAGCAGATACATCAATTCAATTTATACCTTTTATTCAATATTCAAACGCTGATACTCAAAAAGCAGCTATTATTATGGAAAATCGGAAAAAATCCGGAATTTATATATGAATCAACAATAAAAATCAAAAGATTTATGTAGGTTCTGCTATAAATTTAACCAAGAGATTCTATATGTATTGTAGTATAAAGCATTTGGCTGGTGCAAAATCTAGTCTTATCTGTAAAGCCTTACGGAAATACGGCCACTCCTGCTTTAGTTTTGGTATACTGGAGTACTGTGATAAAAAGGATATTATCAATAGAGAACAATATTATTTAGGTTGTGGAAGGTATTATCTAGTGTCTGGTCGAGATGAAGGATATTTTATTGTTTCAAGTTTCTCTGACATTTCTGAAAAGATTATTCCATTCTTCGAGAAGTATCCATTAGTTGGATCTAAACGACAAGACTATTTTAATTTTTGTAAAGTTGCCGAATTAATAAAAGCCAAAGCTCATTTAACTAAGGATGGATTAGAGGAAATTAAACAAATCAAGAGTGGTATGAATAGAGGGAGAGATCTTCACAAAACATGGGGTTTATAGAGAGCTGTTGATCTCCGATCTACCCACAAATTCTCTAGAGACGCTATAATTAGAAAAAATTGTGTATTAAATTTCACTATATGCTAAAAAATTCTAACTCCTTAGATACTAGAATACTTAGTTATTCTCAGTGACAACTCTAAGGATATTACAATGAACAATCAGCAGGAAAACAAAAATCTGGGTTTTCTGCCCCACAAACCCACCATCGAAGGTCTAGACCCTCGGGGGTTGGGGGCAAGATTTTATAATAACTCGGGCCCAAGTGCGCCGCCGTAGGACGGGGTTAAAAAAAATCTGGATTGAGCGTGTTCCCCAGAGACTATAAGTGAAATTCGTGGTTTCTTCCACGAAAGATATAGTCCAATTCGAAAACCATAAGGTTTTATCGAGCTGACCCTATAGTTTTGCTTCAACTTCACATTTTCTTTTAACTTTTTCTTTAAGTTTTAGTATAGTACTAGGGGCTACTATTCTAGGATTTAAAAAACATGGATTAGAATTCTTTTCATTATTTGTTCCTGCAGGTTGTCCTCTTGGCTTATTACCTTTGCTAGTTTGCATTGAATTTATATCTTATTTAGCTAGAGCTGTATCTTTAGGTTTAAGACTTGCTGCTAACATACTTTCAGGTAAAAACTAGAGGAGTGTGAGAAACTCCTTTGGCCAATTTGTGGGAGTGAACCTCCCGCTACAAACCATCAAATTGCGGGAACACCCTAAAGCAATTTCAACCCAGCGAGCCCGGCGACGGAGCTCGTGGCACAGGTAATGACTCGTGGTAAGGTAAAATCGAAATTGATGCACGAAAGGAAATGGGCAATCCGCAGCCAAGCTCCCAAGAGGAGTGCAGTTCATCGACTAAAAGTTGGTTGGCGCAAGCTTAAGATATAGTCAGACCCCGCACGAAAGGGTGCAGGATAACAAGTATATAAGGTACTTATTATCTGTTAAATGGATAGTTATAACGACTGCTTTTTGAACTTTATTTTTAATAAAGTACAAAAATATTTAGGGAGAAGTATCCTCACTCGGCCTGTTTTGTTAGATTATTTATTTATTTACCTTACAAATGGCTAAAGAGGGGAGATTCGCATATGCTGTTAGCAATTCTTAGCGGGTTCACGTATAATATTATGGCTAGCGGTTTATTATTCTTTATAGTTGGGTTATTACCACTATCATTTATAATTGCTTTCTGTGGGTTAGAACTTGGAATTGCCTTTATTCAGGCTCAGGTTTTCGTAGTGTTAACTTCTTCTTACATAAAAGACGCTTTAGATTTACATTAATGAAAATAAAAATGATAGCGAAAAATTTTTATATTAGTGTACTTTATCTAGCTCGTCTGTTCGCCGGAAAAAAGGTTGGGTTTTTAAATTCAACCTTTATAACTAGTTTCCAAACAGTCTCTACATATCCTAAGCTTAATTTAAACCAACGAAGATACTATTCTACTAAATTACCAGGACCCGGATCCGTGAAATATACTAACGCCGATGTTGATAAGCTTCGGATCCTAACTGAAAATAGAGGGAAATCCGGAATATACATGTGAACTAATCTGATCAACGGTAAACGTTATATCGGAAGTTCTGTGGATCTTAAACGTAGACTTCTTGAGTATTTTAATGCAAATAGACTATTAAAAGAATCAAGTATGACTATCAATAGGGCTTTATTAAAACATGGTTACTCTAAGTTTAGCTTAGAAATCCTTGAATACTGCAGCTTAGATGAGCTTATGGTAAGGGAAAAACACTATATGGATTTATTGAACCCAGAGTATAATATACTTAAGGAGCCTGGTAGTCCTTCAAGAGGAAGTGGATGGAAGCACTCAGAGGAGACTAAAGCAAAATTGAGCTTACTGGGGAAATCAGAGGAGACTATTGCTAAATTTTCAGTGGGCCAGAGAACTCGACAAAAAGTGGAGGTTACGGATCTTGAATTAAACACTACAACTGAATATCATAACCAATCAATAGATATCGACGACAATTATATATAAAAAAAAATAAATATGAAAAGCTTCTAATACTAAAAATACTTTTTTTTCTAAAAGTAAAATTAAATAGTTCTCATAAGAGATATTATGGATTTATATTTTTAGAATGGAAAAACCTAATGAACTAAATATAAAACTTTTATATTATATGAAAAGGTGTAAAAATTGAGTTTGATGATGGCTCTGATTGAATGCTGTTCAAATGCTTGACACATGCTAATCGAACGCTTATAATTTATTTATAATATAATATAAATAAACCTAAGAGTGGTGTACAGGTGAGTAAATGGTATGTTGACTGCCTTAAAGTATGGTATAAGATACCATATAATAAAAGGAGCAGAAAATAAAGAAGTTATCCAATAAGGTTCCAGCAAGAATAATTTATTGCCGCCTCCTGGGCAGCCGTAATAGGCAGCGGGGGAGGGAAATACAATGTTATTTTTGTTATCTTGTTATCTTGTTATTCAATAACAAGTATAATTTCGCTTTAAGATGTTCTCTATATCTCGGGTAGGTAGTAGTTAAAGTAATTGTTTAACTAGCCAAATATCCCGTAGTCGGGTCTGAAAGGTCGATCGACCACATTGGATCTGAGACAAGTCCAATGCGTAAGTACAGCAGTGAGGAATCTTGGTCAATAGCCTAACGGCTGAACCAGCAATTTGAAGGAATATAGGTTCAAGTAAGTAAATAAGAACCTTGTTCAGGATAGAATAATGATAATGACAATTTTCTATTTATAGTCTTGACCAAATCACGTGCCAGCAGTCGCGGTAAGACGTGAAAGACAAGTGTTATTCATCTTTAATAGGTTTAAAGGGTTCCTAGACGGTAAATCTTGCCTTTTAAAGGGAACAGATTTGCTAGAGTTTTATGTGAGAAGGGGAGAATTAGAGGTGGAGAGATGAAATTTTGTGATACCTTTAGGACTGGTAATGGCGTAGGCAACCTTCTATGTAAAAACTGACGTTGAGGGACGAAGGCTTTGGTAATGAACAGGATGTGCGACCTGATAAGTTTTAATAAAAACTGTATAACTTTTATTTAAGCGGACTTTTAAAGAGTCGGCATATATTAAATAACTTGATTATACATTGTATTTCATCTTACTTTAGCCTATCTAGATATGCATAATGGGTAACTATTTTGTATAAAGCTCTAGAGATAAGTATTATAATTAATATAATATTGGCTTTCTTCTATGGTTAGAGAAATTGAACCAATGTAATTAAAACTCTGTCCAATAAGACCCCTTTGGGTTAGTAAGGGTAAAATATATTTTACTAATTAGGCGTCTAGCGTGTCCTGGGTTAGATGCAGATGAACGTAATAATTAACAGAGAAAAGTTGGAACCTAAGGAAGAGTTTGGTTTTATTAAGAAACAGGGTAATGCCTATAATCTGCTTGTTATTAATATAGATAATACAGCAGGGTTTGCTGTAAAGCAAACTATCGATTAGAGGTAAGAGGATAGCGTAAAAAGCGAAGGCCGTCTTGTAATGATACGGATAGGGTCAAATCAATCTATTAACAAACGGGGCGCTTCACACAAAGGGAGCTAGCCCCCCTATTAAATATAACAAAATACGAACAATTAGTTAAAGTTAACAATCTAATACAAATATACAAATGAATCAACTAACAAGAAGAAACAAATTATTGGGTGTGCTTGAAAATTTGCTTATTAACTTTGTTACTTTTTTTATATAAATAAGTTGAAAATAAAATAAAATATGTATATGAAAATGAATATGAAAATTAAATTAGTTACTTTAGGATCACGTGCTTTCTCTACTGATAGAGATAATTCTAATACTTTAAATCCGGCGGTTGTTTATGAGAATGTGGATACTCAAAAGGAGTTAATATTGAAAGATAATCAGAGAAAGGCTGGAGTTTATCGTTGAGTTAATAAAGCAAATGGAAAATCGTATGTAGGTAGTGGGGTAAGTTTATCTAGAAGACTCAGAGAGTATTTCAATTTTAACCAGATTTCTAAGGGTAATATGAATATTAATAAAGCATTATTGAAGTATGGTTACTCAGGTTTCCAGCTAGAAATTATTGAGTATTGTGAACCAAAGGATGCAATTAAAAGAGAACAATATTATATTGATCTCTTAGTTCCAGAGTACAATATATTAAAAACTGCTGGTTCAAGTTTAGGTTACAAACATACTGAAGAAGCTTTGGCTAAATTGAGAGGACGAAAGGGAGAATGGAAATTATCTGAAGAGACTGTAGCTAGACTTAGAGAGAGAGCAACAGGACGAAAACATACTGAAGAAACCATTGCTAAAATTAGAGCTTCAACTAGCGCTGCAATGCTAGGCCGTAAGCAATCTGAAGAAACTCGTAAAAAAATAGGAGAATCGCTGGGTACATCAGTTAAGGTAACTGAAATCCAAACTGGAATAACTACAATATATTTATCTAAACGACAAGCAGCCCAAGGGCTAAACACGTCTTTAGATACTGTTCGTAGATATATTATTAGTAGTAAACCCTTTAAGGGTAGATATTTAATAGAAAATTTAATAGAATAATTTTATGACCTAACTCGAAAGAGTGCAGACTTACGCATAGATATTGTTTATGCTATTATTTTAATTTCAACCTAGAAACTCTTTTATACACTTGAGATTACCACCAAATATATATTTTACTTAAGTTATCGTTATGGACGTTGAAAAATGAAAATTTTGACAAATGTGATTGGTGGTTATAACTAAGGCCGGCAATGCCTCTATAGTTAGCTCTCTCAGAATCAGTGTTCATGTAGCCTGATTAGTGTAGCAAGAGGTCAAGAGGCGAATCAAACAAGATATTAAGTACTAAGATCTTAGTAATGAATCAGAATGAGGGGACAAGATAGCAGAAGTGATGGGCTGAAGCGCCAGTCCGAGATGCCTAGTAATAGTTAGGGAAAGGTTTGCAAGCAAACTAAAGTGATCGAAGGTGAGATAATATCAATACCCCCGTTTCGTACGGAAGTCGAGCGCTTACTCTGTAATTCATCTCAGTCATGGAGCTAAGACTTGGTACTAAAAAGCCCCAAAAAAGAACCGTTTTGGGAATATAAGGATAGTGAATTGACGCTTAATATCCTCTATTTGAAACCGTGCGAAAACCTCCTTGGTAGCTAATCCGGTGATGGGACCCACTAGATCTGATGAACTATCAAACTATTGACAACCAGGTACTCCGAGAATTGATAAAAAAATAAGATATGAAAAATTTAAACAAATTATGGTTACAATGGTTTATTGGGTTCAATGATGCAGAAGGAAACTTTCAAGTGTATCCAAAAAAAAGAGTTCTTAAGTCGGGGGAAATTAGCCACTACAGCGTAGGCTGTGCTTATCATTTATCATTACATAGCAGAGATGCAGCATTAATTAAAGATATTCATCAAAAATTAGACAACATAGGTGTAATTTATGAGTATAAAAATAAACCTGATTGCCGTTTAGCTGTGAGTGACAGGAATGGTTTATTGTATTTATTTAGTATTGCGTTTAATGTGTATCCTTTATTAGCTAATAATCAATTGATGAGATATAATCTATTAAAAAATTGCATAATAAACGAGGTAAAAAAATTTAAGACCTTAGAAGAGTTTAGTAAATACAAATCTGAGTATTTGGCCTCTATCAATAAACAAGTAGATTTAATTGCTTTATATAAATCAGGTAAGTTGGAGATAGATAACTGAATTGTTGGATTTATTAACGGTGAGGGTTCTTTTTACTTAAATAAAGGTAAATGTAACTTTTATATCGAACATACAGATAAACAATTACTTGAATTAATTAGAATGAGATTAGATTTCGGCCCTAATGTTCTAGAAAGATCGGCTAGAGATCGTGATTTAGGCAAAGTTCGTAAAGTGATGTACCAGTTAAATATCTCAAGTAAGAAAGATATAAACCAATTGATTATGTTTTTAGACAATAAGGATAATATACCTTTACAAGGGTATAAAATGGTTCAATATAATGAATGAAAAGAAGCATGAAGTTAAATGATAGTCGTAAACAATGTTTGAGCCGTATGCCATGAAAGTGGCACGTACGGTTCTAAGGGGGGGAAAGTCTGAGAGGACCTACCTATCCCAACTAGATACCCCAGTAGTCTTAGCAGAAAATGCTGAATGCCATAGGTTAGTATAACAATGTTGGCCTATAAATGAAAGTGTAAGCATTCCACCTCAAGAGTAATGTGGCAACGCAGAAACTGAAATCATTAGACCGTTTCTGAAACCAGTAGTGAAGTATGTGTGCGACGTGAAGCGGATAATAGCAATGTGGTTCGAATCCACTAAACCAGTTCTCGGTTTAACACTACTCGCACGTGCTAATTAGTAATAATTGGTGCGAAGCTGCGAAGACAATGTAGCCTGTCTTAAATGACAATGCAAATATAAATTATATTTTCAGGAGCTAGTGTGACATAGGACATGGGTAGCGAAAGCAAAGATAGCAAAGACACCCCGTTATACTACAATCATATGGGTTGGTAAGGATTTGACATACTAATCCTTTCAGAGAACCATGTATTGGAGACAATATGAACCCATCGGGGGAAAGTTATCACCCTAAATTCTAATTAGGAAGTGCTGTTATTTGAACACGGTAAGCCCTTATCTAACCTAATTCCAACGTAAGTTCGGGATAGGAGGTGTTATACGATAAAAAGTTGACATATCTGGGTGAGGGTAAAGGAGCAGTTAAAAAGCGAATGCCCAAACTGAGACTTCGATTGAAGTAAGTCTTGGTTTAGGATAGAGTATATTAAATCAATCAAATCATTATCATCAAACAAGTCAATAATTTTTTTTTAATACTGTGATAGACGTAACAAACAATTTTTTAATTGAAGGATTAATATTTTTTGCGTGTCATCCGAATGGGTAGCAACCCAAGGTCTAAATCCCTTGTGAATGTCTCATCTAAGATCGCGGTATACTTTTTAAGCTACACTGCCGTGTTAAACCTGAGTGTGTTGGATTCCACTGATTGACGGTAAATCAAGAAAAAGGGGCTTAATAGTGTGCCAGATGATGAAACTTAGCGATACTGGTGTACTTCAATGTTGGTTCAATTCCAGCTCATTAGGACAATTTAGATACAGGCCTACTTAGTCTACGGGCTCCTGCTAACTGGGCTAACCCCCCACTAGCAAGGTTTACGGAACCACGTGAATGTATTAGTTAGTTTATTGTAAAATGTGAAGGGAGTCATAACTTTTGGAGCATAACACTCTACAGTAGACGGTTTTCAATAAAAAAATTGGTGGAAAATTTATTTCGTTTGGAGTTTATACAGGACAGTCACCCCTCGCGTGTGACCCTCTGAGATGAATAGCGTAATGTCCTCTGAGGTAAAACCCCGATTAAGAGGAACAGATATAAATAAAAAATTAAAAATGAAAATAAATGCCCGTAGACCACAAATAGCCTCTAACGTTGCCCCACTTAATCCTTGGTACATTGCCGGGTTTACAGATGGAGAAGGTAGCTGAGGTGTTACAATTAGCAAGAACTTGAGAGAGACAGGATACACTGTACTACCTAAATTTACAATAGGGCTTCATGCTTGTGATATAGCTTTACTTGAAAGAATAGCAGCTCAGTTTGGAGTAGGAGGGATATATGTAGGTTCAAATAATTTAGTGCGGTGACAAGTTAGTTCGGTCCGAGACTTAGTTAATGTGATTATCCCGTTTTTCGAGAAGTATCCTTTAGTTAGTCAAAAACGAGCTGATTTTGAACTATTTAAACAAATAGTCGAACTTATAAATAACAAAGAGCACTTGACTCCGGCTGGTTTACAAAAAATTGTGAACTTGAAAGCTTCACTGAATCTTGGTAATTCTGGCGAGTTGAAAGCTCTCTTTCCGAACACTATACCTGTAGCTAGACCCTTAGTGAAATTCACGGGGATACCCAATCCACATTGACTATCAGGATTCACAGATGCGGATGGCTGTTTTTACGTTAGTACTTATGCTTCACCTAAATCAAAATTAGGTATGGCGGTTCAGTTAGTATTCGTTGTAACTCAGCACGTGCGTGATCAGAAGCTGTTAGAGGGATTAATTGATTATATAGGTTGTGGTAGATATAGTAAAAGAAAAGAGGCTGGAGACTTTAAAGTTTTATCTATTGCTGATATAAATAAAAAGATAATACCATTTTTTTCTGAGTATCAACTCCAGGGAGTTAAATCTCATAATTTGGCGGACTTCCGCTCTGTAGCTCGCTTCCAAATAATGGAAGCAAAAGGCCATTTAACTACAGAGGGTTTAGAGCAAATACAAGCAATAAAAATGGGAATGAACAAAGGAAGAGTTAGTTAAGAAATTCTTACTAATATCTCAATCTACACAGTATAAAAAACTAAAAAAAAAGACTTAGCCACAGGGCTTATAATTTGATAGAGATGATTATTTAATATAAATTACTTACACCGAAAGGTGGCTGACTTAACAAGCGGTGGAACCCACACAGCGGTAAGTGTGTTTGCGGCGATGGCTGCGGGGATGGCTAATTAGAGGGCATCCTAGGGTTCTGCTTGAGCGTAGTGCGATGAAAGTCGCACGCTACGTTCTTAGAGGGGGAAAATCCGAGAGGATCTACCTATCTCAACTATTTAATTCGATGATCCACGAAAAACCTTACCACAACTTGAATATAGAGTGAGTAATGGTTTTAGTTTAAATGCACTAAATAGGTGAAAAAGACTAGTTCTTTTTCACACCGCTCTATACAAGCGTTGCACGGCTGTCTTCAGTTAATGTCGTGAGATTTTGGTTAGTTCCATTTAATTGACGTAAACCCTTACTTTATTTAGAGCCAACTCGCATTCTTAAGAAGAACAAAACACTTTTTTATAAAGTTGTACGCAGATACAATCGAGATGATAAAAGGGACCAAGACAAGTCATCATGACCTGAATGTTGTGGGCTATAGACGTGCCACATATGCCTTTACAAAGGGATGCAAAAATGTGAATTATCGCTAATCCCCTAAAATAGGATATATTATGGATTGTAGTCTGAAATTCGACTGCATGAAAAAGGAATTACTAGTAATCGTGTATCACCATGTCACGGTGGATTTCATCTCAGATAGGTACTAATTACTCGTCAGGCGCTGAAAGTAGTCTTCGCAATAAGTTTGACTTAGTTAATTACAAAAGAATGACGAGGTTCTGGAGTCTTTAGTCTAAGTTTTCGTATGCGGGGATACGATTGGTGTTAAGTCGGTGCGACGTGAAGTGATATATATCAATGCGGTGTGAGCCCGCCTAATAATTGCTACTGTTAGATCCTACCATTGGGTGCTGGAAAGTAATGGAAAGTACTAAGCCGATGGGACAAAAGTAACCCCCCTTAAGTGGGAAACCTGATACGAATAATATCACGTGGTGCCAGGATAGTTGTCTATGAGGAACGAAAGTAAAGAGAGGACGTCGCCCCGTAAAACCAATATAAAACGGAGTTGGAGCATATCCGGCGACTTTGGATATGTTGTAGCAATAGTGAAAAGCAGTAAGCGAAATCACAAGCTCCCGGGGTATAATCTCCCTCTAAGGATAACACAAAGGTGATATATATTGAACACGGTAAACCCCCTATCCTCCAGTGAAATTTTAATTGTCTCAGGAGGCGTCATATAAAAGCACAATGCTAAGAAGTTGTACGTATCGGATATGGGGTAGAGGAAATTCCAAAAAGCAAATGCCGGCTGATAATGGGCCGGATAGAGGAAGTCGTTGAGGCCAAGGCATGTAAGACAACGGACAATATCCGTAATAGGAACTTACAGGATCGAGGTAAGAATGACATGACTCACCCGAGAGGGAGCAGACTTGGAATAGGTAAGACCGCTGTAAAGTAACAGATTTGGGATCTGGTGCTTAAAATACGGCAGCGACTCTGTCGCTAGATATACTGATATAAGTCTCAAGACGCAGACCTATAGGGTATATTCAGGAAACTTGCTCAAGCGGAGTGCGGTGAAAGTCGCACGCTCCGTTTCTAGAGGGGGAAAGCCCGAGAGGGCCTACCTATCTCAACAAATACAGTTCCGGTAGGGGAACTTGCCGGGGATTAATTAAAATTAACAATACCCCCTAAAACCAAAAACCCAAAAATAACCTAGGGCTCTGCTTCCGCAAGCTTAAGGGTGAATTAGGCCATTGGTACGACGTAAAAACATTAATTGAATAAAATCATAATACCTCTATTTATTCGAGTCAGTATCGGTACACGCGTGACTGGCATACTGTAGATTGTGCCCGATCTGTGTTCATCCTATACCTGCTTTCGATGGCAGTGTTATTTATAACACGGGAAGGCGACACGCACGAAGAAAGCTAGTCTTAATATGTATTATGAGTTTAGAGGAAAGTATATTAGATAAAAATTAAACCATGAAAAATATGAATTTAATAATGAACACAGATCAAATATGCTTCTCTCTATCGTTCAAACTGAAATCTTACTTGCCTCACAATCTAGCTAGCAGGAAAGGTTTACATACCCTTCCTGTTGTTCCAGCTGTAGTATATTCTAATTTCGATGTAGATAAAAAAAGAGTAGTTAAAGAAAACAAAGGAAAATCAGGTATATACCGCTGGACAAATAATATTACAGGTGCATCGTATGTGGGAAGTTCAGTGGATTTAGCTAAAAGATTGAGCCAATACTTTTCAACTGTATACCTGAATAAAGAATTAACAAATGGTAAAAGCAAGATATATAGCGCCCTATTAAAGTATGGCTATTCTAGCTTTATCTTGGAAATTTTAGAATATTGTGATCGAATTGATGTAATAAAAAGAGAACAATATTACATTGATCTATTAAAACCTGAATACAATCTTGACCCTACAGCGGGCTCAAGACTAGGTAGTTTACACGATGAAGAAGCTAGAGCTAAAATGAGAGCTGCCCATGTAGGGCGTGAACTTTCAGTGAGTCAAAAAGAGCATCTAGCTAAACTGATAGCCACTAATGTTGGCCGTAAACATGAAGAGGCTACAAAAATTAAACAAAGTGTTGCTGCCCTAGGAAGAGAGGTTTCAGTAGAAACTAGGGCTAAGCTGGTGGCTGCATCAACTACTGCCCTAAAAATAAAAGTTATAGATATGGTAACTGGTGAATCTACAATTTATGCCTCTGCAAGAAGAGCTGCGGAAGTTATAGGATGTAACCATAAACTAATTTTAGCTTTCACGGAAAATAAGGAATCTACCTTGGATAAGTTTTTGAGAATTAGCATGGATTCTAGCTAAAATTAAGGAACTTGCCTGGGATTAATTAACTTTAACAATACCCCTTACAAAAAAAAATAAAAACCAAAATTATATGTTGGCGTCCTATCAATAAATATTGACGGGACTAAAATTAACCGTAGTATAACTCTAGCACTGAGAACCTCCACGAAGGTCCATAGAGAATTCATCTTTAGTTATATTTTGGTTTGAATTCAAAGATATCTCGGTGGGAATCTCTAAAATCAGAAAGCTGTTATGATTTATCCCTTTTTACAGTTGAAACCATTATCTGACCAGAGGAAGTAGCTGGGGAAGTGTGAACGGAAGTCTTTGTCTTGGAGGACAGAAAGATATGTAAGTGCTCGTTGGAAAAAAGTAAACTTTAGTTATTCACCTTATAATGATAAGTAGAAATAGTAAACTAGGACGTTATTTAGCCGAAGAACTAAGAAAGCGAGAGATCGACGATCGAAGGATAATTCAAGTATCAGACGGAAGGAGGTACTAAGACGGAGAGTAAGAGATTGAAATCCTAGAGGGGTGGAACTGCAGCGATTTTAAAAAATATACAATGAAAAATACAAATTCAAATAAAATTGTTACAGTGGTTATTTACAATGATGTAGGAGGACAGATGAAATCAATTATTAAAGATAATAAAGGCAAATCTGGTATTTATCGTTGAGTTAACAAAGAAAATGGTAAAACCAAAGTTTTCTTGGTTTTACCCTCTTGTAAGTCTTGAAAGAAAAAATTTTGATTGTTTAACATTATATTTTTAATTTTACTTGTAACACTATAAATTTAAGAGCTCAAGTAACCTATTTCGTTACCCTGATTATTAAGGGATATTAGGTGGTTACCTCAATAATGTAGTTAATAAATGTTGCAAATGCATCAAGAACCACCATAGCATTAACAGAATAATCTATTAACGAATTTATTATAATAGAATCAAAGAAGCACGCTGTATTAGTGGCTGAGACTAGTGTAAATCACTATTTGTGGTACAACAATTAAATAAAGATTTAATAATTAAATTAACTGAAGATGAATAATTTGAAATTAAACCTTTTTAATATCAAAAAGTTTATAGGGCTTTAAATCCAAAAGGACGCTTCTCCCTTAAACACTATAAGTGTGATTAATTAATCTTATTAGTAAAGATATGATTGCCACAATTAAGTTCGGTTATCCATAAAAGTGAGAAGTAATACAAAATTCATAACAAACAGTACAATAACATATGAATATTGTTCATACTCATAACTGTCAGATATTACACGATCACTAATATAAGATCCAACTTTATATCCTAAAGTTCATCCAATTGAATCTCAGTCCCCAGGTTGAAAAAAATAACGAAAGTCCTCCATGGAGTTCTCCCTTCCCTTAACTCAAACAGTTAAGACAACATTCATATCACCATACTTTTCTCACCCCTTTGTAGGAGTAATATCATAGGCTTTCAAAAATTTACTTTCAAAAGCTTTCCAAGTAGCATGAACCTGAGAGCAAATGTTTCCTTTAGGATGGTAATTTATAGGGTTATTAATAGAATTGGCGCAATGAATAACACGCGATAAATAAAGAGGCGAAAATACTTGTAAGTGTCTACGATTTAAATTATTTAAAATTATCATAATCTAAATTTAATATATAACAGCATATAGCTATACTCATTTTAAGCTAAATATTTAAAGTTAGAATAAAATAAGCAAAATAAAATTAAAATCTAATTTATTTTAAGGAGTTTGTAAGAGCTTTAAGTTAAAATAACTCTTCTCCCTTATACACTTTATTTTTTGTTTGACAGATATTTACTAAAAGTAAAATAGATAGCTATTATCAGGGCAATTGATATTTATATTTTTTCCATCGTCCTTCGAAGGATGATCTTATCTTAATATTGCTTTGCAGTACAGTACCAAAGAAATTGAAGTAGTTGTTTTCAGCCCCCGCTTTTTTTTATTTTAATAAAAAAAAACAAAAAGGCTAGGAAAGTAAAATTGGAGTTTAAAATAATAATACACAAAAAGATTTAGCTTTATTAAAGCAAATTACCAAATATTCGGGTTCGAGTCCCGATTAGCATAACCTAATAGGTATAATCTTAAAAAATGCTAATTAAGGTAAGTAACTTTTTCTTAGTCAATGCGGTCACTTTCAGACGCGAATTTGCAAATTTAATTTTTCGGGTAGGTATATTTATATTGCTATATTCTGCTATCATTTCTCATACCAGTTTATCTGTAAGATGTGAAGATTGTGGGACAGGTATATATTATGGTTTATTCCATTCCACAGCAATAACACATAGTTTTGATCTATTTATATATATTATAGCCCCTATAATATTATTATTAACTGGATTTTATGCCAGCCATATTTTAGCAATAGAGTTACAAAGTTATGGGTTATATATCTTTGCCACATTATATAGAAATTCCGAATGATCAACGTCGGCTGGTCTAACTTATTTTGGGAAATTCTGAGGTTTCTCTTCTTGCTTTATATTATTAGGATCTGCATTATTATATGTCGATTGTGGAATAACAAGTTTAGATGACTGGATAGGTATATATAATGGTTTAGTCCAATCCATAGGTAGCTTAGATTCTTCTTTATTTTGTTTGGCTGTCCCTATAAAAATTTATGAAAATGCATATGTTCAGAAAGCCCAAATCTTGTCAGAAAACAAAGGCAAATCTGGTATTTATCGCTGGACTAACAACACTAATGGAAAATCTTATATCGGTAGTGCTGTAAATCTAGCAATTAGAATTTTTCAATATTATAATCTAGATTTTATTTCTAAATATAATATGACGGTATATAAAGCCATTATTAAATACGGCTATTCTTGTTTTACTCTAGAAATTCTTGAATATTGTGAGCCAAATGATTGTATAAAAAGAGAACAGTATTATCTTGATCTCTTTCAGCCAGAGTATAACATCTTACGTACAGCAGGCTCATCCCTAGGTCATAAACACTCAGAAGAGACACGAGCTAAAATATCAGCTAATCTTCTAGGTAAAACTCACTCAGATGAAACCAAAGGTAAAATATCTGCAGCTATTCTTGGTAAAATTCGTACAGAGGAAGTGCGAGCAAAAATGTGTACTGCTAAAATGGGTGCAAACAATCCGATGTTTGGGATTCCAAGACCTGAAGGAGCAGGTAGCCCTAGCCAACCAATTGAAGTTGTAGATATGGAAAAGAATGAAACAACAATTTATAGCTCTATGAGTGAAGCTGCAAGAGCCTTAAATATTAATAAATCTCGGATTTCTACATATTTTTCTAATAATCAAAAGAAGCCTTACAAAGGCAGATATATTTTTCATAAACCGTCCCTTAGTAATTAGTTAACGTCGCCCCTGTTGGAATTCATCGTAAAATTAGAGGTTTTCAATCAATAAATCTTTAAAAGGAAGGTTCCGTTTATTGGTAAAACGGGTTGAGCTGTAAACTCAATAACGAAAGTTTTTGAAGGTTCGATTCCTTTTCTTCCTATTCGACACACCGCTTGCAAGGTACACCGTAATTTTTATATTATATATAAAAATCAATATATATATAAATATATGTTGGAGAAGCCGAATGGACTAAAACAAAAAGTTTTACTCAAAGTAACAGTAGAATATATTTTTACTTTGTAATGTAATCAAGCGGGGATAAGAAGAAATCCTTCCCTTCGGGAGTTCCAAAAATAATAGAAACATATATTTTTCATGCCTCAAAAAATTATATTAATAGGTGCAGGTGTAGGAATAGGTGTAGTATTCGGTGCATTAATCTTAGTATTTTCAGATGTTTACCGTGGCATATGCTGCAGGTTGTTCGCGCTTATGAATTACCTTTTTGCTTTTACATGTGGCTTATTATTTCTTGACAGCGAACAGGTGGTTTCTCTCTTTATTTTTCCAGCGAGTATCATTAGTAATCAATCAAATTTAGTTTCGCTGAATCCTAACTATGTAACAGGATTTTCTGACGGTGAATCATGGTTTGATGTTCGAATTAGCCAAAATAAGAAATGTTCAACTGGCTGAGTAGTTGAAGCAATTTTACAAATTACTTTACATGAAAAGGATCTCGCATTATTAGAATTGATTAAAGCGTCTTTAAAGGGAGTTGGTCAAATAATGATAATGGTGCTTATCAATATAGAGTATATTCGATGAAAGATTTATCAGTAATAATTGCTCACTTTGACAAATATCCGCTCTTAACTCAAAAACTAGCTAACGAAGGCGCGGCGCGCGCCTACGTTTTCTTTTTTTCTTTTAAAAGAAAAATGAGGAGGGGCGAGAAATCGCCCGCACAAAACTTTCTTTTATTTAAACGGGTTATTGAACTAATGAACCGCAAAGAGCATTTAACTACAGGAGGTTTACGCAAAATAGTAGGGATTAAAGCCGGCGCGAAGGCGCCGCGCGCGGCGCCTACGTTTCAGCCACCGGCGTCCGAAACTATTTGTTTTTGAATTGAATTTAATTAAAAAAAAACAGCGCGCTGGCTCCCGCAGGGTCGCCTTTCCAGAGATTGTTCCCTTCCCTAGACATATAGTTTCTTTAATGCCAATTTTAGATCCTCAATGATTAGCAGGCTTCACAGACGGTGAGGGGTGCTTCTATATTAAAATTCAAAAATCTAAAACAAATAAAAATGGGTCTACGGTTTCATTAAGTTTTTTATTAACTCAGCATTCTAGAGACGATAAATTATTGGTAAGTTTAATTAGTTATTTAGGGTGCGGAAGGTTTGGGTTTTTAACCCAAACCTAGTAATATTAGTTGTAACAAAATTTTCTGACATTAGAGACAAAATTATTCCATTCTTTGATAAGTATCTATTAGTAGGAGCTAAAAGACAAGACTACCTGGATTTAAAGCCCTACGGGTAATTGTACTTCTCAGTAATGAGAATTACCATCAGTATAACCCAACTGATACAATCTAAATGATTGTTAAATTAAAATAAAAATAATATGCGATTAAAATTTACTTTTTCTTTTTCTTTTACTTCCTACGTTTTCTTTTTTTCTTTTAAAAGAAAAATGAGGAGGGGCGGGCTCGATAAATCGCCCCGCACAAAACTTTATTTTGAAATCTTTCCGATATTCCACTTTGAAAAGTGGAAATCCTTTTAGAGATAGAGGTTTTAAATAGTTAAAACTATTTTAATAAAACCTTTATAGTAATATTCATTGTAAATATTACAATTTAATTAAAGTGTTAATGTTATAATTTTCACGATGTAAATGTTTTCGTTTTATATTTTACACTATTGATCTTTTTAGTGATTTTAAATCTAAGGAGTTCTCAAGTTTGTATTATTCTAAAAATAATTATAATTAAAGTAAAAGCCCCGTCCCCACCGGGGAGCGCGCGCGGCGGCTGGGGGCTGCTGTGCTGGGGATATAGTTTAATTGGTAAAACTAGAATTTTGCGTATTGTATTTTAAGGTTCGAGTCCTGATTTCTCCAATAATTATGGCAGAAAAACAATGTATACAGTCGGCTCTGGCTTAGATGGCTGTTAATAAGACTCCATACCTCAACGATAGAATGGATAATATTCATAAGCTTCCATAGCTCAACGGTAGAGCGGAATACTGTTAATATTTATATAGACGTTCGATTCGTCTTGGAGGCTGTTGAGGGTTCGGATTCTCAAAACCCTTAGATATTTAACGAAAATTTAAGGTTTTTTTTCTAGCCGAAGAATGAATATTCGGCCGTCGGTTAATTAGTACCAGCTGGATCTTTGGTTTATAGATCCGCGATTTTTTTTTAATTGAATTAAAAAAAGGCGAGCGAGGCAAATAATATTTCGCAAGTGTGTAATAATCCTTTCTGTAGCTCAAGGGTAGAAGGGAATACTGTTAATATATTTATAGACGTCCGATTCGTCTTTAAAGCTTTTTACAGAATCTTCCATCATCTTTCATTTTGTATATTTCATCTTTCATCTTGGAGACGCCCCAGTGTGGGGCTCGAGTCACACTTCGTTAGGCCCGACTGGTTCTATAAACAAACCATCTTTTATCTAGATGTAAAAATTCACTATTGGGACTAATTCTTTATAAAATTCTTATTAGGAGGTTAATGTTTAAGTGATAATCGGGGGGTTCGGTCGACGATCCTCATATTCTTCAGCTTCTATATACCTTTACGTTCTAAGATACGTCGCATAATTAGCTGCGAAGTATCTTAATAGGCGGAGCAGGCGGGGAGCCTGCGGAGCCCTAAATATAAATATCTTTATTTATTTCTTTTTCTTTTAGTTATAAGGCTACAAAAAATTATTTTTTTTTTCTATGAACATGAATTTATATATTGTATCTGTCGATCTAATTAATGGATTATATCCTATTGTATTAGATGTATTATCTTTAATTGCCATTTTTTCGGGGGTATTGGTTATTACAACAAAAAATCCTGTGAAGAAGGGGTTTGGGAAACCTCTTCTATTATGGGAGAAACTATCAAATTCCGGGGACCCTCTAAAGCTTCTGGTACCAAACCGTGGCCTAAAGGCCACGAGTGGATGAATTAATTACTCATGTATGGTAATAAGTCAGAAGATCTCTTGAAAAAGAAATGAGAAATCGCGGATCTAAATCAGATTTTTTAACAAAATCTGTAAAAGAGCAACGAGTAGACGGTAGTTGATACGGAGTAAATATTCCGTATTTAAGGTGTACTCTAACGGGTTTCGAAAGAAACTATCGAATCAAAGTCCCGGGGCCTCCGGCCCAGCCCAACGCCTAAAGCGGCTAGGACTTCTAATCAAATAAATAAATTAATATTATATACATTCTTTCTGGAAGTATTATTAGTTTCACCGGAATCTTGCGTAAATCCGACTGATTCATTTTTAATATTTCTAGGAGTAATACCTGCTGTAACTTATACTAACGCTGACCTTGTTAAACAGGATATTCTGTTTCACCTTTTTATTAAAAAATCAAAAGAAAAAGGACAGGACGATTTTTTACCTAAACCTTAATCCGGGGGGGAGGGAAACCGGAAGAGTTTTTATTTAATAATATTATGCGTAAATTTATTTAAATCACAGATAGCTTTCATTGTTTTATTTCTGTATTTATATTTTATGACTGTAGTTGATCCACTACAGCAGCGGAGTTACGAATTTTTATGTTTTTCAGTGTCTAACATGCTCTAATTTTGATAGAGATAGTAAATTCTGAAGGAAAACAAAAAATAACATAAGGTAATTAAAAAATATAATTTACTATAAGTAACAGTAATTTATTTACTTTGTAATGTAATCAAATTAAGAAGAAATCCTTCAAAAAAAATAGAAAACATATATTTTTCATGGTTCAATCCTTAAAAGCAAAATTTTTATTCATTGGTCTAGCAACAACAGGTTTAATAGGTGCAGGTGTAGGAAGAGGTGTAATAAAATTATCTAATTATGATGTATTTATATTTTTCTTCGTTACAGGTTTATTCGCGCTTATGATTAACCTTCTTGCTATTGTATGTAGCTTAATTTTCATTTGTCTTGATTATCAGGAGGTTGTATCTTTTCTTCCAGCACCTGAGTCAATCGATATATATTTAAACCCGGAAATCTTGATGTGCTCTTCAGTCGTTCACTATTCCAATGCGGAGTCAATAACAACTCAATCACAAATTAAATTAAATTTAGCATCAGGGGGTAAAAAATTGAATCCTTGGTTATTAACAGGATTTGTGGATGCTGAAGGTTCTTTTTCATTATCTATTCGATTCAACGATAAATATTCATCTAAATGAAAAGTTCAATATATTTTTTCAATAGGACTTCATAAGAAAGATATTTCAATCTTGCAAAGAATTAAAGCGACCTTTGGGGTCGGAAAAATTTATAAACAAGGTAAAGATTCTTTAGTACAGTATAGAGTGGAATCTATTAGAGATTTATTGGTAGTAATAGATCACTTTGATAAATACCCTTTAATAACAAAAAAACGGGTTGATTTTGAGTTATTTAAATTAGCTATACTTTTCATAAAAAATAAAGAACATTTAACTAAAGAAGGGTTAAATAAATTAATATCTATAAAAGCTTCAATGAATAAAGGTCTTACAGATGAGTTAAAAGCTGCCTTTCCTGGTATTACTCCAATTAATAAACCTAACATAGAGACAAATTTAATTCATGATCCTCAATGATTGGTAGGTTTTACCTCAGGAGAAGGATGTTTTAGTATTATTATAAGGCTGTTTTTATCTGACAAACGTAGAAATATGCAGATGACATGAAGATTTAATATAATACATAAATTTTAACATTTTTTTAGTAAAGATTTTATTCCGGAGGAAATATTAATACTTTTTTTTAGCATTAATAGTTTATTCCTCTCTACTGTGATAAAACCTAACTTGAATTTGTTGCTTTATATTTTAGCGGTTATAATACTATTATTCTTCCCGGACTCATGGGGAAATTCTACTGATTTTGCTCCTATTTTTTCATTAGCTGCTGCACCAATTCGAACATATAGTAATTCTGACCTGGATAAACTGGATATTCTGAGTGAGAACAAAGATAAATCCGGTATTTATATGTGAACTCATATCCAATCTGGCAAAAGATATATAGGGAGTTCTGTGGATCTGACAAAGAGATTTTATGTCTATTATAATGCTAATTTATTGATGAGAGACGATTCTATGATTATTTATAAAGCATTGTTAAAATATGGGTACTCTAATTTTTCTCTAAAAATTCTGGAATACTGTGAGCCTTCTAAATGTATAGACAGGGAGCAATATTATTTAGACCTGTTAAAGCCCGAGTACAATATCTCACTCACTGCTAGAGCTCCCATGACCGGCCGTAACCATTCTGAGCTAACTAAAATAAAAATTAGTGGTGCACAAACCGGGGGGTAATTCTTTCTATGGTAAAATCCATAATGAAGAAACTCTCAAAAAAATGAGTGAAGCTCGTAAAGGCCGTCTCAGAACAGAAGGATCAGGAGGACCTAGTCAAAAGGTAGAAGTTTTTGACCTCACAACAGACATTAAAACTACTTATGATTCAATCAGTGATGCAGCTAGAGCCTTAGGTGTGATAAAAAGTGGTATTTCTATGTATTTAAATCGGAATACCGATAAGCCCTTTAAAGGAAGATATATTATCAAAAAAATCAACAACCTAACTCAACATATTAGAGATGAACAATTAATGAAAAATTTAATAGTTTACTTGGATTGTGGGAATGTAAGTAAAAATAGAGGAGCGATTTATTTTCAAGTTACTAACTTTTCAGATTTAACTAATAAAATTATACCTATATTTCAAAAATACCCTTTAAGGGGAAAAACTTTTAGATTATTTTGATTTTGTTAAAGTTGTAGAATTAATGAAAAATAAATCTCATCTGACAGAAGAAGGGTTAAAACAAATATGTGAGATAAAAGCTAATATGAATACCGGTAGATACTACGCAGGAAAATTAGATAAATAAATCTGTATATTTTGTTTATATTTTTTTTTACTTAATATTTATTTATTTATTTGTATGATAAATTTGATGGCCGTGATAGTATCCGTCTTATTTTTAATATCCTTATTCTTGGTTATAGCAGTTTATTTAATTATGGTTGGTATGCATTTCATTGGATTGGCTTATCTGTTGGTCTACATTGGCGCTATAGCTATCTTATTCCTATTTACAATTATGCTTATGAATATAAGAGTTTCTGAACTCTTGAGTTATACTAATAACAGTATACCTTTAGCTATTATCTTTTCTATAATAATGTATAACTCGCTTTATTGAATTAGCACTCCTGTTGCAGGAACTTTAAATCTGGCTATAGATATGTCTTCTTCATATAAGTGAGATGGTGTACTTGTTAGCAGTTCCCATATCTCAAGCATAGGTAATATTATGTATACTAGTCACTCTATTTGGTTAATAATTACTGGAGTTATTTTATTAGTATCGATGGTTGGATCAATAGTAATAACATTACAAACTACAACTAAAGGACCTATTGTTAATAACAATAACCTTTATAAACTTTCTAACAAGGGTAAATATACTATCCTACGAGGTAATACGGCTATTAGTCAACGTAGTAGGGCACAACCACTCTCGAGCCTTTCTACTAAACTTCCTACTTGGGGTTTGTGAAAGTCCACGCGAATGCCGCCCCTTGCTATTGGGGTTTATGCGGGTTCGCAAAGAAATAAAAGTTCTTTGCAGAAGTCTAACTATTTTGGATGTAGAGCTTTAGTGGTTTGAGGGACAGTGGGTTTTGGTCGGCTTACAAGACAAGTAAGTAATATGATTAAATTACCTTCTTATCAACTTAGTGTTATAATTGGATTACTTCTTTCTGATGGCTGATTAATTTTTGTTACCGTTGCTAACAAAAACGCTCGATTGGGGTTTGCACAGTCTGGGGGTCATGCTCAGTATCTTTGTCCCCGAAGGGGCTTGTGTTTTTTATTTTAGCTCATTATTGTAATAGTTATCCTCATTATCGTGAACATATTAGAGGTGTTAAAACTAATAATTCTATGGAATTTTTCACTCGAGCATTACCATGTTTTACGGAGTTACATTCTATGTTCTATGTCAATAAAGTTAAAGTAATTCCGGATAATATTTATAACTTATTAACACCCATTGCTCTCGCTCACGTAATTCAAGGGGATGGAGCTAGACATGGTTCTGGTTTATTTATTTGTACTGACTCGTTCTCAATGCAAGATGTAGTACGATTTATGAATGTTCTAGTGATTAGGTATAGATTAAACTGTACATTATTTGTTACTGCTACAGGCCCTCGGATTTACATTCTAAAAGATTCAATGCCTTTATTGCGTACTATTGTAATTCCTTACATGCATCCTACTATGCTTTACAAAGTAAGAGTTCAATATCTAAACCTTTATTCTGGTTTATATTCGGAATTTTCAGCGAAGGCTGTTTTAATATAACAATTTCAATCTAAAACAACAAGCACAGGTCTTGCTGTGAAACTAAGATTTGTAATAACTCAACATTCGTGTGATATTAAATTAATGAAGAGTTTAATTAAATATTTTAATTGCGGGCGAGTAGAAATAGCTTATGAAAGACTTCACGTAAATTTTGTAGTTCCGAAATTTACTGACATTGAAGGTAAAATTATTTCTTTTTTTTTAAGAAATATCCGCTTCAAGGGGTTAAAAATTTGGACTTAGAGGGTTTTTGTAAAGTAGTGGAGTTGATGAAGGATAAGCTTCATTTAACTAATGAAGGATTAGAGCAAATCAGAAAGATTAAATTATGCAATAATGCAAATAGAAAACAGGCATAACCCGTAATTAAGATTCGGCGCCGGGTGGCCCCGATTCTTTTCTAATGTCTTTAATATTTGTATTCAGGGAGTCCGAAAATAAATTCTGGTTGCTTTTCTAATTTTGTTTTAAAAGAAAAGTAAAAATAAAAGTTGTGGTTGTTTTTTAAGGGGATTTGAAATGCTTTTTTTTATGAATAAGACATCTTATATAAAATAGGCTTTGCCGTAAGATTACGTTACTATATTGGACAACGGGGTACAATTCTGACGGCAATTTACCTATAAAGTTAGTACTAAGGCAATTATTAGAAGAGTAAAACCTTTATAACCAATTTTTTTTTATCTGATATAGGTTAAGCATCAATAAGGATTAAATGCTACAAACGATTTGCTCCTATTACTTATCAACGATATAATTAAAGTTGTATATAGTTAATCTATGTATATAATGTAAAGTATGAAATGTTTTATCTTTCATTATTATGTCAATAAACACAATCCATTTCTGTGCTATACTTGAACCAATAAACTGGTTCGTTAATTTATTCTCAAATTTTGAACATTTTGGAGTTTTATTCTATTTTTCAATCTTAGCAATAACACTTCCTTTGTTTTATTTTATGGATGGAAGAAAAATAAAAATATCTTTAGAATTAGGGTCTCAAGTTGCTACCATTATAGGGGCTGCAGCTGGAGTAGGGCAATATTATCAAGGTAAACCTAAAAAAGCTGTTGAAGTAACGGCGAAACCTAAAGATACTCCGACAAACAAAGAAGGAAATTCTGGTAATTCTGGAGGTAGCTCTCAAAAAGCATTTTCTGTTTTAGCCTTACTGGGAGTTAATGTAGATAAAATTCCGGAAACAGATCTTTCGGTTTTAGCCTATGCTTTTTTAGTTTTGCTCTAGTAGTTCTATGGACTTTTTATAACATTATAGCTATATCTATATCAATCTATTTTATTTCAAAATATAATAATATTGAGACAATAGATAAAGCATTAGGCTCTTATTCTAGTTGGTTAACTCCGTATTGGAAGGATAAACTTGTAAAAATAATAAATCGTTATAAGAACGTATCAGCTATTTACGTAATAATTCAAGTTTTAATGTGTTTAATCTCTATATTGTGCATAGTATCTACGTGCTTAATTATACTGTGAAATACTTAGTTTATTACAAACGCTATTAAATAGAGCTTATAGTTCATTAGAGGGAGCATTAGATTTACCTCCTTACCCTCATCCGTACATAAATTTTCCTTACAATCGGTTTGCTGTATTCTATAGACCTATGGCGCCTAAATACTTGTTATTAGAGAGGTGCATACGTTTAATATTTTCATGCTTAGTGATTCTATGGTATATTTAGCCTATCTGGTCTCGTCTTACTGTCTAAGATTTATTCTTTTTTTTTTATTAAGGGGTTTACCTGTTAAACCTTAATGATTTATTTTTGTAATCTACAAATTGGCCCTATATTAGATGAATTAACCAAAACTTGAGTTTAATCTACAGTAAGCAATATTTGATGTTGTCTGATTATTCTTATACGTATCTGTTTATTATTGAGGCTCTTAACTTTCTATCCTTACTTCTTCTTTTTTCACTATTCTCATTTTTTTACTATATGGGGTTTATTAAGTTAAACCTTTATATTTATTTTTGCAGTCTTTTATTCGGTTCTATTTTAGATAAATTAATCAAAACTTGAGTTTAATTTATAGTAAGCAATACTTTATTTTTGACTTTATATTGTACTTTAATTTTTAGCCTGAACAGGCGTCGGGCGTGAGGCCGATGCCAGCCGCTGACGAAGGCGCGCCGGCTAACCTTAATTAAACACAAGTTTTTTTTTCTTTCTTTTTTAGGTATGTAAAAATCCTATGTATAAAATAGTTTTTCGTATTATTATTTTTATAAAGAATACTACGCAAATTATTCATAGGTAACTTATAATAATTATATATAAATATGACAAATTTAATAAGAAGTAATTTTCAAGCACATCCTTTTCATTTAGTTTCTCCTTCACCTTGGCCTTTATTTACTTGTATAGCTTTATTAACATTAACTACAGCCGGTAAGCCATGAGATACGCCGGCTCTAAATCAAGCTATATGCTGGGACATCCTATATTATTCTGCAGAAATAGGACAATCAGCAGGAAACCTATTAAGTTTGAACTTTTCAGGAATCTTCAGAGACAACACGCTTGAATTTTTTTGTTGTATTATCCCTTTAATTGTAAAAAAACCTTCAACGGATCCTTCGCTTGAGACTAATATTACTACTTCCTATAAATCAGTTCGTCAAGCAGCTGAAGCTCTTAAAGTATCGCAAAGTTCATTGTTTTATCATATAAACAGAAAGAACGAAAATATCAATATCAATTCGTATAGAAACAGATATGTTGTATATATTAAACGGGGTTATCACAGTTATCCTGCGACTTTTTATAGTAAAAGAAGATTGACTCTTCCTTGGAGGCCAAGAGGGTTGAGAAAATATAGTAGCCAATCAAATCATAATAAGCCTGATCTCTTTGCTTATTATTTAGCAGGTTTAATAGAAGCACAAAATAGTGCCATTATAGTTCCAACTAGCGAAAGATCAAAAAAAGGTCAACTTAATTATCCTTCTATAAAAATTACTTTTGATTCATGAGATATCCCTCTTTCTTTGTTATTGCAGAAAGAATTGAGTGCTGGATCTTTATCTAAAAAAAAAGGAGCTAACGCTTATGTTTTGACTTTTAATAGTAGAGAAAGTATATTATTAATTGTGTCTTTAATAAATGGAAAAATGAGAACACCTAAAATTCAGACCTTATATACTCTAATTGATTGGCTAAATTTAGGACAAAATTCTGATTCATCGACAGGGGGCCTGGATATAAAACATCCAGCAGCTGAGACTATTGTAAAATTACCTTTAAATTCAGAACCTTTAGACTCTAGCCCTTGGTTAGCAGGTTTTATAGAGGGGGGCGGTTCTTTTCAAGTTAGAGCTACAGCTCCAAATGCAAAAAATAAGTATCCAAAAGTAGAATGTAGATTTGAATTATCCTGCCAAATTAATGTTAAGTGAGGTGTTAATTATGAACCCTTCATGAGTACCTTAGCAGAGTATTTAAATGTTAAGCTAGACAGTAAAAAAAAGAATTCTTATTTTACATTCACCGTTCGAACGGTAAATCTAAAATCTAATGATATTTTAATAAAATACTTAGATTCATTCCCATTGTTTTCAATAAATTATTTAGATTATAAAGATTGGTTAAAAGCACTAGAAATCTATAAAAAAGAATTTGTTAAGGGTAGATCAAATGATATTATTAAACAAATTAATATTTTTAAAGATAGAATGAGGGATAAAAGAACAATATTTACTTGAGATCACTTACAAAATTTTTACCCCTTAAATAATCCCACTTCTCGCAAAGAGATAGGAATATATGATGGTTCATTACATTATACTTCACCATTCAAGAAAAATGAGATATTAGAAAGACAAAAATCCATTATTAATGAAAACAGGGGTAAATCAGGAGTTTAGAGCAAAACTTTTTCTATAAGCAACAGTAGATTCTACTGTGTAATGTAATCAAATTAAGAAGAAATCCTTCAAAAAAAAAAGAAAATAAAAATAATTCATGATTCAAAAATTATAGGAACTGGTCTAGTTACAACAGGTTTAATAGGTGCAGGTGTAGGAATTGGTGTAGTTTTCGGGGGGCATTAATCTTAGGATTTACGTGTACCGGAGCTGCAGGTTTATTCGCGCTTATGAATAACCTTCTTGCTTTTACAGATGGCTTATTATTTATTGGCAACGAACAGGTGGTTTCTCTCCTTATGCTTTCAGCTGTTATCGATAGTAACCAATCAAATTTAGTTCTGCTGAAGCCTTACTATGTAACGGGGTTCTCAGATGCTGAATCTTGTTTCACCCTTTCAATATATAAAAATAGTGAACTAAGAACAGGTTGAGGGGGTGAAAGCTAGTATTAGGATTGCGTTACACCTTAAAGATCTCGCCCTTATTAAACAAATACAATTATTTTTTGGAGTAGGTTCAATTAATATAAGTAAAAGAGATAATCAGGCCGTTTATAGTGTAACTTCAGTAAAATATTTAATTAATGTAATTATTCCGCATTTTGGTAAGTATCCCTTAATTACACAGAAACGTGCTGACTTTATTTTGTTTAAATTGGCTGTTGAGATGATAAATCGTAAAGAGCATCTAACTGAGGAAGGTATACGTAAAATTGTTAGTATTAAAGCGGCAATGAATTTAGGTTTATCAGAAAAGTTGTCTTTCCTAATTCTATTCCAGTTTCTAGACCTAAAGTCGAGGATCAAGAAATAAAAGATCCTTATTGGGTTGCAGGCTTTGCGGAAGGAGAGGCTTACTTTTTTGTCTGGCTTAGAAAATCTAAAACACACCTAACAGGGTATCAAGTTGCATTATGGTTTAAAATAACTCAGCATTCTAGAGATTCGGCGCGCGCGCAGCGCGCGACGAATCGTCCCGCCCGTGCCGGCCCGGCCCGATTCTAAATTAATGGAAAGTTTACAGGAGTATTTAGGTTGTGGGTATTATTGTTCATACCCCCACACGAAATTATGGGGATTTTAAAGTCACTCACTTTGGTGATATGACAGAAAAAATCCTTCCGTTCTTCGAAAAATATCCTTTACAAGGAAATAAACTTTTGGATTTATCTGATTTTTGCAAAGTAGCGGGGATCATTAAGGTTAAATCTCATTTAACACAATCAGGGTTAGAACAAATTTGTCAAATAAAATCTGGGATGAATAGAGGAAGAGATTAACCTAACATGGTTTGTTATTTTTTTTTGTCTAGTACGCTTGTGGTACTAATACCAATTACTTTAAAAAAGAATTGATCCCGGAATATCGGAAGGAGGGAGATGACGAATTAAAGCCCTCCACTCCCCCGCCAAGCTCGCATCTAAAAATTAAACCGTTACTTCTACACTTCAATAGTATCCTTTAATTCATTTCTTAAAGCAACAATGAATGGGATTATCTGAGTAATTATAGTTTTATGTCAGACATAGCTACTTTTTTGGGTAGTTCGTTTAAAGGAATCGAAATTCGTTCAAAATTTGATTCCCCCAATATATAATTAGAACTGTAACTTTAGCGTCGCGCGCGCGCAGCGCGCTCGATGCATCCCTCCTCCGGTTGTTTAACTATTTTTTCTTCTTCGCTTTTTAATAAAAAGCTGTTTTTATAAAAAAAAGGAAGGGGACGCTAGTAATATAAAATTAGAAAATTACTTAAATAAATATCCTTAGTAGCAAATATTTAAACTACAAAGATTGATTAAAAGTATTAGAGTTAAAAAAAAATCGCGGCGGCGTCTGTTCGCTCCACTGTAGGGACTAAATATGATGCTGACTTTTTAGATAAAGTAGTCCAAATTAAAGATGGTATGAATAACAAGAGAACTATATTTGTATGGGATCATCTACAAGGGTTTTACAGACTAAGAAAATAATATATAGTCCTATCCACTACGTAAGTAGGGGGGTTATTTACCTTAAAGGTGGCATATTCTAAGTGGGAATGCCTGCCGAAGGCGCGCGCGCGCGCCTACGTTTTCTTTTTTTCTTTTAAAAGAAAAATGAGGAGGGGCGAGAAATCGCCCGCACAAAACTTTTTGAAATCTAGTTATGCGGAATTATACATAACTTGTAATTATGGGGCTTTATGCCCAGTAGATCAAAATATTGGTATTAACAATGCATGGTTTTTCTAATGGAGGATATTTTTTAATATTAGGTTTTTTATCTTTAATCGGTGCTATGTCCTTTTGGTTTAGAGATGTAATCTCTGAAGGTACAGCAGAAAGCTTGTCACTAAAAGTCGTACTGTCTAACTATACATTAAATATTGCCAAAGCTATACCTAAAGAAGAAATAAAACTAGTTCTTGATTCGAAGGCGCGCGCGGCGCCTACGTTTCAGCCACCCGGCGGCAGAAACTTATTCTAAAAAAAATTAATAGTTTAAATTTTTCTAAAGATCAATTAGGTTATTATTTAGCTGGTTTATTAGAAGGAGATGGATCCATTTCTTTACCTGCTATTGGTAATACTACATTAAATAGAGTATTAAACCCTCGTTTTGTATTTACTTCACACATAAATAATTTCCCCCCTACACGAAGGGTTACAAAAGATAGTTAGTATTAAGGCGTCAATTAATTTAGGTTTATCAGATCAATTAAAAGGTTTCTTTCCAGATGTAAAACCAGTTACGAGACCCGTAGTTTCAGATCAAAAAATTAAAGATCCACATGATTAGCTGGCCTGGCTTCGTTGATGGTGAAGGATGCTTTTTTGTGGGAATTGGAATAGGAATTGGAATAGGAATACATTTATATGCGGCAAACAGCAGAATCCCTAAAGACAAGCCTTGGGACTATAAGAAACTATGTAAAAAGTGGTAAACTTTTAAGTCCCTTCGGCGGAGCGAAGGGACGCCATCGAGGTAAATATTTAAACACAACCGAATAAGAACAAGAATAGAACAATTTAAGGTCGGGTAACCGCCTGCCTTAATTAACATCAGGGTTCCGCTTTGTAATAACAATATAAATTCAAACGACAGTACGGCATAAAATTTAAATGAACTAAGTGCCTTCATTAAATCTGACTATTTGCTGAAAACTCCTAAAGCCTTAAGTACTTAGTAGGGGCACCACCTGAGTAAAAATCTTATGGATATACAATGGACAATCAGCAGGAAACCAACGGATTATCCTAGTAGGATCCTCAGAGGCTAATACGCTCAGAACTAATACGTTATATTATAGTTAACCTATTAGTTAAGAGGTAGTCCAACCAGTATAGAAATATATTGGGTAATCCCATATACATTCTAGGTTATTTTAGCCCCGACCTTTCGGGAGGGCGGCTCCGCGTATAGTATACTATAGATGACTTACCAGTCAAGTATAGATGACTTACATTACCTTTAGGTAACGTATAGTATACATGACAAAAATCAAGTAAGAGCTGTCTCCGGTGTTATTTTAGCCCGACCACCTAAGAGCTGGTGTTACAAAAAACCACAGGCTTCTTAGTCGGTTAAGATGGAAATTTAGATATTTTATAAAAAAATGACCCCGTCCCCTCTGGGGAGGCGCGCAGGCGGACTCTTAAGCGGGGGTGCTTCGCTCCAGATATAATTAAAAATATCATAAGAATAATAATGCCTATAGCATTATTATTCTTTAATTTTGATTTCGATCCTTGCGAGGGGGCGCTTGCGCCCCGCCCCACGTTTCAGCCACCGGCGGCATAAACTCCCTTTGTTTGGTTGTCCCTATTTATAATGCTGCTACCGATAAAATTCAAATTCTCTCAGATAATCAGGGAAAATTCGGCGTATATTGCTTCACAAATTGGATAAATGGAAAACAATATATTGGCTCTTCTGTAGATTTAAAAAGAAGATTTTCGGCGCTGCGCGCGCGCAGCGCGTTTTGCCCTCTGGGCAAAACTGAGTATTTTAAGATTAGTTATCTTAAAGTACATAAAGATATGCCTATTTGTTGTGCCTTACTTAAACACGGATATTCAAACTTTAGTCTGGAGATTCTAGGATATTATGATTCCTCTGAGTTATTAACAAGTTTTGTGCGGCCCGATTTATCGCCTAATTTTTCTTTTAAAATAAAAAAATAAAACGTAGGCGCGCGCGCCTACGGGAGAAAGATTATATTAAACTCTTAAAACTAAAATATAATATCGAGGGGGAGGAAAATTTGATTTTCCACCCCCACGTTTTAGAGGTGGCGGCCGAAACTTCCTTGATCCTGCTGCTCCAATGACAGGTAGAAAGCATTCCCCAGAAAGTCTTGCAAAATTATCGGGTGAAAATCATTATATATTTGGAAAAACTCATAGCCAAGAAGCGAAGGATCAAATCTCAGCTTCTATGAAGGGAATCCGTTTATCGGAGTTTCTGCGCGGGGTGGCTGAAACTAGGCGCGCGGCGCGCGCCTTCGGAACATAAAAAAAAATTTGTCACTTGCTCAGCCGAACTCTCAAAAAATAGAAGTTCTGGACCTTGAGAATAATAAAACAACTTTTTATAATTCCATTCGTGAAGCTGCGAGAGCCTTGAGTTGTGACCATAGCTCTATTAGGTATTATATTAAATCTAAAAATCCAATGCCTTTCAAAGGTAGATATGTTTTTAATGACTTACTTGGGTAATCACACAATGTCAGTTCAGCGTGGAATTAATTTGGGTGTTGCTTTATTTATAGTATCTGAAGGTTTATTCTTCCTTGCTATATTTTGGGCTTTTTTCCATAGTGCATTATCACCAACTGTTGAATTAGGAGCTCAATGACCACCAATGGGAATTGAAGCTATTAATCCTTTTGAACTTCAATTATTAAATACAGCAATATTACTATCATCTGGTGTTTGCCATAAATGAGATAATAATTGTGATTTAGACCCATTTTGAATTAGCGGATTCTCTGATGCGGAATCTTCTTTCGTTATTCCCATCTATAAAAAAAAATGGTTACAAAACAGGCTGAACAGTTAATGCTATATTTTCAATTGCATTACATAAGAAAGATCTATATCGAGGGGGAGGAAAATTTGATTTTCCACCCCCACGTTTCAGCCACCGGCGGCAGAAACTCTTAAAAAAAAATTCAGGCGGAGCAAGATATTTCGGTGTTGGTACTATTAATTATAATAAAAGAGATGGCGAAGGCGCGGCGCGCGCCTACGTTTTCTTTTTTTCTTTTAAAAGAAAAATGAGGAGGGACGAGAAATCGCCCGCACAAAACTGTTTTATTTATTCAGTCCAATCATTAAAATATTTAATTAATGTAATAATTCCCCATTTGTTCTTGACAAGTATTCTCTAATTACTCAAAAACGAGCCCGGCTGCGCAGCCGCGCAGCGGACTCTTAAGCGGGGGTGCTTCGCTCCATATTTTCTTCTGTTCAAACTCGTTGTTGAATTAAGGAATGACCAGAAGCATCTTCATATTGAAGGAATACAAAAAATTGTGAATATTAAAGCTTCCATAAATACTGGTTTATCTGATACTTTGAAAAAAGGTATTTCTAATATCAGTCCAATTGAAAGACCGATTGTTGAACTTACAGAAATCCCAAATCCTAATTGACTAGTAGGCTTCGCAAACGGTGATGGTTGTTTCCGTGTGGCAATTTTTAAGTTTAACTCATGCAATACTGGATTTACGATTAGATTAATTTTTAATATTAGTCAACATTCTCTCCCACAGGGGGATATAAAATTGCTGAAAAGTTTTGTTAACTATTTTAGCGGCGCGCCGTCCTCCTCGGAGGGTAGGCAGCGGCTGCATCGCTCCCTGAAGGGGCGACACGATGGTAAATTAGAACTTCAATCAAAAAGACTTGCTTGTTCTTTTGTCGTAACGAAATTCTCAGATGTAGTTGGCATTATTATTCCATTTTTTGTATTACAAAAATATCCTCTACAAGGATCAAAAAGACTTGACTTTACAGATTTTTGTAAAGTCGCGGAGTTAAGAAATAATAAGGTACATCTAACAAGTGAAGGACTAAAGCAAATTAATGTGATTGTGAGTGGAATGAACCGAGGAAGAGATGATTCAGGCTGTTAATTGTTCAAAGGGGCATCGGCCCACAACCCGGTGCGAAAAAAGCTATATGCGGGGAACTTTAAGAAAATCTACACTTAGGCATACCGGTCAGGAGGGATCATCCACCGCGGTGACTGCCGAGTAACAGCTAGGTTTTTTATTTAAACAATCCGCAGGTAATATAACTGGTAAATCAATAAGAAAATTTTGTTTAGGTGGCCGTTGGCCGAAGGCGCGCGGCGCGCGCCTACGTTTTCTTTTTTTCTTTTAAAAGAAAAATGAGGAGGGGCGAGAAATCGCCCGCACAAAACGTCCCCGGAGGGGACGGCCGCGGCTCGATTCTGTATGATAGTAAGATACCTATCGGCCCTTAGGGGCATTTGACGGAAAATTCATTATGGTTTGTCTCAGTGTATAAGTAGAACCTCAACGATCACACGCTTTTGTGTAAATTATCATGAACCGACCCTAGCTTGTTCTATTTTTTTTATATCCCTGGCCTCCGACCCGCACACAAAATAAGGGCGCGGTTTTCATAGGTGGCAATACCACCGAATTCTCACGGAGGGCCCGGATGAACAAGCTAATGAACAGGGCACACCCGACGGCCGGCGGTCCCTTCTGATATATTTATATAAGATATGATCTAAATCTATTTTTTTTTAATTAATATAGAAAGTTTATGCAACTAACCTTCTTTACAATTGCCCGTTGAATATCAAGCACAATTTATCGGAATGTAAAACCAGGAGGTTATAACAAGAGTAGTTTGCCGAAGGCGCGCGGCGCGCGCCTACGTTTTCTTTTTTTCTTTTAAAAGAAAAATGAGGAGGGGCGAGAAATCGCCCGCACAAAACTTTAATAAATAAAGAAGACTCCCGCCTGCGGGGGTCTCCGGAGGGTCGACTATGAGATATTATATGGACTTATATTAGGGATCTATATATCTCGAGAAAAAAAAATACTGAAAATGCTTATCTAAGATTTGAACAATCGGCGCGCTCCTTAGATAAACAATGAAGGGGCGCGCGTCCAGCCGCCCTGCGGCGCGCGCGCGCGCGCCCTGGGCCCAGGCGGCTGGGGCTGCTGCGCTGCCCGGACTAAATTAATAAAGATTATCTTGAGCATTTATTCAATAAATTTCTTGAATTAGTTAAACCCCATTTTCACTCTACAATGTTATACAAAAAAAAAATAATTTGTTTGAATTACCTTTATTAAATACAGTTATACTATTATCATCAGGTGTATGCCTGAAATGGATAGGAATTGAAAATTTTTTTTTATTTGCTGGATTTAAGTTAGCAATTTTACCATTTAGTTCTTCTAGGGTGCCCTCTGATAAGAGAATAGGTCCTCACAATTTTGAAGTAATGTGTATATTAATAGGATCTTTACTGGGGGATGGTCACATGGAAAGAGATGGTAACGGATCTAGGTTTTGTTTTTATCAAAAAGGAGAGCATATTGAATATATATTGTGACTACATAGTATTTTATTTAAACACGGTTATTGTAAAGAAAACATACCTCAAATACAAAGTAGAATGATAAATAATAAATTATTTTATTATTGTAGATTTATAACTTTCACTTATAGTTCTTTTAATTGAATATATGAAGGTTTTTATCCAAAAGGTAAAAAAGTTATACCTGTTTGAATAGAAGAGTATATAACTCCCTTAGCATTAGCAATATGAATTATGGATGATGGAACATGGATAAAGAATAGAGGTATAAAATTATGTACAAATTCTTTTAGTTTATCTGAAGTTAAATATTTGGTTTCTATATTAGAGAAAAAATATGGTTTTAAATTATCAATTGTTTCTGCCGGAGCTATAAATCAGTATAACATATATATACCTAAAGTTAATTTACCTATTTTAATACCTATTGTATTACCACATATGCATCCTTATTTTTTATATAAATTAAATATGATAAAACCTAATTTAGACTAATTTACAATTCTTTTTCATAGTCCTATTGTAACTAATATGCAATTTCCATAAAAAAAATACTAAAATATGCAATAGAATATCTTGACAAAGATATTGATAATATATATATATATATTATTGGCGATATCGATGAAAATGGTCAACGACTAATGTAATAAGTTAAGACCATCGGCTATAAGGATAGTCGCTACAGACTGGGTCATCGGTGGGTGCCTGAAATGGTGCTTAATGTACAGTCGGGATCTTATTTAAAATTCTAAATTTTAAACTCAAGGTTTTGTATTAAATTTACATTTCATTAATCATAATTAATGGGTAGATATCACAATTAATATAAAATACAGGAATAGTAGGAAAAAATAAAACTATTATTTAAGATCAAGGTAACAGTAACGTTTGCTCATCATTCTTTAATTCAAGGTAATAGAGCAGGAGTTTTATATGGTTTAATAGCTACTTTAGGATTAGCTGTAGTATTTACTATCTTTCAAGGTGTTGAGTATTCAGTTTCATCATTTACAATTTCGGACGGTGCTTTTGGATCTTGTTTCTATTTCTCAACTGGCTTCCACGGCTTAAGTAATATTGGAAGCCGCTGTCAAAAGAAAAATTCGCAGTCTATCTCAGGCCCAGCTAAGCTTTGCCCGCACAGGGTAACCGGTTTTGCAGACGCTGAATCGAGCTTTAGCCTTAGAATAGCTAAAGATAGTGGAAGAAGAACAGGTTGAAGTGTTTATCCTATATTTTCAATTGAATTACATAAGAGAGACATGGCATTACTAAAACAAATACAAGCTTTTTTTGGTGTAGGAATTTTGTTTGTACGTAAAAATGGAAAAGTAGTCTACTCTGTTCAGTCTTACAACGACCTTATTAATGTAATAATTCCGAGGGGGAGGAAAATTTGATTTTCCACCCCCCACGTTTCAGCCACCGGCGGCAGAAACTCAACATTCACGGGATGTGTTGTTATTAAGTAAAATAATTGATTATTTAGGTTGTGGTAACTTAGAGAAGCCTTCTACAAGACCTGATGGAGCTATATTTGTTGTATATAAATTTAGTGATATCTGTGAAAAAATTATCCCGAAGGGGGCCTTGCGCCCCCCTACGTTTCAGCCACCGGCGGCCGAAACTTTCTTTCAAAACTATCCTTTACAAGGCGTAAAACTTTTGGATTTCAATGATTTTTGTAAAATAGCAGATTTTATGAAAAATAAATCTCATTTAACTTCAGAAGGGTTAGAGCAGATTCGCCATATTAAGTCTGGAATGAATAGAGGAAGAGTTTATAGCGTCGCCCTCCGGGGGAGCGATGCATCGAGCGCGCTGCGCGCGCGCGACGCTAGGTTAAAAATAAAAAACCTACAAATTGACAGTTTAATTGTGTAGGCCCTATCAACACTATTATCATATCATGGGTATAAAATAGCCCCTACTAATCTTATCATGAAAAAATTATTTCGGCGCGCGCCAGCGCGCGCGTCCAGCCGCCTAGCGGCGCCCAGACTAAAAATTCACGCATATACTGTAAAAAAGTTTAGTTCTTTACTCACACCTGCGGGTGGTTATATAAATAACAGCAATAAAAATAATAATCTTATAATTAAATTAAATAATAAAACATATATTTTGGGAAGAGATTTTCTTGAATGGTTCGTCGGATTTACTGATGGTAATTTTAATATTAGTTTACGGAAATTTAAAGACAATAATTTTATTTATGACGTTTAATAAAAATAAAAACCATATCTATGATAAATCGTATAGTACATATAATATTATACGATATAATGATAAGGTTGACAGAAAACAGGGGAAATTGCATGTAACTCCTTACATTGCCATATATTACGCTCAAGTAATATTGGGTTTTGTGGGCGCAAGCTCTATCGCTTTTTTTTAAGAAGCAATCTGCTAAAAAAAAACGATTTTTACCCCTCGCCCGCCCACGATCCGGGGGCAAGGGTTAAAAAGAAAAAAAAAAGATGAAGGACAACATGCAGCCAAGCATATATTAAATAATGTTATTAATTCGACGGGTAATTTTTGTAGAAACACAAACACTACAAAAAAAAATAACCGTGTAGGCTCTGCCTACCAAGGGGCCAAGGCACTTGATTTAAACAATAATCCGTATTATTACGGGGGTATATGAAGGTTCAACGACTAGAGGGTGAGTACTTTATTTACAATAATCCTTCCACGAAATCCCTGCAATATTATATATTAGAATATATTTTATTGATGACATAGTCTGAACAACAACGTGAGTTGTTGATATAAGGATAAAGAGCCTTATGATAACAATATTGTACATGTGATTATAGGAACAGCATTCTTAGCTGTGGGATTCTGAAGAATCTTAGCTTATCAATCTACAGCGGAGCATCACCTAGGATTCGAATCGGCTATTTTATATTGACATTTTGTAGATGTTGTTTGGTTATTCTTATACGTATCTATTTACTATTGAGGTTCTTAATTTGTTCGAAGGGGGCGCTTGCGCCCCGCCCCACGTTTCAGCCACCGGCGGCAGAAACTTCACCCTTAACTTTTTCTATTTTATTTCGCTACTGTTTGTCTGAAGGTTTACCCGGGGTAAACCTTTATATTTTTTTAAGGTGAAACCTTAATTCGTTAGAAGTGTGGCTCGGCTTTTCTTTTTTTTTCTTCCGGACCCTTGAGCTGGCGCGTTGGATGATGCGTCCAGTTCACATAGCTCATAGTTATTAACGTGGATAGTTAAGTTGTTCTTGATATTTGTTTAGGTTGTTGCAGCCATTCCGAGGGGGGAGGAAAATTTGATTTTCCACCCCCACGTTTCGTATTATGCGGAATACACCACAGGTGGCGGCAGAAACTTATTTTTAAGCTTGTAACACCCTTTTATATGCAGCAGGTATTATTAACTCGCTGCGCCCGGGGGGGGCTAAAATAGAAAGTTAGTAACTTTTATTTGAATATATAAATGAATTTATTACAACTTCCTAACCGGTCTTGTAATAAAAGTCTTATTTGTTTTTACAAAAGCATTCTTTTTTGTAGAATGTTATGGTTTATAAGTATAAATCTTAATTTAGTGGGGCGGGGAGCCCTCCTAAGTATACTTAAACCAAAAATATGTGAAAAAAAAATACTAAAATTGGATATGTTTCAATTCTTTTTAAATAATATACATGAATATTGCGATGCTCCTAGACCTTGAGGAATATACTTCCAAGATAGTGCTGCTCCACAAATGGAAGCATTAGTTGAACTACATGATAATATAATGTATTATCTAATAACTATTTTATTTGGTGTAGTTTGAATATTAACTTCAATTGTTAGAAATTATGCTAGTACAAAATCTCCAATCTCGCATAAATACTTAAATCATGGTGCTCATAATGTGCCCATACACAATAATTCTGATTCTATAAGCTCCCTTCTATCGGAGGTGGGACGCATGATGAAAGTGTTTTCGATTAAATTTTTATTCGATGTGGTCATTACTAAACGCGCTTTAAACTTAAGACGGATAGCCCTATTTATATATATTCTTGGGACTATAGTTTTTCAAATAGATGCATTATTTACGCCTGACGCTTTTTCTATTTTGGCTTTACCTCTTTCTCCAGGGGTTAATTCTAGCAATGAAGATAAGCGCATTGTTCCTGAAAAATTTTATGAAAATGCTGATACTCTGAAAAAATTGATTATAGATGAAAACAAAAACAAATCAGGCATTTATCGTTGGACTAACAAATCCACTGGTGATATTTATATCGGGCAATCCACTAATTTATCTTCACGATTTATAAATTATTATAATATCTCATACCTATCTAGTAAAATACATTTAATTATTAGTCGAGCTTTAATTAAATACGGATATTCAAAATTTTCTCTTGAAATTTTAGAATATTGCGATAAATCTGTTTTACTTAAAAGGGAGCAATATTATTTAGATAAATTAAATCCTTCTTATAATATCCTAAAATTAGCGGGTTCTTCTAAGGGGTTTAAACACTCTGAAGAAACTAAAGCAAAAATTAGTAAATCTCTTAAAGGAATTTACACAGGAAATAAGAGTGCCTTATTTGGTAGGGTTCATTCAGAAGAAACTAAAATACTAATGAGTCTAAAAAAAGCAGGAGATAAAAATCCTATTTTTGGTAAAACTCTTTCTGATAAAACTAAGGAGTTAATTAAACAACGAGCATTAGGTAGAACTCTTTCTGAAGAAACCAAGGCATTATTGAGTCTAAAACATGGCAATCCTGTTAATTTATATGAAAAAAACTATACTGGAGAGTTTAGTTTAATAGGTAGTTTTGTTTCGGTTAGAAAAGCAGCAAAATTTTTGGATATTAGTGCCGGAACAGTTACAAGATATATGCAATCAGGAAAACTATTCAAGGATAAATATAAATTTTCAACCCACTAGTGCCCTACACTAACTCATGGGTTTATAAAGGAAAAATCCTCTATAGACAATCAGAAAAAATTGTGTATTAAGTTTCACTATATGCTGGAAAATTCTAACGCCTTAGATACTAAAATACTTAGTTATTTTCAGTGACAGCTCTAAGGATATTACAATGAAGAATCAGCAGGAAAAAATCTAGGTTTTTCTAGATTGAGTAGATTCCCCAGAGACTACATGTGAAATTCGCGGAAGGAGCCGCGAAAAAAAGTATAGTCCAATTCGACAACTTTGTTGTTCGAGCTGACATTAATAGAGCTAGTTTGAACTATTACACCAGCTTTAATTTTAATTTTAATAGCTTTCCCTTCATTTAAGCTATTATACTTAATGGATGAAGTAAGTGATCCTGCTATCTCAGTGCTTGCAGAGGGTCACCAATGATATTGAAGTTACCAATATTCTGATTTCTTAAACAGTGATAATGAAAATATAGAATTCGACTCTTATATGTTACCAGAAGAAGATTTAGAAGAGGGAGGTTTAAGAATGTTAGAGGTTGATAATAGAGTGATATTACCTGAATTAACTCACGTTCGTTTTGTAGTTACATCTAGTGATGTAATTCACAGCTTCGGTATGCCAAGTCTAGCTATCAAATGTGACGCTTATCCCGGTCGTTTAAACGCTCTTTCTGTGATGATAAATCGTGAGGGAGTGTTCTACGGGCAATGCAGTGAAATCTGCGGAATATTACATAGTTCTATGCCTATTGTTATTGAATCTGTATCCCTGGAAAAATTCTTAGCTTGATTATATGACCAAACATCGGCTCAACTTTTACTACCTCTTACAGCTGCGCGTTCTTTCTCTAGTCAAAACAAAAAAGGTTTGAATATAAACCTTTATAAGGGCGCTCCGCTCCAAAAAAAGGCTGAAAGAATAGGAGCCCGTACATTTTCTACTAGTAACTCTGTATCTAAAAACTCTAGCTCAACTCGCTGTAACACTTTCTAAATTGATTTGGATAGAAAAGCCAAGGATAAATATGATAGTCTTCCAGCTAAATCTATACTTAAACACCCTGATTCTTTCGTGAGTCAAAGAATAGTATATTTAGAATCAGAAGTATTAGCTTTATATAAATTAAGTTCTGAATGCAAGAAGGACATCCAAGAATTCTTCACTACACAAGTTAAATTAGATATACCCGGTATATATTGTTTTATGAGTAAGAACATATCTATTTTATCTTATTATATAGGATCTTCAGTAAACATGAAAAGAAGATACAACCGGCACCAAAATAATTTAAATAGTAAAGAGGATAGAAATTCTCAGACAAATCCTAAATTCTATAACTACGTTAGAAAATATGGATGAGAGTCTCTTGAATTTGGTTGCTTATTAGAAACTAAAGATTACCTGGTGATGTTTAGTGGGTTTGATTTGTCTCCAGAGGAAATATCTCTTTTAAAAATCTTGACTCAGTTAGACCTCCTTATAACTGAGCAGTACTTTTTAGACAGCTACGGTTTATCTCTAAATATATCCCCAGTAGTAGGAACCAGAGAGTCTGCCATATTGTCGGCGGAAACTCGAAAAAAAATGAGTGACTCTCATCTGGGGAAACTTAGCACCATCTCGGAAGAAAAACGGGCAGTTATTAAGGCCAAAGCAAAAGAAGCTTGAGCGAACGAGCCGTCAAACACAGAAAGAAGAGAAGCTGTTAGTGCTCAGCATGGTAGAGCCGTAGTGATCTTAGATCCTGATAAAAACGTGATAGAAGAATTTGTCTCACAAATAAAAACAGCAGAACATTTAGGCGTTGAGCGCCGTATTATTAGTAGACGTATAGCTTCGGAAGCTTTATTTGATAGTAAAATAGGTCCTGTGTACAGTATAAAGCAGCGGATACAACAAAGTCAAGAGCAATAAAAGTTCAAGTTTTAGATTCTAATAAAAACCAGATAGAGGTATGTGCAAGTTTAAGAGCCGCAGGCTTAAAGTATAATATCCCTGTGTCTACGTTGAGTACATCCTACTTAGATAAAGATAGATTATGCAGAAATAAATATTACTTTGTATCATTAGCTCATTAGATTTAGTAATGATCTTATACTACATTCAAGTATGCCTATAGTTATTGAATCTGTTTCTATCGAAAAGTTTTTGGCTTGACTAGCTGAACAATAATTATTCTGGAATCACAGGAGCGAAGCGGCGCGCTCCGGGCTGCCGCTGCATCGGCTCCTCGCGATTTTTTAAATATAAATAAAAAAAATTTAAGAATGGCGACGCTGTTTGTTTTTTAGAATTCTTATTCTAGTCCCCGCGCATACACTTTGTTAGGACTAGCGTCCTGAAGATTTGCCTTCTATATTAATGGACGTAGCCATCCCCCCGCAGGCTACACTTTGTTATTTTTTTATTAAAATAAAAAAAGCTTTCCGAAGGCGCGGCGCGCCTACGTTTTATTTTTTTCTTTTAAAAGAAAAATGAGGCGAGAAATCGGGCCGCACAAAACTTCTGTTATCGGAGGAATAAAAGGAAAAAAAATCGGGAGGAGGGAACGCAGATCTTGCCCCTTGCCCGAATTAATAATACCAAAAAAGGCGACGAAGAATAATTTTGGTAAGGAAGAATAAATTTTGGAAGATGAAATTATAGAAAGGCTGTGTTCCCAAAGGGGGATGTAGTAGAATTATAACATTCCTTATTTATATCCGAAGGCGCGCGGCGCGCGCCTACGTTTCAGCCACCCCCTTTTTTTTTAATTTAATTAAAAAAACAGGCGGCCGAAACTTTATTTATATGGGGTATATTAATTGAAGTTATAGCGATACTGTTACTAGAGAAGTTTATTCTCTTACTTTTTTAGCCAGCCAGCCACCAGCCAGCAAGCAGCCTAAAAAGGCCACCTGATTTTTTTTTTTTGGATTTGAATTTCATTAAAAAAAAATATGCGGCGCGCGCGAAAAATTATTTGGCTCTTATATTTATATTGTTATTAGAAGAAGATGTATATAATTAGTGTATTTGTCGTTATTATTATTTATAATAGGTGTATTAGGTTTTGTTTTAAATAGAAGAAATCTAATTTTAATGCTAATTTCAATAGAAATAATGTTATTAGCAATTACATATCTAATATTGGTAAGTTCAGTTAGCTTTGATGATATATTAGGTCAAACATATGCTATATATATAATATCAATAGCTGGTGCAGAAACAGCTATTGGTTTAGGTATTTTTGTAGCTTTTTATAGATTAAGAGGAACTGTGGAGATAGAAGATATAGATTAATGTATTTAGCTCTAATTATTCTACCATTATTAGGATCAATAGCTTCAGGTTTATTTGGAAAAAAAATAGGAGTAACAGGTTCACAATTGATTACTACTAGTTTAGTAATTATAACAACATTTTTAGCTATAATTGCTTACTTAGAAGTAGGTTTAAATAGTATACCAGTATCAATTCACCTGTTCAGGTGAATTGATTCTGAATCATTAATTGTATATTGAGGTTTCCATTTTGATTCCTTAACAACGTCGATGCTTCTGAATAAAAAGAGATTCCAAAGAATGTTTTCCAATCATACTATCAAAACAAAAACTTTTGATTTGAAACCTTTTTATAAAAAATTCTCTGAGGTCTATCCTAACTCAAAACAACCTTCAAAAGAATTTTTGGAGTGGTTTATAGGTTTTTCGGAAGGAGAAGGTTCATTTATTGTAGCCAAAAGAGGAGATTTATCTTTTGTTGTAGTTCAGTCTACTAATGATGTTCAAATTTTAAATTATATTAAAGATACTCTAGGATTTGGAAGAGTAGTAGTACAATCTTCAAAACTAAAGACTCATAGATTTATTGTTTCAGATATGAAAAATCTCTTTATTATTTGTTTATTATTTAATGGTAATATGGTATTTCCTACAAGAAATGCTAGATTTTTAACTTTTCTTTCTTCCTTTAATGAAAAACTTTTAAAATTAAATCATAATCCTATATCTCCTTTAATTGATTGTGTAACTCCTACTTTACAGGATGGCTGAATATCAGGTATAACGGATGGAGAAGGTTGTTTTTATTGTTCATTGCTATCTACTCGTTCTGCCTATAATGTAGGGTTTTTATTGACTCAGAAATGAGAAGCTAATAAATTTGTTTTAGAACATATTATGAATCTATTTAGCAAAAATTTCTCCGCCTCTGGTTTAGTACGACCTCGTTCTAACTTAGATGTTTGAGATTTAAAAATAAATGGTGTAAGTAATTGTAAAGGTTTATATCCTTATTTTGATAAGTATAGTTTAAAAACAAAGAAAAGGGATAGTTATTTAAAGTGAGGGGCACTTATTACTAGATTAGTTAAAGGTGATCATTTAAATGATACTACTAGACTAGAATTAAAAGATCTTGCTAAACAAATTAACAAATCCAAGTAATCTCTTACGGAAGAAAGGGGTGGTTTAGCCTAAGCTATATTAACTACTAAGGCCGATGTAAAAGGAAAATAAGACCTTAGTAGTGAATACTATAAGTATACCAAGACCCTAGTTTTTGCAATGTATTGTTATGTAATTCTTAGAAAAAAATAACCTAAGTAGCAAGGGCTATGCTGGTGGAACGGTCAAAGCTCCCCAAGCCAAGACCGTCGGTTTTCTAAGAGACCGCTACAGACTGCCTCACCGGTGGGTGGCTGAAATGCTGCTTAATGTACAGTCGGGTTTCTCAATAAAGATTATTTTCTTTATTGGCGAATAAAGGTCGCAAATGACCTTCCGGATAAACGTAGTTTTAGGCTTATGACATAAGTTGTAATTAGACGGAAATTATTAACGGAGGGATCATATCAACCTTTATAAGGGTTTATAATTCGAGGGTGAAGAAATGGTTATAAACTATGAAATTGGCCAGTATTAATTGTTTCTTCCTTAGTCCATGTTTATTCCATTGGTTACATGAGCCATGATCCACACAATCAAAGATTCTTTGCCTATTTAAGTCTATTTACATTCATGATGATCATTCTAGTAACAGCAAATAATTTCCTACTAATGTTTGTAGGGTGAGAGGGTGTGGGAATTTGTTCTTATCTATTAGTTAATTTCTGATATACTAGAATAGCAGCCAATCAAAGTTCAATCTCTGCCTTATTAACTAATAGAGTGGGAGATTGTTTTTTAACTATAGGAATGTTTGCTATATTATGATCATTTGGTAATATAGATTATGCAACTGTATTTTCATTAGCTCCATATATTAGTGAAAATATTATAACTATAATAGGTATATGTTTATTAATTGGTGCTATGGCTAAAAGTTCACAGATTGGTCTTCACGTTTGGTTACCTCTCGCAATGGAGGGTCCTACACCTGTATCTGCTTTAATACATGCTGCCACGATGGTGACTGCAGGTGTATACTTATTAATGAGAGCTTCGCCTTTAATAGAATATAGTTCTACTGTTTTAATCTTATGTTTATGAATTGGAGCTATTACAAGTGTTTTCAGTTCTCTTATTGGACTTTTCCAACAAGACATAAAAAAAGTTATAGCTTATTCAACTATGAGTCAATTAGGTATGATGGTTATTGCTGTAGGTTTATCTTCATATAATGTGGCTTTATTCCATTTAGTTAACCATGCGTTCGCTCGAATTTTGTAGAGCGCATGTAAAACATTGATATGTGCTAGAAACCCCTAAAGCCTTAAGTACTAGATCTGAAATAAAGGTCAGTAAAAAATTTAAGGATTTTTCTAAAATGGGCAACCAGCAGGAAATCTATTTAGTTTGGACTTTTTAGGTTCCTCAGAGACTATGTGCCAATGGGTAGCATTTAGAATGCTGCTATGATATAGTCCAACCATCATTGAGAAATGGTGTTAACAGAAAAGGTTATATTAAAATTGAACGAGGGGTTTTTTTTCTATGAGTAACAGTAGTTTAATCTACTTTGTAATGTAATCAAGCGGGGATAAGAAGAAATCCTTCCCTTCGGGAGTTCCAAAAATAATCGAAAACATATATTTTTTTCATGATTTTAACTTTAAAAATTATTGTTCTAGGCTTACTAATAAGTGCAGGTGTAGAAATGGGTGTAGTATTCGGTACATTAATCTTAGGAATTTTTAGAAAATTGATTTATCCGATGGTAAGGTTTCAATTATCTAGTTATGCTATATTCTGATTTTTGTTTTTCAAGGCAGGTTTGTTCGCGCTTATTTGCCTTTTTGCTTTGGTATCTACTTTGTTTCTTAGCTTCGATCAGATGGTTTTTTTAACTTCGGACAGGTGGTTTTATTTATTTTTGATAAATCGCCCCCTGTGAATCTCAAGAGTGGGGAAGGGATGAAGAGAATTACCTTGATAAATGGTATGGACATTTATCCGTCATTTTCAACAATACTGAAAGATAAAACTAGAGGTGGAGTATTGTTAAGTAATGTTATTCTCAATCTTCATAAGCAAAACAAACTAGGTTTACCCTTATTAACACCAATAGGAATAAAAGCATCGCATGATTTAATTAATATGCTAAATTTATTACCTACTAATAATAACTCCAAATTCAAAGGTGATAATTTTTTGTTCGTTTCTTTTTGACCATTTAATTTTTAATGATCCATTAGACTATAACAGTTTAATTGTCAGCTAGAGAAGATTAATCGCTATAAAAACCTTTAATTAAAGCTAGTTTTTCATATTGGGTAGCCACAATTCACGTTTAAGAATTGGGATTATACTGATGCGTTTATTACAACTTCTTTAATAACTAGCGGTGAACATTAGATCGTAGCATTTTACTACTTTAATCTCTTGTTTCAGAAAAATTTAAGAAGATTGTTTTAGGCATAGAGGAGACTGGCATTTTACCAACTAACTCCTAATTGAATTTTCTCGGACTACGACCGGGCTGAGAGGCATGCTTATTACACGGTATGATATTCTACTAGACCAAACAAAGCATCTAGTGGCCCTAAGTCTCTGAGCAAAAGTTTAATCTGTCCCAGCTATAACTGCCCTTGAATAAGGTGGAATAGGCCAGTTTCTGCCCTGTGGTGTATTCCGCATAATACGAAACGTAGGATTAAAATAAAATAAAATATGAAAAATAATATGGCTTTTGTTTGTTATTTGTGTGCTAAAGATATATTGGTGTTACTACCAGGTAAAACGATTAAGCGAAGTAGTATGCTATACATGAGAACTACACAGTCCCATGTCTTACCGGGATCTATAAGACGAAACAGTTCGATTGCATCGGTCCCGCAGGGACCTACTAAATACCAGAATCTTCAGCCTAATTTCGTTACTGGGTTTTCCGATGGAGAATGTTGTTTTAAAATTATTTTTTGTAAAAGTAAAACTGTAAAAACGGGGTGGAGTGTAAGATGCGAGTTTTCGATCGAATTATCTAATAAAGATAAAGCATTATTAGAACAAATATGATTATTTTTTGGGGGTAGGATCCTTAACAATTAATAAAACAAATAAGTCAGTTATTTATTCTGTTACTTGCGGATCTAACCAATGTTATAGTATCACATTTTATTAAAAACTCGAGGGCCTTATGCCCCTCGTTTCAGCCACCGGCGGCAGAAACTTCTAAACCGCTTCTTCATGAGGAAGAAAAAAAAATTCGGCAGGCCCCCTTAAATTAACCTTTTTTAAGTAAAGTGTCTACAAAGCGCTTCTTTTCCTAGGAGCTGGTGCTGTAATTCATGCTGTTAGTGATAATCAAGACTTTAGAAAATATGGAGGATTACGCGTATTTTTACCTTTAAGCTATTCAGTAATGTTAATAGCTTCACTTAGTTTAGTAGCTTTCCCTGCCGAGCTTTTTGGGAAATTGCTCAATGTGGGGTTAAACTATCAAATTCCGGGGACTCCCTAAAGCTTCTGATACCAAGCTATAGTCGAAATGCTATAAGTGGATGAACTAATCACTCATGTATGGTAACAAGTCAGGAAGATATTTTTAAAAAAAAATGGGTAATCGCGGATCTAAATCCTGTAGCGTATGCAACAGGTAAAAGAGCAACGAGTAAATGGTAGTTGAATACACTTACTATGTGTATTTTTAGATATACTCTAATGGGTTTCGAAAGAAACTATCCAGTCAGAATCCCGGGGCCTCCGGCCCAGCCCAACGCCTAAAGCGGCTAGGGCTTCTAAGCAAATTAAATAAACATAATTAGATCTTAATTTAGATAGTTTCGTGGGGGGGGGGGCCGGCTCGCCGGGCTCCTTCGAAACGTAGGCGCGAGGACACGCCTTCGTAAAGCTTTAAATAAATCAATTTTTGGGGAGCATGCACGCTTCCTGGGGTTTTGGTTAATTTTCGGTTTAATCGAGGCCAATAGTGTAAAAATTAACACAATTATAATATTACAATTTTAAGTGTATCAATAATAAATTAAAAATGAGAATTCGAATTTCTCTCTTGGTTTAATAGCTATATTTAGGGGGCCTCGAGACCGAGGGGGAGGAAAACAAAAAAGTTTGTATTTACCATAAGTAATGAAGTGACTTTTTAGTGTAATTGGTAACACACCGTACTATGTAACGGGATATCGGTTCAATTCCGAGTATGAAAGCACTTGAAGCATAATTAATTGAATTAACAATGAAATAGACGATTTTTAGGGTCGGCCCACTTGGTAAATTTTATTTTTATTACATAGGGTGGGAGTCTCAATATATTTATTTACCAAAAATGAGTGTAGCGGCGCGTTTGCGCGAGCGATAGCTGCATTCCTGTGGCGTTTGGTTTGGGATATAGTGTAAGATTTTTTTTCTTCTAATTCGTTAGCCCGAATTTTTTGTTTAGATCAAGGATGGCTAAATCTTTTAATAAATGCAGGCATACAAACTATTAGTTGGTACTCTGAACAACAGCTGCTTGAAGAGTATTTACCTCCATTAAGCGTCGGTTATTAGCTGATGGGGTAACAGTGACTGGGTTATTAATTATTTCCAACCCAGATAACCGTCCTCACCGTTCGGAGAGTTATTTCCTCACTGAAGGTGAGTTTTCATATTCCCTTTTTAAGCAGGGGTCCCCATCAAATAAAATTTGAAGGGACGCCGTCGGCGGGGGGGGGGTATGACTTTTTATTAGTTTTCTTATTATTAACTTGAGTCAATATAAAATACATTTCATGAAAAATAATCAAAAATTATTAGATCTTAACTCTGCAATGGGCTCTACTGACGTAAAATCTACTTCTCCTTTGAATTCAAATTCCAAATTGGATCCTTGATGAGTCACAGGGTTTGTAGACGCTGAAGGTTGCTTCCGTATTTCTATTCTTAAAAATAAAGAATTAAAAACTCAATGAGGAGTTCGAGCTTTTTTCCAGATATCTTTACATCTAAAGGATAAAGCTATCTTAGAATTAATTCAATCAAAATTAGGAGTAGGAAAGATTTATACAGCTGGCCCAGCTGCAGTTTCATTTGAAGTACATTCAATTAAAGAGTTAGGAGTAATAATTGCGCATTTCGATAAATATCCATTAATAAGCCAGAAACGGCCCGATTTTGAGTTATTAAAAATAGCTGTAGGTTATATGCAAGGTGAGCATCTAACAATGGAAGGACTAAAAAAAATAATTAGTATTAAAGCTTCCATGAACAGAGGTCTTCCAGATGGATTAAAGGAAGCTTTCCCTGATATAATTCCAGCCGCAAGACCTTTAGTTCAAAGTCAATCAAATCCAGATCCTCATTGAGTAGCAGGATTCACGAGTGGTGAAGGTTGTTTAATTGTTAGGATTAAAAAATCATCAACACATCGAACAGGCTTAGGGGTAGAATTAGTATTTCAAATAACTCAACATACTCGAGATGAGCAACTTCTTCTTTGTTTTATAAATTATTTTGGTTGTGGGAGGTATAGACAAAGAAGAGGTGGTTTGGCAGGAGATTTTAATGTAAGAAAATTATCAGATCTTACTGAAAAGATTATTCCATTCTTTGAAATATAATAGGAGTAAAAGCTAAAGATTTTGAAGATTTTAAACAAGTTGCAAAATTAATGAAGAGCTCAGCTCATTTAACTTTAGAAGGGTTAGAGCAAATCGAACAAATCCAGGCAGGAATGAATCGAGGAAGATAAAGCCGTAATACAACCGCCTGAGGTCCTCATAAGTAATTAACCCATTTCATTTATAATATATCTTAAAATTGGATTTGTGTACTTTTTTACTGCCCCCGGCAACCCTAATACCGGTGGGGGAGGCTATTTAAAAGATCTTGTTTATATTTGTAAGATAAATCTGATCGCCATGTATATGACTGGTTTTTATTCAAAAGATTTTATACTTGAGTCTGCTTTTGGTCAATTTTATTTTTCTAGTATTGTAGTTTACTTTATTGCTACTATAGGAGCAATCTTTACTACACTATATTCAGTTAAAGTTTTATATTTAACTTTCCTATCTAATCCTAATGGACCTTTAATAAATTATAAACAAGCACATGAGGGTGATCTTTTTATGAGTATTCCGTTAATCATATTAGCTATTTTCTCAATTTTCTTCGGATATATAGCTAAAGATATTTATATCGGTTTAGGGTCTAGTTTTTTCGCCGATAACAGTCTTTTTATTCACCCTTCGCACGAAAGTATGATCGAGACTGAATTTGCAGTGCCTACATTCTTTAAACTATTGCCTTTCATTTGTACTATTTTCTTCTCGGCTTTAGCTTTAGTTATATCTGAATTTTATCCGTCTCTTCTCGTCTCATTTAAGTTTACACGTTTTGGGTATAATATATTTGGCTTCTTTAACCAACGTTTTCTAGTCGAGATGTTCTATAATAAGTTTATAACAGGATTGGTATTTAATCTAGGAGGACAAACAACTCGTATTCTGGATAAAGGTGCTATAGAGTTAATTGGTCCTTTTGGTCTAGAAAAGGGGTTATTACTTTTAAGTAAGAATCTTGCTTCTTTAGAAACTGGTGTTATTACAACCTATGCTTTATATATCCTAACTGGTTTTGTCTTTTTCATCTTAATTTCATATCTGTGATTAATAGATGAAAGTTTATTAATTTTAATTCTTTTCGCTCTTTTCTCTGTTATTAATACGGGGTTTGTGGTTAAACAACAAACCTTTATATCCAGTCCCCGCAGGGCCCTCCCGGAGGGAGGGAGCATTTTTTTGTAATATGAAAATAAAAATCGGGAGGAGACGCAGATCTTGCCCGAATTAAGAAGAAGAAGAAGTAAAAAAAAATAAGTTTTACTAAAAGTAGATTCGATTAGATGAAAAAAGTATGGAGGTCCGTATATCATTTTTTGATTTAATTCATCCTCCGAAGGAGGACGAATAAATATTTATAAAGAGTTGTTAGGTTATAAATAATATAGTTATTATAAGGGTAATGGCTTAATTGGTAAAGCAAATGACTTTTAATCATAGGAGTTCGGGTTCGAGCCCCGATTACCTTAATTTTAGTAACCTAATTTGGTTACTAATAATGACTAATTAAATATTCTTCATTTTCTAAAAGTAACAATATATTTTTGTAAATGCTTCTATATAATAATGCAGTAGAATTCTTTTTCTAAAAATGGCCATAGGTTAACTGGTAGACTAGTCATTTTCCACATGATTTGTGCCGATTCGAATTCGGCTGGCCATAGCTAATTAGTAATTATTTAGATAAAGATGTTTTATCTAAAAGGGCTAGTAACTTAATAGGTAAAGGCCTTTCTTGTCGAGAAAGGAAATGCTGGATCGAAGCCGGCTTAGCTCGTAAAAGTCTAACTAGATCGCCGACCTCCGCTCGGGGATCCATAAATGCTGGATCGTCCCCTGTTTTTTTATCTTTTATTCCTCCGGAGGAGGAATAACAGGAGCCGCTTAATTAAAAAAAAAATCTGGGTAAGCAAGCAGCCAGTAAAATATATTAAGTTTGAAGGACTCCGGCCGGTAGTCTCTTCGGTAAATATATACTCTTTAAGGGAGTATGGAGCCCTGCGGGGAGGAGAAGGCGCTGATTTGTTGTTTTCCATGGTACAAAGTTTTTAATAAGGTAGTCGGGAGTCGAACCAGAATTCTTATGACCAAAAATCATTTGCTTTAGCCATTAAGCCACTACCTTTATACGATAAACTCCTGTTACTTTTAACGGCCCTTCGGATAAAACTAGTTTTATAACTAAATAATGGAGGGCTTTAAGTTAAATTAACGCTTCTCCCTCCGACGTTTACGTGATTAATAATTAATCTTATTAGTAAGATAACCAAATGTAACCTAGTCCTCTTCGTATGGATATTCATCATAATCATCCTCATTTACAAACACATGTACCCTAACAACACTTATTGGGATTGCAGCATTAACGGTACAAACATAATTTATAACCATAATTAGTCATAAAGGGTTGTACCCGTCTCTCATATTAACTTTTCACTCTTTGGTAAATCCACTTCAATCGTCGGTTATTAACTCCACACTAATTCTTCAAGACACACTTCGTTTATGTAAGTCTGTTGTCGAATCTAAAACTTCGGCTTCTAGTTGTGAAATGAAATCAAGATATTTTTTTATAAAAGTTTCAATTCTCAAGCTACTAGGATCCATATCACAAAATCGGAAAAGAAAGGATAACTCACAAGAAATATTAAGCATAATAAAATTTATATAAATAACAGCATATAGCTGTACTTGGTAGGTCAAGTTATTAGGTATTTACCCTTTCATCTACAATCGATATATGTTTAATAGGCTTTATGTAACATACATTAGCTAACCTTCTCCTATTTACGGTTTAAGCCGTGATTAATAATCAATCTTATTAGTAAGATATCCAAACATTAAACAGGATTTCGAAAACTAATATAAAGCTCCACTTTAGCGCGATCATATTTTTTTTTTCTATACTCCCTTGCAACCAAATCCCGAAATTCTAATATGCTATCATGGTGATATCATGAACATTCACGCAATCATACTTTTCTTTTCCCTTCCTTAGTGTCAATATAGCAAGTAAATAAAACAATTGAATCATCCCAATAACAATCCGGCTCATAAAGCTCCATTTCCAACTGTGCAGCAAAACCATCAAACGCTAAATAAAAATCCTCAATACTCAATCAACTTCATCAAGTTTTATTTTTTAATTTTAATAAACTAAATTTAAAGTGTAAATCACAAGCAGGCTTTGGGTTGTATAGAATTTTTAACATCTTTTTTTTTTTTTTTTTAATAACAGCATATCACTGTACTTGTGTAGGGCAAGTTATGGTTTATTTTAAACCTTCATCTACATTTATAATTAGTGGGCTCTTAAAAGCTAATGCTCCATCACGATCAATCAATACTAAAATATAAGCTACCTTCTGGATCTTTATCCATAAACTCACTCTTATATAAATTAAGTTGTTTAATTATATCTTGTTCAACAAGACGTAACCAATCAAAATTTTCAGTAGGTGTTCCATTATAGATACAACTACGTATGTTAACATAAACTCGATCAATGTTTGGGTCACGTAATCCAATTCTTAGAGTTAAATTTTTTATATAAGCAGAATCAACTCCAGTATCTTTCTTTTCAAATTCATAATCAGCTAAAAGTGTTTCTCTAAATATTTTTAATTTTTCAGACACTATAGATAAATCAATATCCCCGTTAACACAAGGATTAATACCTCATAATTTTTTCTTAGCTAAATGAATATTTTACCTTTCTATAAGTAAACATAAATATAAAATTCGAAATCTGTTCTTTATATTTATGTTTGGGGCAGTTCCTTAAACTGGCGAAAGCCTACCGGTTACGGTTAATAAACAATCATAATAAACATGACAAAAAATACGTCTACATTAAATATTAACAATCAGACTATACTAAGTCCAAACGATACTTTAGGTTTTTTAACACTCTCGATAAATCCTAATAAATCATATTTTTTTATTTATTTTGATGTTGAACTCAACAAAATTAGTAAATATGAATTTCATAAAGGAACATCTTTTTTCAGAAATTTTAATATATTTCTCGCTAACTTACTTGATACAGAAATTATGGATAAAATAGAAAATAAAGAAGGTATGAAATTGTATGTGCCTAAACACTATTTAAACAAGTCTTTAATTTCTCGTTGTGAAACATTGGGAATAGAATTAGTAAGGTATATAGACTATGATAAGGAAACACCTGAATTATTAAGAAAAATCAAAACTTATTTTAAAAGTTATAATTTATCGAAAATAACGGATGAAAAATTAAGTTTTTGAGTAAATAAAATGAATTGTAGTCTTAATCAAAATAAATCTATAGGACATAAAGGTTCTTGGGAAAAAACATTAAAACCTTATATTTGCAAACGTATGTATTCATCAGGATTGCAAATTAGTGAAAAACAATATAATGAGATCAACAAATGGAAGACTTATAAAGTTGCAATTACTGATTTAAAAGTTGAAGATACAATCAATAATCTAGTTGGAAATTTTTGAAAAGATGTAATAGTTAAAGAGTTAGAAAAAAACACCAAATTAAAAATATCTATTCAACTTAGAGTTCAACTTGAAAATTTAGAGATTCGTTCTTTAAGCTATTTGGACACTGTGGTTTTAACGGATTTAAATTGAGCATGTGAAGCTTTATCGTATTGTTATTCAAAAGCATTGGATAAATATCACAAACCCGATTTTAAAAATTTAATTATTGAGTATAAAGTTTGTCCTGAAGATTATAAACGTAATTTATCAACTAAAACTTTTGATCAGGTTAATAAAAAAGCAGGTTATAGTCATACTCTTTTAGGTTATAATATTCCTACTAATATGGACTTTAGAAAGTGAGGACGTTATTTCTTAAACATAAACACTAAAATATGAACAGTGTTATTGGACAACAAATTAATAGCTGAAATTGATGAAAAATATAATGAAAATAAAGTTTATATATTTAAAAAAACTTTACAAGGGAAATTGACCGTATTAAAATTTGTGGATAAAGTAATTTACTCATCATTTAATAAAAAAACATTAAAGTTTTCAATGTTTGAAAGATTATTTGGCAATAAATCAATAACTTTCAAAGATGGAAAAAAAGTTCTACAGACAGAACAAATTAATCCAAAATTCATTCCATTGGTTAAAAGTCAGAAAATTCCTAGTGAGAAATTTATTACCATGGATCTTGAAACTAGAACCTTAGGTGATAAACTTTCACCAATTTGTGTATCAACATATAACGGTAAAAATAAAACAACATTCTGGGTGGGTGACTTTAATTCGCCTGAAGCAATGCTAGAAAATTCTATTAGATCTCTTTTAATCCGTAAATATCATGGGTATAAACTGTATCTGCATAATTTTTCATATTTTGACGGGGTATTCCTATTAAAAATTTTAGCTCAAATGTCTGGTATAAAAATCACTCCTCTTATTAGAGATGGTAGAATACTAAAAATAGTAATACAATTTGATCAAGTAATAAAAGGTAAAAACAAATCTGGTAAAGATAAGGTTGTATACAGAGGATCTATTACAATTTTTGACTCTTTACTTGTAATGACATCAAGTTTGGAGAAACTAGCAAAAAATTTTAATTGTGAGTCTAAAGGAATGTTTCCTCTTAAATTTCTTAATAACATTAGCACACCCTTAAATTATATAGGTGAAGTTCCGGATATTGAATATTGCTATCACCCGGATCCTTTAACACAAGCAGATGCGTATAAAAAATTTTCCAAAAACTATAAGGACTATATTTCAACATTTAAAAACATGGAATGAAACCTTAAAAAGGAATTAATTAAATATTGTGAGCAAGATGTTATAACTTTACATCAAGTGATTACTAAATTCACTACAGAAATATATAAAAAATTTGGTATTGATATATCTAGATATCCTACATTACCATCAATCGCATTTGCCATATATAGAAGAAAGTATATGCCCAAAGATATTATTCCTATACTACTAGGTGGAGTATTCAATGATATTAAGTTAGCTTATTATGGGGGATTTGTAGATGTTTATAAATCGTATGGTGAAAATGTAAAAGGTTATGATGTAAATTCACTTTACCCTAGTTCTATGGAAAGTAAGCCAGTACCAGTGGGAAAACCGATCTTTTTCGAGGGGAATCCTCTTTTAAAATTCTCAAGTTTTTTTTGTTTTGCTTATGTTGAAGTTGAAGCCCCATTAAATTTAAGAACCCCAATTCTTCCGTTTAAAATAAAAAATCGAAATGGTGGATCTTCTACTATAAACCCAGTAGGAAACTGAAGCGGATGATACTTTAGTGAAGAAATTAAGAATGCTGAGAAATATGGTTATAAATTTAAAATAATCAAAGGTTATCAATTCCAAAAGAAAAAAATATTTTCTCATTACGTTAAAGAGCTTTATGACATAAAATGTAATGTTACACCCGATAATCCTTGATATAGCATTTCAAAACTTTTATTAAATAGTTTATATGGCAGATTTGGTATGAATCCTGAAATGGATAAAAATGAATTAATGGAAGATGTTGGTTTTGAAGAATTACAAAAAAGTGGAGCTTTTGATATAAAAGATAAGATTAAATTAGGAAATAAAGTCTTAGCAATTTATCATGGAAAGGACTCACAAGATGATCCTAACGTTTCAATCGCAGTTTCTGCAGCAATATCCGCATATTCTCGTATTCACATGACTCATTTTATAATGAAATATTCGGATTCTATTTGTTACATTGACACTGATGGTATAAAAACTACATCACCGATAGATAATGAGGAAATTGGAAGTGAATTAGGAAAAATGAAGTTTGAAGGTGAATTCAAGGAGGCAATATTTATCGCTCCTAAAGTGTATGCTGGAATTGCAACAGATATTTCTATGACTGTAAAAGTAAAAGGATTAAAAAAATCAATTTCTTATTGATTAATGAAACATCTAATTTATGTAGAAAAACTTAAAATTCCTCAGTTAAAATGAGTACGTGAATGAAATGAAGGTTTTATTCGTATATTAGATACGGTTTATACTCTTTCAGCAACTGAAAATAAGAGAATTCTAGTTAGGGATTCAACTGGTAAAATTATTAATAGTCAACCATATCAATTAGTTGATGGTATAAAAATTAAACAGGAAAAATTTATTTTATGTTATTTATCCGCTCTTTTATAATCTTCTAATTATTTATGCTTACCTGAGCCTAAAAGTTTATTATCTTTACCTTCAAATAATATTATATATCTTCCACATCCTGCCCCTTCAGTGATTTATATTTATCCTCATCTACCTTCAGTTATCTATCTATTACCGCCATCGCTGGAGTTCACTATCGGTTTAAATATAAAATTCCCAAACATGTGTTCTATCGGCCCCGGAGGGGATAAAATCTATTTTCACTCCGGATGCGGAGCCCGCTTTTTCTTTCCCCTCCCTTTTTTTATTAAATAATAAAAAAAATAAAAAAAAGCGAAGAAGAAAAAATAGTTAAACAACCGGAGGAGGGAGTGATGAAGAAGAAAAATAAATAAGACAAACCGAAAAGGATAAACCTAAATTTAAATGATAGTTTCTGCCGCCACCCCTCTGGGGTGGCTGAAACGTAGGCGCGCGCGCGCCTTCGGAGAACAAACATCGCCCCTCCGGGATGAAATAAACCAATGTAACAGGGCGTTAGATAACCAACTATAAATCATTTCAATTTATGAATATGATTCAAAGTTGAACGAGATGTGGGAATAAACCTTTCCCTTCGGACACGAACAGCTAAAAATAATCGGCCGGCCCGGTTCGGACCGGACGATTCGTCGCGCGCTGCGCACGCACCGAATCTTGGTAATATTGAACCTCCACCACCTTTATGCGAAGCGTCAATTTTCTTGTACCACGATCGTGATACATTTTGTACAGTAAATATATAGCTAATATAGTGGTTGCAATTATTATAAAAGATGATGGGAGTATAGATAGTTCGCGGACTTCCAATGAACAAGGAATATTAAAGTCTTCAGGACTAGGTACAGTATTTATGTCAGTTTGTGTAGCTTTATGGATAGAAAATAGTCTATCACATAATCTATAACTTCTTTCTACTGCGCCATCCATAATTTCTGCCGCTTTGTTAATTACTTCTAAATTAGTATTAACTTGATCTGTTGCAATTTCCAGATTTGCTGATGCATCGGTACTAGATTTAAATATACTATTAGTTTTATCTAACGTTACATTAAGATTTTTAAGAGTTGCATCTAGTTTATCTGCAACTGTTGTTACTCTTTCTAATTGAGCTTCAATTTTATCCAGATTTTCCAATGAAAGTCCTAGATTATGATTTGTTATTTGTGTATCACTTCAATCATAAGGTGTTTTATTACTACTTGATGAAGAACTATTGTAGTACGCTGAAGATCAAGCACAAATTGTAGGGTAATAATATATACCTAGTCCTATTACTAAGAGACTTCCCCCAATTAATGTTCAATCTGTAATAGTTAAGTTGCTAATAAAGTTGAATATATTATCACTTATATGGATGTCCTTTTCTATGTCGTTAACTGTTGGATCTTGTGTTGGGCTAGGCACTATAGAAGTCTTAGCTGGGTAGAATAAGGGTGAATTTGTTAATGGTAGATTAGTAGGAGAAATAGGAGAAGACGGTGAATTTATATCTGCCAGATGTTGATCTAAACATTGTCAAAGATCTCTATGAAAATAAAGGATAATAAATATTACCACAAAGATAACAAATATTAAGATAGTATAGAAGTAAGTATTGTTAGCAAAGAAAATTTGAAAAAGGTTTGTCATGATTTAATTGAAATTTTATTATAACCTATATATAGATAAAATAATATATAAACCTTTCTAGTTAAAGTCCTATCGAATGAAAGTTAAATTGAATTACTGTTCATATATTATTTCTTAAAGTAGTTAATTGAACATTAGAGGTTTTACAACCTAATGGAACAGGAAGGGCTTTAAGTAAAATTACTCTTCTCCCTAATTACGTACTTTAATAAACGTGATTAGTTTTAGATCTCTAGTTAGATCTGCAAGATGTTAAGGTTAAATTACAATAGCTAAATGTAAAACATTTGTTACTTTTCATCTAAGGCCGGTGTGTCCCTTGGATGAAAATAGGGAGGTTAATATACATAAATATTAATTAGAGTTAACTCACATCAGAAGTAGAATTAAGACTTGAATTAAGTTTACTCACTCATAATTTAAATTTTTCAAAATTAGCTTTTGTTAAATTATAGCTTTTGAAATATAGTTTTATGTTTTTCAAGAATTCAGGTCTATTCTTATCATGATCAAGATATTTAATTAACTCTAACCCTAAAGTTTCACAGCGAGCAGTAATCGATTTATTTAAATAGTTTTTAGGTACATATAACTGCATACCTTTTTTATTTTCCATTTCAGATATTTCTGAATCTATTGTTTCACTCACAAAGGCATTGAAATCTTTGTAAAAAGATGTACCTTTATGAAATTCATATTTAGTAATTAGATTACTTTTAATGTCAAAATAGATGAAAAAACATGAATTGTTGGGATTTATTATTAGTATAAAAAATCCTAAATCTTTATTATCCGAGAAAGTAATGTTTTTATTCGTCATGATAGAGTTTTAATATATAACCGGTTTTGACCGATACCCGTTAAGGCTTATTTACCTAGGCGTATTTAATGACCTAAGATTTACAGGATATACTAAATTGGCATACCTGAAAGCTAATAATAACACTTTTTTTTAACCAATGATGGTAAAAATAACTTTTACTGTCGAGAAGTAAATTAGGTATAGTCTTACATCTACAACTAATAAACTTTTCAGACTAACCAAGCCAGTCTAAGTACTGGCCTTGAAATAAAGGTAATAGATTTACCAGGGCTTTATTTAACGATTAGACGTCAATCTTCTCCCCTAAAATGTATAGTTAAATACAATGATAAGAAATACTAGTAAAAAGGAATAGAAATAAACCTAAGAATTGCCTACGCATGAAACACAGAAAGTTAGAGTTTTTAAGTCTTTAAGGTCAGCGCAGATTCAAGCTAGGTCGTATATTTTTTCAAAAGTACGCCTTTTACAACTTGAAATCCTAACTGTAGAGTCGTAATAGGTATGAGTTTCACCACTTAGTGTAACGTGTATGATAATCGGTTTGCCGGCATATTGTGAAGGAGCATCTCCGTAATATTGACCCTCGTAGGTGTCTGCAAATCGTTCAAATGCGTCGTCACAGTAAAATTGTAGATTGCAGGATCCGTCGAATTCGTAAGTAAATATAATAGGTTCGTGTAAGTATTGTGTATCCATATAAAGATATATATTATATAACAGCTTTAAAGCTATACTCATTTAGCTACTCCTTAGTTTTGTAATATAAATAAGCAGGATTAAGATATAATCTTATCCTACTTTTAGTAGTTTAAAATTTTTTCTCTGTATTATTATTTTTATTTTCTAGAGGCAAAGAAAAAGCAGCCGAAGGACCGAGAATAAATAAGTAGAAAAAACCACGATTATCGTATAAATGACAGGGTGCAGTAGTAATAAAAGATAAGCTTGACCCCGGAACCTATTCAGAATAAACTAACTAATTTATCTAGAGTCGATTTCTGTATAATAGATAAATTAGTGGTCAAACTAATTAATGCTGAGTTTTAAGAAATGTAGACCGGTAGGTCTTTAGTGGCTACCTATCGGTAATCTAAAGCTTTCAGCCTTATTGTATTATAACCTTGTGCCCCGTATATAGTCAATTTCCATAGGACCCAAGAATAATTTTAATTAAGGATCTTGGATTTGTAGGGTACCATGAAACATTATAAGACTTAAGCTAGTATATTATAGTTAACCTGATCCTATAACTATGTAGCTCGGAAACTACCTTTCAGTCATTGCTCATTTAGATCAAGGGTTATCCTATATTGACGGTCCGCATTGAAGAGTACTACAGGAACCAATAACAACTGTATCCTAATTAATTATAAATATATTGACGGAATAAATAATATATATTAAAATCTATATATCTGTATAAACATATAAGAAGATATAACAAATAAAAATAATAATAATATCTAGTCTAAGGTAGTGTACGAATACACAGGAAGTAGACAACTTATGAATCTATTTTCCTTTGGGCACTAAAAAAGGTAAAAATTTCTAAATCCAAATATCAAGGGAGACCAACCAATTAATGCTGATTTTTTTGACAGGTAGCCCGGAAGGGCTTTAAGTAATAATATAATTTAAAATTACCCTTCTCCCGAAGGGGCGCTCGCGCCCCAACGTTTCAGCCACCTTCAAGTGGCGGCCGAAACTATAATTTAGATCGTTTCATTTCCGGTTTGTCTTATTTATTTTTCTTCTACGAAGAAAAAGCAACCGAACAAAGGTTTCAATAATAAACCTTTATACTAAAAGGGTATAATAAAATTTTAGGTCTTCGAATTTAAATGCCCGCTCCGCGGATTAAATAACTAATATTCTAAACGGAATAGTAATAACATTATCTGTTCGCGCTGTTTTTAATAAAATTAAAAAAAAGCGCACGAACGTTATAATTAAGAAAGTAACTATTAAACCCCTAATTTGGTATATTTCATAATAGTTTATGGAATTTGAGGTTCGACTCCTTTATAGAGGAAATGCCATTCAAATTAATTCGTCCGCTCCGCGGATAAAATGAATAGTCAATGCGATCACTTCTAGACGCGAATTAAAATTATTTATAAGGGTATCTTTCTTGACATTGTTATATTTTCCCACTGTTTTGTATCCAGTTATACATGAAGTGATGAATCTAGATATGCACGTAAATTTACACCATTCCATCTTCTCCACCCTTTATTTTTAATCTTTCTTAATCGTCGGCGTGCCTTCAATATGGTTTTTAGCAAGAACCGAAACCAGATTGCATGACTAAACTTTATAAAGTAAAGGAAAGGTTGCTATTGGTAGGGCAAGATATTTGCTAAATATCGTGTATATTAACACTTGATGGTTCAAATCCATCCTTTTCCGAAACCGATAACTTACTTAAGTATACAGGGCTCTGCTAAACTAATTAGCCCAAAGACAGTAATCTTGCTAATTTTTACGGCTGATAACTCAGTACTTGTGTAAGCGACTCGGTGGCAACCCTGAGTAGGTCTGGCCAAAGCCAGAGAGGTCGGGCCAATCTCTCGTATCCCCAAACTCCCGGAAGCTTAAAAGAAACACCTAATAGAGGATAACCCTCAATTTTTCTATAATTTATAGAAGCAGGTGGTGGGGAATTTCAGGATGTAAGCAGAACTTCGTTCTTTCTACCTCTTTAACGCTTACAAAACGTTGGAAAATGAATATTCTATATAGAGATATATTGATTGAGAAAACTCTTATTACAGCCCCCAATTAGCTCGGACTAATACAATTACTAGATAGGGGGGTTCATTGTTACCTTCAGAAATCCATATAGGAGATTCGTAGGGGGGGGTAACGGTAAACCTTTATCGCTCGAACCGAGGGTGTTAGATCCTCATGATCTATACCTAGATGGCGCTTATAATCCATTTCAAAAAAAAATAAATAAAATTAAAGCGGATAGCTACTATTACTCCACTGGTGGTGGAAAGCTACTATTGGACTTATACGGGAAGCAGCATTATCGCGTGAACCTCGTAAACCCTTTAAACACTCTGAAGACACTAAATGTCGGTGAGTAACTCAAAAAGACAACCCGTGTTTGCTACAAACGATGTAACAGGCGAAATTAAAGAATTTTCTTCTATTAGTAAAGCTGCAAAGTTTGTTGGAGCAAGTCTAGCACATGTTGCCAGATGTTTAGTAAAAGATAAAAAGTATAAAGGAAAAGGATACACTATTGCAAGAATATCTGAATAAGTATTCTAGATGTATTATTATTTAATATATATCTATAATACAAAAAGAGTATAATTTAATTGGTAAAATGCAACTTTAATAGGTTCTTCAGTAGAAAATGTATTTCTATAGGAGAATAGAATTGGAAAAACCTTAGAATAGGGAGGGATATCCTACAACTGATCTTCATAAAGCTTGAGGTTTTAATACATGTAGCCAAAACTAAATGATTTTTACTATTTCAAAAGTGGCATATATGACACGGGTTATGAATCTTCACATTTACTTAAAATATAATTTATATTTGTACTGTTAATACTATATTTCCGTTAGGTAATGTGGAGTAGTGGTGTATGTAAATGAGATTTATAGTTTGGAGCATTAAGATTGCTTTTACTTTAGGTTTATTTTTGGTTTATTTACCAGTATTAATACAGATGTATAGTAAGAATAAAGGATCATCTTTTGAATTATTAGTAAGAAATTTTAATAGGTAATTTCTTGTATTAAAACTGATCATGTAATAAACTCTTTGATCAAAATAAAGCTACACAAACTGTAGAATCAGCTGTTGACACATCATCTCAATTTTCGGAGGGTGGTTATATCATTTCTTGTCCCTTGGAAGTAAGTGAAGTTTTTAACAATATACTTATATATCCTATTAGTTTAATATTTATTATATTTATAAGTATATACATATGAAAATATATGAAATTAAAAAAAATAGCTTTAATTTCGATGATTAAGCCTTCAAAAAAAAAATATAACATATAATTAAATGTCAAATACTAACCTTATATTTTCTGACTTACTCGAGGGGAAACAAAAAAAAACGTTTGTTTTCCCTTCTATTAATAATTCATGCCCTTTAAAAACTATCTCACAATATTCCTTTGTTTCAGGCATGCAAGTATTCAATAAAACTCTAAATCTTGGCTTTCCTAATCTTATGTTAAGTGGAGTTATTGTTGTTATTCAATTAACTAAAATTCCACATCCTGTCCTTCTTAACCTAGAGCCTTTAACAATAACTTTATACTTATTTTTCGGTTGCAGATCTGCACAAGTTAGATGCATGACAATCTCTTATAAACCCCCTAATAAAATAGATATGTATAGTTTTACAAATTATATATACAGTAATCATTTTTTTACTATTCCAGCTGGACTTCATTTGCTGGCTGGGGGGGTACCAATGCAATATTGTTAGTTGCTAATGAATATGCTAAAAATAGAATTACGGATCATCTTTATGTTATAAAAAACACACCACTTTTAATAAATCCATATTTCTGGAGAGATAAAAGAATGCCTCAAGCTATTAAAATTCTTCAGGCAAAAATAGTCAAAAAAGATATTATGATTAATCTTCTAGAAGATGGTATTGTTAATCTCCCAAAAAATTTAAAAATTATAATAGATGGATATAATTTACATATACATAAAAAATTACATAATATTAGTCCTGATGCTTATCATAATCTTAGTTCTGAGGATGCACAAAAATTCGTTAATAATCTCCATTGGGGTAGTCATAAATGTACTATAATTGAATAACTTTTAATTACTTAATTATTTATGTTTTCAATATTGCATATTTCCATTAACTCATATTTAGCTAGAGCCGTATCTTTAGGTTTAAGACTTGCTGCTAACATAGAGGTTAATTTGTCGAAAAACAAATTTAACCTTTATAAGAATCCAGGAACCCTTCCGAAAAACAATTCATCTCTTTTCCGTAAAATATAAAATATCTTAATAAGAGTATAATTTAATAGGCAAAATCGTAAGCTCCAGACTTTCAATTCTCAGTTCAAGTCTGAGTGCTCTTGTAAGTTATATATTATTAAGTTTATACAAATGGGGGCGGAGGGCGGCGCGCGCCCCACGTTTCAGCCACCGGCGGCCGAAACTTTTGGTTTAAAAAAAACAGCGCGCATTTTTATTTTACATAAAAATTCCTTAATAAATAAGAGTATAATTTAATTGGTAAAATGTGAAACTTCAAATTTCTTGTTCTCAGTTCAAGTCTGAGTGCTCTTGATTGGTAGTCTTCTCGACCAATATCTAATAAAGTTAAACTAAAATAGTTTAAGGGCCCTCCGCTCCGCAGCGGGCCCAACTAGAGTAATATAAATTTACATCTAAAAAGAATTTAACTAGGTATAATTTGTAATGGTCTTTTTCTTATCTTGGCTTTAAGTTCTATTAGGTTTTAAAAGATGTGTGTACTCTGAGAGGTTGGCAAAACGCGTACTGTAATTCTACGATAATTACAAAATTTTAAGATCGGTCCTATACCTAACTTCGATGTAGCAGTGAATTGGTAAACAACATGTTTATACAGGCTGGGCAAGGTGAGAGCGGATACTTGAGTCACATTTTTTTTAATACTGAACGGATGATGAAGATTTATATATGATTAAAATAAAAATATGAAACTTTTAAACATGATCGAAGGCGCGCGCGCCTACGTTTCGTATTATGCGGAATACACCACAGGTGGCGGCAGAAACTCTTAAAACATGGTTATTCCAACTTTAGTCTTGAGATTCTTGAGTATTGTGAACCAGAGAACGCGATTAAAAGTTTTCCCCGGGCGATTTCTCGCCCCCTCATTTTTCTTTTAAAAGAAAAAAAGAAAACGTAGGCGCGCCTTCGAGAGCAGTACTTTTTAGATCTTCTAAACCCTGAATACAATATTTTAAAAACAGCAGGTTCAAGTTTAGGCCGTAAGCACTCAGTAGAAGCAAAAGCAAAAATGGCTGAAGGTAAACTGGGTCGTAAGTTGTCAGAGGAAACAAAACTAAAAATTAGTGATTATAGAACAGGCCGTGTTCATTCTGCTGAAACAAAGGCTAAAATGGCAACTAACCTTGGCCGTTAGCTCTCAGAGGAGACTCGAGCAAAAATAGCAGCAAGCAAAGGTCATAAACTGGAAGTTTATGACATCATAACAGGCGATACAGCTATGTATGATTCTACACGTAGTGCTGCCAAAGAACTTGGTACAAATCATAATACTATAAGGAATTACATAAAAAATAAAAAGTTATATAGGGAAAGATTTCAGATAGTTGAACTTTTGTATAAAGTGTAAAATAGAAAACGTTAGAACTAATCTTGCTAGTTGGTTTGTGGGTTTTGTAGGTTTGGTTTGGTTTTTATTCGCGCTTAGTTTATGATTGCCTTCTTGTTTTTGTACGTTGCTTAATGTTCATTTGCTTTAACTTCAATGACCCCTGGGGGCCTCGGGTTTATTTTTAATAAACCTTTATAAAAGAGTAGTGAAACTTCTACTTTTTGGGAAGTTGGGAGGCACACGGTTTTTTAACTTAATTGGTAAAGTGTATTTTTGATAAGAATATGTTTCAAGTTCAAGTCTTGAAAGAACCATGTTAGTCTCATTATAGAAAGGCTGGGAAAATGGAATGTTTTTTTTTTTAGAAGCCGTAATGGCTGCGGAGCCCTAAAACTACAATAACTTATTAAAGAGCGAAGCGCCTTAATTGGTTGCTATATATTTTTTTGCGGAGCCCCAATAAAAGAGAATTGGCTGAGTCTGGTCTAAGGCGATAAGCTTGAGTCTTATTTGACTAATAATATAGTCACATCCGTTCAAATCGGATATTCTCTGAAGTGCAAATATTTTAGGCTTGCTCGGCGTCCCTTCGGGGACTAAATAATATTCTTAAATCTAAACGGATTAGAGCCAGGTTGGTTAGGCGCCTCATTTGGGGTGGGGTTTAGTTATGTTCGAACCATAATAATCCGATATAGTAATCTAAAAATATTCAGATTCAGATACATAATCATAATCATAATATAAAAAAAAATACAAAAAAAATATTCTATACTAAAAAAAACCCAATTTTTTTTTTCTATAAGTAAATTAATAAACGATATGGAATGTAATATCCACCATAATATTATGGATAGTATATAAAGAAACTATTACGGATTACTAGCAATATACCAAAGAGAATGAAGTTGTGTTATATTACACATGAGCTCTAAGAGAAATTAAATAATAAAACGAAGTGAAATGAAATATCTAAGTAACTTCAGGAAAAAAAATCAAAGGAGATTCTATGATTAGTGTGAATGAAAGTAGAAAAGCCTATAAGTTATTAAGTAAAATGGATATAAGTCTGTTTGAATAATTAAAGGGGAACCTTCCTCTAAGGCTAAATATGGTATATTAAGCGATAGTGAAAATAGTACCGTGAGGGAAATGTAATGAAATAGTAGTTTTATAAGCAGCTCGATCAAAATTTAAATAAATAATAAGAGCGTACCTTTTGCATAATGGGTGAATTGCTTGCCCAGAAGAATTGTGAAATTCTTTGTAATACTGACTCATGGCGGTAAAACGCCGGTATGATGATTTAATAATTATTATGCTAACGGTGAATTCTAAGGACTTATTGTCTATTGAAAATACCGTGGGAAGCAAATAAATCTTAGGAATTAAAGTTTATATAAACTTAGAGTATATATCGTGCTCATTTTTATTTTGCCCCGTAACGACTTTATTCGAAAGAATAGGACTGATTTTTAAATCGGTAACACGTCAGCACTCAAGAATTCCAAATAAGCATGGAAAGTAATTTCTTATCCTACCGGCCCGAAGGCCGGTGAGTAAATTGAAAAGACACGATTAGTAGCCGAATTAAGTCGGCTGTGCACAGAAGTCGGTGGAAGGTCCCGGTAGCTAGAAATAACTACTTATGAGAAGCCTCCTTTATGAGTAGGGATAGAATATGCCCACTAAACCGCCTGTTGACGAAAGTAGCCTAGCTTGGGCACATATGGTTTGACAATACGCCATATAATACAAGCCTTATGATTAAAATAACACATGAAAAAAAAATTGAATTTTTTGTCACTTGGGGAAAATAAAGGGGGCTCTATCTTTAAAAGATTCTATAGAGTTTCACCTAAAGCTCACTTAAAAGTATCTAATAGCTTACACGAAATAATCATAGGTTCAATGTTAGGGGATTTGACTGTGGAAAAACCAAATCTAAATTGTAATGCAAGAATGCAATTTAAACAATCTATAATAAATAAAGAGTATATTGAACATTTGTATGAATTATTCCAAGAATTTTGTGGTTCAAAACCTTTAGTTATGTCAAAATTTGATAATAGACCAAATAAAAATAAGGAATATAGTGCTATAAAATTTCAGACATTAAGTTTACCTTGTTTTAATATCTATAGGGAATTATTCTATAATTCAGAAGGTCAAAAAATTTTACCTCCAAATCTAGAAGATTTATTAACAGCGAAAGGTTTAGCGTATTGACTGATGGACGATAGCTACAAATCTGGTAGAGGACTATACATTTGTACAGAATCTTTCTCATTAAGTGAAATGCAATTTTTAATTAATATCTTAAAGAATAAATTTGATCTAGAATGTAGCTCTCATAAAGTAACTAATGGCCACAGAATCTATATCTTCAGTACATCTAAAGATAAATTAATCAATTTAGTTCAACCTTATTTCTTAGAACATTTTTATTATAAATTAGATTTGGATAAAGATAGTTAATTTGCCGGGCATCAGAACCGATAGGGGTTTAATCAAAAAACCTTTATCAAGTACAATCAATAAATTATGTTTTTTTTCAATAAATAAGAATACTTACCTAACCTTTTTTTGAGTTGAAGGTATAGTCTAATCCAGTATGAAAATATTGGTATAAATGCAGCAAGTTAATATTAGATGTAAGCAGTAATGCCTAGATAAAGCGATTATCATATAATGAGTGAATATCTAATATTAGACCCGAAACCTAGTGATCTTACCATGGTCAGGGTTATAAAAGCCCGAACGGGTTAACTACAAGATTGAGCCCTTGTAATAGCTCGAGTGAAAGTGAACCTTTTGCTATAAACCATTAAATTGACGGGAACCCCCTAAAGCAATCTTAACCAACCAAATATAGCAATATAATTTGGGGCGCAGGTAATGACTCGCGGTATGGTAAAATAAAGATTGATATACGTAAGTAAATGGGCAATCCGCAGCCAAGCGCCACTTATTCAAAAACTAAGTGGTGTGCAGTTCATCGACTAGATGGTGGTTGGCGTGAATAGCGCTTATATTATAGTCAAGCCTCACCCGAAAGGGTGCAGGATAATATAGTTAAAATCCCTATGTTTATAGGTATGAATTTCATACTCGAAAAATACAAACTTTAAATTTTAAGAATTGAAAATTACTTTTTATTGAACTTTGTTATTATTTATATAAATTAAGATGCGCAAAAAAGATTTCAAGTCACAATTTTTAGATAGACGATATATATATAAGAATAATTTTAAAAAATTAAGGTAAAATGTGTTTAGATTGGAATATATAATATAGAAGTTAAAGTAAAAATGTGGCCACAGTGTAATCTTATTAATAAAAGTAAAAGGTATATAATTGTTGCATTTTAAAAACATGACAAACAATAAAAAATATAATATTTATACAATTTCCTTTTCTTTATCGCCCAAATTGCAACATTGCCAACAAAACAAAATTAATGGTAGATCTTGCGAGGCATCTTTTGCATCTTGTTGTAAACTTAACTCCAAGGATAACTGTAATATTAACTTTATTGAGATAAAACCTATAATTAAATATGCTAATGCTGACGAAGATAAAATTAAAATCTTCGCAGATAACCGAAATAAAGCAGGCGTATATCGTTGGGTTAATAATAAAAACGGAAATACCTATGTTGGGAGTTCAGTTAGTTTAACCCGTAGATTTACTAATTACTATTCTATTGGTTATCTTTTGCGAGAATCAAAGAGTAATAATAGTTACATGTACAGAGCCTTATTAAAATATGGTTATTCTAATTTCTCATTAGAAATCTTAGAATATTGTGAGCGTGAAAATTGTATTGAAAGGGAAAATTATTACTTAGATCTACTCAAACCTGAATATAACATTTTATCTGTAGCCGGGTCTAATTTAGGCTTCAAACACTCAGAAGAAACCAAGGCTAAATTTTTTTAAGAAAACATTCAGAGGAAACTCGGCGTAAAATGAGTGAATCTAAAAAAGGTAACAATAATCCGATAAAAGCTCAAAGTGAGGAAACTCGTAATAAGATATCCGTTTCTAGAAAGGCTAACCCTAGTGGTAGCAGTCAACCATCTAGTCAAAAAATAGAAGTTCTAGATCTAGAAACTAATATCACAACTAGATATGATTCTATGCGTGAAGCATCCGGAGCCTTAAACGTTAACCTTTCCAGTGTTGGCCAATATTTACTTAAAAGTAAAAAAAACTCCCATATAAAGGAAGGTATATTATTACCAAAATTTCGCTATAACCCTCTATCTGACCCCTTTTAGATTCTACACCTATTATAGCCTTCGCTCATTAGCAAAAAGTAATAGACCTGTGGACCGGGCGCTTTTAAATAATAGATTAGTAAAAAAAAGATATACTATAAAAAGAAAAACATAAAAACTATATTATCTGCTAAATGGATAGTTAGATTTAGCCTCTATAGCGAGGGAGTGCTATAATCTCTATTTAGGGAGAAAAGTCCTAGCTCTGCCATCCATTGACTATAATGAGTGGTTAAAGGGATAATCTGTATCGTTGTAAAGATATCCGATGAATTGTGGTATGTTGGTGAACTTTCGCCCTACTAAAGAGTAATTTTTAGTTAGAATCTGGCTTATACCGGTGAAACCTAAGGGCTTTAGCCTATGGCGATACCGGGGGAAGTTTATTAAGACTTAACTTTAAAAATTATACTAGCTTAATATAACCCCGTAACGACTGAATTCGAAAGAAGAGACGATTGCATTACTTACTTTAACCGTATTAATTTACGGGAGGTTCTTCAATAAGAAGAATGAGTCTAATGCATTCGTAATACGCCAGCACTTTACATTTTCGATCTTATTATGGTTATAGTTAAATTATTGTTATTAAAAATATATGTATGTTGATAGGCTTTGTCTATCAGTCTCGCAATCTTCCGTATAAGTTTTTATATTAGTTTCCCCGCAAGTGTGTGGGATGAGGGGGAAAGTGGGATGTAGAGTACGTAGTAATACGTGCTGGAAGTGTCACATGATACCAGAGTCACAAGGAGGAGCAGCATTACTGAAAGATAGTGCAACCGTTGATAGTGATGCGCCCTGATTGGTATAAAACCTGAAAGCAATGAGATTAAGGGACGTTGTGTGCCCTAGTAGTGTTTGACACTACTAAGACTAAGTAGAGCTAATATATTAGCATAAAAATAAAAAATATAAATATGAAAAAAAATAGAGAATATAATTTTACAGAGGGATGGTTAAGTGGGTTCAGTCAATCCGATGGAAGTTTCACTGTAGTGTTTGATAAAAGAAAATCTGGGCTGTTCTTAAGACCTAAGCCTATATTTTGTATAAGTCAACATATTAGTGAATTAGAATTACTTAAAAAAATGCAACAACATTTTGGTATTGGTTTTATAACACAAAACAAAAGTAATCAATCAGTATCATTTGTAGTGACATCCTTAAAGGACATCAATAACGTTTTATTACCTATCTTTGATAAACATCCGTTAAGCCATGGTAAGTTAAAATCTTATTTAGCGTTTAAACAAATAGTAAAAAAGATGTTAAACAAGGAGCATTTAAATTTAGAAGGTTTACTTAAAATTATTGATGCTAGTTATTATATGAATAAAGCAACAAGTTTAAGAACGCCTGAATCTAAAGATAAGCTTATTAACTTTTTAAGTGCTCAACATGGTTTATTGCCTAGTGTTTCTTCTAAATCTGAAATAGATGAAGAAATGGTCTCATTTAGCCCTAAACCATTGAGTTTGGATTTTGTAACAGGATTGATAGACGGAGATGGTAGCTTTAATGTGTCTTTTCAACATAAGCCCTATCGTAGAGTTAGAGCTAATTTTACTGTTGTTCAAGAAACAGCATGTAAAGAATTATTAAGTGAGCTTAAAACTTTTTTTGGCTGTGGTAATGTGTATGATTTACCTTTAGCTGCTAGTCGTTATCAAGTTGAAAATGTTGATTTAATACTCAATAACATAGCACCTAAACTTAATGGAGTAACATTTAACACGCAAAAATACCTACATTATGAGGTATTAATAAAAGTTTGTAGCATTATAAAAACTAATGGTTACAAATCAGACACTTCTTTTAAAGAGATAATAGAATTAGCATACGATTCAAATTTATTAGGTAAAAGAAGACGTCTTACAAAACAAGAATTTATTGATTTAATAAATGAATAAAGCATATATATACAAACACATAACAAAACAATAACCTAAGAGAAGAGTAAAGTTGAAGATATAGTCTAAATTGTAGCGAAAGCTAACAAATATTTGGAAAGACAAAACTGACTAGGAAATAGCTGGTCAAAGTAAAAGGAGTGTGAGAAACTCCTTTGGCCAGTAAGTGGGAGTAAACCTCCTGCTATAAATCATCAAATTGCGGAGACACCCTAAAGCAATTTCAACCAAACGAGAACGGTAACGGAGCTCGTGGCACAGGTAATGACTCGTGGTAAGGTAAAATCGAAATTGATGCACGAAAGGAAATGGGCAATCCGCAGCCAAGCTCCCAAGAGGAGTGCAGTTCATCGACTATAAGTTGGTTGGCGCGGATAGTGCTTAAGATATAGTCAAGCCCCACTCGAAAGGGTGCAGGAAAATAAAATACACATAACGACCAGGGTTTCGAGGTTATATCACAAAAAAAAAATACGAACCGCTGTTATTTTATTGATAATAAGCCAATAGTAAAATATGATAATGCTGACATTGATAAAGTTAAAATTCTTATAGAGAATAAAAATAAAGCTGGGATATATCTTTGAACAAATTTAATAAATGGTAAAAGCTACGTAGGTTCTTCTGTACGTCTTTCCATAAGATTTCTACAATATTTTAATACTAACTATTTGCTTAAAAATACTAGTATGTTGATTTGTCGTGCTATGCTTAAATATGGTTATTCAAATTTTTCTCTTACTATTCTTGAGTACTGTGAACCTGGGAAGTGTTTAGAAAGAGAGGGTTATTATATAAACCTCTTTAATCCTGAGTACAATTACTCAAAGAACCCTGCTGCTTCATTTTATGGGCTAAAGCATTCTGATGAATCTCGTAAGAAGATTTCAGATGCAAAGATAGGTCTGCAAGTAGGAGAGAATAATCCTTTTTTCGGTAAAAAGCATTCCGCTGAATCTCGTAAGAAGATTTCAGAAGCTAAATTGGTCCACACAAGACCTGAAGGATCCGGTAGACCTTGCCAAAGAATAGAAGTATTTGATAATAAAAATAATCAAACAAATATTTACGATTCTATCGGTGAAGCTGGAAGAGCCTTAAATATATCAAAATCGCTAGTTATTTAAAGCGAGATCAACAAAAACCTTATAAAGGCCAGTATATCTTTAAACGGGTATAATTGTGTCTATTCAAGCGAATTACAATTTTCTTCTTCATATTTATGCAGTTATTGTAGGCTGTTGAAGTTACAAATATTAAAACAGGTGAAATTGAAGAATTCTCAACTATGACCGACGCGGGGACAGCTTTAGGTGTAAGTAGAACAACTATAAAAAAGACAATTGAATCAGGAAAAATTTTAAGAAATAGTTATTCTATTAAATTAAAAGATTAAAAAAAGTGTATTTATTTTCTGTAAAATGGATAGTTAAAACTCGGCGGTAGTCGAACTCCCTTTCCGGAGACTATTTAGGGAGAAGGACCTCAACTCGACCTTTAAAATGGTTAAAGATGGTCGTATCTGTTTCCGCGAAACCTATCTAAGTAGGTCATTTAATTACATCATAGCAGGTACAGAACTGTGATCTCAGACAACTTTGGCCTATAAACTAAATTTGTATATATCGGGGGATCGTGAAGATTTTACTGGTGAGCAATTGGACTCGGAATGGTAATGATGAATGTTAAATAATCAGACATAGAATGCTAAGGTTGTATGTCAAAAGGGAAACAGCCCAGAACAAGTGTTATAATAAGGTTCCAAAATTATTATTAAGTGAAATAAAGGTAGTCTTTTCTCTAATTCGACCAGGAAATAGGCTTAGAAGCGGCCATTTTTTGAAGACCTCGTAACAGAGCACTGGTTTTATAACCGGGAGAAGAAAAAAAATACTTTTTTTTTACCCGGTTACTTTGAAAAAGGCATTTAAAATTTAACGGATCTAAAATAATATACCGAAACCTTGTCTATATGTATAAAGATTTTTCTGTTATATTTATAGGGTAGCGGAACTTGGGGTATATATAAGATTTTTTTCTTTTAAAGAAAAATAATACAACCCTAGTGATAATGCTGATATGAGTAACGATAAAGGTGAACCAACAGGTTGACCTCGCCTTAAGCTTATGGTATTAATAAAAGTAACGGCCTCTAAGTTTATGCACCCAAAGGAGGGCTGAACGATGAGAAAACCTTTTTTATATAGTAACAACTTTTTTTAAGTGATAAAAGTTCTGGAAAAACGATAAATAAAAATAACCGTACCTAGACACCATCGCAGGTAAGCAAGTAGAGAATACGAAGGCGTTTGAGTGAACAATCGTTAAGGAACTCGGCAAACTAACTACCGTAACTTAGGGAGAAGGAGTGCCGTTCCTCCTGATTAATATCAGGTAAAGAAAAGGAAGCATAGAATCGTGTTGTACGACTGTTTAATTAAAACAAAGCACTTTGCATAAGATAAAAATCAAAGTATTGAGTGTGATCTCTGCCCGATGTCGGCTGGTTAACGGATATTCTTAGTTGACTAATATAAACTAGGATTTGAAGGAAACCCCGATTAATGGCGGCCTTACCTATGAGGGTCAAACTTTAGGGCCCTCGTTAAATTTAGCTATATGCTGAGACAATTCTAATATTAACTATAGAATAATCAATTCTGACAATTAGTTAATAAAAAGACAATTATATTATACCACAATACTTATTAAGAGGATTCGGCTGTATTAGCCATTTTTAATTTGTGAAGTGGTTTATTTTTCTTATTAGTAGAAAGGTGCGTAGGTGCTGAAATATATATATGTATTTCAAAAATATACAGTAATTAATTATTTTATTCGTTATTGTAGTGTAGGTGCATAATAATCGGGGTTTCGCTCTGATGAAATAATCTCAGATCTTAATTAGTCTCTACAGGTAGAAGTGCAATTATAATGCGTTTCAAGTGATGTCAAGATAAAATGAGTACATATAATAATAATATAATGAAAAATAATAATAATAATAATCTTTTAGGAGTTAATCAGCAGGAAAAAATAAATTCTTTAGTTCAGGGTGAGAACTACAAATATTGGTTAGGTGGTTTTGCAGAAGGTGAAGGGGCATTAGTAATTTCCGTAGTAAAAAATGATAAAGTTGCTCGCGGAATAGTCCTACAACCTTAGTTTAACGTTGCTCAACATGAAAATGGAATTAATATACTCTATTCTTTTAAAGCTTTATTTGCAAACTTAGGCCATGTGGTAAAAAAATCTGGGACTGAAAAAGTTTGGATCTATTCAATAAAAGGTACTCAAAATATAAAAAATTTAATATTTCCTTTTTTTGCCCAATATATAGTTCCATACTCAAGTAAATATACATCAGACATATTTAGCAATTTCTGTTATATAATCAACAAACTAGATGAAAATAAAAAGAAAACTATGGCCAAAGAAGAATTAATAGAATTAATAAAATTAGTTTATCTTATGAATCCAGAAGGTAAAGGAAAACAAAGAAAAAGAACTTTAGAAGAAATAATAGATATTATTAATGAAAAAGAGTAGTGGTGTTACAACATAAAGGTATTGATGTGGAATTAACATCTACCTTTATAATCGCCTTGTAGTGTATATTATAAGAAGGTAACAGGGCACCTAATAAGTTTTTATTATCCTCAGAGGCCACAAGCTAAACAATTTATTTATTTTATTCTTTATATCATATAATAATTTTGTCGTCAGAGGGTGACATGGAGTATATGATACTAACTAAATTAAAATAACATCGTCCTTAAAACCAGTAAGAATATTTCTTGCTAGGACGTATGGGAATAAAGATTAATATCTTTTAACTTATAAATTGAAGATATGGTCCAAAAATATTGGCACCCTCGTTATGGGGTGATAACTTTGAATTTACAATTATAGAATTGTTTTCAAATAACAATAAGAAGCCTAAGGTAGCGGAATACCTTGGCCGTTAAATGCGGTCTTGCATAGATAGAGTTTGAGGTAGCTCAACTATTAAAGTTTTTGCTGAAAATGGTAAACTTTTCAAGGATGAATATAGAATAAATATAATTTCATAAACCTTTATACATTGAATAGAATAGAAATAAAAAAAAAATAGGCAGTTATGCCAGGTAATAGTAAGATTGAGCCTAGGAAACTCAATCTTATGTGCGATAAAGAGGCAAACTCCGGAGACATCCTAAAGCTCTTTTAACCAAAGTATACTGGAAACATTATAGCTGGCCCGATTAATGACTCGGGGTATGGTAATATCAAAAGAGATAGACGAAAGAAAAATGGATTATCGCGGATCTAAATCAGAGTTAGTGTAGTAGCTTCTACAACTATCTGTAAAAGAGCAACGAGCGGATGCTTCTTCATATGTTTTAAGCGTATGTAAGGTGCGCTCTAGTCGCCATGAAAGTGGTTCTTAGGAGAAATAGAGTAACCTAAGATTAAAGATATCACAGTAACCTAGCCTAAAGAAGACGTAGTTCTATCTATGGTGAAATTGTGAAACGGAATGACTGAACGATACAACAGCTGTCTCTATGATTGGCTCAGTGAAATTGGAATAGCAGTAAAATGTACCCCTTGTAGGGATTGCTGCGTTGGTGAAAATCCAACTCTATAGTTTTAGCTCAAATATAGTATCGACTTGTGGAGCGCCGTCGATACGAATTCGTTATTAATTTGTTTAATCTACATCGATCATTTTTCAAAGCATTACTGCTGGAAAGTAGTAGGTTTAGCAAATCCTTGTACATTTTTTTCTTTGGTATATAAATTAGTAGTAATTATAAATTAAGGGTTTGTAGTTATTAAGTAAGCAAGTTCAAAAAAATTAGACTTTATATTGTACTATTAATTAACGTTTTTAGATTTGATTCTATAAAACAGTTGAGTTTAAGAGAGCTACAAACCCGGAATTAGAACTGTAAAAATCCAATGATAATTTTATATAAGACTTTTCATTGGTACTTTATTAATAAATAAATTAAAATATGACAATAAAAAAAAATAATCAGTTTACTGTTAATTTAGATGCTGAGGATAGATTTGTGCAATGATTTGTGGGTTTTTCAGATGGTGAAGCTAGTTTCAGTGTAGTGCCTATGTATGATAAAAGTGGTAATAAGCTTAGTAAATTTAATTTCAGATTTGCTATTGGATTGCATATTGACGATAAGAATGTTTTGGTTTCTATACATAAACGATTGGCTGTTGGTAATATTAATGAAAGCGGTGAAGAATGTAGATTGGTTGTTTCGGATAAAGAGGGGATAATAAAATTAATTAGAATTTTTGATAAATATAATTTGAATACTATTAAGTATTTGGATTATTTGGATTTTAAAGAAGCTTTTAATTTATATCATAGTAGAAATGGTATGTTAACAGAAGAATTGAAAGATAAATTAATAAAATTAAAAAGTGGTATGAATTTTAATCGTACCAGCTTTAATATACCTTCAAATCATATAAAAATAACAACTTACTGATTACTGGGTCTAATTGAGGGTGAAGGTTCATTTCATCTATGAAGAAGTGATCTTGTACCTGTGTTTTCTATTGTTTTAACAGAACATCAACTGCCGGTTATTGAAAAAATTAAAGAGTTTCTTATACAGAATTTAGGGTTTGACGATAATTCAATTTGAAAACTAAATAATTCATCTGCAATGGGGATAAATACCCAAAAAGCTAGAAAAAATAGTAAAAGCAGTGTTTTATTTATTATTAAAGACATACGTATTTTATACAATTATTTAATACCTTTTTTTGATAAAATAGATTTTTTAAGTAAAAAGGTTCAAGATTTTAAGGATTTTAAAATTATATGCCGAGCAGTTTATTATGGAGCACACAAAGAAGAACCTATAAAATCACTAATATTAAAACTGTCTCGCGGTATGAATAACTTTAGGTTATCCAATTATTCAGGTAAAATACCAGCAGAATTTTTAACTAAAGATGAAAGAGACATTCTAGTGAATACTCCGCATTTAGTTGAACGTTTATTAGATGGTCGTCTTAGAGACATAAAAACAAAAAATATTATTTATCAGCATGAAAGTTGCATTTATAAAATAATAAAACCAAGTGGAGAAGTGTTAACAATACAAACTCTATCTGAAAGTGCAAAGATTGTTGGGGTTAATATAAAGACATTAAGTAAACACTTAGATGTTGAATCTGCAGTTAATCCAGAATTTACTGCATTAGTAAAAGATCATAAAATTAAACGGATTATAGTTTATTCTAAATAAATAAAAATTTCATTTATATCTTTAGTAACCATGTCTACACGATGTTCAACGCAGTATTAATGATTGGAACATGTGATGCTTTGGAATTATTGTTATGGTTATATTAATTAACTTTGTGGGTTGACTACACTTTAACATTTTACTCGATATGTACGCTTTAAGCCATGAAATTAGAGAAATAGGTTATTTAATCGATAATATGGCAATACGGTTAGAATGACAGATTGAAAAGGCTAATTTGATGATTAGGAACCAAGTTGAGCCAGATAACAGAGTTATTATGATTCTTGGCCTATTATATCCAGCGCGCGCGCGCGCTGGATGGATGTTATTAACCGGGCATGATGGCAGCGATTTAACAGGATTTGGTGATGAAGCCTCAGGATGAGATCAATATTTTGAACCTGATGTGTATTCTGATCTACCTGAAGATGAATAGTAATGCTTATTGATACATTACTGGACGTCTTAGAGACTTAAAAAACGAAAAGATAATATAAATCAGTTTAGTAATATCTAAATTATATAGAGCTAAATTAACGGATAGGAACTGGGGGAAGGATACAACCTAACAGTTCTTTCGCTATAGAAAAAGAAAGGTGAAAACGGTTAATGACGTCCTAGTTAAAGACCGTCGGCAGTTGTATATGTCGCTACAGACTGGTTCACCGGGGCTGGACTGAGATGTCCGTCCGAATGTACAGTCGGATTCTGTAACGAGTGTGAAATCGTAGGGAGGAAGGATAATAAAGCTACATATAAGTAGCTATCATTAGAACTGATAAAACTCCTTGGTGGTTAAGCCACCTTTATTTAATCAGAATTGGCAGATACTGCTTACCTCTAGTTAGACGAGAGTGCGACTAGATAAGTACTTGATAATAATGTGGTGAAAACCCACCAGATAACCCATTATCTGAGCTCATACGGCATGCATTTGAAGTAATTCTTTTGTGTGAAGCCCGTTAATAATGGTTAGACATAACTACCCAGCCTAATTTAATATACTTTAGAAAAATTGTTTTACAATTAAGAGTATTAAAGATATTTAAGGTTGGTGAGCTAGACTACTAAGGATAATTAACATGAATTCACGGTTGAAGCGTGCAAACTAGGAAAATAAAAAAAAATAGTTGATTGTAGGAAGGATTTCTCGTTCTTTTCTTTATGGGTCTAATATCAACATACGTATAGTGGAATCCTAAGGTAGTCCTAAAGGTGTTATCGAGTAAACTAGGTAAGCCCAATAATGCCCATCAGTTTTGTAATATGATGGAAGTTCAGTTTAAGGCTGAATACACGTTAGTGGGTAGAGGATGTTCTAAAAAGCTAAAGTCTTGTTGTAATTATAAGAATAGGTCTGTCTACAAAAAACTACTTCCAAATACTAATATAAAAGTACAAGAAATTATATAGCATTAGGTGGATTAGTGAACCACCTAGTTTAATTAAGAGTCATTTAACTCTTTCACTAATACTGGCCTCTATATGGGCTAGGGTAGATTTCAGAGGGCGGCTATCAGGAGCCAACCATATAGGGGGTGCTAACACCTCTTCCTGGGTGGTCCCGCGAAAGTATCCTAGTAACTATCTAGAGGTGGGAGTCCCTGGAATTATTCCCCCTATGGGATATGAATAAGGAAATGGTATTAAGAGATTGGTCCTATGATCGAGAGGAGCCCGGGTCACAAGTTTGGGCTAGAATACTAAACCATGAAGAGGCTAACCAATAATGTCCCTTCTTCCTATTTAGTATTGACAGCTAGAGGTAGGAAGAAAATCCCTACTGGCTAGACATCTCAAAATCATAGAGCAGGAGTATATGGTGAGGTCCATACTTGGGGTGCAAATCTTAAGGGTATACTTTGGCTTTAATGTTAATAACCAGGAACTTAGGATTTACCCCTTATTGCGGATCCTTTCAGTTACTTCTATATATATAATACCAGCAGTTACAATGATGATAAATTTTAAAAAATTCACTTTTCTTAACACAATTTCCTTTACGTCCAAATTGCGAGGTTTACATACCTTACCAGTTGTTCCAGTTAAGGTGTATACAAATGCAGATCTTGATAAGAAGTCTATATTAAATGAAAATAAAGGAAGAGCGGGCGTTTATTGTTGAACCAATAAAGTGAACGGTAAATTCTACATTGGAAGTGCGATCAATTTATACAAAAGATTGGTTAAGTATTACAATTATGAGCACCTCGCAAAAAGTAATATGATTATTAATAAGGCTCTTTTAAAGTATGGCTACTCCGAGTTTAGTCTTCAAATACTCGAATATTGTGATCCAGACAGTGCTGTTTCTAGAGAACAATACTATATGGATTTACTAAAGCCCATATACAACATCTTAGGAACAGCTGGTTCCTCTATGGGTTATAAACACTCAGATGAAGCAAAAGCTAAAATTAGTGCAGCATGGAGCGTTCCACGTCCTAAACTTGTCGTAAAACATTCAGAGGAGACAAAAGCCAAAATGAGTGAGACAAGGAAAGGTAAAAAGCACTTGGAGGGAACAATAGCAAAAATCAGAGCAGCATCACTTGGTAATAAGCACTCGGAGGAAACAAAGGCTAAAATGGCCGCAGCTAAAGGAACAGGGGTTGAAGTCACAGATATTGATTCAGGTAGAGTGGAGGTGTACGTATCTATGCGTCAAGCAGCTATAGCGTTGAATACTTCTCTCGCAACAGTAAGAGAATATATAAAAAATAACAACAAATTTCTTGGAAAATATGAAATAGTAAAAAAAAATAAGTAGTGAGACATAATGGACTAATTTGAAAGAATGCTGACTTAGAACTGGCGTTAAGCAAATTTATACAATATTATTAATGTCTAATATTTCGTCCTTCAGGGGGCGGGGTATTTTTGGTGGTTTATTTCGGTGGTTTATATATTCAAACATCATTACCTTCAAAAGAATTTTCTTTTGAATAATAACAGAATAAACTATTATGAATAAGTACCCGTACGAGCATAGTAGCAAACGTTCACCGTAGAAAGGAACGCGGGTCAGCGGAAGGCTAGCCCCCTAACCCACTGATAGAGCTGAAAGTATAGCATCTGATGTCACTGAGTATATTTGGAAAAAAAACAAATAAAAATATTATGCTACAATAAATTTCTTTCTACAAAAAAATTGATTCAATTGGTATTCTAATCTAGCTTTACAGCCTTCGATTTTCGGTATGTGTTTTTCTACAGTTTCTAATATAATTGGCCGTGACTTTGGTTTAGGTTCTTCTGAACAAAAACTTGCTCCTCAGTGAGTAACAGGTATTTCAGATTCAGAAGGTAATTTTTCTATATTTACCCAGAAGACTAAAAATGGGTATAAATTCACATTAGCCTATAAAGTGACTCAGAAACATCATTCTGCAGGTATACTTTATGATTTGGAAAGATATTATGAGTGTGGTAATTGATAACAGAAAAGAAAATGCCTTTAAATTTAATGTAAATAAGTTAGCCCCCTCCCCCCCGTTCCTGATTAAGTTATCCTACAATAGGTGGCACAAAAAAGATTTCAAGTCACAATATTTGGATAGAGACTGTGTATAAATAATTTCTTAAAAATTCTGGTAAAATGTATTTAGGTTAGAATATATAATAAAAGTTAAAAGTTCAAATGTGAACCCCTCCCCTTCGGGATGGGGTAATCTTGTCCATAAAGTAAAAGGTATATAATTGTGTCATTTTAAAAACATGACAAACAATAAAAAATATAATAATACAATTTCCTTTCCTTTAGTGCCTAAATTGCAACATCGCTTATCTAAGGTTCTCCTAATTAGCAGTTTATTTAAAGGTTTACACACCTTACCTGAATCTGTTGTTCCAGTAAGGGTATACGAAAATGCTGATATCCAAAAAGCAGAAATTCGTAAAGAAAATAAAGGTAAAGCAGGTATTTATCGTTGAGTAAATTTAAAAAATGGCAAATGCTACGTGGGTAGTGGAGCGGATCTCTCAAAAAGATTAGCACTATACTATTCAGATACAACGTTAAGGACTACATTAAAAAAATACAAAAGTGCTATATATAGCTCCATGTTAAAGTATGGGCCCTCTGGTTTCCGTTTGGAAATACTTGAGTACTGTGAAAAAGTGAAAGCAGTAATATTATCAAGGGAACAATACTACATCGATCTTTTAAAGCCCCTATATAATCTTTTACAGACGGCTGGTTCCCCTCTTGGCTACAAGCATACAGAGGAAACTCTAGCTAAATTCCGGAATAGAGTTCACACAGAGGAAACCAAGAAAAAAATTCGAAAGCTAAGACACACGGAAGAGGTAAAACAAACGATCAGACTAGCTGCACTTAATAGAAATATATCCGATGACACTAAAGCAAAAATAAGTGCTAGTCTTACGGGACTTAAACGGTCAGAGGAAACAAAGCAAAAATTGAGAACAGTAGCTCTAGGCCGTAAACACTCTGAGGAAACGAAGGTTAAAATTAGAGAGTACAAGCATACAGATGAAGCTAAAAAAGCAATAGGAGCTTCCAGACTCAATAGAAAACACTCAGATGAGGCTAAAGCTAAAATTAGTTGTAAACTGGGAAAAGCTGTAACCGTTACAAATATAGAAACTGGTGTTACAGTTGAATATGCATCTATTAAGTCAGCAGCACTGGGTATAGAGAAGTCTTATGATACGTGCAAAAGACATATTAAAAGTCAGAAGCCTATAAAAGGCCTATACCTAATAAAGAATAAATAAAATTATTCCTCATTTTGATAAATATCCATTGCTTACATCTAAAAATTTAGATTATCTAGATTTTAGAAAAGTAGCGTATATGATGAAGGATGGATTGCATTTAAACGAAAAGGGTATGATGGAGATTATGTCAATTAAAGATAACATGAATAGTAAAAGGTCTTTTGAAGAAAGATGAAATTATTTGGACAAAGCTGCGCCTATAATACTAAATAATGAGTGAGTGCAAGCTTTTATAGATGGAGAGGGTTCTTTTCAATTTAGAATCGCTGATGCTGTAAGTAGGGGTAAATCTTATGTTTCACTAAACCCTACTTTAGAAATTGGTCAAAGCAATCATGATATTAAGCTTTTAAAAGCTTTTGTAGATTTTTTTGGCCATGGTTATTTAAAACCAAAATATGACATAGACAGTATAGAGGCTGCTAAAGCTTCTCGTATTGTAAATCGTTATGTTATTAACCAACATTCTGTCATAACAGAATTTATAGATAAGTATCCTATGTTAACACGTAAACACATGGATTATTTAGATTGAAAACGGTTAATTCAATTAAAAGCGGAAAGAGCTCATGATACTACTGAAGGTAGAAAAGAAATGGAGACAATTAAAGCTTCTATGAATAAGGGTAGATAGCTTTTTGTGCTTGTTAGGTATTTGGTGTTTTGTAATATATTTGGTGTATTTTTCAAGGTATCTTTGGTTTAATAATATGTATAAAAATGAAGTTTAATGTTTGAGCCGTATGCGATGAAAGTTGCACGTACGGTTCTAGGAGGGGGAAATTTTAGTAATAAAGCAACCTATCTCAACAGACCCTATGCAGCTTTACTGTTGCTAGTTATTGCATATGATCGGACAAGTTGTAGTGTATAAGGTAATCGGTAAGATAAAATTGAAACTCCTTTACTTAAGTCTATCGTATTGATGGGGGGATATCGTCCCCATCTTGAAAGAACAAATGTAGCTAAAATTTTTTTGGTTTAATTAGCACAAATGCAGCTTAAATTTGTTGTTTAATTATAACAATTTAGCCGCTGCATTTGTATGTTTAATTAGCAAAAACTAAAAAATTATTTGTTTTATTAGAGAGACTCCCTTAAGCGTTTGCATTGTTGATTTTTAGCGATAGAATACAGTGTAGATTGAGGAAACTGACTAGGTGGCAGTTTATGCGGGGCACAGATCCCATAAAGAGTAACTGGGTGTATCCAAAATTAATTTGTAAAATTGCATCTTTATGAAGCATTACTTAAAATAATTCTTTTATTTTAATTATTATTATTTTAATTTAATTATGTTTAAGATAATTATATAATTATCTTATTTTAAATCTTTATATAGAGGGTTTCGGCCACTATATAAATTTAACCAAGTACTTATCTATTAAGTTAGATATTTAATAAATTTGTAAGTAGGATTTTAACTATATGGAAAATAGATGTAATAAAATGTATTAACTATGAAGGGGTTTCGGCCACCCATTGTAATATATTTTTAGTTGCTTTAATCTTATCTCATTTTTTTTAAGAATGACTAGATGATAAGTGATTTTTATTTTTACTTGTCAAGTTTAATGGCTTAATCTTGCTTTACTGTCTGACCTACGTGTCTATCAGTCGCGTAAGCGGGGCATATGATCACAAGATGCAGAAAGGAAAGGTCTTGGATTAATGAATAAAGCTACGCTAGGGATTGCAATAAAATGTTAGTCCTCCGGTGTTGAAAAACATTGGTAATAAAACTGGGTGAAATTTGAGAATAACTTGATTAAAGTTTACTTGAAGCGAAGTTTATTAAAGTACTATATTTAACAAATATATTTAATAAGAACGTACAACGACTAGAAGGTGAGCAGTACTAGCAATAACCCTTCCACGAGCACCCGGCGTCTTATTTACTACAATTTAATTAGGTTTAGTTGAATTGCTATTTATATTATCTATGTTGGCGGAATCGAATACTTCACCCGGAGAATGTGCTCTTAATTTTTCCATTTTGTTAGTGTTGGATTTAAAGCTGGGATGAATTCAGGTAGAGATCCTAGTAATATGGGCCTTTTATTTTTAACCACCTTTTGCTCCTAAGCCGACCAGAAGATCCTTGGGTAGAAATACATTTTTTACTCCTGAATTAGGGAAAAGAATATTCTAGTGATCCATTTAGGGAGAGCTAATATTTAAAGCTTTAATTTTATACTTCACGGCAGCCCGCCGCATAAAAGGCCATTAAAGGTGGGGTAAAGTTAATACAATTTTGCATAAATATACTTATGTATATTTAGCCGTAATTTTTCCATTACGTTGGTATTGGAGTTACAAATAACTAGAGGCTACAGCCGGTTAAGATGGAAATTTATAGATTAAAAAAAATATATTATGAAGAAACTAAGAAACGAATTAAAGGGGCTAAGTCCCAATAGTAAAAAATTAAAACAATATAAAGAATCTTTAGATAAATTATCTCAAGTACAGTGAGAAGCAGCTATAGGATTAATATTAGGTGATGGTAGTTTACAGACTCAAAATGGAGGAAAAACGTATAGAATGAAATTTGAATGAGGAGAGAGAAGTAAAATATACTTAGATCATGTTTATAATTTATTCGATGAATGAGTTTTATCGGAGCCTCATAAAAAAACTAGAATTAGTCCTAAAGGTAATAAAATTACAAACTGAGGATTCCAAACTATAAGTCATGAAGCTTTTAATAGTTTAGCCCAATTGTTCATAAATAAAAATAAAATTATTTCTACGGATTTAATTAAAAATCATTTAACTCCTCGAGGATTAGCTTATTGATTTATGGATGATGGTGGAAAATTAGATTATAATAAAAACTCTACAAATAAAGGTGTTGTATTTAATACTCAGAGTTTTGAATCTAAAGAAGTTAAAGCTATGACACAACAATTAAGTGAAAAATTTAATCTTGATTGTGAAATTCGAAGTAATAAAGGTAAGAAAATTATAGTCATAAAATCTTCTAGCTACTCAACGTTTTTATCCTTAATTGATCCTTATATTTTGCCTGAAATGAGGTATAAATTACCTTAATAAGTATTAGTCATAAGCACTAAAGAAATATTGTAAGGCGATGACATAGTCTGAGCCATCTCGTGAGAGATGGATGTAAGAGATAAAGAACTTTTACGGTAACAAAACTGAACAGGCTAATTGCGCCAGAGAGTACAAATTGAGTGCGCAGTTTGGCACCTTGACACTCGAAAGAGTATGTCGCATGATCATGTGTTAAAAAAATATATATATATGTACATTAGGCGGTACTAAGCCCGGACAATGCTAGTAATCTTTGGCAGACCACAGCAGATTTAATAAAATTATTGTTATTAAAAATACCTGTATGTTGATAAGCTTTGCCTATCAGTCTCGCAATCTCTCGTATAAGTGATTATATTTTATAGCTCTAGGGCTTCGCCCGAATATAGCCCTCGGATTCGTCCGAGATGAGGGGGAAAGTGGGATGTAGAGTATGTAGTAATACATGCTGGAAGTGTCACATGATGCCAGAGTCACAAGGAGGAGCAGCATTACTGAAAGGTAGTGCAACCGTTGATAGTGATGCGCCCTGATTGGTATAAAACCTGAAAGCAATGAGATTAGGGGACGTTGTGTGTCCTAGTAGAGTTTGACACTACTAAGATTAAGAAGAGCTGATATATCAGTATAAAAATCAAAATTTAAGCATGGAAAAATTAGAACGGAATATCTTTGAAATGTTATTTGGTTGTCTTTTAGGTGACGCGCATATTGGAGTACAAGGTAATGGTAAAGTCTATATAACTTTTGAGCAAGCCATAAAACATAAAGATTATGTAATGTATATTTATGACGTTTTAAAGGGTATAGATGGAATTGAATTATCTGAAATCAAGTATTATAAAAGGACAGATTCTCGCTATAATAGTATTAATGAATCTATTTATTTTAAAATGTATGGTACAGAATTACTTTGTCCGTTAGCAGCTATTTTTCTGTCTAACAACAAAAAGATTATGCCTCTTGACACTGCAAAACACTTAAGCCCGGGGGTCGGTTCCCTCTAAATTTCTAGATAAGTATTCCATGTTAACACTAAGGATTTGGATTTAAATGTGGGTGCTGACAATTATTAGATATACTTGTGCCTGCTTAATAATGTGGGGTTTTATGAGACTCGACTATATATTATATAAGAATAATTTAAAAAAATCTAGGTAAAATGTATTTAGATAGTAATATATAATATAAGTTAAAAGTTCAAATGTGAAGCCTAGGGGTAATCTAATTAATAAAGTAAAAAGGTGTATGTTGCATTTTAAAATTATGACAAACAATAAAAAAACAACAAATAATATTTATACAATTTCTTTTACTTTGGCATCCAAATTGCAACATTGCTGCTTATCTGACAAAATTAACAGTTTATTTAAAGGTTTACATACCTTACCACAATCTGTTACTCCAGTTGTAGTATATGCTAATCCTGATGTAGATAAAGAAAGAATAATTAAAGAAAACAAAGGGAAATCTGGTATATATCGCTGAACTAACTTAATCTCAGGTAAAACCTATGTGGGTAGTAGTGTTAATCTAGGGAGAAGATTCAAAGATTATTACAATTATTCTTCGCTTACTAACCCTAAAAATAAGATGGTGATTAATAAAGCCCTTTTAAAATACGGGTATTCTAACTTTAAATTGGAAATACTAGAGTATTGTGAACCTGAAAATGTTATAGTTAGAGAACAACATTTTATGGATCTTTTAAAACCCGAATACAATATATTACAAGTAGCAGGCTCAAGTTTTGGTTACAAACATACTGAAGAAACTTTAGCTAAATTTAGAAGTCGGACATATTTGCCTGAACATTTAGCCGTGTTGAAGGAGAATGTTAAATTCTTAAATAGCGAAGAACAGAGGGCTAAGGCCAGAGAACGTATGTTGAGTATAAATGCAGAAAAAGGCATTAAGGTCGAGGTTGTTGATAATGAGACAAACGTAACTACAACTTTTGACTCTATCCGAAAAGCAGCTATAGCCCTGGGGTGTTCTAAAAATGCCATTCATTATTATGAAAAACAACGGCTAAAAACAAGAGAGATTAAGTTACTTAAGGGAAGATACATTATAAACGTAATTCGGAGTTAACTAAACTAGAGATGGGCAACTGGTGAAAAATGGGGGGGTAACTTTATGTACTGACAATTATACTTTAGATGAGGTAAATCTTATGATTAAAGTTTTAACAGATAGATATGATTTAAAATGTACTATACATTTAAAAAAAGGTAAATTAGATGTAATTTATCCTAGAATTTATATAGGGAAAAAATCCTTTGATAAATTAATACCTTTAATTGTTCCTTATGTGCATAAAACTTTCCTTTACAAGTTGCATATTGGCTAGTTTCTTATTTATTATAGAGGTTTATGTGATCAGTGGGTCTGCATTAAACCTTTATATATATACATATATATATTTACACACATTAAATAATCATGACATCGGGGATTTTTTATATTAATATAAAATTAGCAGTTGGCTGTATGCTGGAACCTCCTTAGAGCTTTATATACTATAGAATAAACATAAAGTTTTTAGTGATAATTATAAAGATTGGACAATCAGCAGGGAAGTTTAGTAAATTAGACTATAACCCCTTAACGATCACACGCCAACGTCCAGAGTACTATCATTCTCTCTGATACTGGATGAAGATATGATCTGATCCCTTGGGAAAACAAGGAAGAAAGGTAACTTTCTCTTTAAATTAATTTCATAAAGACTGTACTCCATTTATTTGGGATCGGATAGTTGGAATCGTTTAAAGTAACAACATAAGTGCGATGTCGGCTTAGCTCATCCAGATAAACGCAGGAATTATCAAGGGTGCGGCTGTTCGTCGTTTAATGAGCTACACGAGCTGGGTTATTTTATAGCCCCATCTACCTGAATGGTTGATGTAAACCGGGTGAATTGCAAGGAATACTCAAGGCGAACCCTTGAGTCCATTTGCAGCGAAACTTTCCCTAGTGTATAGTAATAATAACTATAAAGGAAAAGAACGTTCAACGACTAGAAGGTGAGTACACTAACAATAATCCTTCCACGAGCGCCCGGGACTAATTATAAAAAAAAAACAAATTCATCGGATAAGTAAACCCACGGACGGGAGGCAGATGGACTTAGGTGTAAAAACGGTTAAGGGAATCACATTAATGAAGATATAGTCTAGTAAACATTAGAACTACTTACTATAGCTTTATTAAAGCCCTTAGCTGGCGTAGGTGCATAATAATCCGGGACTCCTCCACCCGGATGAAATAGTCTCTGTCGTTCATCTACCCTGTCAATGAACATTTAATGAGCATTAAAAAAAAATAAGTATACAATGGAAAAATTTTACAAAACACAATTGGATGCAGTAAATATGTCGGAATATAGCCTAAAGAGATTTATAAAAAGAACATTGAGATTGGATCCTGCTTTACAAAAATATCGCCTAATGAGCGTATTGCCCTCTTACTTAAATCAAGTAGTTGTAGGTTTATTATTAAGTGATGGAAGTGTGGAGAGGCCTACTCAAACAGGTGGAGCTCGTCTTAGTGTTATATTAGGAATTTCTACTTTACCCTATTTAACTCATTTATTTAAATTACTTGAGTCTTTAACGGACTCTGGTATTTCACATCTAGAAGTCAAGGACAAAATTACAGGTAAGTCCTATATCACAGTTAGATTTAAAACGGCTATGTTACCCTTGTTTGTATACTATCATCAATTGTTTTATTGTATCGATGAAGTAACACAAAGATATGTAAAGAGAGTACCTGAAAATATAGATAGCTTGATGACTCCTGTTGTTTTAGCTAATCTAATCGTGGGAGATGGTAATTTAAAAAAAGGAGATAATATTATACGGATCTATACTAACAGTTTCACAAAATTAGATGTAGAAAAGTTAGCTTCTGCTATAACAAGTAAATTAGGTATTGTAACTAAAGCTGTTCATGATCGTAATAATCAATATATGTTAACGATTAGTAGAACACAGCTGGACAAAGTTAGGGAGCTAATAGGTCCACATATGCATCCGAGTATGTCTTATAAATTGGGTTTAAGTTATTGTAATAAAAATTTTGATTACAATAACATCACAGATGAATCAAAGTTTGAGTAATTAGTTATGACATAGTCTGTACAATAGCGTGAGCTATTGAAGTAGTTTCGGTTTATTTTAATAAACCTATATAGGGAAGGAGGCAACTGCGATAGCAGATCTTCGATCTAGATGGAATCAGAGTTTAACTCTGAAGATAAAGAGCTCTACGATAACAAATAGTAAATACGTCGTGAGACAGTATGGTTTCTATCTTCTAGAGGAAATTAGAGTAAAATAAGGATAGCCCCTTCGTACGAAAGGAGTAGGGAATATAAACCTCTGGTTTACCTGTTGTTTATGTGCCCAATATTAATATCAAGTTGATAATTTATTTATGTTGGATTTTGTCCAATTATATAGATATAGGGATGTTACTATCACTTTAGTAAATTTATAGCATAGGCACGGCAGGAAAGCTATGTTTGTAAAAGATAAGAGCAGAAAGCATCTACGCTCGAAACTTACTTTAAGATACTCTTAAAAATACGTAGTAGACTACTACGGTTTATATATTTATCATCATTAAGCTGTGATATTTATCTTTGCCATGTAGCTGTCATATAACAAAAATGCAGCTAATGGGCACGTCTCCGTCGTTTCTTGGTATATAACAAAAATATCCAGGGTCGCCGGTCGTCGCTTTGCCTCGGTGAAGGGACTGCAATTTAAGTTTCAAGGGCTCCATGGTATTTATATATAATTAATAGGCTTTAGCTGAAAGGATTGTAATTTCTTTAGGTATTAAGTACTAATTTTATTAGAAACAGGATAGTACACTTATCGTTTACATATTTATATAATGTTATAATATAAATATAATGTTTATACCCGTCGGCGTGCCTTCAATATGGGTTTTTCAGTACTGAAACCAGATTGCGCCAGTGGGGGGCTAAAAACAAACAGCGTCGCCATTCTTATATTTTTATATATATATAAAGAATTTTATTTATATTTAGATTTAGATTTAAAAAATAGCGAGGAGCCGATGCAGCGGCAGCCCGGGGCGCGCCGCTTCGCGGCTTTTTTTTAATTAAATTAATACAAAAAAAACAGCCGAAGGGACTGTTCATTTTGGGAATGCTTCGATTTTTTTATTTCTTTATATAGAAGCTAAATTCGATTTTTATTTTATAGAATATATAAAAATTAATGAACAAAATATATATATATATTTTTAGATAAAGAAGCTCCGGTGAAGGGAGTTTTTTTTTATAATCCATAAAGCTATATTAGTCCACGCCCGAAGGCCGAGGGTAACCTCATATTGGGGTTTAAAATACTACTTTAACTTTATTGAAAGTAAACCTATAGTTTCTAACAGAGAACGAATAATTGGCTTAATTATAATTTTTTTATTGATTACAGGATAATACACTTATCGTTAATTTTCTACTACTACTTTTTTTTAGCCCGTTCGGCGCGCAGAATTCTCGCTTCGGCGACTCTTAGGAGTAAGCCGCGTAATTTTATAAGTCTATCCAACGACGCCGACGTTATGTATATATATACCTGGTTAGCATATTTTCGCCCCCTGGTTGAAGAGATACAGGCTATTGGTATCCGTAAGCTGCCTGTCGATAGTAGAGCTACGGATACAGGCTGCTAGGTACTTTTTTTAGGTCCGGCGCGAAGGCGCCGCGCGCGCGCGCCTACGTTTCAGCCACCGGCGTCCGAAACTATTTGTTTTTGAAATTTAATTAAAAAAAAAACAGCGCGCCGCGCGTCCCTAAAGCAGGCGACCGGGCTGGTGGTTTATTCAAAATTGTCTTATTAAGGTACTCTATTAATAAGAATGTGTTAATGAATGAGCAGTTCTTCTATTCAGAGTGATGGTCGTCACGATCTTGCAGAATAAATAAGTTAGTTGTATGTGAAAACAGCAATTATATTAAATAAAGGCAAAATTGAATAGAAAGAATATCTTATTGGGGTGTTTAAGTCAAGTTAACTCAACTATAAGGCTTTGGATTTACATAATGATTAACCAGTTAAAAATGAGCATGTGGTTATCAGAGGCGCGACATGCGGTGGTGTTTTGAGCCATGCCAAGGTTTTGGGAGGTAGCAGTAATCCTTATTTAAGTTGATTCTGTAATTAAGTGTAGCATTGTAACTCTATTAGAGTTGGATTTGTCTTCCTAGTCAGATACTTGTTTAAAAGCATAAACTCAAGAAAGGTCTCTGACGTGCCAGAAATTCAAATAAATAATTTAGGCCATTTACAATAGGCTATACTTTGTCTACTGGCACCCAGGCAACAAAGTTATATAGCAAATAGTTGAAAGAAAATAGGTTTAAGTTAATTAATTTAAACTGAGCCTGGTTAGTATATTTAGTAATACAATTGTTTTGTAATCATTAGAAGTAAGTGCAATTCTTACACTGGGCTATAGCTGTAATCTATCTTTTGGTTATCGAAGGGCGCGCCTACGTTTTATTTTTTTCTTTTAAAAGAAAAATGAGGCGAGAAATCGCCCCCCGCACAAAACTTTTTCAACTTAGATACTAAAAGTATATGATACAATAATAAAAGTAATGTATCCGTTTTGTAATCGGGATAAGTAAGTGCAATACTTACACCGGGTTAGTTCTAATATATTTAACAGGCTCAATAGTCAAATTATTAAGTGGCTCAATAGTCAAGTGGTTAAGACATAACGTTTTCATCGTTAAAGGCGGGGATTCGAATTCCCCTTGAGCTTGTAGATTAAGCTAGTTTATAATGAATTTTTTTTTTATAATCCAACAACGAATTGGTGTAATAAGTAACACAATCGGCTCATGACCGGTAAATATATGTGCAAATCCTATATTCGTTTTTTCGTAGAATAGACCGGATAATGCCTCTCTGTGGTTCCTCTACTTAGATCCAGTGTTCATGTAACGTGGTCAGTGTAGCAAGAGGCAATGAGGCGGATCAATCATGATTTTAAGTACGAAACGGATAAGATCCTAGTAACGATTCCGAATCATAATGAAAAATGGATATAAGGATAGTGAAGGGGCGCTTAAGATCCCCTGATTGGTAACGTGCAAAAACCTCCTTGGTCCCGTGATGGGACCTACTGGTCTAAAGGTATGAAGCTGTGACAATCGAGTACTCCGAAGATTAACCAAAATTTTAAAATGAACATGAAAAATATACAAAATCTAAAGACTTTTTGGGCTACAGGGAAGAACTTTTGCGGGATCATTGCAGAAAAATTTACATTTGAGTCTCCCCACACTTCTAACGAATTTTTTTATTTATAATAAAAAAAGTTATTCGTGTAGGGCGGACTCCCGGAGGCTCGTTTAAATTAGTAAATATATTTGTAAAATATACATTTATAGCTGTTATTGGGACACTATGTTCGGGAGCCTTATAACCAATTTGTATTCTGAATGACATTACTTCTTTAGGCTCATCTGAGGTACTTATCTTGGGTGTTGTTCCTGTGGCTTATTACCCAAACGCCGAGATTAATAAGCAAAAAATCATTAAAGAAAACAGCCCGAGGGGGAGGAAAATTTGATTTTCCACCCCCACGTTTCAGCCACCCGGCGACCGATACGGAGGTGGGGCGCGCGCGAGGCGACTGGGGCTGCTGCGCTGAGGAAAATCTGATATAGGTTAACAAATGTAATATCAGGTAATCGCTACGTAGGAAGTGGGATAAACCTATCCCGTAGATTATCAGCGTATTATTCTGATGTTAGCATTGAGACTCAATTAAGAAGAGGGATAAGTGCTATATGCAGTGCTATAAAAAAAAACATGGTCGTTCTAACTTTAAATTGGAGATCCTTGAGTATTGTGAACCTTCGCCAGGTGGGGCGACGAAAGAGAAACATATTATATCCTTTTTTTTTTAAGCCTGAATACAATCTTTTACAAGTAGCAGGCTCACGTTTGGGTTCTAAACATTCGGAAGAAGCAATAACTAAAATGAGGTATGTTGCATTAAACAGATCAGATGAACACAATACGAAATTGAGAGAACATCTGATTAAGTTGCATGGTTCTGCCACAATAAATGCTAAGATTAGTGCTACAATGACTGCTGCTTTTATTAATGGTCGTAAATTATCAGAAAAACATTTTACTAAATTAACAACTAGTAGGTGTAAGGCAATTGAAGTTTTAGGGGGGAACCCCCAGAGAGGTGAAATGAAGGAATAGCCATCTATCCGTAAGGCAGCCATATAAATGGAAACTTCTCGCCCGGGGGAGTGAATATTCTTAATTATATAAAATCGGCGGCGAAGCAAACCCTTTTTGATAGATTTATTATTAAGAGAAAAGTGGAATAATTGTATGGTGTAAGTCTTTGAGGTGGGGTATATCAACCTGGGTAGCCTTTTTTTTTTAATTAGACGCCGACGAGAAAGGCCATAGCTTAATTGGTAAAGCAAGCTGCTCATGATAGCTAAGATGAGTGTTCAAATCATTCTGGCCTTAGTTAACTCTTAATTATACATGTCCCCGGAGGGGCTTAATTTATATTAAACCTATTTCAGGTTTTTTATTTACGGGCCTCCGGACTGCAAATAACCGGGCGGCCAAAATTCCCTGAATATAATATTTTACCCGAAGCTGGGTCTTTTGGGGTTATCAACATACAGCTTTTTAGAGACTAAAGCTAGTATCTCAGCTTCTCTTCAAGGTAATCTTAATTCTAAACCTCAATATAACGTGGAACCCCTGAAGTTACTTATTTAGATACGGCGCGTACGCGCGGCTGTATCAGCCATAATTGCTGGTGGCCGATGCTAACATTTCTACTAAATACAACTCTGGCCTACTTCGTGAAGCAGCTAGAGCCTTAAATTGCGATGATTCCTCGAGCTTGCGCCTTGTATAATATCAGAAATCTAAAACAAAGACCTTTATGCGGAGCCAAGCAAAAAAATTATAATAATTTATTGTTGCCCCTTGGTTCAGGCCCAGGTTTGTTTAGAAACGAACCCAACATCCGAGTGCTGGAATTGGTAGACAGGTCGCCGGCCCCACCACACCGTATTAGCGACCCCTCTTCTTTCTTTAATATGCAATAAAAGATGTGATATAACACAATAAAGCCAATAAATGGCAATTTATGTCTAATTATATTCACTATAAAGCCTGAGTGCTGAAATTGGAATACAGGGGAAACTTAAAATTTCCTGAGGCAAACTCATGAGTGTTCAAGTCACTCCTTAGGTAAGTAGTAATTACACTTAATTACTTACACAATATTAGACTATAATGTTAAAAAATATATAATATACGGCAGAGTGCAAGTGGGCTCTGAAGGAGATTTAGTTGAACCTACCTCTCCTTCAGAGCCTCCACGATTGAATCTTAGATCTAACGAATCTTTCATTTTGTGGATTAAAGAGTATATTATATGGCTAAGTAGCTTTTATCTATTATACTTAACATTGTTAATATTTTGGTCTCAATTGCTAATATAAATTAATTTAAAAATAAACCATGACAAATACATATGAAAAATCAACTATAACGCTAGCAGGGCGTATAAACACTTATAATTCGTCCTTCTTAATTCATGTTACTTGTACTCAATTTTATACTGCAAATTTCACCTTGATCCAGACAAATAGTCAGCGCAACCGTAGATACTCTATAAATACTTCAAATAATAATGCAAATCCTATGTCAATCGTGCCAATTCTTTCTTATTCAAATGCTGAGAGAATGAAATCCGAGATCTTAGAAGAGAATAGAAATAAGACAGGAATTTATCGTTGAACTAATTTATTAAATGGAAAATCTTATGTAGGGAGTAGTGTTAATCTAGGAAGAAGATTCAGAGATTATTATAATTATACCTTCTTAGAGGGAGAAATAAAGAAAAAATAATAGTATGATTTATAAAGCACTAGTTAAATACGGATACTCAAGTTTCAAATTAGAGATTTTAGAAAACTCCGAACCTAATATACTTATTGAGAGAGAGCAATATTACCTTGATTTGTTAAACCCTGAATATAATATTTTAAAAAAAGCTGGGTCTTTACTGGGGTTTAGACACAGTGAAGCTAGTAGAGAGCTTATGAGAGAAGCACATAAAGATCGTATTGTCTCAGAAGAGACAAAATTAAAACTCGCTGAGTCTAGTCCCAAAGCACAATCTACTTTGGTTATAGATAACAATACAGGAGTGATTGTTTCGTTTACATCTGCTAGAAAAGCTGCAGAGTTTATTGGTGTTCATCATAGTCATATTGCAAAATCTTTAGGTAAATTTAATTTCTATTTAGGTAGAGGTTTTCTTGTTCATAAATCAGATGTACCCTATTCAGAAATAATTAATAGTAAAGCTTATATAGAGGCTAAAAATGCCGGGGAATCAGGGTTTAAGCATAGTGAGGCGTCTAAGGAGCTTATCCGTAAAGCTAATTTAGGTCGAAGCCATTCGTTAGAAACTATACAAAAATTATCTGCCAATAGTGCTAATTCTAAGGCTGTCCTTGTAATTAACAATGAAACCCAGGAAACTATCGAGTTTCCATCTATAACATCGTGCGCTAAATATATAAGTGTAGATGAATCTTATGTTCGTAGTTGTATTAAGAATAATAAGCCTTGCAAAGGGTATACAGTAGTCAAAAAAAAATAGCTTAATAGTTTAGGGTATTTATATTATCGTTTGTTGTTTAATACTCTGATTTTATCAGCTTGTAGTGTCACTCCAATAATAATTATCTGTTTCTGTCCCTTTCGCGTGCAAAAATAAGAGAATTTTAAGGGAAACATCATTCTTATATTGCTAAAAGTATAAAAATTCATAAACTATATAAAGGAGAAGATTATACTATTAGCTTAAAAGAATAGCATTATATATTTTGTATCGTCCTTCTTGTCGTATTTAGTACTTAGTCCCGTGCTTCTTTGGGTAGATATTATTACTTATAACATTTCCTTAATTACAATTGGTAGTACATAGCTTTTATAATAAACCTTTATTGTATTATAAGATAAATGGTTTAAGGAGGTAAGATTGTATATAGTTAACAGAGTTTTATTGGTTTGTACTTCCATTATAAATTTAAGACTTATTGACGTAAGTCGTGTACGTTCAAGTCGTTCCTCGGATATCTTTTCAGCCGGCGCGCTCGCGCGCTGGCTCCGCCCGCAGGGTCGCCTTTATAAAAAGGTAAATTAAAGTTCCCGGCCTCCGGTGAAGATAAAAGCTAATAGTTATTATACATAATTGTTCGTCGCTGGATAGGATTTTAACCCTATCCAGCTACGCCAACGGCGGTTGTAATTCATTTGCTTGAGGAGCCCTTAATATTACTTTTTTTTTACTCCTTATACTTAAGTAAAAGCCCCGGCGGCCGAAGGCGCGCGGCGCGCGCCTACGTTTCAGCCACCGGCGGCCGAAACTGTTTTTTAAAAAAAAGCGAGCGACCGACTGGGGCTGCGGAGCCGGGGATATAGTTTAATTGGTAAAACTACAATTTTGCGTATTGTATTTTCAGGTTCGAGTCCTGATTTCTCCACATTACCATAGGCGTCAAATCCCTTCGCCTTTCGGCGATGTTCCAATGAAATATTTATCAAATTTTCAAGCTTAATAAGTATATATTGTAATGGAAGCACACTCGCCTCATTCGAGTTTAGTCTTGGTTCAAGTTCAAGTATCAATATTAAGTTTATGTAGGTGCATAAGAGAGGCCTAGTCGGTAAGCCATGGCTATTTTGCTTCGGCCAAGGATAGACACTACTCTAATAGTCTAAAAAAAAACAGGTATTGGTAGCTTATAATAACATTTACAAAATAAAAAAAAATGACAAACAACAAAAACTTTTCGAAGGCGCGCGCGCGCCTACGTTTCAGCCACCCCCTTTTTTTTTAATTTAATTAAAAAAACAGGCGGCCGAAACTTTGATTTGTTACAGGCTTCGCTGATGGTGAAGCTTGTTTACATATTACTTTTAAAAAACATTCAGGTTGTCAAACTGGTTGAACTGTACGAGCAGGGTTTTTGATTGGTATGCATCAAAGAGAGAAAGCGTTGTTGGAACAAATTAAATCATATTTTGGTGTAGGTGAAATATATAAACAAGGTAAAAACGCCTATCAGTCTCAAGTAAATTATCTCAAGGATTTAACAGCAGTAATTCTTCCCCATTTTCTTATGTACCCGTTAATTACACAAAAACGTGCGGATTTTGAGTTATTTAAACAAGTTGTAGATTTAATGAATCAGCAAAAACATGTAACTCCTGAGGGTTTACAGAAGATTATAGACATTAAAGCCGGCGCGTTAGCGCGCTGGCTCCCGAAGGGTCGCCTCAATGAATAAAGGATTGTCAGATACACTCAAAGCAGCCTTTTCAAATACTAATCCAGTTCTAAGACCGATAGTTCAGTTTTCAGGTATTCCGGATCCTCATTGATTAGCGGGTTTTACCGAAGGTGAGGGCTGTTTCCATGTTAGTATTCGTATTCGTAAATCTAAACTTAGTAAAGCAGGGATTGAAGTAGCCTTACATTTTACTATTGGTCAACATTCACGTGATCTACCTTTATTGAATAGTTTTATTGATTATTTAGGATGTGGAGGATTATGTAAAAGTGAAAACCCTAATATCTCTCCAGTCGCTACATACTCCAATGCTGAGCTTCAAAAGAAAGTTATTCTGGATGATAACAGAGGCAAGCCTGGAGTATAGAAATGAACTAATACTCTAACAGGAGCGTGCTACATTGGTAGTGCCCTTGATTTATCCAGAAGATTTCGGCGCTGTAAAACAGCGCGCGCGCGTCCAGCCGCTTGGCGGCGACCGGACTGGATTATTTTAATATAAAAAAAAATGACTTATTATAAAAGTAAATCTATTATTCTGCTATATTAAAAAATGGGCTTAAAGTCTTTAATTTAGATATTAGGGAGTATTGTGATAAAAAAAATAATTAGCAGAGAGCAATACTACCTAGATTTATTAAAACCAAAGTATAATATTTTAAAGACTGCTGGTTCATCTGTAGGATTTAAATATTCGGAGGCAACAAAAGCACAAATGAGTATAAATAATACAGCCCGGCGGCCGAAGGCGCGCGGCGCGCGCCTACGTTTCAGCCACCGGCGGCCGAAACTGTTTTTTTTTTAAGCGAGCGGCCGATTGGGGCTGCGGAGCCGGGGAAAACCATCCATATTTTTTTTGGTAAAAAGCACACTGAAGAGTCAAAAGCAAAAATGTCACTTTCGATTTATTTTTTTTTTCAAATAAAAAAAAATTCAAAAACAGCTTTAGCTGTTAAGATTACAGATGTCGAAACAGGTTTAGTAAAAATTTTTAACTCTAATTCTCGAGCGTCGCGCGCGCGCAGCGCGCTCGATGCATCGCTCCTCCGGAGGAGGGCGACGCAGCTAAATATTTGAATATAAGTGAGTGAACAATTCGTGCTTATAAAAAAAGTAAAAACCTTTATAAAGGCAAGTATCTAATTTTGGCTCAAACTAGCGGGGTAGGCTCCGACTCTGCAGCAAAGCAATAAATACTCTTCTATCTAAATTTTTAATCATTCAATTCTTATTTATTAGCTTGGTAAGGTTAAACCTTTAACCTTACCCCCAAAGCTCGAGAAGCTCAATTGGTCGAGCGAGGCATTGAAGTCGCTTAGGTTGTAAGTTCGAATCTTATCTCGAGCAATAAATATACTAAATATAAAACATCAGGCCCGGAGCCCTGATGTAAAGTATTATGTTATTAGTTTTCATCGTTCCCCCTCACAACATTTCACAATGCCTGCTCACGAAGGTTGAATTAACAATTATTGATTGTTTAGCGAGGATTCGCGAATCCGAGCCGTCCGAAGGGGAGGGGCCAATTATTTAGTTATGCTATATTAAGATTTTCATATGTTTTCCGAGGCATATGCTGCAGGTTTGTTCGCGCTTATTTGCCTTCTTGCTTTGGTATGTTTATTATTTCTTGACAGCGAACAGGAGGTTTCTCTCCTTATTCTTCCAGCGAGTATCAAGAGTGATAAAGGGACTAAGCCAATTAACATTAGTCCGAGGGGGCCGATCTGCCTCTAAAAATTAATCATTTTTTCGGAGTAGAAAATCTTAGTATTGGAACAGATTATGTTAAATATTCGGTAAATTCGATTAAAGATATAACTAAGGTAATAATTCCGCATTTTATGCAATATCCATTAGTAACTAAAAAGGAGCCCCTGTTAACAGGCCGCCGCAGGCGGACTCTTAAGCGGGGGTGCTTCGCTCCAGACTTTGAACTATTTAAACTAGTCGTAGAATTAATGGATCAGAAAGAACATCGTGAGCCCCTGGGAGGGGCTCACGATGTTCATCTCCCATTGGGAGCTGAACATCTTACAATTGAAGGTATAAATAAGATTGCTAGCCTTAAAGCTTCAATGAATCGGGGATTATCCGAGAAGTTCAAACCCGGTTTTCCTAATATCATTCCAGTAGAGAGACCTATAGTTGAAAAAACAGAAACCATTGATCCTGATTGACTAACTGGCTTCGTTGATGGTGAGGGTTGTTTTGATATGCATATTGGTAAATCTAAAAGCACAAATACGGGATTTCAAGTTACATTAAGATTTAGATTAGTCCAACATTCACGCGATCGCCAATTAATGTCTAGTATAATGGAATATCTGGCTTGTGGAAATCTATATGAAAATTACCAAAAATCTGCAGTTTATTTTGTTGTTACGAAATTAAGCGATCTTAATAAGATAATATCGAGGGGGAGGAAAATTTGATTTTCCACCCCCACGTTTCAGCCACCCGGCGGCCGAAACTTTTTTGATAAATATCACCTTCAAGGGTTGAAGAAGCTGAACTATCGGGATTTTTGTAGAGTAGCTAAGCTAATGAAAGACAAGGCTCATTTGACAGTATCAGATTTGGAAGAACTAAAAAAAAATAAATCTGAAATGAATTCAGGTAGAAAAGTGTATAGTGATGAAATATTTATTAAAGCAGCAGCTCTCGGGCAAGCTAGTTCAGGTTTGGCCTTTTGTACCTTGTTGTATTACTTTTTCCCTTTCACAGTTTACTATTGCTTATATATTTAGGGGCAGCTTGCGCCGCCATCGATTTATATATATTTTGGAAGGGGAGGGGAATACTAAGAGCTGAAGCATGGTGACTTTTAGTACGCTCATCCGTGGTTCTTATTAACTAACCTTTATCCCCCCGCTACAAAAGTTTAACATCAAATTTGCGACTACATTTTAAAAAAGCCATCCGGCGCGCGAGCGCGCGCGCGTCCAGCCGCCTGGGGCGGACCGGACTCTATTTCTTATATTGCAAAGATCTCACGCTATCTTCGCTAAAGCCTACCATTTTACCTTAGCTAGGAAAAATTCACATTCTGTCCGATTCAACTCGATTGATGAATGTTATAATTTAAAATGTTATTTGTATTTAAATAGAAAAGATCAATATCGAATTTATATTTACCAAGGTTCCATGCCTCTTTTGCGTACTATTGTTAATGGTTAGACCAGCCTTCCATGCTATACAAACTGGGTTTATAAATTAAACCTTAATCAATTTTAGAGTAAGAGGGGGCACAGTGGGTGCGATGGAATTGGTTTACATCCAGTACTTAGGATACTGGGGCTTAAAGCCGTGTGGGTTCAAGTCCCATCACCCATATTCTATTTTTTGTATTTTTTTTTTAATTAAAAAATAATTTCGAAGGCGCGCGGCGCGCGCCTACGTTTCAGCCACCGGCGGCCGAAACTTTCTTTTTAGTTTAATGAATGAGTCCCTAGACTAGCTTGTTGTTGTTCTTTAACATATTATTCTATAGGAGACATAAATTTAAAATAAACCCTCCGCTGCGGAGCAGCAGCTTAATAGATAAAGGTTTTCTTGGTTTGACACCAAGAGAGGGTAATGGTATGATTAAATATATACTACAAATTCTTAATAAGTGCGGTCACTTCAAGACGCGAGTTTATAATATTCTTTCGGGTAGCTACTGTCATATGCTGTATTTAGGTATCAGTGGCCATACTGGCCAAGATATAGGAATAGGTATATATAGTGGTTTATTCCATTGAACATACTAAAAAGTACTATCCTATTAAAGTATCTATCCCCTCCGGGGCAAGATATTTTTACTATAAAGGATATTTCGGAGACATTTGGATGTTTTGCATTAGCAGTCTTACCCGTAGTTGTGTACAATTATTTGTAGATACAAAATAAACAAGTAGTTAAAGATAACAAGGGTAAATCCACTATCCTACGAGGGGCGGATTAAATTCTCATTGGATTACTGAGTTCACAGACGTTTTTTTTATAACAGCAGCAGGGATTTTTTCTAGCGACTTAAGGTAGATTAGTTAAAATGCCAGCTGCTAGTTGTTGTAGTGTAGGTGCATAATAATTGGGATTCCATCCTGATGAAATAATCTCAGATCTTAATTAGTCCCTACAGGTAGAAGTGCAATTTTATAACCCGTTTCAAGTGACGCCAAGGTAATGAGTACATAAAAAAAACACCCCCAATGTTAGATTTACTTTTAGGTATAAAAAATACTACACGTAGTGTTCAAAATGTTTTAAGTCGTGTCACAAGGATAATGCATATAGTATTATTTTCTTTAATTGGTTTGTTTATTCTACATAGTTTATATCAAATGCAGCATCTGTCAGATATGACGCTATTATTGTTTATTAATTTACCAATTTCTTGTAAAAGATATCCTAACGCTGATACCGATAAAGTTAAAATACTATTAGATAATAAACAAAAATCAGGTATTTATTGCGAAGGCGCGCGCCTACGTTTTATTTTTTTCTTTTAAAAGAAAAATGAGGAGGGGCGGGCCCGATAAATCGCCCCGCACAAAACTTTCTTTTTTAGAAGTCTATCCAGATTTTTCGAAATCTGCAAAAGATTTCAGTCTGCGGAGGTGCGTTAATTTTTGATAGTCTCAGGAAGACGTAGCAGTTATGAACCGCAGGATTTTTTAGCAAGTACCGAAACCATGCTGGCTTCGATTTTTTTTTATATATATTTATATATAAAATATATCCGGTACGTCGCATAAAATTATGTGTCATTGGAGTTCTAAAACTGGTAAGTACCAATACTGTGTGTATTAGCTTTTCTAGATTGAGTATGTTTTTAGTGATACTGCCATATCTACGTAAATATGAACATACAAGAAATTCTAAACACATATTCATCCAGTTTTTGTTTTTGTTTTTGTTTTTGTTTTTGTGGGCGGAGGTAGGGGTGCCCAACCTGCTTCGCTGCCCCTTGTTTTTTTTTTGATGAAAATCATATTTTTTTTTCTAGCACAATATTTGTAACTTAAGTTTAGTTTAACGTCGGTGTCCCTTCAATATGGTTTTAGCAAGTACCGAAACCAGATTGCATGGACTAAACACAGCACGTTGGCCTAATTGGCAAGGCAGAGTACTACGGATACAACAATGCAAGTTCGAGTCTTGCACGTGCTTATTAATTTACTTTAAGTTTAATAAATTTAGTTCCGCTGGAACCCCGAGCTAAGGTCGGCGTTCTTCAGTAATGATGTCTCTTGAGGCGCAATTTTATAAGCCTATCAAGCAAGCAAGCAAGCAAGTAAGCAAGGGACGTAGCCGTCTCTAAAGCTCCGGCCACGCGATGGCGACGTCTCAGGATCTAGTAAGGCTGCTTCGATTTTTGGCAAGGTGTCGTCGGAGACGAAGCTAAAATCGATTTTTATTATATATAATATTAATGAACAAAAAAGATATATATGTTTTTAGATCCAGAAGCGACGGTGGAGCCCTTAATTACTAATTTAATCTTTAAGGTATGTCGTGTATATTATAATCTAAATTACATAGTGTAGGTGCATAATAATCGGGGCTCCGTCCTGATGAAATAATCTCAGATCTTAATTAGTCCCGTGAAGTGCAATTTTATAAGCCTATCAAGTGACGCCAAGGTAAAATGAGTATATAGATATAAAAACTATTTTGAGTAGACCAGATTTTTTTAGCCTTTGTCCAGAGAAGGGAACAAAAAAATTAGCAGTTTCACCTCCGGTAGCAGTTTCTGCCAGAAAAACTAATACTAAAAAAACCCGCCAGGAGAAACTATATTGCAAGGTAAATTTAAAACATTCATCCCCGCAGGGGCATTTGCCGGTAAATAATAGAGATCTTAAAGAAGAAATGTCTTTTCTTTATAATGAATATACAAAGAATAATTTGGGGAGATTTTTGACCACCGGAGGAATAAAAGAAATAAAAAGACATTTCCCCGCATCAGTAAAAGAATGGAATAATAGTGTATATGCTTATAATTCAAAAAGAACAATATTATTCTCAGCAATAGATAAAATTGTAATAAAATTAATAAAAAGTTATTTTAATGCATATTTTTTATCAAGCAGGCCTAAAATAAGAAAATTAAGTGTTCTTAAAAGAATGAACATTAGTAAGCTTGAGTTGAAACATACTCATTCTAAAGTTGTTATAGTAGTATACGTTTATTGTGCTGAATTCAAAAATTTAGAATTTCTCTATAAAAATCTTAGTGATGGCACAAAATTTTCTTTAGTTGACCTCTTGGCCAAATATTACAATAAAAAAGTAGAACTTAAAGTTGTTCGACTTCGTGATATGCAACTAAATGCTAAAATTTTAGCCGAGCGTTTAGCAATTGAATTAAACCAAATAATTAGAAGTCCATTAAGAACAATAAGAAATGCATTAAAGACAGTCAGAACTTCAAAAGTTAATCTAAAACTTTATTACTTAAAAAAAAAAAGTTCATTTATTAAAAAATATTCTGCATTATACAATAATATTTCTACTCTAAATGTTGGGGATTTAAAAAAAATAAACAAAACATTAGTGAGAAATGAAGTTCTAATGTCTACTAAATACAAAGCAATTACGGGCCTTAAAATTCAAATTGCGGGTAGATTAACAAGACGTGCCACAGCAGCCAAAGCTGTATTTAAAGGTGGGCAAGTAGGAGGTCTTAGAAACATTGACTCTTCAGTTCTAGGTTTTTCAGTAGGTTTACTAAGAGGGCATCATAAACCAAACATCCAAAAAGCTTTCCATAACTCCAAAACCAAAAATGGATCCTTCAATGTTCGTGTATGAACATCTTCTTTCTATTCAACATTAGCTATTTCAAATCCAAAAAGGGGATTGGGATAAACCTTTATCCATGATATCTTACAGGGTTCACTGACGGTGAAGGATGTTTCATACTCGGAATGAATTGCCTAGCCAAAAAAAAATCTAACTATAAAATAAAATGGCAAGTCTCCCCTATATTCCAAATAAAATTACATATTAGAGATTTAGTGTTAATAAAAGAAATACAAAATATTTTGGAGTAGGGGCAATTACCTTCGAAAAATGGGGTTGTTTATTCGGTAAAATCAATAAAAGAAATAAATAATGTAATAATTCCACACTTTGATAACTATCCATTATTAACACAAAAGAGAGCCCCTGTTAACAGGCCGCCGCAGGCGGACTCTTAAGCGGGGGTGCTTCGCTCCAGACTTCTTACTATTTAAATCAGCCGTAGAACTAATGAATAAAAAAGAGCACCTTAGTATGGAAGGTTTACGAAAAATCGTTAGCATTAGAGGTGCAATGTATCGTGGTTTAACAGAGGTATTAATTAACTCTTTTCCTGGTATTACTCCCTAGCAAGACCCTTAGTTAACTTAGGGGAATTCCAGATCCTAATTGATTTGCTGGATTCACAGATGCTGAGGGTTGTTTTCAAGTGGTTATTACTAAATCTAAAAACTACAGTGTGGGAGGTCAAACTATAATACGTTTTTCTATAGGTCAACACTCTCGTGATCAAGAGCGTCGCGCGCGCGCAGCACGCTCGATGCATCGCTCCTCCGGTTGTTTAACTATTTTTTCTTCTTCGCTTTTTTATAAAAAGCTGTTTTTATAAAAAAAGGGAGGGGCGCGACGCTAGTAATAGACAATCAGCTTCTTTTAAAGTACGATCTTTTAAGGATTTAACAGCAGTAATAATCCCCCATTTGTTCTGTTCTTGATAAGTATCCTTTAATCAGCGCCTTACGTGCAGATTTTATCTTATTTAAATCAGTGGTAGAGTTAATGTCTCGAAAAGAACATTTGAATCCTGAGGGCTTACAACAAATAGTGGGCATCAAATCCTCAATGAATAACGAATTATCTGCAGTTTTAAAATCTGCTTTTCCCAATATAATTCCTGTATCGAGACCCAAAGTCCAAATACCAAAAAATCTTGACGGTCATTGATTAGCCGGCTGTTCACAGCGGGTGTTGGTAGTTTTCATGTTCAAGAAGCTAAATCTTCAAGTCACAAAAATGGTGTTAGACTCGGATTAGTATTTAGTCTTATTCAACATACTCGAGAGACAGAACTAGTAAAAAGTTTAGTGGAGTATTTAGATTGTGGCCGTTATCATGCAGCATTAGGACGAGATTGTGGGGTTTTTGTCGTAACAAGACTCTCCGACATTACTGAAAAGATCATTCCGTTCGACTGCTTTTTTCCTTCCCCTCCCTTTTTTTATAAAAACAGCTTTTTATAAAAAAGCGAAGAAGAAAAAATAGTTAAACAACCGGAGGAGGGAGTGACGAATAAGAAAAAAGTTGATAAATATCCACTCCTCACCCCGGGGGTAGGGAATAAAAAGTTTAACTTTCAAGATTTTTGTAAAGTCGCTGAGCTAATGAAAGACAAGGCTCATTTAACAGATTCACCCCCTCTGCTGGGGGAATCACCCGGTGGGCGATTCTGGTTTAGAGCAGATTAGAAAGATAAAAGCAGGGATGAACACTGGAAGAGATCAAAATTCACCTTAATTACTTTTAACTTTAGGCGAAGGCGCGCGCGCGCGCCTACGTTTTCTTTTTTTCTTTTAAAAGAAAAATGAGGAGGGGCGAGAAATCGCCCCCGCACAAAACTTTTATTTTCTTTATTGCAGCGTCAAATAATTTTCCTACTGATCTTTTAAAATCTTAAAATATAATCGTGATTATTCTACAATAGGAGTAACTAACAAAGAGTTATATCAAATAAATCCGTATTTTATCTCAGGGTTAACGGATGCTGAAGGTACATTTTTGGTTTCAATTAGTAGAAACTCTAATCTTACAGTTGGTTGAATGGTTCAACTCGGCGCGCGCGCGCGCTGAATGCATACTAAAGATACAAACTTTATTGTCTATTCACTACATAGAACAACGACAATTAATAATCTGTCAGATGCTCCGTTAGATAACGCTGCTTCAGATAACGCATCGGAAGATAATACTCAAGCAGATGCATCGTCAGATGACGCGGCTTCAGATAACGCTTTGCAAGATAATACTCCATCCCCCGGAGGGGCCAGATAACATACAGATGGATGACCCAATAACGCAAGAGCAGTTTAATGATAATCTATTTAACATAAGATCAATGATATCTGATCTTAGACTGGGCTGCCCTGATTTTCGTAATATCGTCCGTAATAATGGACTAAGAGTTTATCTTAATAGTTATGACGGGTTCAGGGTAGATGGTTCAGAAATTAACTACCCTCGGGAGGATGCTTCAGTTATTAATGAGTACCTCGTAGGGCTGCTTTCAACACTCGATGACCGTATTCACGATAATATGAACCGTATGTTCGAGTTATTAGCTACTGGGATGCGTCAGGCTGAAATTTTATTAGGAAATAACTATGCTCAAGTATTTTCTCAAAACCAACTCTTATTAAATCTTTGGGAGAATTATTTACACATATTTAAAAATTCAGCGGCGGCGCCGTCCTCCCCGGAGGGTAGGCAGCGCTGCATCGCTCCACCGGTGGTGGGCTACGCTTTATTTCTAAATTAGCTACTCAACCCAAATGAAATCCTTACTGAGTAAGCGGGTTTTCAGATGGCCTCATTTTCAAATGACAAATGTTTTACTCGTAACAGGAAAGATAATGATGATACTTAAGGTCTGTAAGGGTTAATGTTATTAATATTAACCTTTATAATAAGATTATAATAAGATACTATTGATATAATAAAAAAGAGTGATTGAGTGTGTGAGGTATAAACAATTTTAATTTTTTTTTTTCTTTTAAAAGTCCGGTCGCCGTCAGGCGGCTGGACGCGCGCGTTCGCGCGCCGGAATAAATTATTTAGTTTTACAGCTCTCCTTAGACTACCTTATTTAAAATAAAATAATAACTAGTCAATATGTAGACAGTCCCCCCGGCTGTGCGGAGGGGTCGTAGCGTCCTGAAGATTTGTCTTCAGATTAATGGACGTAGCGTCCTTAATATTTGAAGATTAATGGACGTAGCCGGGTGAGAGGTAAATTTTTGTGTACTACTGAACATTTCTGTAAATAAAGGTTCCATCCTTGGTAGCCTCGGGTGCCAATAATCAACCTTTATATAGATTTTACATAAAAGTAGTAGTAAAAAACTGCAGAGTCCGCCCTCACCGTCAATGGGTAGGAATATCCAGGCAGGCACATGAAAAATCGACTATATGCTCCAAGGCTATCCAGAAAAGGCCATTCTTGAGACAAACTTGTAAGTATATTAGTTGTTTTATATGTCTAATCAGATGGCTAATATTGTTACAGACAAACTTAATGCGCCTGGTGGAGTGTTATTCTCTTATACTACTTGCCCTTAAATTTTGTGTAGGAGCCTCGATTATTATGCACCTACACTAGTTATATTTTTGGTAACCGGAACCGACGACATATTCTCATTTAAGATTCGAACTTAAATTAAGATATCAGAAGTATCTTGTTTTACCATTAAACTAATGAGAATTTATATAAACTTTATGCTGGAGTGGCTCGAACACTCAATTATAAATATCAAAAATTTATGACTTACCTATTAGTCCACAGCATATTTTTTTTTATTTTTGTATTTTTTTTTATTCTGTAAAGGCTAGTTTTTAAACTAATTTCTATTAGTAACTAAACATAGTTTTGGCTGCTACAACAATTATTATGGAGGGCTCCATCACTTATTCCTTCTTCGCCCGAGGGCGGCCTTGCGCGCGCCCACGTTTCAGCCACCGGCGGCAGAAACTCACATAACATAGTTACTAAACTAATTAGTAAGGGGAAGGGGCGGACCCCACCTCACTAATATGATTATTACTAATATGAAGCTTGTTTCTATCAAGAAAAAAAACATGGTTAAAAGTTATCTTCTAGGGGTTCCCCAAGTGTCAAGTAATTCGATCCATCCTCTGGAATCTCCTATCATGGGATTATTTGGATAAAAACAAAAAAGTGTTTTATCGTAACGAATAAGATAATTTAGGATAAAGCACTATTACCAAGTAAAGATCTCTTTTTTAGGTTATTCAATAAGAGTTTAATCCCGAGGGGGAGGAAAATTTGATTTTCCACCCCCACGTTTCAGCCACCCGGCGCCATAAACGAAGGCGCGCGTGCGCGTCTAGTTTCAGCAGAATTCCACCACCTGGTGGTGGCGGCCGAAACTCTTCACTGTCCCGAAGGGAAAGGATAATTTTCTCCTGGATCTATAACCCAGCATGGTTTCGTACTTGCTGCTAAAAACCATGCAGACGTAGACTAACTTGTTCATAACCGCAACGGCTTACTGGGACTGAATAAAGTAAAAGTTTAAGGAGGCCTTATGCAGCAGAAGCTAAATTGAGCTACAAGCCGACCTTGTGAGTGTGTGCAGTAACTGGGGGGGAAGGGGCGAGCCGACCCTACCCCACTAAAATTAAATAGTAGTAGATAATTCTTATTAGGAATTGTGTGTCTTCCTAGTATTTAATTATTGTTAACATAATTTTTCTAGGCTGAAGACTTGGTTTAGTAAATTAGTAAAATTAATAAAAACAATGTTATATTCATTTTCATTATTTTCTATTTTGGAAGTCTTATTAGTAATTGTTCCTGCTTTATTAAGTGTAGCTTATGTAACAGTAGCAGAAAGAAAAACGATGGCTAGTATGCAAAGAAGAGTAGGTCCTAACAAAGTCGGTATCTATGGTTTATTACAGGCATTAAAGCAGAATAATATGAAACGAGTTTATCATACATCGAGGGGGAGGAAAATTTGATTTTCCACCCCCACGTTTCAGCCACCCGGCGGCCGAAACTCATAAATTATATAATTCAAATGACAAAATAAATGACAAAATAAATGGAAGTAATTCATTATACCGCGAAGCTATAAAAGAGCTATACAAAGACAGAGTAGCTCCAGTTAAAGTTTTTGATAGAAGCAAAATTATAGCAACTTGCTTTAACTTTCTGAATTTAAAGGAAAGATCCTTATTTTTACCCGGCGAAGCAAATTTTTAGAAAATAAAAATTGCATTTTTTTTTTCAAAATTCGCCCCCAGCCGCTTTGCGGCGCGCCAGGGCTTAACCTTTATAATTCAATTTATTGTCATTTAATTTAGCAAGTTCTATATATTGTAACAACATGAGATAAAAGTTCGTAGATTGTACCAGCCTAATTTCACTTCTAAACATAAAGTATCAAAGCAAGAAGGTATTAATGAAAATAAAAATTATCGCTTAAGCGCGTCCACCCCGCGGGACTAAAAATTATTGATACATAAGTCATATAAAGATTTTATCTTTTACAGTGTAAAATTACAATATTACAGGTATTAAAGCTGAATTTTATGTTACGATCTAATAATACATATCAAAAATTATATAACTCAAATTAAAAAAAAATAAATGGAAGCTTTGTAAAGACAGAGATTAAATTATTTTTGTGTAGGTGCATAATAATCGGGGCTCCGTCCTGATGAAATAATCTCAGATCTTAATTAGTCCCTACAGGTATAAGTGCAATTCTTTTAAGAAGCCTACCAAGTGACGCCAAGGTAAAATGAGTATAGAATTTTTTTTTATGAAGAATAAAAATAGTATGAATACGGATTGTAGAGCTTTAGAGCTATGAGGAAAAAACTTACAATCAACTGTAGGTGAAAAGTTTACTCGAGTTGAATTAGCTATGATTAAATTGCCACCATTTCAATTTTCTGTTATAATAGGGTTAATTCTTTCAGATTGTTGGCTTGGGTTTGCTAGTAATCGCCATAAAAATGTTCATTTACAATTTCAACAATCTAAAGCTAATTCAGAATATTTGTGATTTGTCGAAGGCGCGCGGCGCGCGCCTACGTTTACTTTTTTTCTTTTAAAAGAAAAATGAGGAGGGGCGGGCCCGATAAATCGCCCGCACAAAACTTTAATATATTGTGCCACTACTGTAAAAGTTTTCCTACCTTAAGAAAATCTATCGGTGGTGGAATTACTTATTTAAGAGTTAGATTTGACACTCGTTCTTTACTTTGCTTAACTGATATTTATTCTCGAAGGGCCTTGCGCCCCTACGTTTCAACCACCGGCGGCAGAAACTGTTTTACGTTAATAAAGTTAAAATAATTCCAGATAATATTTATGATTTATTGACACCTGTAGCTATCGCACATTTAATCCAGGGGGATGAAACTAAGCATGGTAATGGTTTAGTAATTTGCACAGATTCTTTCACAATTTGTGAAGTTGTAACTTTAATTAACGTTTTAATTATACGATATAATCTAGATTGTAGTGTTTTTAATAAAGGTGGGTACTATCGGATTTATATTCGTGCACGTTCAATTCCCTTATTAATCACGAGGGGGAGGAAAATTTGATTTTCCACCCCCACGTTTCAGCCACCCGGCGGCCGAAACTCCTTATTTTCATTCTTCAATGCTTTACTACAATACGGTTTATAAATTAAACCTTTATAACCATTATTAAGTTTCATATACTTATTGTCTAGATATGTGAATCTGGGTTGAACAGGCAAGTGCCATAGTGTTATTGAATATATCTTTATATTTATTTCCTTATATCTAATTGAGGTATATATTAGTAATACTATTAAAAATAAGACTATATGCTGGTAACCCCTAAACCTTTAAGTACTAGATCTGGATCTAAGGTCGGTAAAAATCTTAAGGATATTACAATGGGCAATCAGCAGGAAACTCGTTATATATCTCTTAAAATTTGATAGATATTTAAGATAAAAGAGTATAACTGATGGATCCTCAACGATTTTACGTCTTACATCTTTCTCATCTATATATCTAAGGAAATAGAAAGATGGTGATATAATCTAACCTCGCGCTAGCGCGCGATGGAAGGGAGATTAATAAGAACACCCCCTGGGGCGGGGCCTCGGGTAGCAAATAATTATGCTATTTTCCCTAAATTGTTGCTGATGCTTTAAAATTAATTTTAAAAGAGTATGTGTCACCTACACAAGCTAATTTAATTTTATTCTTTCTAGGTCCTCTCATAACTTTAATATTTTCATTGTTAGGTTATGCTGTAATACCTTATGGTCCAGGTTTAGCTGTATCAGATTATCATTTAGGAATATTATATATGTTAGCTGTATCTTCGTTATCTACATATGGTATATTATTAGCCGGATGATCTGCTAATTCTAAATATGCTTTTTTAGGATCTCTTAGAAGTACAGCTCAATTAATAAGTTATGAGTTAATATTGAGTTCTGCTATATTACTTATTATTCTATTTACAGGAAGTTTAAATTTAACTGATATAGTAGAATCTCAAAAATCAATATGATTTATTATACCTTTATTACCTGTATTTATAATATTCTTTATTGGAGCTTTAGCAGAAACTAATAGAGCTCCCATGGATTTAGCTGAGGCTGAATCTGTTAAGAGAAAATCTTTCTATAATGATATAATACAAATAATACAAATTTTATTATCTTTTTTCAGATTCATTATAGACTCGGTCTCAATAATGATTACTATATGCTTAAAAGGTTCAACGCTATTAGGGACTTTGAGAGATGAAGAAGGTGATAAACCTATTTCTCTTAAATGTAACAGTCCTATGTGCTATGCCTTATTAGCAGGAAACCAAATATATGGGCATCCTTGGATGCTCAATTGAGTAGGATCCTCAGAGACTACATGTGATCATTTGACTTATTTTTATATATTTATAATAGAAATTAAGCTCAAATATGATATAGTCCAATGTATAATATATGAATTGTCATCAGGTCGGCGCGCGCGCGGCGCGCGCTGACCGGGCCCGCCCGGTCTTATGAAATTAAGACCAAATTTTTTTCTGTTGAATCTAAGTTTTTTACTAGTATTTATTCTTTTCACCGGGGCTATTTTTATATATCAAGTTCTTTTTGACTGTGAACATCTGGTTCTGCTTTATTATTGAGATAGTTTCTGATTTTGTTCAGTTGTACCTGTTAAAGTCTTTAATGATTTAGACAAACTAGAATCTATAAAATCTTACCGAAATTCACTAAAAACCAAGTCGGGAGTATATGGGATATATAACACTGTAAATAAAAAGCAATACATTGGTAGCGCCAAAGATTTATATCAACGGCTGTTGGAACATATCGCAGGTAACAAATCTAACAAGGCGCTGCAGAGAGGAGTTAAAAAGTATGGTTGAAATAAGTTTAGATTCTTTGTCTATAAATATTATTCTGATAGCAATAAGGTTGTCAGAAATTCACAGTTGACTGACTTAGAAACCAAATATATTGGAAAATTTAAATTCTCAATGCTGTATAATTTTAAGAAAACAGCTACAAGTATGTTGGGTTATAAACACACAGAAGAAGCTTTATTAAAAATGATTGAGAGATACAAAAACAAAGAAAATCATCCTTTTTTTGGTAAAACTCATACAGAAGAAGCAAAAAAATTAATAAGTAAACCAGGTAAAGAAAATCCTATGTTTGGGAGAAAACACTCTGAAGCTACTAAATTACTTATAAGTAGAAATATGAGTAAATATCCGGGTGGTGTTGAGCTGTATTCTCTCAATAATAATTTACTTAAAACTTTCAACAATAATGTTGAACTTGCTACATATTTAAAAATATCCAAGACTACGGTAGGAAGATATATAAAATCGGGTAAAATGTACAACAAAATGTATTATTTCAAAATTAATGATTCGTCTTCTTCAGAAAGTAAAAATACAGAATTATAAGTATTCACATCGAATGAGATGAACTACTTTCAATACATTCATATATTAACAAAAATAAATAAATTTGGAGTCTGAACTAGTTTCGGGTTTCATGACTGAGCACTCTTCTGTGGTCTTCGTGTTCTTTTTTCTTGCAGAGTATGCAAGTATTATTTTAATAAGTATTCTTGTCTCAATATTATTCTTGGGTGGTTACTTATACCCCTTCGCTTGAGTGATAGGACAGTTAAATAATCCTATCTTAGAGGGGGTTTTCTTTGGTGTATCATTAGGTTTAAAAACTTGTTTGATAGTCTTCATGTTTATATGGGTAAGAGCGTCATTTCCCCGTATCAGATATGACCAGCTTATGGCTTTCTGTTGAACTGTTTTACTTCCTGTAATTTTCGCTGTTATGTTCTTGGTACTTACTTTACTAATCTCATTTGATGCTATCCCTACTAACATTTCTGGTCTATTTATTCCAGGTTTAATTGCTTATAACTCCAACAAAGTTTATAAGAGTAAACCTTATAAACTAGAACCTAATTATGTAACAGGGTTTTAAGACGGTTCGCGCAGAAATTGATCACAAAGTTATTTGCATAAATCTACGGAGTGTAGAGCTTTAGTGGTTTGAGGAACAAACTTAAGATCTCAAGTAGGTTATGGACGATTTACAAAACAAGTAAGTAATATGATTAAATTACCTCCTTCTCAACAGAGTGTAGTAATAGGATTCTATT